>ULPQ01004850.1_pt1 | contig 47566 bp, 30 predicted proteins | sample 1953571 | NCBI WGS metagenome assembly ULPQ01 (sample SAMEA4835631, study PRJEB28245) | human gut metagenome | biome: gut microbiome; material: fecal sample | place: Denmark | collected 2008 | reverse complement strand
TTGCGTCGTTCTCACAACGAACAGGTAGCCAAAATATTGAATGATCCGGAAGCTAGCGAAAACGATAAATACGTTGCTTTGACTTTCTTGCGTAACGCTGAAGTTGCAGCAAAAGGAGTTTTACCTTTCTGTCAGGATACCGGTACTGCTATTATACATGGTGAAAAGGGTCAGCAAGTATGGACTGGATACTGTGATGAAGAAGCTTTGTCACTGGGTGTATATAAAACATATACAGAAAACAACTTGCGTTATTCTCAGAATGCTCCGTTGAGTATGTATGAAGAAGTAAACACACGTTGTAACTTGCCTGCACAGATCGACCTGGAAGCTACTGAAGGTATGGAATATAACTTCCTGTGTGTAACAAAAGGTGGTGGTTCTGCTAATAAAACTTATCTGTATCAGGAAACCAAAGCTATCTTGAATCCGGCTACATTGGTTCCGTTCCTGGTAGAAAAGATGAAGACTTTAGGTACAGCTGCTTGTCCTCCTTATCATATTGCATTTGTAATTGGTGGTACATCTGCTGAAAAGAACTTGCTGACTGTGAAATTGGCTTCTACTCGTTTCTATGACAACTTGCCTACTACAGGTAATGAATACGGACGTGCATTCCGCGATGTAGAACTTGAAAAGCAAGTATTGGAAGAAGCTCACCGTATTGGTTTGGGAGCACAGTTTGGTGGTAAATATTATGCTCACGATGTACGCATCATTCGTTTGCCTCGTCACGGTGCTTCTTGTCCGGTTGGCTTGGGAGTTTCTTGTTCTGCTGACCGTAATATCAGATGTAAGATTAATAAAGATGGTATCTGGATTGAAAAACTGGATTCAAATCCAGGTGAATTGATTCCTGAAGAATTGCGTCAGGCAGGTGAAGGTAATGCTGTGAAGATTGACCTTAACCGTCCGATGCCGGAAATTCTTGCAGAACTCGATAAATATCCTGTTGCCACTCGTCTGTCACTGAATGGTACTATTATCGTAGGTCGTGATATCGCTCATGCTAAACTGAAAGAACGTTTGGATCGTGGTGAAGATTTGCCTCAGTACATTAAAGACCATCCTATTTATTATGCTGGTCCTGCCAAGACTCCTGCAGGTATGGCTTGTGGTTCTATGGGACCGACAACTGCCGGACGTATGGACCCATATGTTGACTTGTTCCAGAGTCATGGTGGTAGCATGATTATGTTGGCTAAAGGTAACCGTAGCCAGGCTGTAACCGATGCTTGTAAGAAGCATGGTGGTTTCTATCTGGGTTCTATCGGTGGTCCGGCTGCTATTCTTGCTCAGAATAACATTAAGAGCATCGAATGTGTAGAATATCCTGAACTGGGCATGGAAGCAATCTGGAAGATTGAAGTAGAAGACTTCCCTGCATTTATCCTGGTTGACAATAAGGGTAATGATTTCTTTAAACAGATCAAACCACGTTGTACTGGAAACTGTAAATAAGTAATTTATTTTCAACTATAAGAAAGGCATCATCCTCTACTGATTTGAAAGAGGATGATGCCTTTTCTTTTTATATTTCTGGTCGGTTTATTATTGAGGATTAGCGATGACTTCGAATATTTCAGCTTTGCCTTCCAGAGTTACTTTGGTTACTTTATCGTTTGTCAGTTCAAGTTTGAAGAAAGGCGAAGAAATACTTGTTTCGGATACCAATTCTCCTTTTTTATCAAATTGTTTGACTTTGAGCGGAGCTGAAAGTTTATCCATCAATAATGTATAAGTTTTTGTTCCTTGAGGAACTTCGAAAGTTAATGCATTAGAAACCTTATAAAAAGTAGACAGATTTTGATCGAATGCATAAACAACTTGTTGTGGATTCTCTGACTCCAGTTTGAATCCTAGATTTTCAACATGAAGCGGGTTGACTTCGAAAGAGCGGACAGAAGCATAATTTTTGCGTTCAGATTCCAGTCTTTTCAGTCGCACGTAACGTGCTTTTACAGCATCTCCTTTCCAATTGATGACATATTGCTTATTCAATTCTTTGATAAGGGGAGTCCATGTTTTACCATCAGCAGAACATTCCAAAATCGCATGGTCAAAGTAGTCTACATCGTCTACAGAATTTCGTCCTTGCAGGATTGATATTTCTGTCACGTCACGGATGTCTCTCAGGTCTACTCCAATCCAGTCGCCTTCTTTTTGTCCGATACCTGACGTATAGTAAGTCGTAGTGTCATTATCAAGCATTAATTTAGTAAGGATTGTACCAGAGTTACCAAACGAACCAATGCCTTTATAATCTTTAGGTGTTGTACCCAGCAGTTTCTTTAAGAATCCATGAGCCATATCGTCCATTGCATTTTCATAGAACGGTTGCAGTTTGAGTGTTCCGGATTTATGAGCTTCATAAGCTTTACGATCTTCTTTACTCATCAGGTTCTGCACATATTTGTTCCAGAAGCTACTGTCGTCGTTGTCTGAGCGATAAATTTGAGCCAGTTCAATAGCTTGTTTTCCTCTTGTTCCCAGTTTTCCGAATTCTGTCAGCCACGGACGGAGTTCTTGCAGCAGAGCTTTATTCTCACATCCCTGTTCCATTTCAGCCGGGACTTTTTCTATTTTTTCGAATTCTGTTTTAAGAGCCTGAGCCGTGTCATCATTCCATTCTGCAATCCGGAATGTCTTAGTTTCCCAAGATTCATCTCTGCGATATCCGTTTTCAGTGTCACTGGAGTGAATGGCAAATGTACGGTAAGCATCTTTGGCTTTTGGAGTCAACTCCTGCAATCCTCTTTCCCAACTGTCTATAGGATTATAGTTTGCGATATTCCATGTGTAGTCTGCAACTCCGTACAAAGCAAGCTTGGAAGCCTCACCGTGTTCCATTGGGTTGCTGACAACACCACAGACATTTTCTTTAGTCAGCGAAGTATCCAGACCGTATACGGGACCTTGTAGAATGAAGTTACGGATATAATCGGTTACCGGATAGTTCCACCAGTAATATGCCGGTCTTTTGATACGTGAGTTAATCCATTCCATTGTTTCTGGAGTCAGGTCACTGCATACCACATCTCCTGTCCAGAATACTTTTATATCTGGATTCAAACTATTTCCATAGATAGCCAGGCTTCCCTGTGGAGTCGGATTAGCCCAAAGCTTAGAGTAATCTGTTGGGCAGACTGTCAATGGAGATACATCACCTTTGGCTTTTACAAAGTCATCAGTCAGACGGTTTAGTAATTCTGTCTGTTTTAACGGATTGGTTCCTTCTCCTGAAATGTCATCGAAGAAAATTGCGAAATCTCTTACTCCCAGGTCGTACATCCAGTTAAACTTATTGACCAGATTCTGATAATCTTCTTCGTTCCATTTGATGTCTTGCCCCGGATGGATGGCCCATACAAAATCTACGCGATTCCGTTTACACGCCTGAACCAGTTCCTTGATATTCTGAGCTTCTTTTTCGGGATAAGGAAGTCTCCAGTTCGGACAACTATGAAATGGATCATCTTTAGGACCATATAAGTAAGTGTTCATTTTGAATTTTCCGTAGAAGTCAATTAATGACATACGTACCTGATGTGACCATGGTGTGCCGTAAAAACCTTCTACTACACCACGATTGGGTAAGTCTGGATAATCGTTGATATCTAAATAAGGTAATTGTTTTTCTGCAGCGATAGGGCTTTCTATAAGTTGGCGCAATGTTTGGATGCCATAAAAAGCTCCTCGTTCATCATATCCAACGATTGTAATTCCTTTTTTGTCAATACGCATGGTGTAAGCTCCAGAAATCTCCTTGACCCCTTGCTTAAGTGCTACCTTTTTTCCAAAATCGATAGTTAGTTTCACTCCTTTCTTTGTCAGAGTAAGAAATTTCAGATCTTCTGCAAATTTTTCTTGTTTATCTTTAAGAACCAATCCACCAGCAATATCCAACATATTGTTTCGATCTACTGTTAGTTTGTGGGGAGTCGGATTGATGATAATTCCCTGATGGTCTATCTTCTTTCCAGGAACGGGCAATACTTGTTGGATTTCCAGTCGTTGTGACGATAAATCAAACTCAGTTTCTTGTGCAAGGAGGTTACTGCATGCCATTGCGCATATTACTCCTGCCATTAGTGATTTTTTATAGTATCTTTTTTCCATATAAAATAGGTTTTGCTTTACAAAGCTATTGATTTCCTTGTAAAAGAAAGTTGTTTTAGGGCAAAATGTTTGCTTGAACTTGAAAAATATACTTATATAAGATCGTTTATCTTGTTTATTGTAAGATTCTATGCTACTACGTATTTTCAATATTATTTGTTTTTCTTATTTAATAAATAGTTTTACAATATGGTCTTTTTACTAAGCTTTATAAACCATATTATCTTGATTAATTTTCAATATTTTTCCTATGTATGTTATATACTTCCAGAGTTATTTACTAAAATGTTTTATTAAATATTTGCTTATTAAATAAAATGTATATATATTTGCCTCGGTAAATACTAAAACTGATTTGATAATTCTATGAAAAAGACTCTTGGAAAATTATTATTTTGTTTTTGCTTTTTGATTTTCTCAGCTTGTTCTGAGAAAAAATCATCAGTCGATGTTGATGTGTTAGTTGTAGGCGGTGGAGCTAGTGGGGTAGCTGCTGGTATTCAATCTGCTCGATTGGGAGTTAATACTTTAATTATTGAAGAAACTCCTTGGTTAGGGGGAATGTTGACATCTGCAGGGGTAAGTGCTGTAGATGGAAACTATCGTCTTCCTGCGGGAATATGGGGGGGAATTTCAATCTAAGTTGGCTGATTATTATGGTGGGTTGGATTCTTTGAAAACCGGATGGGTAAGTAATGTATTATTTGAGCCTTCTGTTGGAAATCGTATTTTGTGTCAGATGGCTGAAGCTGAGAAAAATTTAAGTATCTATTTTAACACCAAATGGGAAAAAGTAGAAAAAGAAGATGATGTATGGTATGTTACTGTTAGCAAATCGGATGGTTCAAAAGAGATTGTTTCTTCAAGAGTTTTGATTGATGCTACAGAGCTGGGGGATATAGCTAAAGAATGTGGGGTAGCGTATGATTTAGGTATGGAAAGTAAGGCTTTAACTAAAGAAGATGTAGCTCCAGACAGTGCTAATAATATCATACAAGATTTGACTTATGTCGCTATTCTGAAAGATTATGGAGTAGATGTTACAATTCCTAAACCAGAAAATTATCATCCTGAAGAGTTTGCTTGTGCATGTGAAAATTCATATTGTCAGACTCCAAAAGAACCTGATAGAGTATGGTCTAAAGATATGATGATTACCTATGGAAAATTGCCTAATAATAAATATATGATTAATTGGCCTATAGAAGGTAATGATTATTATTTGAATTTGGTAGATATGTCTCGTGAAGAACGAGATAAAGCACTACAGGATGCTAAAGATTATACAATGCGCTTTGTGTATTTTATACAGAAAGAGTTAGGATATAATACATTAGGTCTTGCTGATGATGAATACCCAACAGCAGACAAGTTACCGTTTATTCCGTATCATCGTGAGTCTAGACGTATTCATGGATTGGTTCGTTTTGATTTAAATCATATAATGAATCCTTATAGCCAGGAAGATCCTTTGTACCGCACTAGTATTGCTGTTGGAGATTATCCGGTAGATCATCATCATACACGTTATAGAGGTCCTGAAGAATTGCCTAATTTGTACTTTCATCCGATACCTTCTTTTGGATTGCCTTTAGGTGTTATGATTCCTAAGGATATTGATGACTTGATTGTTGCAGAAAAGTCTATTTCCGTTTCAAATATTGCAAATGGTACAACTCGTTTACAACCTGTTGTTTTACAGATAGGACAAGCTGCGGGTGTTTTGGCTGCATTGTCTATTAAGCAAGGTAAGGATATAGATGAGGTTGCTGTACGTGATGTTCAGGATGTTATTCTGAATGCAAAAGGATATTTGCTTCCATATTTGGATGTACCGGTATCTGACGATCGTTTTACAGCATATCAGCGTGTTGGTGCAACAGGAATTTTAAAAGGTGTAGGAAAAAATGTAGAGTGGTCTAATCAGACATGGTTAAGAGCAGATACTATTTTACTCTCTTCTGAATTAAGTGGATTATATGAGTTTTATCCTTCAGTAAAGTCAAATCTTGATATGCAGGTAGCAAAAGGAGTAACAACTCAAAACTTTATGAAGTTAGTATCTGAGATTGCTCAAGAGGAAGGTAAGAAAATGGATACCGATTTTGGTAAAGTTTGGAAAGATTGTGGTTTAAATACGTGGAATCCAAATTCAGAGATTATTCGTGGAGATGCGGCAGTTATAATAGATAAGGTTTTGGATCCATTCCATGCGAAACAAATAAATATAAAAGGGGAAGTTATTCAATAGGTTTTATAATATAAACTATCTGAGATAAGAAGGTTGATTGTATAATCAGTATCTTTTTATCTCAGATATATCCTTAATGTCTTAAATTATGAAAAGTACTAGTCGTCGCGATTTTTTAAAGAAGAGTTTTTTAGCAAGTGCTTCAGCACTAGCAGTACCAAGTCTTTTAAATAGCTGTAAAGATGTTGAGACTTCTGCAGAGAAAGATATACCTGTGTTGCAAAAAGATGAGAAGAGTCATTTAATTGTTCCGAAAAAAATGGTCTTCCTATTACGGGAACATTTCTGGATGAAATATCTCATGATATACCTCATCAGAATTGGGGAGAAGCAGAATGGGATATGGATTTTCAACATATGAAGAATATCGGAATTGATACCGTAATTATGATTCGTTCCGGATATCGTAAATTTATTACTTACCCGTCGAAATACTTGTTGAAAAAAGGATGTTATATGCCATCTGTTGATTTGGTTGATATGTATTTGCGTTTGGCAGAAAAATATGGAATGAAGTTTTATTTTGGACTGTATGATTCTGGAAAATATTGGGATACAGGAGATTTGACTTGTGAGATTGAAGATAACAAGTATGTGATTGATGAAGTATGGGAAATGTATGGAGAGAAATATAAAAGTTTTGGCGGATGGTATATCAGTGGTGAGATAAGCCGGCAGACAAAAGGGGCAATTAATGCTTTCCATGCAATGGGTAAACAGTGTAAAGATGTGTCTAACGGGCTTCCTACTTTTATCTCTCCATGGATAGATGGTAAAAAGGCTGTGATGGGTACTAATAAACTGTCGCGTGAGGAATCTATTTCTGTAAAAGAGCATGAACGCGATTGGAATGAGATTTTTGATGGTATTCATGACGTTGTAGATGCTTGTGCTTTTCAAGATGGTCATATTGACTATGATGAGCTTGACGCATTTTTCTCAGTTAATAAAAAGTTGGCTGACAAGTATGGAATGGAATGTTGGACTAATGCCGAGTCATTCGACCGTGACATGCCTATCCGTTTCTTCCCTATTAAATTTGATAAGTTAAGGATGAAACTGGAAGCAGCTAAACGTGCCGGTTACGATAAAGCGATTACTTTTGAGTTCTCTCATTTCATGAGTCCCCAATCTGCTTATCTTCAGGCTGGTCATTTGTATAATCGATATAAGGAGTATTTTGATATAAAATAAAAAGCTTGAATACTATGAGAAATATGGATCTAAATATGGGATATATGTTTTTCTTGTCTATTGTTGCTGCAATTGGTGGGTTATTGTTTGGATATGATACTGCCGTTATTTCAGGAACAATCGGACAAGTAACAGAACAGTTCCAGTTGGATGCCTGGCAACAAGGATGGTATGTAGGTTGTGCACTTGTTGGCTCCATATTGGGAGTTTCCATATCGGGAATACTCAGTGATAAATGGGGACGTAAACGAGTTATGATTCTTTCGGCTGTATTGTTTTCTGTATCAGGATTTTGGTGTGCTTTATCTCCTGATTTTGTTCATTTGGTATGGGCCAGAATATTAGGGGGAGTAGCTATAGGTGTTGTTTCGATTGTTTCTCCTTTATATATTTCAGAAGTGGCTGCTGCACAATATAGAGGCCGATTGGTTTCTTTGTATCAGGTAGCTGTAACAATTGGTTTCTTGAGTGCGTATATTGTCAATTATTATTTGCTTCTTTATTCACAAAGTGATGTAGTTTTAAAAACGTCAATATTGCATGTTATTTTTGTTTCTGAAGTATGGAGAGGTATGTTAGGAATGGAATCATTACCGGCTATATTATTTCTGCTTGTGATATTTTTTATTCCAGAGAGTCCTCGCTGGCTGATTGTAACTCATAAAGACGAAAAGGCTGAAAGTGTATTATCTCGCATTTATCGTTCTACACAAGTTATCAGGGAGCAAATATCATTGACGAAATCAGTTTTGATAGAAGAAAATAGAAAATCTGATTGGTCTATATTATGGCAGCCAGGTATTTTAAAAGCTGTTATTATTGGTGTCTGCATTGCAATGTTAGGACAGTTTATGGGAGTTAATGCAGTGCTCTATTATGGACCATCTATTTTTGAAAATGCTGGTTTGTCTGGAGGTGATTCATTATTCTATCAGATTCTGGTAGGGTTGGTAAATACAATAACCAGTATTTTGGCATTGCTTGTTATTGATAAAATAGGACGCAAGAAATTGATTTATTATGGAGTTTCTGGTATGATTGTTTCATTGATTATGATAGGATTGTATTTCATGGTTGGTGAGCAACTACATTTACCGAGTACAGTCATGCTGATTTTTTTCCTGACATATATATTCTTCTGTGCCGGCTCTATCAGTGCAGTGATTTTTGTGCTTTTATCAGAAATGTATCCAACTAAAGTTCGTGGAGTAGCTATGTCTATTGCCGGATTATCTTTGTGGGTTGCTACTTATATAGTTGGACAATTAACTCCATGGCTGTTGTTGAATCTTACTCCGGGAGGTACGTTCTTCTTGTTCGCTGGAATGTGTGTTCCTTATATTCTGATTGTTTGGAAATTAATGCCTGAAACAGCAGGTAAGTCGTTAGAAGAAATCGAACAATACTGGAAAAATAGAGTCTAAAATATTAATACGAGAATATGAAAAATTATGATTTTAATGAATTAGCAACTCTGTATAAAACGGAGTTGCTAGACAATGTATTACCTTTTTGGTTGGCAAATTCTCAGGATAAAGAGTACGGAGGTTACTTTTCTTGTCTGAATCGTGACGGTAGTGTGTTTGATACAGATAAGTTTATCTGGCTTCAAGGACGTGAAGTATGGATGTTTTCTATGTTATATAATAAAGTAGAAAAACGTCAAGAATGGTTAGATTGTGCTATTCAAGGAGGAGAGTTCTTGAAAAAGTACGGTCATGATGGTAATTATAATTGGTATTTTTCTTTGGATCGTCAGGGACGTCCTTTAGTTGAGCCTTATAATATATTCTCATATACATTTGCTACAATGGCTTTCGGACAGTTGAGTTTGGCTACCGGAAACCAGGAGTATGCAGAAATTGCTAAAAAAACTTTTGATATCATTTTGTCGAAAGTAAATAATCCTAAAGGTAAATGGAACAAATTGTATCCAGGAACTCGTGATCTTAAAAATTTTGCATTGCCTATGATTCTTTGTAATCTGGCTTTGGAGATAGAGCACCTGCTGGATGAAAACTTCCTGATAGAAAAAATGGAAACTTGCATTCATGAAGTTATGGATGTATTCTATCGTCCTGAGCTTGGTGGTCTGATAGTAGAAAATGTAGGAGTGAATGGAGAGTTGGTAGACTGTTTTGAAGGTAGACAGGTTACTCCTGGACATGCTATTGAGGCTATGTGGTTTATTATGGATTTGGGAAAACGTTTGAACCGTCCGGAATTAATAGAAAAGGCTAAGGATACAGCTTTAAGAATGTATGAGTATGGATGGGATAAAGAAAATGGAGGTATTTTCTATTTCATGGATCGTTTGGGTAACCCTCCTCAGCAGTTGGAATGGGACCAGAAATTGTGGTGGGTTCATATTGAAACATTAATAGCAATGTTGAAAGGATATCAGCTTACTGGCGATGTGAAGTGTTTGGAAGCGTTTCATACAGTTCATGCATATACTTGGGAGCACTTTAAAGATAAAGAGTATCCGGAGTGGTTTGGATATTTAAATCGTCAGGGAGAAGTTCTTTTACCTCTGAAAGGTGGAAAATGGAAAGGGTGTTTTCATGTTCCTAGAGGTTTGTATCAATGTTGGCAGATATTGGAAGAATTGAAGAAATAATTTTGTGTGCTTATGATAAGCAATTCAGTTTTTAAATTATCGGTATTGGCATTAGGAACAGCAGCATTGGTTGCATGCAGTAATTCTGAAAAGAAACAAATTGCTGCTGAATCCTATGTCGATTGGGTTGATCCTTTAATAGGAAGCGGTGGACATGGACATGTTTTTGTGGGAGCTTCTGTACCTCACGGAATGATTCAGTTAGGTCCTAATAATAATAAAAAAGGTTGGGACTGGTGTTCTGGATATCATGATTCAGATTCTACTATTATTGGATTTGCACATACACATTTAAGTGGGACAGGGATAGCTGATTTGGGGGATATACTGCTGATGCCTGCTGTATCAGTGACAGATAGTGCTGGATATCTGCCTTCCTCTGCTTATGTATCAACTTTTCTGAAACGGGAAGAATTAGTGACTCCGGGATTTTATCAGGTAAAGTTACATCCTTCTGGCATTAATGTAGAGTTGACAGCCGGTGAACGAGTAGGAATGCATCGATATGTGTATCCTTCTGATAAAAAAGCACAAGTGGTTGTTGATTTGGAAAATAGTGCACAGTCTCTGATGTTAAGGGAGGGTACAATATCTTCGGAGCTTCAATTGATAAATGACTCTACTATTGTAGGTGTACGTTCTTCTAATGAATGGGCAATGAACCATACTGTTTATTTTAGAAGTGTTTTTTCAAAGCCTGTATTAAATTCAAAGCTGTATGCTAAAGAAAAAGGGAAAAAGATGCTTCTGGATTTTGGTTTCTTGCAAGAACCACTATTAGTAAAAACTGCGGTATCGTATGTTTCTCCAGAAGGAGCATTGGCTAATTTAGAAGCTGAACGCCGTAATTTTGATGAAGTGCATGGAGATGCTGTTGAATTGTGGAATGACGCATTATCGAAGATTCAAGTAGAAGTTAAAGATGATGATGTGAAGAAGATGTTTTATACAGCTTTATATCACACTATGATTTCTCCGTCTGTATTTCAGGATGTAGATGGTTCGTATAAAGGCGCTGATGGTAAGATATATAAGACCTCTGATTTTATCCCTTATACAATATTTTCTTTATGGGATACATATCGGGCTGTTCATCCTTTATATACATTGATTGATATGCGTAATGCTGATTATGTAAATAGTCTATTGGCTATTTATGATCAGCAGAAAAGTTTACCAATTTGGCATTTAGCAGCTAATGAAACGAGCTGTATGGTAGGGGTACATTCTATTCCCGTCATTGTGGATGCTTGCTTAAAAGGTTTCTCCGGTATTGACGTTGAACGTGCATATCAGGCTGTGAGGAGTATTCGTGAAATGAATGATAACGGTTTAGATTTCGTTCGTAGTCAAGAATACATACCAGCAGACAAAGTTTCTTGGTCGGTTGCTCGTGCTTTAGAATATGCAATTGATGATTATGCAGTGGCTCAGCTAGCCAAGCATTTAGGAAAGGGTGATGATTATCAGTTATTTATGAAGCGATCAAAATACTATGCACACTATTTTGATTCGGATTCTGGATTTATGCGGGGAAAATTGGCTGATGGCAGTTGGCGTTTGCCTTTTGATCCTTCACACAGTTTGCATATGGAAGACGATTATGTAGAAGGAAATGCTTGGCAATATACCTGGTTAGTACCTCATGATCCTCAGGGATTAGTAGAACTGTTTGGAGGTAAGAAGCAGTTTGTTGAGAAGTTGGATAGTCTGTTTATTGTCAGTTCAGAATTAAATGAAGGAGCTTCCATAGATATTACAGGGATGATAGGACAATATGCTCATGGAAATGAGCCTAGTCATCATATTTTGTATTTATATTCATGTATCGGTGAGATTGATAAAACAGCTGAGCTTGTTCGTAGAGTTTGTGATGAGTTTTATAATGTAGATTATAACGGTTTGATTGGTAATGAGGATTGCGGCCAGATGTCAGCTTGGTATATATTTTCTTCTTTAGGTTTTTATCCGGTAAATCCTGTCGACGGTAAGTTTATTTTCGGTTCTCCATTAGTAAATAAAGCTGTATTAAAATTGAATAATGGTAAAGTGTTTACAATAATAGCCCATCACAATACAGGTAATAATAAGTATATTAAATCAATATTGTTTAATGGTAAAATATATAATAAAAATTATATAAAGTATAGTGATATAATGAAAGGTGGAAAATTGGAATTTGAGATGTATAGTAAAAAATAATTAATTAAACTTTTAATCAATAATTATGAAAAATAGTTTTAGGTTGTTTCTTATGTTGTTGATGATATTTTCATTAACAACAGTTTACGCCCAACGTTCAATAATCGGTCAAGTTAAAGATAAGGCCGGTATGACTGTTATTGGGGTTACAATTCTTGAGAAAGGAACGTCAAATGGTACAATAACAGACTTTGACGGAAATTATCAAATTGAGGTTTCAAGTGATAAAGCGGTGTTACAGTTTTCTTATATCGGCTTTATAACAAAAGAATTGATTGTAGGTTCACAAAAAGTTATCAATGTTACACTTGAAGAAGATACACAGAAACTTGAAGAAGTTGTCGTTACAGCTCTTGGCATAAAACGTGATAAGAAAGCTTTGGGATATGCCGTAAGCAATGTTGACGGAAATAATTTGTCTGCTTTCTCAAAAGTTAATCCAATAGAAGCTTTGAGCGGTCAGGTTTCAGGTCTTAATATTTCAACGAGCGGTAGTGGAGCTGGGGGTTCTTCAAAAGTAACTATCCGTGGTGTCAGTTCTTTGACTGGTTCTAATGAACCTTTGTATGTAGTTGATGGTGTACCTATGGATAATACCGGTGGTGTTGATGGTGGTTCAGACGGTTCAGGTATGTATGGAGGTACCGATTATGGAAATGCTGCCAATAATATTAATGCTGATGATATTGAATCGATTTCTGTATTGAAAGGTGGTGCAGCTGCTGCATTGTACGGATCAAGAGGACAGAACGGTGTTATAATGATTACAACTAAAAAAGGTTCTCAAAAGGATAATAAACTTGGTATAAAGTATGGTTATCAGTTGCAGTTGAGCACTCCTTCAATCAAACCTAATTTTCAAAACCAGTATTCACAGGGTTCTGCCGGAAAGTACATTGCTACCGACTATCAGAGCTGGGGACAGAAATTGGATGGCAGTGAAGTTGTAAACTTCCTTGGTCAGAAACAGACATTGTCTGTAATTGATGAACATCCTTATGATGAATACTTTCAGACTGGAATTTCTCATAACCATAATGTATCTGTTTCCAACAGAACAGACAAGGTTGGTGTGTATTTCTCATATACAAATACAAATGACAGAGGTATTGTCCCTGGAAATGAAATTGACAAGAATTCTCTTACACTCCGTTTTGATACAAAACTCGGTAAATTCCTTACATTGGATGCAAAAGCAAATTATATAGACCAAAAGGCTAAGAATCGTCCGAATCTTGGAGGTTCTCCCGATAATCCGGTATATTCTTTATGGTATATGCCACGTTCTGTAAGTCTGGCTTCTCTTCAGAACTATCAGACAAATTCAGGTATGCCTGTAATCTGGACAGAACAGTATGAAACTAAAGACGGAAATATCATTGCTCCAGATAATATGGGATTTGCAAAATCACCCTTGTTAAGCAATCCATATTGGACAGAAAACCTTAATACAAATTATGACAATCGTAAACGTCTTATTGGTTTTGTTGAATTGAATTTTGATATCGCAAAATTGTTTGATTTACCGTTTACTCTTAATTTGAAGGCAAGAGGCGGTTTGGACTATTATAATGATGAACGTCAGAGACAGGTTGCCAACAATACATATTATAAGGCAAACGGATTGGCTACATTATCATTGATTAATAGCAGTTTCTCCGAAGAAAACTATGACTTCCTTTTGAATGGCGGTCACAGATTCGGACGTTTCGGATTGAACGCTTCTTTTGGTGGAAACCTTATGCGTCGTAATATCTACAGCACAAACAGCAGTTCAGAATCAGGATTGATTAACGAGGAAGGTTATTATGTTCTTCAGAATTTTAACAATCTTGTTTCTACTCAAGGTATATCAGAAAGTGAAATACAGTCATTGTATGCTTTTGTTTCAATGGATTGGGATAGTCAGTTTTTTCTAGATTTGACAGCAAGAAATGACTGGACTTCAGTTCTTTCTCCTAAAAACTGGTCAATATTCTATCCTTCAGTAAGCGGTAGCTGGATTGTATCTGAGACATTCGACTTGGGACATAATGTTGATATGTTGAAGTTGAGAGGTTCTTGGGCAGCTGTTGGTAGTGGCGGTAATTATACATCAAGCCGTTATAATGTGTATGGTACAAGTGCAAATCAGTTCCACGGTTTGCCTTATGGATTTATTCCTTCAAGCAGAGTAAATCCTGATTTGAAGAGTGAATATACAATATCATCTGAAGTTGGTGCTAACCTTGTAATGTGGCAGAACCGTTTCAATTTGGATTTGTCTTATTATACAAGTGGAACTAAAGATCAGATTTTTACAGCCCCTCTTGCACCGTCATCAGGATATTCTTCAGGTATTATTAATGCAGGTTATATAAAGAATTCAGGTGTTGAAGTTCAGATGAAAGGTTCTATTTTCAGAAACAAGGGTCTGGAATGGTGGGTTGGTGCAAATGTTAGCTACCAGTGGAACGAAGTTAAGGATTTGCCGGCAGAAGTTCCTGTCCTTACATTGGGTGGTGCAGACGGACTTACAATAAATGCATTGAACGGTAAACCTGTCGGAGTAATGATGGGTACTGCATTCAATCGTGATGAAAATGGCAATCTGATATTGGACGACAGCAACTTGCCTACAATAAAACAAAATGAATCTGGTGCTAATGATGCTATGCAGGATTTGGGTAAAATATATCCTGACTGGTTGCTTGGTTTCTCTACTGGTCTTACTTACAAAGGATTTAACTTCAATTTGCTGATAGACGGTAAACTTGGACATAATATCTATTCTATGTCAAACAAGAGAGGTTCAGAGTTAGGTGTTCTTGAAACAACTGTAGCTGGACGTGATGAATGGGAGACTGCAAAACAAATAAGCCAGCAGACAGGTATCCTTCCTAATATGGGATATATGGTTGAAGGTGTAAAGAACGGTGTTTATGGTTCTTATGCTGTTGATCCTCAATTATACTGGCAGCGTGTTGCAACTGTAAATGAAATGTGGGTATATGATGCTTCCTATATCCGTTTGAGACAGATAAGCCTTGGTTATATACTTACACCGGAAGTTCACAAGATTAAGTATTTGGATAATATAGGAATTACTGCAAATGTAAATAACGTCTGCTATCTGATGAAAAAGACACCTAATATTTCACCTGAAGCTTATATAACAACAGGCAATGCATCCGGTATTGAAATCTTCGGTATGCCTGAAACTCTTCAGTTTACATTAGGAGTAAATGTTTCATTCTAAAAAATAAAATTAAGATATTATGAAAAAGATATATATAGCATTTTTGATGTGCGGGTTGGGCTTGACGGCTTGTACTGACCACTTTGAGGAATTGGATTTTCCTAAGACAGCTTCTGTTGTAATAGATCCGGCTCCTATTCTTACACGTTCTTTTGTTGTTGGTTCCGGTTTGTCTATTGGAATTTGGCAGAATACAAATCAGTTGACTACTTTGGATTGGGTTCAATATGTATCAACAATTAAGGCTAACTTTACAACTGCTCATTATGAACCTGTTCCACAGACAAGTATATGGTCATGGTGGTATTCTCAGGAATCTTTTGCTGGTCTTCACCTTGCTTATCATGCAATTGAACTGTCAAAGAAAGTTGAGAATCCTGTATATGAAGCAATTTCTAGAATTTGGAGAGCATATATGTTCCAGTACATGACAGACATGTACGGAGATATTCCATATTCAGAAGCTTTTGAATCAGTATCTCCAAAATATGATACTCAGGAGTTTATATATAATGATCTGATTTCTGAATTGAAAAATTCTGTGCAGACTCTTCGTGACAATAAAGATGCCGGATATTCTTCATTAGGTACTGCGGATGTATTCTATAACGGAGATATTGACAAATGGATAAAATTCGGAAATTCAATGTTGGTGCGTCTTGCAATGCAGTGTTCAAATGTTGCTGCAGAAACAATTACAAAGCCGGTACTTGCTTCATTGAATTTGGATGATAAGACTAATTATATTTCATCAAATGATGATAATCTGCGTCTGATTCCTGATGCTTCTGGTCCGACATATCATGTGAAAAATCCGTATTCATATGTTGACGGTTGGGATGAGTTCAGAATTTCAGAGAATTTCTATAACAGACTAAAAGTCAATAATGACCCTCGAATGACTATTTATATGGCTCCTAATGTCAATGGTCAGTATGTTGGATTGCCTTCAGGACAGAAACTGGAAGATTTGAATGCCAATTACAAGAGTGACTATATCCCTAACTATTGTGACATAGGTTCATATTTTGTTCAGGATGAAACACCTTTTGTAATGTTGTCTGCATCCGAAATGGCATTCTTACTTGCTGAAGCATCTTCTAAGGGTTATATTCAGGGCGATGCAGAACAGTACTATAAGGAAGGTATTCAATTGTCAATGGAAAGCTATGGAATAGCTTCTGCTGATATTGAAACATTTAAGTCAAATGTTCCTTATAATGAAGACAATCTTTACACTCAGTTCTGGATTTCATTATTCCCTAACGGACCTCAGAGTTGGAATCTTGTAAGAAGAACAGGTAAACCGGAGATTTCTCCATTGATATATCATTGGCCTGGAAACGAAGAAATGCCTAGAAGATATTCTTATTCAGAAGATGAAATCCGTTACAATCCAGATAACGTGAATGAAGCAATTAAACGTATAGGAGGTGATTCTCAGTATACAAGAGTTTGGTGGGATAAAAAGTAAATCATATTATAATCTTTATTAATAATTTAATTTAAAACCGTATGAGAAGAATTTTTTTAAAACCGCATTGACATTATGCATGGGAAGTTTATTCTTCTTTTCCTGCTCAGAAAAAGAAGAAGTAGTGGACTCTGCTCTTGAGGTTACAAGTGTTGCTATTGTGAATTCAGGTGAAGATGGTGTAACAAGAGCCGAAGGTGTTCTTGATGGAACTACATTTAACATTCAGGTATCTCCATTATCTGATTTGAAAAAGGCACAGTTGGAAATTGTTGCGCCAACTGGCGTATCAACAACACCTGCAAATGGTGCAATTGTTGACTTTGAAGCTAATAACGGTGAACAGCAGTTAGTTGCTTTGAAAGGTTCAGAGGTTAAAAACTATACAATCAAAGTGATAAAATCTGAATTGTCAGACGAATTGGTTTTGAAGAATTTGGTTGTAAAAGGTGTTTATAACCCTGTAGTTGAAATCTCTCATTCAGAAAAAACTATCAAGATTTCATGTTCTAATGTAACAGGAACAAAAGCACTATTGTCAGGTTTTGAGTTGAATCCTTCAACTGCTACAATCAAGGAATCTGTTCCTGCATTGATATCAGGTGAAGACGGTGATTACATTGAAATGGATTTAGCTGATGGAACAGAAAAGTATATTGTTATAGCTAACGGTAGCGAAGAAAAGAAATATACTATTTCTGCAGAAGTTTCTGAGGCTGGTTTCGATGCATCAACAGCAAAAATGGTTCTTGATCAGTCAATGGGTTCAGGCTTGAACGCTGCTTTGGCTACGAACAATACAAGAGGTGCTTACTTTGACGGTAAGTATGCATTCTTTGCAAGCAGAGAAGGTGGTAACAATATTTATTACTATGATATCAATGATGCTACAAAAGAATTGAAAACTCTTAATATGGGCGAAGGTGTACTTCAGGAAAATACAACTTGGGTAATAAGCGATGTACGTGTTTCTGAAGTTGGTGGCATATATGCTTGTTCAATGGCTAATGCAAAGGATAAGAACTTTGCAGTATACTACTGGAGTGATGTTAACGCTACTCCTGTTAAAGTGCTTGACTATGTTGTTGCTGACCCAGTAGAACAGTCAACTGCTGTAAGACTTGGTGATGCCCTTTCAATTGTAGGTGACCCTCAGACAAATGGTTATATCATAACTTCAAACTTCCCATTCCAAAATTCAAATCAGGGACAGTTTTATATTTGGAAAGTAACTGACGGTACTGTTGCTTCTGAACCTCAGGTAGTTGACCTTGTTGGAAAATACCAGGCTCCAAGTGCAAGTGACTTGTCTTTGGGACAGTATGCTCGTATAAACGGTATCCCAGGTGACAATGAACATTTCATTGCAACAGGTTCTGCATCAGGCTTGATTCTGTTGAATTCTAATTTTGATGTTGAATACGAAGTAGAACGTGATACTCCGATACAGGGACGTGCTATGGACCCTCATTTCTTCGAATACAACGGTATACGTTATTTGAGCTATACAGTTAACCGTGAATGGGCTGCAAATGATGCTTTTATTGAAATTGTTGCTTTGACAGACGGTGATAACTTTGTTGACGGATTCAAGGCTTTGTCAGAAAAATCTATAGATGATATCAGAGCTTACAAGCAGACAATAACAACTAATGCAACTGGTGGTGCTGCTTGGGTTTCTGCATGTAATTCTGCTAAGGTTGTAAATGATAAATTGTATGTATTCGGCTTTGTTTGCGAATATGGTGCAATTGTGATAGAATTGAGTAAATAATTTTTTGATTAATATATTGGAGAGAATGAAAACATCTCTCCAATATATTGTTTTGTTAAGTGAAATGCTGATATTATGAAGATATTTAATATTTGTTTCTTTTTAATTTTCTCAATGATATTTTGTTCCTGTTCAAAAGATGATAATACCAATGGCATTGTTGAACAGGAGGAACTGTCAATTACAAAATTTACAGTTAAAGCCGAGAATGAGGATTTCTTAGGAGACATAGATCAGGTAAATAAGACAATAAAGGTTCTTGTGCCATCTGATTTTGATATAAAAAAGGTATTGATAGAAGTTGAATATACAGAGGGTGCCATGCTTAAGCCTGAGAGCGGATATGCCTATAATTTTACTCAGCCGATAGATTTTACATTGACTAAGTCAGGATTTGAAACGGTTGTTTATAAGGCAAGTGTCGGTACCTCACCAGATATAATAAGTTTTGATGTTCCTGATTATTATAGGACAGGAGTAATCTCAGATTCTATAATAAATCTGAGTTTTAATTATGGAACAGATTTGTCAAATATAAAGCCTGAAATAAAAGTTGCTTCAGGATGTCGGGTCGAACCGGCTTCCGGCACTGCTGTTGATATGAGCAATGATGTCGTTTATAAAGTAACGAACAATTCAGGAGATGTAAGGGAATATATTGTAAAGGCAACAGTCCTTCCTCAGGAAAAGCAGATAAGAGGTGTTTGGGTTCCGGATCCTACCCATACAAATATTTTGTTGCAATATGACAATGTAAAGGAGTTTGTTGATCTTTTGGATGAATTGAATATAAATGCCATATATCTTGCGACTTGGGTAAGGGAGCAGACATTATTTAAAAGTGAGGTACTTAAAAACAATACTAATTATGCAACAGTAGAGGACGGATGGTTGCTGAAAGGAAGTAATTATTCAAGTTCTACAAATGACCCGATTAAGGACTTGATAACATTGGCACACGAAAAAGATATGAAGGTTTTCTTCTGGTTTGAATATGGATTTATGCGTTCCGAAGGGGAAAATCCGTCAGAAAATCATCCTCTGTTGTCCGTTCATCCTGAATGGGATGGAATTAACAGTTTTGGGAAACCTGCTAATTATAACGGAACAGATTATTATCTGAATTCTTATGACCCTGAAGTTCAGGATTTTATTATTGACCTGATTACAGAGTCAATACAACTTTATCCTGATATCGACGGTGTTCAAGGTGATGACCGTCTTCCAGCATCTCCACGAAATTCAGGTTACAATGAGTCTGTAAAGAACAGATATAAGAGTGAAACAGGAAAAGATGTGCCAGATAACTACAATGATCCTTCATGGGTAAGATGGAGACTGGATTGCCTGAATGAGTTTGGAAAAAGACTGTATGATGAAGTTAAGGCAATTGACAATTCTCTGCTTGTTTCATTTTCTCCAAATCCATATCCATGGTGTGAAAATAATCTGATGCAGGACTGGCCTAATTGGATAAAAGGAGGTTGTATTGATTTCCTTTCAGTTCAATGTTATAGAGAAACTACTGATTCTTATCGTGCAACTGTTGAAGAGGCAAAAAAATATGTGGATCTGAATACTAACAAGGATATATTGAATCCTGGAATATATCTTAGAAGCGGAAACGATTGGGAAGAGCTGTTTGCATCTCAGATGTTAATAAACAGAGAAATTGGAACAAACGGAGAAGCGTTTTTCTTTAACGAAGGATTGAAAAGAGACGTAAACAAGAAGGTTATAAAATCATTCTATACAGGAAAGGCAATATTCCCTTTTTAATAGACAGTCATGAATAGAGCACATTCGTTAGATGCGTTGCGTGGATATGCAATAGTTACAATGATATTGTCCGGAACTATAGGTTCCGGACTGTTACCTGCATGGATGTATCATGCTCAGGTTGGTCCAAGATCTGGTTTCGTGTTTAACCCTACTATTTATGGAATTACTTGGGTTGACCTCGTTTTCCCGTTTTTCCTGTTTGTCATGGGGGCTGCTTTCCCTTTTTCCTTAGGCAGCAAAATTGAAAAAGGAAAAAGCAAACTTCAATTAAGCTTTGATTCTGTTCTGAGAGGTCTTAAGCTCGCTTTCTTTGCTATATTTATACAGCACATGTATCCGTGGATTATATCCGAACCGGAAAATGTTTTCTCGTGGCTGGTTTCTCTGTCAGCTTTTGTTCTTATGTTTTTTATGTTCATGGATATGCCTTTTGCAAAAAGCAAGGTTTGGCGTAATTTAATAAAATTTGCAGCTTATGTTGTTGCTGTCATTATGATGTTGAACATGCATTATGCAAACGGAAGAGAATTTAGTCTGACCTTTAGTAATATAATAATAATGGTACTGGCGAATATGGCAATATTTGCTTCTATTGTGTATATATTGACATATAAAAACCGAATCGCCAGAATTGCCGTCTTGCCTTTGGTAATGGCTGTATTGCTTGGTTCCTCAACAGAAAATTCATGGGTAAAGGCTTTGTATGAGTATTCTCCATTGCCTTGGTTATATCAGTTTTATTATCTGAAATATCTTTTTATAGTAATTCCCGGAACTTTGGCCGGTGAATATCTCAAAGAGTGGTTAGGCAGGAAGGATTCGCAGTTTGTTCCCAATATTGAAAAAAGAAGATTGCCTTTGATATTGATTTTGTCTTTGTCTGTAATAGTCTTTAATCTGTATGGATTATACATGAGGTATCTTGTTCTGAATCTTATTGGTACATGCTTTCTCCTTTGGGTACTTTGCAGAACCATATCATTTGACAGTATTGATTCCGCTTATTGGAAAAAGTTGTTTGCCGCCGGTGCTTATCTGCTGATGTTAGGCTTGTTTTTTGAAGCCTATCAGGGGGGCATCAGAAAAGATGATTCTACATATAGCTATTATTTTGTAACTTCAGGATTAGCTTTTATAGCTCTAATAGCATTTTCTATTTTCTGCGATGTTTATAGATGTAACAAGTTAGCACGTCCACTTGAAATGGCTGGACAGAATCCTATGATAGCTTATGTTGCTCCGCAATTAGTTGTGAATCCTATTATCGGCTTATTAGGTGCAAATTCTTTATTGGAACTTTTCAATCAGAATGCTTTCTTAGGATTTTTAAGAGGAGTCTTGATTACATCTTTAGCAATAGTTGTAGCTGTTATATGTACAAGATTAAAATATTTTTGGAGGACATAAAGGCTTTTGCTTTACTGTTGGGAGCTTTACTTTACGTTCAGGCTAGTTTGTCACAAACGGCTTCAAATACTTTTTGGGGGGAAAGAACAAAGTTTAGAATGTATTGTAAGGAATATCTTTCTTCTTGTTCTTTAGATAGTCCGAAAGATATATCAAAAGCTCTTTGGCTTATATCTGCATTTAATCAGAGTGGTGAAGAAGTAGAAGGTTTTCTTAACAGGTTGTCAGCTTGTTATGATTCTCTAGAATTACGGCAGCAATTCGATTTTATCTCTTTACTTAAAGAGCGTAAGTTTGATGCGAAGGAAGTTCTTCTTCGTAAAGCTTTTAAATCGGAAAATAATAAATTGAGCTTGTTGGCTTATTCTATTTTGAATGAAACAGGAGAAGGAATATGTAATGACAGAAACTACGGATTGGATTGGGATAATATCAATACACAGATAAAAGAAAAAAACTATAAGTATGAATTGTCACAATCGGAATTAACAAAACTGATGGAATATGCTGTAACAAAATATTCTCAGAAGTATCATTTGTTTGTGTTGGTGCGTGAAAATAGAAATATTCCTGCAAAAGTTTATGTTGTCAATTCAAATGGGAAAGTATTAAACAAGAAACCCTTGTATTATTTAGCACGCTCTGCTAATAATACTTTACCTTATTTTACGAATGGAAATACACCTTGTGGCGTTTTTAAAATACAAGGTAAGTCTGTTAGTAATAATGTGTATATAGGACCTGTTACTACATTGGTTACTGAATTGCCTTTTGAGTCAGAAGTTACTGCTTGGGGAATAACAGGAAAAGAATGGACTGAAAATCTGTATGCTAGTTTCTTGCCTTTGGAACTACGTTCTCTGCCAATGCTTTGGCAAGCTTATGATGCTGGACGAGTTGGACGTTCTGAAATTATAGTGCATGGATCTACTATCGACCCTTGTTTCTTTAGTGAGGAATGTTTTTTCCCATTAACTCCTTCGTTAGGCTGTTTATCTGCTTTCGAAATCTGGAATCCTAATGATGGAAGTATAATGGAAAGCCATCAAAAGAACTTAATGGAGTTATTGCCGGATGATAGATCCAGTTTGGGATTTATGTATGTAGTACAAGTTGATGAGAGTGCTTATAGGCTATTTTAAGATAGGCATAGAAAAAATCAAAGAAGTTAAATAAATATGAGAAGAGGAATCATTTTTGTATGTGCATTGCTGATAGGAGGGATGCTCAATGCCAAAGTGAAGCTTCCTGCATTATGGGGAGATGGGATGGTGTTGCAGCAACAGGCAATTGTCAAGCTCTCTGGTACAACAGTTCCTGATAAAGAGGTTAGTGTTTCTGTCCCTTTGAATTTGAACACGTTGACTACTATTAGCGATAAGAATACTGGCAAATGGAGTGTAGATATAGCTACTCCTCAAGCCGGTGGTCCGTATGAAATAAAGATTATTGATGGTGATACACTGACTATTAAAGATGTTTTAATTGGAGAAGTGTGGATCTGCTCAGGGCAGTCTAACATGGAAATGCCGGTAAAAGGTTTCAGGGGACAGCCTGTTTGGGAAAGTCAGGAAACAATTTTAGCAGCAGACTCTACTAGAAATATTCGTTTGTTTACAGTGAAACGAGGATATTCGTCAGTACCTGAAGATGATGTGACAGGTAAATGGGAAAAATTTGCTCCTGAAGCAGTAAGTAATTTTAGTGCTGTTGGGTATTTTTATGGAGAATTGTTGAATCGTATTTTGAATATTCCCGTAGGTGTTATTCATTCTTCCTGGAGTGCTTCTAACATTGAAACATGGTGTAGTAAAGAAACTTTAGGTGAATTTGAAGAGATTAGTTTGGAGGGCATTTCTGCAACAAATAAAAATCCGAATATAGTCCCAACATTGTTATATAACGCTATGCTTCATCCGCTAAGGGATTATGGTATAAAAGGGATGATCTGGTATCAAGGAGAGTCTAATACAGCAAATCCCAACTTGTATCAAAGACTATTTACGGCCTGGGTAGAGCAGAATCGAAAACTGTTTAAAAATCCGGCTTTACCGATATATTATACAGAAATAGCTCCTATAGCTTCTCCTGTAACAGATCCTTTGCAGCGAGCTATATTTAGAGAAAAGCAGTTGGAAAGTATGTATCAGATTCCCAATGTCGGTATGGCTTTTACGGGAGATCTGGGCTCGGAAAAATTTATTCATGCTCCTCAGAAAAAGGAAATAGGACATCGTCTGGCTTATTGGGCATTGGCTAAAACTTATCATGTAAAGGGGATTGCTTATGCTGGACCTGTATTTCGTTCTTGCTTAAAGAAGGACGGAAAGTTTGAGCTTATATTCGACTTTGCTGATGAAGGATTAAATCCGGAGAATGAACGGGTGAAAGGATTCCAAATGGCTGGATCATATGGTATTTTTCATGAGGCTCAGGCTGAAATCGTAAATGGAACATCACGTGTGAAAGTATGGTGTGACAGTGTGGATAATCCTGTAGAACTCCGGTATGCTTTTCGCAATTATATGAAAGGAAGTTTAAAGAACAATGCTGGATTGCCTGCTGCATCTTTTAGAGTCGATCTCTCTGATAAAGCAGTGGCTAATCCACTAGCTTTGGGATGGAAAGATGTTTCTGCATCATTTCATTTGCCTGAATATTTAAAACTTTATCAGTCACCTGTATGGCTGGAAGGAACCAGATCTCATGCATATATTGCTGTTCTTGATGCTAATAGTAAAGATAAATTATTAGTGACAGGATCTAAAACATTACAAACTCCTTCTCGCTTTTATAAACAGGAAAATGCTCCGTCAGTTATTTTGAATGCTGGTTTTTTTAATAAAGATGGTAGTGTCAGTTCCATTTGTAGTGATGGTAAATTCATAGCAGATAATTTACCGGCAGTGGGCAGGAAGTGGAATGGTGTAATGCATACTTACTATCCTACACGTTCTGTATTCAACTTTAGTGATAAAAATTGTTCTGTGGGGTGGGTATATCAGCAAAATCAGAAAAGATATATTTATCAGCTTCCGTCTTTTAATGATATTTTTGCATATCCTAAACCAAAACCTTCAGAAAAATACCCGGCGGAACCTTCTTCGTGGAATCCAGAAAATGCAATTGGGGGAGGACCGGTTTTGGTGAAAGATGGTATTATATGTAATACTTGGGCTGAAGAATTACTCGATAATGCTGGTGGTATTTTACCGATGGAATGCCATCCGAGGTCTGCAATCGGTGTCACTACTGACGGTAAAATTATACTGTTTTCTTGTGAGGGAAGAAATAAAGAACAGAAAATTCCAGGATTGAATCTGTATCAGTTGGCTCGTGTCATGAAATCATTAGGTTGTGTAAATGCCATGAATCTTGATGGAGGAGGTTCATCTTGTTTACTGATAAACGGAAAACCTGTTTTTGCTCCCTCAGACGGTAAACAAAGAGCAGTGGCATCAGTATTAATTGTTAAATGAATTTGGTATGAAAAAAAAGTTAGTCTTATTAGTTTTATTATTGGCTGTTACAGTCCAATTTGTCTTTTCTGCAAATCATGAATCTCAAGGAATTCGAGGAGTTTGGGTACCATCTCCTAGATTTACTTCGGTACTTCATACTTATCAGGGAGTGAAGGATTTTGTGAAACAACTTGATGACTTGAATATGAATGCTATATTCTTAGTTTCATATGCCGAGACTAAGACAATTTATAAGAGTGAAGTTTTGTTGAGAAACTCATCTTATAAATCACTTGAAGATACGTATATGCTTCAGAAGTATATATCCGGTTATCAAAGTAGCACAATGGATCCTGTCCGTGATTTGATAGATGAGGCTCATAAGCGTAATATAAAAGTCTTTTTCTGGTTTGAATATGGATTTATGGGTGAGGGGCGTCCTATTGCAGCTGATAATCCAATTTTATCAAAAAATCCTCATTGGCTGGGAGTAGACAATGAAGGAAATCCTGCTAATTATAATAAGCATGATTATTATTTTAATGCTTACAATCCTGCTGTACAAAACTTTTTGATAGAGCTGGTTAAAGAAGCTTTAATAAAATATCCGGATTTGGACGGGGTACAGGGAGATGATAGAATGCCGGCAATGCCACGTAATTCTGGATATGATGTATATACGACGACTGTTTATCAGACAGAACATCAGGGAATGTTGCCTCCTAAAGATTATAATGATGCCGGATGGGTGAGATGGCGTTTGGATAAACTGAATGAGTTTGCACTTCGTCTGTATCGGGAAGTAAAATCTGTAAGTAAAAAAGCGATGGTTAGCTTTGCTCCGAACCCTTATCCTTGGTGTGAAGAAATGCTGATGCAGGAATGGCCGGAGTGGTGTAAGTTAGGTACTTGTGATCTGCTTGCTGTACAATGTTATAGGTATAGTGAAGAAGCTTATGAAGCTACAGTTAGAGAGGTTCTGAAACATGCTCAAAAAGCAAATCCTGATCAATTGTTTGCTCCGGGAATGATTTTGATGGAGGGAAGCAGTTCTAAAATGACTCCCGAGTTGTTAATTCGTCAGATAGAAACTAACCGCAGGTTAGGGTTGAATGGAGAAATTTATTTTTATAACAAGGCTTTGAATAATCCAGATGTTCAGCGTGTCTTGAAGAAAGTCTATAAGAAAAAAATAGAATTCCCTGTAAAATAAAAAAATGGAAGAGCAATAGGGTTTTGGCAGCTTTATTGCTCTTTCTATAATAGGAGGTGTATATGCTAAGTAAGATTTATTTGGTTGTTTTGGGCTTTTGTTTGTTTGCTTTAACTTCCTCAGCACAAGTCGTTTATTATTCTGCTGATCAGTTTAAAATTTTGGGTAAGGCTGTGAGTGATGGCACTTATAAGCGTTTACCAGATACTATGGCTGATAAATTGAGAAAGCCTGTTAGGCTATTAGGTAATAATTCTGCGGGGCTATCTATCCGTTTTAGGTCAAATACAACTTCAGTTTCAGTACGGTGGGAAAGTTTAGGCAATCATAGAATGAACCATATGGCAGATGTCGGAGTGAAAGGAGTAGATTTGTATACGTTGGAAGATGGACATTGGCGCTTTGTAAATAGTGGACGTCCGGTTGATAAAAAAACGGAAGCTCGGATTATTTCTAATATGCAGCCTAAAGAACGTGAGTATATGCTCAATTTACCTTTATATGATGGAATTGTTTCTTTAGAAATAGGTGTAGATTCTTTGTCCTCTATTGGTATGCCTCGAGTAGAGTTGCCTATTTGTAAGGATAAAATAATCATGTATGGAACTAGTATATTACAAGGGGCGTGTGCTTCCAGACCTGGTATGGCTCATACGAATATTATTTCACGAAAAATGAATAGGGAGGTTATTAACTTGGGTTTTAGTGGCAATGCTTTTCTTGATCTGGAGATAGCTTCTTTAATGGCACAGTTGGATGCGGGGATTTTTATTTTGGATTTTGTACCTAATGCATCTCCCGAACAGATGGAAGAACGAATGATTCCTTTCTATAAGATTTTACGAGAAAAGCACCCCGATACTCCTGTTTTGTTTATTGAAGATCCGTATTTCCCTACTACCTTTTATGATGAACGTATATCCTTTGAAGTAAAAAGAAAGAATGCTACGTTGAATAAGATTTTTCAGGACATGGAGGCTGCGGGTGAGCAGAATATTTATTTGTTACATTCGGATGATTTGATTGGTACGGATGGAGAGGCTACTGTAGATGGTATTCATTTTTCTGATTTAGGAATGATGAGATATGCAGATAAAGTTATTTCTGTCATTTATAAATTAATTAATGGTAAGTAAGGTAATTTAATATGATTAAGTTATTTTTGTACTAAATAATAATTTATAAAGGTTATGACACAAAATCTGCTGAAAGAAATCGAAAGGGGGTCGAAGAATGCACTGACCAAGAAACGGATTATTACTTATTATATGTATAACCGTTCATCTACTATACCAGATTTGTCGAAAGAACTTGATTTAAGTGTACCTACCGTTACAAAATTTATTATGGAGATGTGTGATGAAGGGTACATCATGAGTTACGGAAAGCAGGAAACCAGCGAAGGGCGTCCTCCTACTTTGTATGGATTGACTTCCGATTCTGGATATTTTATAGGAGTTGACATTAAGAAGTTCAGTTTAAATATTGGACTTATGAATTTTGTGGGAGATTTTGTAGACCTGAAGATGGGTATCCCTTACGAAACAGAAAATAGTCCGGAGGGATTGAATAAACTGTGTGGATACATCACAGATTTCATAAATCATGCAAATATTGATAAAGAGAAGATTTTGAATATAGGAGTCAATATTTCCGGTCGGGTCAATCCTGAGTTAGGATACAGTTTCAGTCTGTTTAATTTCGAGGAACGTCCGTTGGCAGAGATTATGACTGAAAAGATAGGCTATAAGGTTACAATTGATAATGATACTCGTGCCATGACGTATGGAGAAATGGTCAAAGGGTTGGTGAAAGGAGAAAAAAATATCATCTTTATAAATTTGAGTTGGGGACTTGGAGCAGGATTGGTAATAAATGGAGATATTTTTACCGGAAAGTCAGGCTTTTCGGGAGAGTTTGGACATTTTAATGTGTTCGATAATGAGATTCTTTGTCATTGTGGTAAGCGTGGATGTCTGGAAACGGAGGTTTCTGGAGCTGCTTTGCATCGGAAGCTGGTGCAATGTGTGCAAGATGGCAAACAGTCTATTCTTTCCAAACGCATCTTACATGGCGATACTTCTTTGACATTAGATGAAATCATATCTGCAACCAACAAAGAAGATTTGCTTTGTATCGAACTGGTTGAGGAAATCGGACAGAAATTGGGACGTTATCTGGCTGGATTGATTAATTTGCTTAATCCCGAACTTGTTATTATTGGTGGAGTTTTAGCTCAGACGGGAGATTATATTCTGCAACCGATAAAGAGTGCGGTCCGTAAGTATTCATTGAATTTGGTAAATAAGGATTCAGTTATAGCGTTGTCGAAGTTGCTTGATAAGGCTGGAGTCATAGGAGCTTGTATGTTATCGCGTAGAAGTATGTTTGAGTCATAAATGATAGATTGTTTCTTCTTTTTGGCCCTTCACTTTCTTCATGGCATGTGAGAATGAAGACATTTCCCATATTGTACTATCGGGTGAAGGGAAGAAAGATGCAGGACAAAAAACAATATCTTGTTTTCTGGAAAATATCAGCATATTTTGGAGAATTCTTCTTGATGTTTTTGAAAAATTTGTACGAAAATTTAGAGCTTTTATTGGATGTTGTAAATCAATGATTTAAAAGTGTAAATATAAAAGGAAGCTTCCTTAAAATAGAACTGAGAAATAAAAATCTCCTGCTTTAGCCGTTGTTTATTTCAATTACAAGACTAAAAGCAGAAGTTTTTTATGTTGTAACTAATGGATTATAAGTAATCCTATCTCAGTTTTTTATTTTGAAACAGCCCTTTTTTATTACTTTAAGTTTAAATAAACTATTGTTTTTCAGGTGTTGGATGTTTGATTATTTTGTATCCGATAGCTGCAACGATGATACTCATAATCGGGCTGAGAATATTGAAGAAGCAATAAGGCAGATAGGTCAGGGTAGGAACATTCAGGATGGTAGCCTGTGTCATACCACATGAATTCCAGGGAATCAATACGGAAGTTACCGTCACTGAGTCTTCGGTTGTACGGCTTAACAGTCTGCTTTCATATCCTTGTTTTCTGTATATATTACCAAACATGCTTCCTGTCAGAATGATACTTATATACTGGTCGGCAGTGGCTAAGTTCATGAATAAACCAGAACATACTGTTGATGAAACCAGACTGAAGCGGTTTTTCATAAAACGTACAAAAACAGATGTGATACTTCCCAACATACCACTTGCGGTCATGGCCCCTCCGAAGCACATGGAGCATAGTATCAGCCAGATCGTGTTTGTCATGCCTGCCATTCCCCGTGTGGCAACGAGCTCTGTCAGAGCTGCATTACCGGTTTCAAGATTGGTACTTCCGTAACAGGTTATCATCACTCCTTTAAACAGGTTTTCTTCTCCGGCAATTTCATTCAACAGGTTAGGTTGGAAAATGATTGCTGCTATGCAGGCTAAAAATGTAGAAATCGTAAGAGTTATGATAGAAGGAACCTTTCGGGCTATCAGAATTCCGGTTACGACGGGGACGATAAGTAACCAGGGGGTAATGTTGAATTTGTTTTCCAGACTTATTGCTACTTCTGTCATATGCTCCATAGTATGGGCATTATGGGTGAATCCCATGATGGTAAACAGAATGAGTGTGATTACCAGTGAAGGGATGGTCGTGATGAGCATGTAGCGGATATGACGGAATAAAGGAGTTTCCGTAATGGATGAGGCTAGAATCGTTGTTTCAGACAGTGGGGAGATTTTATCACCGAAGTAAGAGCCTGAAATGATTGCTCCAGCTATCCAGCCTTCGTGAAAACCTTGTGACTTGCCTATACCTAGCAATGCAATTCCGATGGTGGCGATTGTTGTCCACGAACTTCCTGTCATGACAGAGATAAGTACGCAGATGATGCAGGTAGATGTCAGAAAAAAGTCTGGATGAATAATTTGCATTCCATAATAGATAAGTGTGGGAACAATACCGCTTATCATCCAGCTTCCACTCAGTGCACCGATGATGAGCAGAATGATAATGGCTGTAGCAACCCCTGAAATATTGTTCGTTATGGCAAGTTCATAATCTTTCCATGGAATGCGGTAGAAAGCCATTCCTATAAATATACAGACAGCAGTGGTTACCAGCAAGGAAATCTGACTACCGCCGTTTAGTGCGTCGCTCCCGAATGTACTGATGGTAGCAACTAACATGCATATCAGTATAATTATCGGTAAAAAAGAAATCAGTGGTGAAGGGAATTTTTTTATTGAATTCATTATATCTTAATTGTTTAGCGGGCGCAAAGATACAACAAATCTGTTTAAATATGCATTTTGAGTGGATAAAATGCGTGAAAATTTTAGATAAAATGCATGAATATGTATGTTTCTCGTGAAATGAAGGCATAAAAAAGACACAGACCTGATGCCTGAACAAGTAAATTCTGATTGGGTGTTTGGCCGGAATTTACTTCTAAGCACAAAGTCTGTGTCTTTTATATTTAGAGTTTATATCCCCATTGGTCGAGAGCAAACGACCAGTTCTTTTCTACCAGTTCTACCGTTTCAGGTTTGTACTGATATTGGTTTTTCTTGTAACCTTTCTTTTTGTTTACGTATGCTTCGATAGCAGGACGAGCTTCGTCGAATCCCGGAATAGAAAGTTTCTGATAAATTTCCTGTGTCAGGTCGAAAGCATTCTTTTCATAGTCTTCGAATTTGACTTCTACCAGATTACCTTCCGGAATGAATTTCTTGTCAGCTTCGTATTTATGATACAGTTTGGCATAAACAGAGAGGATGTTTTCTTGTAACTGTTCGTTGCTGATATCCTGTAATTTCAACGGCTGGATGGTATTGGTGAAGAAGCTTCTTGTTGATTCGAATACCGTATATGGATTACGCATCAGGTAAATGAACTTGGCATTCGGGAACATTTTTACCAGCTCTTTTACTCGTCCGGTGTGCGGAGGGTTCTTGCTTAAGAACTGTGTTCCGTGGGTATTCCATAAGGAGATTTTAATCAGTTTGGTAAATGTTTCTTCGAATACTTTCAGCTCTTCATCACTGATGTCGTCAAACAACAGGTACTTGTCGGCATATTCTTGCATGTGCTTAGGCAAGAACCAGAAGTTGTAGTATGTGTACGGCATCATATTTGCCAGTGCAAATTCTTCTTCCTGAGGCAGATCGACAGCCAGCTCCATGTTGTCTGTCGGACGTTTGTCGGGCATCAGCCAGCTCATATTCTTTTTGAAGAAGGGTTGTCCCCACATCATCAGGTGTGGAAATACAGTCTGGTATGTAGTGTTATAACCGAAGTGCTTGTCGCATGAAAAGACGTTATGCATGAAAGTTGTTCCGCTTCTCCAGTGTCCCAGGATAAATACCGGATCGTGTTCCAGCGGTTGGTTGGCAAGCAATTTTTCGTAACGCTTGTCTTGCAGCGGCTTTAAGGTAGAAAGCAGACGGCATACCGCCTTGGTGAGGCGGTATTTTCCTTTATATGTCTGATCTATCATTCTACCTGCTGTTATCTGGTTGAATGTTTTCCAGTCTGCACCTACAAGGGTATTGATAGGCAGTTTACTGAATTCAAGTAATCCCATTTTATAAATTTAAGTTGATACTTTAAAAACTTATTTTTTTACTTCGATGGCAATGCCTTGTCTGGACAATTCTTTTACAGCTTTGTCTATAGCTTCATAGTGTTCGGGAGCAATGCCCAGTTTAGGCAGGTCGAGAACTGGCAATTCCATCGTATTGTGCATATCCTTGTCTTCTACACGGTTCAGAATCATACCAACGGCACTGGTATTGTTGGTAATCGGGTCGATGAGTATGAAAGAGCCGGTTGCCTTATTTTGGGTATAAGGATCGAAGAACAGTTCTTTGGATGAGGTCAGTACAACGTGAGCAATCTGGTTCAACTGCATAGGGATGTCTTCTTTGGTCAGACGTCCGTTTTCTACGCTCAGATGCTCCATTGTATTGATATCCACCTTGTATTTAATGCTGTCTACACGGGTGCGGCTGGTGTTGGTGGTTTGTTTCAGGAAGAATGATTTCTCCATGTCCATTTTTTCTTCATCCATCCATACCAGCATGGCTTCGAAGTTACGTCCTATCGTAGGAACATTATCCGGATGAACCAGCATTTCGCCACGTGATACGTCTATCTCGTCTTCCAGTGTCAGGGTTACCGACATTGGAGGATAAGCATAATCCAGTTCACCGTCGTAAGTAACAATGCTCTTTACTCGTGACTTCTTGCCTGAAGGCAATGCCATTACTTCATCTCCCTTGCGTACCACTCCCGAAGCAACTTTGGCACTGAATCCGCGGAAGTCAAGGTTTGGACGAAGTACATACTGTACCGGATAGCGGAAATCAGTCAGGTTGTGGTCGTTGCCGATGTGTACGGTTTCGAGGAATTCCAGCAGTGACGGACCGCTGTACCACGGAGTACGGTCGGATTTTTCAACCACGTTATCACCGTCGAGTGCTGACAGCGGAATACAATTTACATCGGGTACTCCCAGCGGGTCGATAAATGCCTTATAGTCGGCAACAATCTTGTCGAAGACTTCTTTGGAGAAATCTACCAGGTCCATTTTGTTGACTGCCAGAACTACGTGTTTGATTCCCAGCAGGGATACCAGATATGTATGGCGGCGAGTTTGTGTAATGACTCCTGTGCGGGCGTCAACAAGAATGATGGCAAGATTAGCAGTAGAACCACCGGTAATCATGTTACGGGTATACTGTTCGTGTCCCGGAGTGTCGGCTATGATAAACTTACGGTTGTTGGTTGAAAAATAGCGGTATGCTACATCAATAGTAATACCTTGTTCACGTTCAGCTTTCAGTCCATCCAGCAGCAGAGCATAGTCGATGTGTTCTCCGGCATTTCCCATTCTCTTACTGTCACGTTCCAGTGCGTCGAGCTGGTCTTCATACAGTTTCTTACTGTCAAAGAGAAGGCGTCCGATAAGTGTTGACTTTCCATCATCTACCGATCCGGCTGTAAGAAAACGGAGCAAGTCTTTTTGCTCGTCCTTTTTAAGAAATTCTTCGATAGACATAGTCCCTCTGGCTTCACCTTCCATTGGGTTTCCCGATTTGTTTTTATCTAGTTCTTCCATGATTTTCAGTTTTGTTAGAAGTATCCTTCACGTTTTTTCTGTTCCATACTAGCTTCCTGGTCGAAGTCGATGACGCGGGTTGTACGTTCACTCTTGGTAGTAGTCATCATTTCTTCTACGATTTTTTCTATCGTGTCGGCTTCACTTTCGATAGCACCGGTCAGAGGCCAGCATCCCAGCGTACGGAAGCGGATTTTTTTCATTTCTATTTTATCGCGGTATTTTTCCGGCAAACGGTCGTCGTCTGGCATGATCAGCTGTCCGTCGATGTTGACAACCGGTCGTTCTTTGGCAAAATACAATGGAACGATAGGAATATTTTCCAGACGGATATACTGCCAGATGTCCAGTTCGGTCCAGTTGCTCAACGGGAATACACGAATACTTTCTCCTTTACGGATACGGGTATTGTATATGTCCCAAAGTTCCGGACGCTGGTTTTTGGGATCCCACTGGTGAAATTCGTTACGGAAGGAGAAGATACGTTCTTTGGCACGTGACTTTTCTTCATCGCGACGGGCACCTCCGAAAGCTGCGTCAAACTTATATTTGTCGAGTGCATGTAGCAGAGCTTGTGTCTTCATCAGATCGGTATGTACTTTACTTCCGTGAGTAAACGGACCCACACCTGCGCGGAAAGCTTCCATGTTGCTTTCTACAATCAGGTTCCAGCCGTATTTTTTTGCGTACTCATCGCGAAATTGGATCATTTCTTTGAATTTCCATTTCGAATCAATGTGCATCAATGGAAATGGGACTTTTCCCGGAGCAAAAGCCTTTTCGGCAAGTCGTACCATTACAGATGAATCTTTTCCGATGCTGTATAGCATAACCGGATTTTCAAATTCGGCAGCCACCTCACGGATTATATGGATAGACTCGGCTTCGAGTTCTTTCAGGTGGCTTAATTTATATTCTTCTTTCATATCTGAATTATGAATGTTTTTGTTCAAATTTTTGGATAAGTGAAAAACTGACTCGCACAAAAGTACTCATATTATTTCATAAACCAGTAGTTTCTTGTGCAAAAGTCGTAGTCCTGACATGTTTACCGGGTTACTCTCGGCAGGATTAATTCCAGCAGTTTATTGACTGATTCTTCTACGGAAAGTTTGGAAGTATCCAGTGAAAGGGCTGGGTGTTGCGGAGCTTCGAACGGTGCAGATATACCAGTAAAGTTTTTGATTTCTCCCTTGCGTGCCTTGGCATACAAACCTTTTACGTCGCGACGTTCGCATTCTTCGATAGGAGTGCTTACGTAAATTTCCATAAAGTTTTCCTTACCTATAATATTTGCTGCCATTTCTCGAATGTCATTGTTCGGACTGATGAAGGCAGCAATGGTAATGATACCTGTATCGACAAACAGTTTGCCTATTTCGGCAATACGGCGGATGTTTTCTATACGGTCTTCGGCAGAAAATCCCAGATTATTATTGATTCCGCTGCGGATATTATCACCGTCCAGGATACGACAAAGTAATCCGCGCTTTTGAAGTTCACGCTCTAAAGCAATGGCGATAGTACTTTTTCCAGAGCCGCTCAGTCCGGTAAACCAAATCATTACGCTATGTTGTTTTAATAATTCTTCTTTGTCAGAACGGCTTAGCATGCGGTCGAATATCGGGTAAATATGTTTAGTTTCTTCCATATCGTTTGTTAGTTAATTAAAAAGGCCATATTTGAGGTATGACGAATACAGAAATTAAGAATGTGATAATATTCAATGGTAATCCGATTCGTACAAAATCGGTAAACTTATAGTTTCCAATACCTTGTACGATAAGATTTGTCTGGTAACCGATTGGAGTAGAGAAGCTTGCTGAAGCTGCCATACATATTACAACGAAGAAAGGCATCGGATTTACTCCCAGCTGCTGTGACAGAGAAAGAGCCAACGGGAAAGATAAAGCTGCCGCAGCATTGTTGGTTATCAGTTCTGTGAAGATATTGGTAATAATGAACAGTACCGCCAACAGAATATATGGGCCATGGCTTCGGCTGAGATCGATAATGTAACCTGCAAGCAAGTCAGCTACTCCGGAGTTTTCCATTGCCTTGCTGATTGCAAAGGCACATGCGATGGTTATCAGGATATCCCATGAAATATATTTAGTGTATTTGCGAGGTGGGAATATCTTGGTCCATGCCATAATGACTGTTGTAATGGATACAAAGAAAAACATATCCAGCTTAATGCCTTCTGGCAGTAGTTTCTGTATAGCAGGTAATTCACCAATAGTTGCTCCTATAATCATAAAAAGCAATAGGAACAAGGCAAACCAGCGTTTCTTTTTCCCTGCCGGTTCATAATCTTTACCATTGGCAAGCATGATAAATACAGAAGATTCTCCCCAGGTTTTCACGAAACTGTCGTCGGCAAGTAATATCAGTGTGTCACCCTCACGGAAACGGATTTCGCTCAGGTCCTTATAGGTATTACCTCCTCGGCGGAGTTCTTTTACTTCTGCACCATAATGGCGTTTAAAGTCGAATTCGTTAACCCGCTTGTTAATACCGGGGAAACGTGCACCGATGACGGCTTCTACAGGATGGAGGGAGGGATTGTTTTCTTCTTCTTCATCTGACAGAGTCTCAGGACGGTCGGCCGGCAGAAGTTTACTAGAGAAAAGGAACAGGTAAATAATGCCTGCAATGGCTATGAAAATACCGACTTTCCCTAGCTCGAACATACTGAATCCTTTCATTCCGGCTTCTTGTATCATACTGTGTACTACCAGGTTGGTTGAAGTACCTATCAGTGTACAGATACCTCCCAGGATAGTTACATACGACAGAGGTATCAGAAAATAGGTTGCAGGTAGTTTTACATAATTTGCCCATCTCTTGATAATAGGAGCAAAGATAACTACAACCGGAGTATTATTCAGAAAAGCTGAAATAAAAGCAATCGTGGGCAGCATGCGTGCCTGTGCCTTAAAAACAGTAGTCTGTGATTGAGGCAATAGCTTTTTTATAACTTGTGTCAGTGCACCACTTTGGCGGATACCTTCGCTTACCAGGAACAGCATGGCAACGGTGATCATACCTTTGTTGCTGAACCCTTCCAGCATTTCTTTAGGACTGAGGATTCCGGTACAAAGGAATATGACAACGACCGAGAATAGAATCATTCCCGGACGCATCTTATCCATTATCAGCGCAGTCAGCATGGCAACGAGCGCGACGAGTACAATAATAACTTCTAATGTCATAAATAGGTTATTCGGCAATGAACCATGGATTTAACAAGTCTTCTTTATTGTATACCAAAGGATGTTGGGTGCCGGTCTGATAGACTTCTTTTCCCATGGCACGAATTATGGCGTGACCGGCAGCGGTATCCCATTCCATAGTAGGAGCAAAACGGGGATATACGTCTGCTTTTCCTTCAGCTATCAGACAGAGCTTCAGTGAACTACCTTTCGATACGGTTTCCACTTCTTGATGTTTTTGCTTCATCTCTTCGATATAAGCCTCTGTTTCCGGCGTAAGGTGAGAGCGGGATGCAACTATTATGAAACTGCTTCGCTGCGCTTCTTCCTGATAGGGCAGACGATGTGCCTTGCCGATAAGGCTGTCGACTGTTTCGTCTGAATCCAATTGAGTGATATGCTCTATTTTGTAAGCTCCGTACTGGCTGTCGGCAAAGTATAATTCCTCTTTTACAGGAATATAGATAACTCCTGCTTCCGGCTTTCCATTTTTTACATAAGCAATGTTGACGGTAAATTCTCCGTTACGTTTAATAAACTCTTTAGTTCCGTCCAACGGATCAACAATCCAAAGTTCATTCCAGCTTTGCCGTTCTTCAACCGGAATTTTTTTCCCTTCTTCGCTGAGAACAGGATAAGGAGTTGAAGCTAATCGTGCTGCAATGACCATATGCGACTTGCGGTCGGCGATAGTCAGTGGTGAGTTATCTGCTTTTTTCTCTATCTCAAAATCCGCGTTAGGATCGGTGTATACACTCATTATTTCTGATCCGGCTTCCAGTGATGCGCGGATGGCTGTAAGTAATAAATTCTTGTCCATATTATCTAAATCGTTGTAAAATAACAACATTTTATCCTATTGTTAGTAGTTTAATCTTCGCTTTTTTTGGCCTTCGTCATTGTTTATAACTTCTTTTAAGCAGAAACCGCTTTTATTCGAGTGGTTTTATCTCTTTCGACTGCTTCCATACTCGTAGCATATAATACGCGCAATGAGTAAATGCAAATATGAACGAAATAGTCAATAATGTTTTGTCTGCATCCCATCCTACGGTTTGCTGATGCCATAATCCGGTAATGATGCATAGTACAGACAGAGCAAGTCCTAAGATATTTAATACGATATCTCCTTTACGATGTGCTTGTCCCGGTTCCAGCTTGCTGTATTTTCTACCATACGAAGCATATACATCCAGACCTATCAACATCCAGAGAACAAGTCTTATCCATGTGTCGGCCGGAAGAAAACACATCATACACAGGCAGGTAAGGATACCCATAATAGGAACGAAGGGGACGAACGGTGTCTTGAAGGTACGGTGCACATTGGGCATGGTTTTTCGTACGATTAATACAGCTGCACATACTAGTGTGAATGCAAGCAGTGTTCCTATACTTGTCATTTCTCCTGCCACTTGGGCTGGTACAAATCCGGCCAGCAGGCTGACTACAATCATAAAGAGGAAATTACTATGTACAGGAGTGCGGAAACGCTCGTTGATGCGTGAGAAAAATGGAGGTAACAGTCCGTCATGGCTCATGCTTAAAAATACGCGGCTTTGTCCGAGTAATGTTACCATGATGACCGAGCAGTATCCGAAGAGAATGGCAAGAATGATGGCTTTATTCAGCCATGGATAAGCTTGCACGAATGCACCTGCTGCATTTGTACTTCCCATATGTTCGATAGCTACTGCCACGGGAGCGATACCTTCCTGTCCTTTGAATTCTGTATAGTGTGCTACTCCTGTCATGACATGTGCAAACAGAATGTACAGGATGGTACATACCAGCAGAGAAACAAGGATTCCGATAGGCATGTTTCGCTGTGGATTTCGGGTTTCCTGAGCAGCAGTGCTTACTGCATCGAAGCCTAGAAAAGCGAAGAATACGATGGCGGCTCCACGCAATATGCCGGAAATACCGAACTCTCCAAGTTTACCTGTATTCTCTGGAATATAAGGCACATAATTTTCTGCTTGGATGAATTTCCAGCCGAGAATAACAAATACCAGAATAACACCTATTTTCAGGAAAACAATAAATCCGTTGAATAAAGAACTGCCTGCTATGCCACGCATCAGAATCAGGCTCATGAGTACTACTATCAGCATGGCAGGAATATTGACTATACCTCCATCCCACGGACATGCACTGAGGGCATGTGGCAACTCAATGCCTATACCTTGCAGAAAGACAACCAGATAACGGCTCCAGCTGATGCTGACGGTCGTTGCTGCTACGGTATACTCCAATACGAGGTCCCAGCCTATAATCCAGGCTATCAGTTCTCCCATTGTTGCATACGAGTAGGTGTAAGCACTTCCTGCTACTGGAATCATGGATGCAAATTCTGCATAACACAATCCGGCGAAACAGCAACCTATGGCTGCAACGATAAAGGATAAAGTAATGGCCGGGCCTGTATATTCGGAAGCTACGGTTCCGGTAATGGAAAATAGTCCGGCTCCAATAATGACACCTACTCCCAAAGCTACCAGGCTGACTGGTCCGAGTACACGTTTCAACGTTTTACTACCCGACTGCTGTGCTTCTGCTTGTAGGGTTTCAATACTTTTTCTTATAAATAATCCCATTTTGAAGTATTTGCTTGAATGTTATAGGTTGCAAAGATAGTATTTATTCTGGATGTGTGACTCTTTTTTATATGTATCTTGTTGATATATACAGAAAAACGTCCTGATGTTTTGGGTAAATTATATGTACTTTAACCAAAACTATCAGGACGTTTTTGTTATTATTTGTGCTGATTGAAAGATTGTTTATGTAAAGAATACTTGCATTGTTTATGAGTCTGCAAATGTCTTTATTTCAGGTATAAAGAAACTTTTCCGCTAATTTGCAACAGAGATATTTCACACATCTTTGTATCGTATTCGGCAGAAAGTATTCGTTCTTCTGCATCTAACAGGCTCTTTTGTGCTTCACGCATTTCAATACCAGACAAATCTCCTAACAGATATCGTTCTTTGGCTATTTCGTGATTTTCTTTTGCTGCAATCAAGTTCTGACGTTCCAGATTGAGTAAGCGAATATTGTTACGGTATGCCTGCCACAAATTGCTGAGATCGGCACGTAAACCTTGTTCTAGTTGTTCGCGTTCAAGTTGGGCATTTCGTATAGCAAGGCTTGCATTGCGTTTTTCACGTCGACGATTGCCATCGAAAATGTTGAATCCGATGGTAATACCTCCATTAAATCCCCAGTTGTTCCGTCGTTGGATGGAGTTGATATCATATTTGTTCAGGGTATAGCCATATCCGGCATTCAGCCTTAGATAAGGATAATTGCGTGACAACACTTTCTTATAGTCCAGCTCGGCTAAAGTTGAATTTTGGTCAGCTTTTAATAAATTGGCATTGGTGTTTAGCGTAGCATTCCACAATTCATTGAAATCGAGCGAATGCTTCAGCTCGATAATAGAATCCTTTACTTTTATCGGACGGTCTACATCTTTATTTGCCATCATTTCATTCAGGTTGATACGCGAGGTATGTACCAGCTCTTGCTGTTTCATATACTGTGCACTATCGGCATTAAAATCGACTTTTGCCTGTTGATAATCCAGACGGGAGAAGTTTCCGATGTGATAGCGCTCTTCTACGATACGTAAACGTTCTTTTGATAACGAAACAGCATAACGGAAATTTTTCAGGCGTATTTCCTGCTGAATATAATTGTAATATTCTGCTGTCAGACTGGCGATAAAGTCTTCTATTGCTATACGGGTATTGGTTGCTCCCTGGCGTTCCAGCTCCTTGAGTTCCTTGTATGTTGTACTGATGTTGAATCCGTCGAAGATGGTCCAGTTCAGATCCACACCGGCATCAAGAGTCTGGTCGAATACGTTTCGTTCTTTGACAACACTTCCGTCGCTTCGTTGTGTAGAGTTGGTATTGTCAATGTTTCCGGTATACCCTGCCGTCAAGTCTATTGTAGGCAGATAACCGGCGTTGGCAAGCGTTGCATTATTCTTGCTTATCTGTTCTTCATTGCGAGAGATGCGGAGAGAGTAATTGTTCAACAGTCCTTCCTCCAGACATTGCTTTAATGTGTATTCATATTGTGCGTGGGCCGGAAGGGTAGTGACAAACCAGATTATCAGTGATATATATGCAAAATGTTTCATGCTTTTTTCTCTTTTTTTATTCGGTTAGTAGAAATGTAAGTGTAGATAGCCGGTACGATATACATCGTAAGGAAAGTAGATATTAACATACCTCCTACGACGGCTGTTCCCATTGCAATACGTTGGTTAGCGCCTTCTCCTGTAGCGAACGCCAATGGTATCAAGCCTAGAATTGTTGATGCACTGGTCATCAAGATCGGGCGTAGGCGCTGTAAGGCCGCGTCGCGTATAGCCAGCATTTTATCTTCTCCAGCTTCTTGTTTCTGATTGGCGAATTCCACAATCAGAATACCGTTTTTGGCTACCAGTCCAATCAACATAATAATACCTATCTGACTGAATATATTCATCGTTATATCACCGAAATACATGAATATCAAAGCTCCAGCAATGGCAAGTGGTACTGTCAGCATGATGATGAATGGATCTTTAAAGCTTTCAAACTGTGCTGCCAGAATCAGATATATCAGCACGAGTGCAAGAATAAAAGCAAACATCAGGCTGGATGAGCTTTCACGATAATCTTTCGAGTCGCCCGATAAGGCTGTACGGAATGTTTCGTCCAGTGTTTCAGATGCTATTTTATCCATTTCTTCCAATCCCTGTCCGATAGTTTTTCCTTCTGCCAGTCCGGCTGATATTGTTGCCGATATGAATCGGTTGTAGTGGTAAAGCTTAGGAGGCGCAATGGATTCCACGAATTCTACCAGATTGTCCAATTGAATCATTTCTCCTGCATCGTTACGGATGTAAATAGATTTGATGTTTGCCGGCTGATTACGTTGCTGGCGGTTTATCTGTCCTAATATTTCATACTGCTTACCATTCATATAGAAATATCCCATACGCTGTCCGCTCAGTCCGTATTGAAGTGTTTCGGCAACATCACGCACGTTTACCCCCATTGTTCCTGCTTTATCTCGGTTGATGTTTACCCGTACTTCGGGGCTGCTGAACTTTAAATCAACGTCGGCCATCTGGAAGGTAGGATTATCGTACACTTTATTTAAAAATTCGGGCAGGATTTTTTCCAGTTTTTCTATGCTGGTCGCCTGCAATACATATTGTACAGGCATACTGCTTTTTCTTCCTCCGAAAGAAGATTGCTGCTGGACGAATGCCCTTGCCTTCGTTTTGCTCTTGATTGCTTTCGATATTTTTTCGGCCACCTCCATCTGGGAGTAGTCACGGTCTTTGATGTCTTTCAATGTAATCTGGACATTTCCACTACCACTTGACACACGTGCTGTAACAGCTTCTGCATCCGGAATGATAGAATCTACCAAAGCATTGATGTCTTCAGTGTAATCGCGTATGTATTCATAACTGGCTCCTTCGGCAGCCTTTGTACTAATGGTTATTTTCGAACGGTCCTCTAAAGGCGCCATTTCTGCTGGTATTACATTCCATAATACACCGATTAGAATTAAGGTGATAATAGAAACAGGAATAGCAATAAAACGTTTCTTTAAGAATGCATTGAGGGAGCGGCTGTAGATGCGGTTCATTCCTTCAAAAAACGGTTCAGTCTTTCGGTAAAACCAACTTTGCTTTTCTCGATGGACAAGCATTTTGGTCGCAAGCATTGGGGTAAATGTCAATGCTGCAAAAGAAGAGATTAATACCGAACCAGCTACAACGAAGCTGAACTCCCGGAAAAGTCTGCCACTGGTTCCTTCCATAAATACGATAGGCAAGAACACAGCAACCAATGTTATGGTAGTAGAAATAACGGCGAAAAATATTTCTTTGGCCCCTTCTATACCGGCATCGAAAGGCTTCATACCTCTCTCTATGCGGATGTAAATATTTTCAGTCATCACAATGGCATCATCTACTACCAATCCAACCGACAAGACAACGGCGAGCATCGTAAGCACGTTGATAGAAAAACCTGCTACGTACATTACGAAAAAGGCTCCGATTAGCGAAACTGGAATTACAATACAAGGTATAAGAGTAACACGCCAGTCGCGCAGGAAAAGGAAGATGATAATGATTACCAGAATGAAAGCTTCGTATACGGTGCTTTCTACTTCGGCAATAGAGGCACGGATAAATTTTGTGTTGTCAAATCCATAAGAAAAACTAACGTCTTCGGGCAAATCTTTTTTCATTTGCTCCATACGTTCGTAAACAGCATCCGCTATTTCGATATGGTTTGCTCCCGGTTGAGGTATGACTACTACTCCTACCATAGGAACTCCATTCATTTTCATATAACTTTTAATATCGGCAGCTCCCAATTCGGCATAGCCGATATCGCTTAAGCGTATAACCTGTCCGTTTACTTCCTTTATTACTACGTTGTTAAATTCGGTAGCCGTGTGCATCTGTCCCATAGTACGTAAGGTAAGTTCCATTGTGTTACCTTCTATACTGCCGGAGGGAAGTTCCACATTTTCATTATCTATGGCATTTTTGATGTCTACAGGAGTAATTCCGTAGCCGGCCATTTTGGTCGGGTCCAGCCACAGACGCATTGAATAGCGTTTTTCTCCCCAAATGGAAACACTACTTACATCGGATATTGTCTGTAACTGTTCCTTGACGGTGAGATCGGCTATTTCGCTCAACTCTAGCAGTGAACGTGTATTGCTTTGGATGGCTACCATCAGAATAGGGCTGGCATCGGCGTCAGCTTTGGAAACAGTAGGAGGGTCGCAGTCGCGCGGGAGATAACGCTGTGCACGTGAAACTTTGTCGCGTACATCGTTGGCGGCAGTTTCCAGGTCGACAGACAATTCAAATTCAACAGTAATACGGCATTGTCCTTGCTGGCTTACACTTGAAAGAGAACGTATACCGGGAATACCGTTGATATTTTGTTCAAGCGGTTCGGTGATCTGGCTTTCTATAATGTCGGCATTGGCTCCTGAATAACTACACGTAACGGAGATGATCGGATTGTCTACCGAGGGATATTCGCGTACTCCCAGCGTTGTATAACCAATTAATCCAAAAAGCAAGATGATAATGGTGAGTACGGTAGCCAATACCGGTCGGCGGATGCTAAGTTCGGATATATTCATACGGCGGACAGGTATTAGTTGATATTGTCAAGAACAACAGGCATGCCGGTACGCAGCTGTAAGGTTCCGGAGGTAAGGATTGTATCTCCTGCGGCTAACCCTCGTACTATTTGCACTTCTGCTTCTGTGCGGATTCCAATCTCGACATCTACCGGTTGGGCAACACCCGAACGATAAACGAACACTTTATTCTTTCCCATTTCCGGAACGATGGCTTCCGATGGAATAGCTATGGCATCTTTAATTTCGTTTTGTTTCAATGTGATGTCGGCATACCGTCCGGGAAGCAGTTCACCATTGGTGTTTGGGTATAAGGCGCGCACTGTCAAGGTATGGGTTTCCGGATCAATACTCGATTCCGTTGCATATACTTGAGCATCGAAAGCATCCAGTCTTCCTTCTATTTTGAAAGATAATCTGGTTCCTTTTTTGATCTGTCGTGCATAACGTTCCGGTACGGCAAATTCTACTTTTAGTGGGGTAATTTTGGTGAGTTTGGCTATAACTGTAGTAGGAGAGGCATATGCTCCTACACTAACTTGGCGCAGACCGATTACACCATCGAAAGGAGCACGTAGCTCGGTCATGTCAATATTGGCTTTGATGTTTTCTATATCTGCATGAAGCGTAGCGAGTTCTGTCTTAACCTGTTCGTATGCTTCCTTACTTACTGCATCTCGTTGTAATAGTGCATTCTGTCGGAATACTCGGTCTTCGGCAAGTGGCATTTGTGCCTTTAGACGGTCTAATTGTGCTTGTAACTGACTGTCATTTACTTTTGCCAGCAACTGACCTTTAGTAACAAAACTACCTTCCGTGAAATTAATGTCGATGATTTTTCCTGAAGTCTCGAAAGACAAATCTACCTCTTCGTCGGGCATAAGCTTACCACTGACAAATAACTGGTCGGTCAGTAAATGTGGTTTAATGATCTGTGCATTTACATTCAGACTTTTCTTTTTATTTGTTTTTATTGTTGGGCTAGCTTCATTTAGTTCTTCATTTTCTTTGGGAGTGAAATTATGGATTCCTAAGCCGATTAATCCGGCTCCTACCAGAATGATAATTCCCCATTTTACTCGTTTGTCCATGTGTTTTTATGGTATAAATTAAGATTTGGAAATAATGATTATTAACTTTGATAACAAACTTAAGGAATTGTTTAAATAGAGAATATCTTTTTTACAAAAATTTACAAATAAAAATTCCTTTCATTCTTTTGCCTGTAAACGTAAGACTTTAAAGAATGAAAGGAATTACAGCTGTTTTTATAAAATATATTTTATAAATCCTTTAGATATTTAGAAAGATATATTTGCCATTTTCCATAGCCCAAGGAAAGATGTTTTGGTTATTTCTACCAGCTTGTCCCAGTTTATTTTATCAGCTTCATCACCCGGAAGATGATAATCCGGATGCCAGTCTGTATGATACCACATAATTGGAATACCCAGTTTGGCAAAGGTTCCGTTGTCACTACCTCCTACAGGATTCTCCCATGCACGATAATCGGGCTGTAGATTCAGATTGTAATGCTCGATATCTTCTTTCAGCCATTCACCGAAGGCAGGTGTTCCTTTGGTAAAGAAGTATACTACATGCCAGGGACGTGACTCATCATTATTTCTTCCTATCATGTCGAAATTTAAGTATCCTTTCACTTGCTTGATCTGCGGAAAGGACTGTGCAAAATATTTTGAACCTAACAATCCTTTTTCCTCTCCGTCCCAGAAGGCAAAGATAACAGTACGTTCTGGTTGCTTGCCTGTAGCCAGGAAGGAACGCACAATCTGTAGAACGGCTGAAACTCCCGATGCATTGTCATCGGCGCCATTATAAATCTGATCACCGTCCAGCATGGGATCGTAACCGATATGATCATAATGTGCACCTATTATGACGATCTCGTCCTTGTTCTTTCCATCTATTTTTGCAAGTACATTGCGCATGTGATATTTTTGATGTACTCCCTGTTTGATTAGTTGGATTGAATCGGGATGAACTTGCAACTTGCCTTTTTTCTGTCGTTCTACACGGTATGCTTCAAACGGTTGAAAATAACTGTCGAATACAGGAGAAACACCCCATTGCTGTAATAGCGAAGCAATGTAGTTTCCGGCTATTCTTCCCTCTTCTGTTCCGGCTTCTCGGCCTTTCAGCTCATCTGCTGCCAGGAAACGGACAAAAGCTTCTGCATTTGCCTGGTTGATTTGAGCAAGTCCTTTTTCCTCTGGAGTAGGTCCTGAGTTTTTCTTTGCATATGCATTTGTAGTTGCAAACCACGACATGGTTGCAAGTAGTATACAAAAAGTGAATTTTTTCATGTCTGTTAGATTTAAAAGATTAATAAGCTGAGCGGTATTTCCCTTCTTCTTTGTCCTCCAGTATATTTAAGTAAGAAGCATAACGTGATTCACTGATATAATGGTTTTCCACGGCTTCACGTACGGCGCATCCCGGTTCATGTCGGTGGGTACAATTACCGTATTTGCATTTAGCTGAGAACTCAAAGATTTCTTTGAAGTAATGTCCTACTTCTTCGTCCTCCATGTCAAAAGTACCAAACCCTTTAATTCCCGGAGTGTCAATGATATAACCTTCTTCACCTATAGGAAACATTTCAGAGAAAGTCGTAGTGTGCATACCTTTATTATGTACTGTCGATATTTCTCCGGTTTTTATTTTTTGATCTGGAAGGATGGCGTTAATTAATGTCGATTTTCCAACTCCGGAATGTCCGGAAAATAAGGTGACTTTTCCTTTCAGCTCTTTTTTAATTTCTTCGATATCTGTCTGATTTAATGCAGAAATCTTGAAGCAAGGATAACCGATATGTGTGTAAAGATTGGTCAATGCTTCCAGATAATGAAGTTCCTCATCCGAATACCGGTCGATTTTGTTGAATACAAGACAGACAGGTACACGATAAGCTTCTGCTGATGCCAGAAAACGGTCGATGAACGTAGTTGATGTTTCCGGATAGTTGACAGTAACTATCAGCATGCACTGGTCCAGATTTGCTGCAATAATATGCGATTGTTTGGACAGATTTGACGCACGGCGGATAATATAATTTTTCCGGTCTTCTATTTCTGTAATGAAAGCTGTACCTTCAGCGTTGATTGAGATTTGTACCCGGTCGCCTACGGCAATGGGATTGGTACTACGGATTCCTTTCAGGCGGAAGTTTCCTTTGATTTTACATTCTATTTGCCAGTTGTCGTCTGTTTTGACGAGATACCAACTTCCTGTGTTTTTAATGACTAAGCCTTTTTCCAAATTTTTATAGGATGAAAGATAAAGGATGAA
>ULPQ01017088.1_pt1 | contig 48008 bp, 39 predicted proteins | sample 1953571 | NCBI WGS metagenome assembly ULPQ01 (sample SAMEA4835631, study PRJEB28245) | human gut metagenome | biome: gut microbiome; material: fecal sample | place: Denmark | collected 2008 | reverse complement strand
TCTTTTATGAGATATTGAAGATTTATATAACCTTTGCCATTTAAGAAATGTCTAAGGCCAACATAATTATACTTCCTCAATAAGAAAATATTACAATAAAAAGAACGACTATATTGTTTTGCTATATATGACATTCCATTATTTGCTCCGGCAGAAACACCAATAGTATATGGAAACTGGATTTCATGCTTCATAAAAGAATCAAGAACACCAGTAGTAAAGGCCCCTCGTAGTCCTCCTCCTTCCAATATAAGTCCTGTACTTTTGACTTTCATATATGGTTATTTTTAAAAATAAAATCCTGCACTTGCATAAAATCCGACTTCTTTTGTACGGCTTGAATAATCAATGGTAGCGCTGATTGGACCAAGAAAGCTGTTGTATGAATACTTCAATCCTGCTCCCCAAGAGTCCTTCCCTTTAAACAGATCTTTCACCTTATCGTCATGAAGCATATAGTTTCCTATACATGAGATATAGTGCCTGTCGAATAATCTGAATCTGATATCCACCCTGTATCCTAATGCCATTTTCTCAAGAATTTCCGTATTATGTATTCCGTAGAATGCCTGCTGACCGGAGATGTATCTGTCATAACATTCTCCTCCTACAAAATTGTTGAAAAGGGGGGACATTTTGTCTCCCATGACAAACCTTCCGAAAACTTCCGGCAGAATACATATCCTGCTGTTTGCACTATATGCAGCTTTTACCCTGAAAGTAAAGGGCGTGAACATATAACAATCGTTTCCAAACACCCCGTTTACATAAACTTCTGGCGTGAACCTGACATTAACTCCACTGGTAGGTATTTCTCTATTATCCATTTTATCATATTCCAAGTCCATACGGCAGGAAAGAAAATGATCATTCCTCATTTCATGACTTGTATAATCTGTTGTGTACCATGAGGATATATTATTGAACCAGTCGTATTGGACACCGAATTTATATCTCAAATCCCTGTATGAGTCATTACGGATATACATTTCAAAATGATTGTTCAAGTATGAAAGATATCCCATGTCTTCACTGTGATCCCTCACCTTAAAATCCGTATATGATATGTTATACGCCAACCCCAATCTGTTCATATCCTTTATCCTAAGATTATAATCCAGATTCAGCCACGCATTCTTGTTAATCTTGGCTGTGGCGCTGATATTGTGCTTTTTCCGCTCTCCAACAATCCCTTCTGCATTCAATAAAACAGATGCTATATCTTCGGTATTCATATGTATGCCGATACCTATATTACCCTTGTTCTTTTCATGAACGGTAAATACTAAAATTTGTTTCCCTTCTTCGTTCTCTAATATTGAATACGAAACCGAGTCAAACAGTTCCAAGCCCTGTAAGATAAACGAAAGTTCCTCTGCCTCAGAAAACAGTATATTCTTCTTAGGTTTGATTTTCATCAATCTGTAAAGACTCTTTTCATTAATTGTTTCCAGACCGTCAAACCTGATTTCATCTATTATATTATCCTTCTTCTGTATGTTTCTCCTGTCGTTTTTTATATATGTATATTCTCCTATAGATTTCTTAAGTTTCATTATCTGGTCCCAATGCAGACGCGCGATTCTTTCTCCCATTGCAATCATGGTATCTATCGCTTCAGGCTTAAAATCAGCCGAAGTATATCCTTTCAAACCAGGATTCATATATAATGTAACTTCCTGCTTGTTTTTCCTGTATTTTTCCTCTCCAAGAAGAAATGTTATTCTGTTTGCAATTTCCATCAAATCTTTATAATCAGGATTACGAAAAGCCTCAGTACTAAGGTCAACACCTATTGTGATATCTGCTCCCATTTTCTTACATACATCTACTGGGAAATTATTGAAGACTCCACCGTCAATAAGTGCCATACCATCACGATAAACCGGTTCGAATACACCGGGTACAGACATACTTGTCCGCATTGCCAATGGCAAGTCTCCAGTTCTGATTACAACTTCTTTTCCAGCAACAAGATCACCGGCCACACATGCAAAGGGTATGGGCAGACTATCGAAGGAGGAGGACTGATGAAAACCTGTTGTCAGGCTTGTAAACTTATTCAGTATACTTTGCCCTTTCACTACTCCAGAGGGTGTGGACAGTTTACGGTCTCTACCAAGCGGAATATTTACCAGATAATGTTCTTTATTGAATTTTGAATCAAAAGAACGGTACGGTCGTTGTATCTGATCTGTGAGCAGAAACATCCAGTCCTGTTCCCTTACCATACTGTCGAGTTCGGCAGCTGTGTATCCTATTGAATAAAGCCCACCAATAATTGCTCCCATACTTGTTCCACTTATATAATCTATCGGTATTTCCGCTTCTTCAAGAACCTTCAAGACTCCGATATGTGCTACACCTTTAGCTCCTCCACCGCTAAGTACAAGCCCTATTTTGGGACGGGTACAGTCTTCTGTTTCCGATGCGTTGATCTCTGTCCGGTCAAAAAAAATGATAAAAATAGCAAGTAATATTATACTTACCGTGCGTCCTTTTATAAATTCAGATACTTTCATTACATTAACAATATAGATTCAGTTATAACCATTTTTTGTCTTTATACCATTCGATGCTTTCCTTCAATCCTTCTTTAAGTTTGTATCGTGGTACAAAGCCTAAATCTTCGCGTACAGGTGTTATGTCACACTTCCAATTCCTTTGTTTAAGTATCTTATACTTGTCGGTATTGAACATGGTGTTGAATCGGAACAGACGGCTTATAATCTCCGATAACAGACACGCAATATATACCATAAAACTCGGTAATCTTAAATGCAACACGGACTTCCTGCCTGTCAGTTCCTGTATCTTTGCGGCAAACTCCCTGTCTGTATATACATCACCGTCGGACAGAAGAAACTCTCTGTTTCTTATATTTTGATTTTCCATAGCATCAAAACAAATCCGTGCAAGATCTTTTACATAGATAAATGTGAGTTGTTGGGGTTTACACCCAATGCTGCAGTCTATACCTAGATTTATACTTTTTATCTCATTGAAATAGTCTTTCTCTCCAGGTCCGTAAACGCCTGTCGGCTTAAGAATAATATAAGAAATTTCAGATTGTTGCCTGACATATCTTTCTGCTTTCAGTTTACTCTTCCCATATTCAGTATTTGGATTCTGTATATCATCAATCTTTATCGGCGTATATTGTTTATCATCTTTACACCCATAACTGCTAAGACTGCTCATTAATATGAACTTTTCAGGTACGGCATATATGCCAAGTGCCTTAAGTAGACGCCTTGTGTATTCTGCGTTTACTTCGTGAAACTCTTCTTTCTTCCTTGTCTTTGTTACTCCGGCATTATGAATTACATAATCCCAGGCTCCCCAAATTTCATAATGTTTTCTAACACTTTCTGAAAGTTCCTGCTCGTCTTCGTATGGAAGGTATATAAAATTCACTCCCTTCCCGAGAAGATTACTTTTGTTGCTTCCGATTCTTATTCCAGCCCAGACCTCATAGCCTCTGCTTAATGCTTCATCTACAAGAAAACCACCTATGAAACCGCTGGCTCCGGTAATAAGTATTTTTTTTCTTTGCATATATGTCTTATTTTTATGGGGGGGGTAAATATAACCGTCAAAAAGAACACTCTATGAATGAAAATGACCTTTATATAAAGCTCTATCCGCGTTATATTTGATTGTATAAATTCTTGCTTATGAAAGAAAATTGTAAAAAAAATAGAACTCAAGCTGTCGGTTGGTTCCATTTGCTATGAAATATTCAGAAACAGAAATAATACGTATAATGTGGTTCGTACATTAAATATACTTGGAATCCGCAAAACCATGAAATGGGAATCAGTAGGAATTGAAGAAATAATCCGTCTGGAGGAATATCTTACAGCAAATGTTCCAGTTCGACAAGGCTACTGATGATGGCATCTGGCTTGCGTTCCATGCTTTTATGCTGGATTTTATCCTTATTATTCAACCATATAGCCTTGCAACCGACTGTTTTTGCCGGTACTATGTCATTTGTAAACGAGTCACCTACTACTATTGTCTCTTCAGACTGTAACCCTAATCTTTCTATTCCAATTCTGTATATTTCTGGATTCGGTTTCCTTATTCCTTCCAAACCTGAATCTACAATTACATTAAAGTAGTCGTACAGACCGAAGTCTTTCAATACGGTATCTATATTTCCATAAAAGTTGGATACGATTCCAAGCTTATAATTCTCTGACAATCGTCTTATAACAGGTTTGTTGTCTTTCAGAACATCCTGAACATATCTATAACATTCATCGGCTATGTCTTCAGAATATGGCAATAGCCGGCTTTCATCAATATCACAGGAGAATCTGCTACAAAGACATCTTATCTGAATACCAATTTTAGTCTTCAGTACATCGTAGAAATTGTAGTCTTGTTCTATATATTTTCTGATTTCCAGTTGTTTCTCGACAAATATATAAATCTCCTTGAAGTCACTCAAACTCACTGGTATGTCATGATGGAGGTAGCTTTCCCAAATAAGTTCCATCCAGTGTATGCCATTGGTATCTATTGTTCCTCCATAATCAAATATTATGCCTTTAATGCCTTTGCCATCCATAATCTGTATTAATTTTCTATCTTAAAATCCAAGTGTTCCATCGATTTCTTTCTGTATATAGTCAGCAATGTATGATACCGCAATATCCCTACACCTTGCAAAACTTGGCCAGTCATTAAAATCGATTATTTTGATTTCTCCTTTTGAGGTAATAACACAATCGCCTCCATATATGGGGACATTCAGAATTCTTGAAGCTTTTTCACAATATTCCTTTAGCTGTTCTTTATTAAAACTGAAGCCACGTGCTTTCCCGTTAATCAGTTCCAGTCCGAATTTACTGTGAGACTGTTCCGTGGGATAGAATGAATAAAAAAATCCGGTGTCATATACTCCATAGAACTTTATCAGATCTCCCACAATGTGTTCATTAATCACTGCTTCATCTATGTTCCTTCTTCTGAAATCTTCGAAAACCTTTTCAGCTTCTTCACTGCATTCCACATAAACCACATCTTTCTTTACCATGGTGTGAGAACTTCCTCTTTTGATCCAACAAGGGAAAGTGAACGAGGGAGAATCTTTCTGTGTGGAAACAATGATACTCTTAGGACAAGGTATATTATTAGCTTCAAAAATTCTGGTCAGAACCTTTCTGTAGCAGTTCTCGATTCCAAATGCCGAATTAATTACTTTGGTGCCTGATATTTCGATACCTTTCAATAGTTTTATGGAACCGGTGTCACGCACCATGTTGAAAATCACATTACCGTATTTTTTTCTTTTGACGAATTCCTTTTCCGTGTATGTATCAACCTTGAATCTCCTGTCCCTTAACTCCTCGGCTACGGAAGAGAATATAGCCATGTCATTATCCTCATGGTTGGGAGAGAATTCTCTGCCACGACTTATACCTGTTATTATAATGTCTTTATTATCCATCACCTATATTCTCCTTTTAAGAACAATTCTGCTTTTTCGATATCTCCGGCATGGTCAACATCCAGTATCTTTGTAAATGGATACGCTTTCAGACGAAGACCGTCTTCAATAAGGCATCTCTGGAAATTCCGCATATGTGATACACCGTTTCCGATACATCTTTCAAGGGTGGGAATTGATTTTCGTGTAAGACAGTATATGCCTCCTGACACGAATTCCGTGTTATCGGTAGCAGAATCATAAAAACCGTTGATATACATGATCTTGTCTGTGGATATGAAAAGCGGTTTTTCGTCGTCCACGTATGAGGTGACTCCCATAACTCCGTCTTCATTACCTCCAATGAACGATTTTATCATACAGTAAAATTCTTCTTCCTTAAATATCGTATCAACTGTGGTGACACAGAATTTATCATCGTTTACAGTACGGACTATTTCATAAAAACTATGAAGCGAGCTTACGGTAGTCTTTTCTATTATTCTTATGGGTACATTTACCGTATTCTTCAGTTCATGCAGATAGTTGGATGTAAGCCCTGACGTACTGTTGATTATAACATATATTTCATCTGCTCCACAATTGGTAAAGACATTAATCAGACGCCTGACCATTGAGATGCCGTTTACAGGAACAAGCGGTTTAGGAATATGTATTCCCTCATTTAGCAGCCGGGAACCTTCTCCGGCTGCTATTATTCCAAATTTCATGGCAATTCTAACCGTTTAGTCCAGATAATCAGATTCCTTTTCTCCTGCCATCTCCCTTATAGCCTGTTTGACTATTCTCCATTGCTGGAACAAGTCATGTACAGGTTCATGATCATTGTCGTGCATCGGACTTTTACAGAAGAACGAAAGCCAGGTCTGTATTCCGTACATACCAGCTCTTAATGCCAAATCACTGAACAAGACAAGGTCAAGCGCTATCGGTGCGGCAAGAATTGAATCACGACACAGGAAGTTCACTTTTATTTCCATAGGATATCCCATCCAGCCGAATATATCAATATTATCCCATGCTTCCTTATTGTCCTTGCGCGGTGGGTAATAATTGATACGGACCTTATGATAGACATTACCGTAAAGTTCAGGATATTTTTCAGGTTCAAGTATATTGTCTATTACCGAGAGCTTGCTCACTTCCTTGGTCTTGAAGTTTTCCGGCTGGTCAAGAACCTCACCATCTCTGTTTCCAAGTATATTGGTAGAGAACCATCCGCTCACACCAAGCATTCTTGTCTTGAACATAGGTGCCAGAACGGTCTTCATTAAAGTTTGTCCGCTCTTGAAGTCTTTTCCTGCAATCGGAACTTGTTTCTTTGCTGAAAGTTCCCACATGGCTGGTATATCTACACAAAGGTTAGGTGCACCCATCACAAACGGCGCTCCCTCAGATAAAGCAGCGTATGCATAACACATGCTTGGAGCTATTATATCTGTGCGGTTATCCTTCATTGCCTTTTCAAGACTTTCCAATGTCTTGTGTTCTTCTGCAAGCGGTATGTATATCTCAGTACTTGCCGCCCAAAGAACCACTAGTCTGTCACATCCATTCTCTTCCTTAAATTTTCTGATGTCCTGACGCAACAATTCAACCAGATTCCATCTTGTGTCAGCCTTTTTTATGTATGTTCCATTCAACCTTTTTGCAAAGTTATGGTCGAATACAGCAGGCATAGGCTTTATTTCAATGAGCTCGTCCTTTACTTTATTCAGGTCTTTTTCTTTCAACACCTCTGCATACATGGCTGCGTCATATGCATTGTCTTCAAAGATATCCCACCCTCCGAATATTACATCTTTCAAATCGGCAATTGGAACAATATCCTTTATTAAATGTTCTTTTCCATCCTGCATCTGTATCGATGCCATTTGGGTGATAGAACCAATAGGCTTTGCAAGACCTTTTCTTACGGACAATACTCCAGTAATTAAAGTCGTGGATACAGCTCCACCCATACCTACAATCAATACTCCAAGTTTCCCTGAAGCTTCTGTAATGTTTGTTTTCATATCTTATATTTTTATCTTTACGATTACAAAATTACTTCTTTCATGATTTTTCCGGTAATATTGAGACAGTTAAGATTAGTCATTATCAAGACAGTATTGTTCTATATAAAGGATATATAGTAAAATAGAACAAAATCCACACAGTAAATTCTTTTTTCAATGATTTAGGATGAAAACTTAGCTCTTGTTTATAAAGAACTTAAAATGACATTTTCATGGTACACCTCACTCCGTGCGTCTGTATACCGGGATTATCCAGATAATTTAGTCGCCATACATAATCAAGACGCATGAACTTGAATATGTTTTCTATGCCGAAACTTAACTCCATATAAGGAGCTTTACCCATTTCGCATGTGCAATCAGGAAAAGCATAAAGTCCTTCCTTTTCAATACTCTTATATGGATTGTTCTTATCAGTAAGGTTACCCCACAAACCTCTGAAGCACACAACTTCCCTGAGTTTAAGCTTCTTGACAAGGGGAATCCTGTTCATTATAAGTCCATTCATATAATAGGTCAAGTCCCATGAAATATATTCATCATTTATGAACTCCATCGCATTCATGTTGGTATATGCTTCAGGTTGAATGGTGTATGTAAGGTTTGCATTGGGCAGAATAAGCATGGGATATGGTACTTTCGTCCACACCTTACCTGCCTTTGTGATAAGGTCTGCATAACCAAATGCTGAAAACCAGAAACGTTTCTGGATGCCTATATCCGTGCGGTGGTAGTTGTAGGAAGAACCGAGAAAACCTTTCTTGGCCATTACATGGCTAAGGTTGAATATCAGTGCATCATACGTAATCGGCACTCTCTGGTTTCTGGTCTGGTAAAATTTCTCATCTTTAGCGTAACGAAATTTAAATTCCATCTCTGTCATGTCATAACTTCCTACTGGGGTAATGCTTCCGTCACTCCCAAAGCGATGAAACCGTGAGTATTCTGTAGCATATTCTCTGCGGTTTCTTACTATTGCTCCATAGCCCATGCCATTGTAATGTTCACGGTAGTAAGTCAGCTCTGCCTTTCTTAAATAGGTGGCACGAGTGTCCTGCTGACGGCGTATTGACAGCAGAATGTTATCCTTGTTTGTGTACATATACTGCTGTCCGAGCTTGTTGATGTCATACATATACTCAAAACGCAGGGAATGAACAGGGAATTCCTTTCTGTATTCTTTCTTGTCGTTGAATGAGTATTCAACCAGTACGTCGTATTTCAGTTTTTCGTCGCGTGTTCCGTATGCCATATATCCGTCAAGAAAAAGTCTGTCATTGAATACAGGAGTCGTGGTACCACCTATTCGCATTCTTGCACCTTCTATGGCGTTCCCGCTTATTGTAGTGTTCATGGGACCGAACTCAAATTTGTTTTCACGCGGATCTTTGTTTGTCGGTATATAACCGGAGACCAACACTGAAACAACCTTCTCAGTGTAATAAAACAAAGGAACCGAGCGAAGCCTTGTCATAAGTTTCTCTACAGAATTTGGATTCCTGCGTTTACCTTCATCAGGACGATTGTCCTTCCAATATTCATCAGAACGATTATAGGCTTCATCCTGTGCTATTACATTAGCACTTTCATTGAATATCCCTGCATATTCTTCTTCCGGCATATCAAATGATTGGCTGGTGTATATGTTAAGCCTTCGCGCATACATGCCTTTTGAATTTTCCGTAAACTTGAAATTCACCTGAATATCATCTTTTGTCATGATTCTGGTGTTTCCATTCCGCTCGGTAAATTCCTGTTCAATTGTCATTCTGGACACAAAGTTCAGATTTATGTCATGCGGTACATTCATGTGGATTTTCTTGATGAAATACGTGGTATCCATCCTTACGAGCATGTGTCCGGTAAATCCGAAAGATTCCGAACTGCGTGGAACAAATCCCAAGTCTATATATCTGCTGTTGTCTATATCAAGAGTATCAAGCAGATAATACTTATAGAAGCCCGGTCCTATTTTGGAAAGAGGACTTACAAAACGTTGAAGAAACAGTGGTATATTGTTTTGGAATATATCTATTTCCTTGAATACCTCTCCTAAAAACTGCTGCACTCCATCACGTGAGAAGACCTCATCGACTCCGGCTGTTTTCGAGGCCTTTACCAGCTGCTTGAGACCGTATGGCGATTTTCTGTAGAAAACCTTTTCTATCCTTTCCTTTTCGCACACAGGCAATATGGTGGTTCCTGCATCAAGGGTATCCACGAATTCGTTGACGAACTCGAACTTGTCCTTCTTTCCTTTCTTTTTTTTCTTTGGCTGGTAATCATCCATGGCAAAAAGCATTTTTTCATAACGGTCATATTGAAAGTAGTCATGATTAAGAGGAGATGTGGCATCACGGTTTTCTATTACCTTCCTTATAAAAGCCACAGCCGGATTATCCTTGTTTTTGTATTTCTCTTTGCCGGGCTTTACAACCACTTCACCAAGACTGATACCGCTTGGAACGAGTTTTACCGTATAAAATCCGGCCATTTTATCTGATATGGCAGTGCTGTAGGTGTCATATCCTATGTATGAGATTACGACAGTCTCTTCCTGTAATGGAATGACCAGTTTAAAATTTCCGTCCATATCTGTAGTTGTACCTATAGTGGTTCCCTTTACAATAATTGAAGCGTATGGCAACGGGTCTCCGTTGACGGAATCTGTAACCTTTCCTTTGAATACGACATTCTGGGCTACTGAATAGGCATAACTGAATAGTATGACAACCAGGAAAGTTATTATATTTCTGTTCATCTTGACCGGTCTTCTGTTAAATGGTTTCAAGGAGTTCCCTGCAGAACTGTTCATGTCTGTTTCTCATGTATCTGCAGATTGCTCCCATGACAAAAATTTCAAAAAGGAAATACATCCATGGCAAGTCAATGATACAGAATAAATAAAGCATAATGGCACGGGTATTGAAAGTCAGAATATTTGTCCATTTCATAAGAGGGAGTGACCTTTCTCTGAATCTCTGTCTGAATTCCTCAGGTACAAGACTTATGTCTTGATATTTACGGTTGAGTTTCTGCATAAGTTTTTGAAAATCAGTCGTCTTTTTTCCTGTGTCTTTGTATACGATATATAGTTTTTCAGAAATACTTTCCACATAAAATTATCCTTCCATGATGTAGAATTATATTCTGTTGCCAGTTGCATAGAGTTCGAAAGTTCACTTCCGCTTTCACCTTTAAGAAAATAAAGGTGTATCTGACGATAGTAATCGGCCATACCGCACTGAGGGCCGTGACATCCGAAACCTGAATAACATACCAGAACGGTAAAAATTAATGTAACAATAACGGTATTGGTCAATGTGTTGTCAATACCTAAAAGTCCGAATTCAAGTTCATGATGAGTATAGAAACGCCAGACTATAGCTATATATATGAGAATAAACCATACCTCACCGGCTGCACCGTCAAGTATGCGTCCCAAACGGGTTTTCTTGCCGGTCATTCTTGCCAGCTGTCCGTCCGCACTGTCGTAAAAATTAGCCCACATCAGAAGTAATACACCTATAACATTATATACAAGCCCGACTATTCCTTCCGTACGGTACGAACCATGCATGAAGAACCATGCAGAGGCACCGCCAATGATTATTGAAAGTATGGTCACCGTATTGGGATGTATATCGAGTTTTCTGAACAATACAGCCCACATGTACCCTATAGGACGTGTGAATACTTTATCAAGCCATTCTTCAGTATCATTTGATTTATATGTAGATTTGATGTTTTCATTCATATTGTTACACTTTAATATATTACTCTGATTCAGATTCTCTAACTTCTCCGGCTTCTGTGAAAACAGCTTCTTTTCTGCATATCTTCATAAACAGAAGTCCTATAGTAGTCCAGCACAGTTCCCTGAGCCTGCATATCATGCTTATGAACAGTCCTATATCAGCTGTTAAGCCTATTTGAGTGACAGACATGACAAAACCACCTTCACGACCTCCTAACTGAAGAGGAAGAAAACCAAGCAGATTAGCGAAAAGAGAAGTGAATGCAAGGATAAGCAATGAACAGAGATACAGATACATGAAACGTCCGACACCTTCTCCGTCGCCCACACCCGAAAGATGCAGGATTACCATAATCTCAAGACACTGGAGCATCCTGCCGAAATACTCCAGCAGGAAACTGCGCATGAAATCCTTTCTGTTACTGTTGTGAAGGGCTGCAATCTGCGAGTCTATTTTCTCTATTTTTTCCTTGTAGCGGGCTGTAAGACGTTTACCGCGTCTCCTCAAACCGGGTATTCCGCAAATCAGCCGCATGAGCTTGAGTATCATCCCGTTCCTGTAGCCTTTCAGAAAAAGATATATTCCTCCGGAACAAAACATGAGCGAGAGTAAAAGTATCAGCAGTATATGAACATTTATTTCAACTCCATATACTATCGCATATATGATGTATGCCGCTATGCCTGTTATCCAGAACCAGAAATGACTGAACACATGCATCATCGAAAACAGGACAACAGACGAAGTGGCTTGGGTAGTACTGACATATCTGGACAATTCCATTATTCTGTATGCCTCTCCACCCATTAGTCCTCCGGGAGTAGTATAGTTTAATGCGAATCCGGTCACCGTAAGTTCTAACAGTTTATGGAAGGGTATCCTCCTGCTGCTGCCGCTTGATATGATTACTTTCCAAGCAAATGTATTCATCACGTAGAGCAGTCCCCAAAGCAGGATAATAACGGCAAACCAGTATCCCATCTGATGTATATAGTCCATTATCTTATCGAAACTTACATCCAAGGAGTAAAACATCACAATAATTGCAGCTATCCCGACGAAAAATAATATATTGTTAATTTTTTTCCACATATTAATTTCTTAATCTTTATCGGCAGTCATAAATACAAATCTTTCCTGCCATGCAGCATAGAAATCCGGTTTCAGACTAAGGAGGTTTCCGTCCGGGTCTGTGAAAAGCTGCACAGAGTCGCCTTCAGCACACAGCACATTGTCTCTTTCGCGGTAAATCTTATATCCGAAGTCTATACGGGCTCCTCTTTTATAGATATATCTGGTGTGGACTACCGCTGTATCATTTACACAAAGAGGTGCATAGTATCTTATATGAAAATCGTACAGTGCCGCATAAATTCCGGCTGTCTGCATATCCTGATAGCCAATACCCGGATAATGAAGTCCGAAAGACTCTCTTCCGTCCTCAAAATACTTCAGATAAGAGCCGTGCCATACCCGTTTCATCGAATCTATTTCGCTGAATCTTACCTTTATCCGGCAAATATCCTCAAGTCCTTCCATCACATCAGAATTTGAATACATGGTCAGGAAGTACGGTTTTCTTTTCAAAATTTCTAAAAGTATAAAGAGTATAGTTCCCTCCACACCTACAGAGTTTCAATGATTTCAGGTTTTGCCTGGTAACGTCAAACTCAATTTCGCATGAGGTATAAAGCAACCTTCGTCTGTTCTTTTTCCCTTTCGCAATTGGTTCGATTGTGATTTTATGTATATTGTCCGATTCGCTGACAGATATTCTGGCTTTTTGTTCAAGAGGTGCGACATCATTAAAAAGCTTTATATGATCCATCACATCAAATATAAGTCCCAACTGTTCTGAAATTGTTCCACCTGCCACTCTCTTCTTGCCTTTCTGATACATCGTAAATAATCCGTTGTCATAAAGCATTGCATCGTATTGAGTCCTGAAAACCATGGATATTATATCCGCATTCTGTATATAGAGAGTTCCTACCTCTTTAATATCATCAGATATAGCAGTGTTATGCACGGTACGCAAGACTTGTGCCGTGTTATACCGGTTGCCGTCATACTTATTGAGTATATTACGGATTTCCTCCAATGTACCGGCATATATACCGGTTACGGACAGATATACCATCATTATTATAGAGCATATTTTCTTCATGTCAATCATTTGTTAAAGTTAATCAGTATAATCCTCCATTTATGGAAACTGTTTCTCCTGTGATGTAAGATGCGGCCTGTGAAGCAAGAAAACCTACAACATCAGCAACTTCTTCAGGTGTTCCGAATCTGTTCATCGGGATACTCTTTCTCAGAGTTGCTTCATCAAGCCCATCTACCATATCGGTACGTATAAAACCGGGTGCAACGGCATTTACAGTTACGTTTTTTCGTGCCACTTCCTGGGCAAGAGCTCTGGTCGCTGCTATAAGACCTCCTTTAGCTGCAGAATAATTTGTCTGTCCGGGTTGCCCTTTTAAACCGCTTATACTTGCCACATTTATGATTCTGCCATATTTCTTTACAAGCATTGTCTGCAATACAGCCTGTGTAGTATTGAAAAAACCGTTCAATGAAATACCTGTAACTTTGTTCCAGTCTTCTTCCGGCATGAATACCATCAGATTGTCCCTGCATATTCCGGCATTGTTCACCAATATTTCTATATAGCAATCCGGATGTGAATCCTGCCACTGTCCTATTGCTGTTAATGTCTGCTTCCTGTCGCTGACATCGAACATGATAATTTCACCATCACTGCCTGATTCTCTGAGCAATTCGAGTGTAGTAAGTGCTTCCTTTTCGTTGCTTACATAATTTATAAGTACGTAATATCCCATTTTTGCCAGTCTGATGCAGACGGCACGTCCTATGCCTCTGCTTCCTCCTGTTACAAGCGCATATTTTCTATCCATTTTCGTCTGTTTTTATTTGTTCAATATATTGTTCCATATCCAATCCTTGCCAAGCAGTTCCGCACATGTCACCATTGATGTCACCGTAACCCCGTGTATGCCGTGTAGCATCAGACTCTGTCCAGTGAGATAGAGATTCTGTAAAGGGGTGCGTGCCGAGAGTACTGTCATGGGGAGGTTCCTGTAATCCTTTCTCAATCCGTAGGCTGAACCGTCCGGTGTTCCAGTGTAATCTCTGTAAGTAAGGGGTGTACTGGTATAAATACTGTCTGCACATATAGGACCTGTAACCTTTTCGGCAATACTGATACATTCCATTGCGAGTTCATTCTTTAAGCTTTCGTAATCAGTACCTCTTTTACCGACTTTTGTATTTTTCCATTTTTCCATCTTTTTACTGCCCACAGGAGTGAGTATGTCTATCTGGCTTACATATTCCCCATGCTCCGGTATCCTGCTGCTGATGAATATTCTGTCCACTTTGTCATTGTCTTCATTAAAATCCCAAACCTTGCCATCTGTATAGATGTACTGGTTGAAATTAGAATATTTCACGCTGCCCGGTTTTACACATACCGATGCTGTAAAGAAACCGTAAGTGTTTTCAAGATTGACAATCCTGCTTCTGTAAGTTTTTCTTACAGCCCTGCTCTTTTCAAGCATGCCGCATGTAATCGCCGGGTGACAGCTGCTAATGAATTGAGAGGCTTCATAAATCCGGCCGTCACTACATTTCGCACAGGTTATTCTACCGTCATGTTCCACGAGTTCTGTTACTTCTGTTCTGCATATTATCTCGCCTCCCATGTCAGTAATTCCCTTTTCCAGATATCCTGTCAGAAGTGATGCGTCTCCTTGCAGACGCCAGCTGCTTTCAAGAAAACTGCTGTTGCCGTGCAGGAAAGAAAACAATGGAAGAGATTCTTTTCTTAATTCCATTTTCATCGATGTGGCTCCAAGCAGGTCTATGAGCTCATCTGAATACAGTTTCTCTTTCAGATATTCCCATGCTCCAGTATCCGTGAGATAAAACGGGAATTCAGACATGTCAAAATGTGGGTCAAAAAACGAAAACTGAGTGCTTTCGGTTATCTTCATAAGTCTGAAAATCTCTTTCAGAGCTTCCTTGTCATTTGGATATTCGTTGCATAATCTGTAAAGGAACTCCCCGTCTCCATGACAGAAGGAAAAATCCTTGTCCTTTATGCGTATTCTGTCAAAATCCTTATCCAGTTTCTTCCAAGGAAGATCAAGAAGTCCCATATAACAGAATGTTTGATACAGGGATTGTCCCTCTTCGAGACCTCCTACATAATGGAATCCTGTATCGTGTGTCAGACTCCCTCTACGGTATGTCTGAATACATCCACCTACGGTCGTGCTACGCTCAAGCACAAGCACTTTCATCCCTGCCTTTGAGAGTATATAGGCATTCTCAAGACCGCTCAATCCTCCTCCGATTACTATTACATCATATTTCATCTTTTCCTTTTAATTATCAGTTCATAAATGGCAGGCTGCATAATCCACGTAAGTATCACCGCTGAGAGCATTCCAACCAAGGTTGAGAACCCCACGGAGCTGATTGCCGGATGTTTGGCGAAAAGCATTGATCCCACCGTCGCTATAAGTGTTACGGCACTGAAGAAAATCGCACCTTTGTGATACCCTAAAAGAGAATTATCATTATTCCCATCGACTAGTCCGTTCATTACAAATATGCTGTAATCTACACCTATACCGAAAATGAATGTTGAGATTATTATATTGACAAGATTAAAACTCTTGTCGAATATGATCATGAACCCCAAAACAACCAGCCAACTTATAAGAATAGGAAAGAAACCGAGCATGGTATTCCTGATATTAAAATGGAAACTAATCAGCAGGACTATGAAAACAAAAATCATAGAGACCCACTGCAGTATATTGAAATCCTCATTCAGCTGTATCAGATAATCTATTGTATAGTAATAGGTATCCAAAACAATAAGAGGTTTCTCTGAAGATATGACATCACATATACGGCTGTATTCACTGTCCTTCCCCTCTGTTATATCATTGCTGAATCTCACTGTTGTGTAGCAGATGTACTCTCCGTTATATGTTTCCTCCAGCAGACTTGATTGTGCCCCGTCAGGGACTATCCCAGCTTCATATAGCGGATCGGCTTCGAAATCTTTATACAGTGATTCAAAAAACGGTTCAAAAACTTCGCTTCTCAGACCGGCATAACCGGCTGTCTCATTTACTGTGCTCCTCAGATTCCGTATTCTTTCTTCTGTCCAATATTCTTTCCATTTTCTGATTCTTTCTTCCTGTGTTTTCAGAGGAACAAACAGTCTGTTTACCGGCATATAGTCTTTTACAAGTCCTTCCGCTTTCAGCGAATCAAGCTTAGAGGCAAGAATCGCAAAATTCTCCAACGCTTCTTCAGCAGTCTTTCCGGAGCTGGCAAAGTTTTTCTGTTTTTCTCCTGTGTATGTCTTTGCTCTCAAGAGTTCTTCTGAATAGGTTGTCATGTCCGCCTTGTAACCAAGATTATGCATGTTTGAATCGAACCTTGTTCCTTTTGAAAAGAATACACTGATGCTTGCCATGACAATAACCTCTATACTTCCCACAATCCATTTATTCCTGTGAAAAGGATATGCTGTTATTTTGTCAACTAAAGCAAAGGCTTTTTCGTTTCTTCTGTTTTCCGTCATACTTATCAGTTGCGGCAGGAATATCAGACTGAACAGGACTGTTCCCGCTATAACAAATGATGCAAACAGTCCGAAATCTTTCAGAAGTGCATTCTCGACAAACAACAGGCCTACAAATGAGCCTATCGTAGTGATACATCCCAGACAAACAGGCTTAACCTGATGTCTCAACATTTCTTCCATGTCATTGACATATTTGCTGTGTGTCATTACATGCAGCACATAACTCAGAGCCACACCAAGTATGACCGAACCTATACCTAAAGCCAGAAGTGAGAAACTCCCGTTTATAAAGTACATGGAAGAAAGTCCACATAATATGCCGAATACTATCGGCAGCAAAAGGAACGGCAAGGTATTACTGCTTTTGAAACATAAGGATATGAATAAGACTACCAGAAGAAGGGCTCCTCCAACTGTATAAAGCAGATCAGCCTTTATTTGAGTAGAGTTGTAGTAGCCGCTTGCCGGAGTCCCGTGATAACTGACCCTTACATCTGGATATAACTCTGAGAACTCATCAATTTTTTCATTAATGGTCTCAAACAGCGTTCCTCCCTGCCCGGTATTGGAGGAAGAATATCTTGGGGTTATAAAAGCGATACATACCGTAGAATCTTTCACAAAGAAATGATTATTCATCACGGTATATCCTCCTTTCTTGGCTACTCTTGTACTGTCAGAAGAATGTTTATCTTTTGCAACGACCGACTTTTCTGATTTTCTGAGTCCATAGCTCTCAGCAAGGACGTTTCTCAGGCCCATAGGATCTGTTCCTATCAATTCTGGAAAGATACTGCCTACCTCACTCAGAAGGTCTTCACGGTTCTGCAACATCTGTTTCCTCATGTTGTCGGGCTTCATGAGAGTGTCCAGCTTTGCATAAATATCATCCCCGATATATGCCGGATAATGTTCAAGGAAATAGTCGGACGCATCAAGGAATATTTCTTCGGATACCTGATAAAATATATTGTCTATCAATGCGGATTCGCTGTCATATACTCCCGGCACGCTGGAAAGTGAATCTATAAATTCATCACATACCGCCGACAGACTTTCCACCGTATTATTCCCATTCCTGCTTTCGAATAAAAGAAACGTCTTGTCCTTGATTTTAAGATTTGCGAATGCGAGCTTCACTGTCCCGTCGTCATTCATGGTAGAAGGCATAAGTTTGTTTATATCTTCTTCCAGATGAATTTTCGACGAGAAATATCCGGAAAATAAAAAAACCGTAATCAGGATTGTCCAAAAAACGAATCTACTGTTTCTAAAATACCGGTATATATTTATGCAAAGCTCTGTCATACAGTTATTCTCCCTTTAAATATCATACAGTTCCTGTTGCCCTCCTTTATGGATGCTGTAACTTTATATGTATCTTTTTCCTTTTCTACATCAATGTGCAGTATTGTACTTTCCTTCTCTTGGGGTCTCATCAATTCCACAAACCTACATTGTTTTATTTCTGTTATATGCGGTTTTGAAGCCCCAAGTATCTTTCCGGTACATTCCTTTACAATCTCAATATTCATCGCACCGGGACATACTGCGTCTTCCGGAAAGTGACCTTCAAAAATCTTGCATTGGGGTATATATTCTATTTCGAAAGCCCCTTCTCTTTCCGTTACGGCACAATCAATAATCCGGTAATAATAATTTTCAAAATCCATAACCTTATTTCTTCATAAAAATCTTCAACCGCGTCTGTGCGATAATCTCATTTTCCACACTGACAATACCTGTAACTTCAGTCACACCGCCAATTTCAATCCCTTTTGCTATAGTGGTAATAAGCTTTTCGCCTGTTGACGGACAACGGTTACACGTAAAGTTTCTGATTTCTCCTATATAACCTACAGGCGCTTTCCTGCCGCCACTGCACCGGTACTCATATCCGTACATTGCAGATGCCGACTGTGCAATATTCTCAATGATACCGGATTCTTTCAATGTACCGTTGTTGTCCAGAAAAATATTGTCTGCCGTTATGGTAAAACATGTGACCGCCTCATTATCTGTTACCTCCAAAAGCCGGTCTGCCATTATTATCGGAGCTCTCTGAGGTATAAGCTCCGTTATCTCATATTCCTGCATCATTTTTCCGGCAAATGATTCTCGATATAGTCATACAGATTGCCAAGCGTCTTTATACCGTGCAGGTCAGCCGCAGGGATTTTCACTCCGTATGTCTGCTGGATAAGCGCTACAAGATCTACAAGACTCAGGCTGTCCAAAGCAAGCGCGTCCTTGATATTCGCATCTTCTGTAAGTACTGTTTTTTCAACCTCAAATTCTTCAGCTAGTAAGGCATTTACCTGTTCGATAATTTCATTACGTGTCATTTTCTTTTCTCTATTTAAGTTTTTATTCTATTATATATTTCTTATTATCAGTGTTGAGTTTGTTCCTCCAAATCCGAATGAGTTGGACAGGAAGGTATCAAAAAGCAATTCTCTTGTTTCGGGGATGATGTTTAGCCTTGCCGAATCTTCGTCCGGATTATGAAAATTGATATTACCTGCGATGAAGCCGTTTTTCATCATCAGAACGGAATAGATTACTTCACTTGCTCCTGCCATCCACATTTCATGACCTGTCTGGCTTTTGGTTGATGTGACCGGAACACGCAAACCGCTAAAAATTTTGGATATAGCTTGCGCCTCTCGGCTGTCTCCTATTCTTGTCGATGTGGCATGGGCATTGATATATCCTATCTTTTCGGGCGAGATTCCGGAATTTTTCAAACACTTTTCCAAAGATCTTACAGGTCCGTCAACATTTGGCGTAGATATATGGTCTCCATTACTTGAGAATCCCCATCCGATAACTTCCGCTAAAATGGGCGCACCTCTTTTTACCGCATGCTCGTAACTTTCAAGAACTATTGTTGCAGCACCTCCTCCAGGTACAAGCCCATCACGGTCACGGTCGAACGGACGGCTTGCTTTAGTGGGGTCACTGTCGTTGACCGAAAAAGACTGGATCCCGTCAAATGATGCCACCCCGTACATATTAGCCTCCTGCGCACCGCCACATACCACACATTCCTGAAGGCCATTCTTTATAAGCAAGGCTGCGAGGCCTATGGCTTGAGAACTTGATGCGCATGCAGCCGATGCTGTCATGTTTATTCCTTTAAGTTTAAAAAGACATGCCAGATTCATAGAGACGGTAGAATTCATCGACTGGAAAACAGCCCCACTTCCGGTCGCAGCCGTATCTTTCATCTGTCTGAATTTGTCAAGGGCTATCATGGTCGATTCTACAGCCGAGTCGTTCCCATAAATAATGCCCACCTCATTTTTTTCAAGATAGTCCATGTCTATATTGGCATGTTCAAGAGCCGCACGTGTCGCCATATAAGCATATTGTGTTTCTTCTGCCATGAACTGTCTTTGGTTGCGTGATATAAAAGGTTTGAGATCCGGCTTGTCTATATGAGCGCAAAGACAAGACCTGAACCCAGCGTCCTTTCTTTCCTGGCTGAAGACAATTCCGCTCTTGCCTGAGTATAAAGACTGTCTCACTTCCTCCAATGTATAACCAAGACATGACCATATACCCATTCCTGTTATTACTACTCTTTTATCCATAATTCCGATTTTATTTTATAATTGTTTTGTATAACATCTTCTTCTTTTGGTGAACTGGGGGTTAAGTGATTTCCATTGTGACAACTCTTTCACATTATATTCAAGCTGCGGTCCCGTTTCAGCACATTTAAAATTCATTTTCTTATATACATTGATAAGATCATAAAAGAAAAGTGAGTTGACACCGATACCCTGATAATCCGGATGCACGGCAATAAGCAATAATTCTACCTTGTCTTCTCTTCTCCATTTCAACGATTTCACTATATGGAACCAACCGAAAGGAAAAAGCTTACCGCCTGCCTTTATCATTGCATTCGACAAACTTGCCATTGTCACGGCAACACCTATCACTTCACCTGCCTCATTTTCTATCACAGGTACAAGATTCAGGTCTATCAATGGCAGATAATGTTTTACATATTCGTTTATTTGCCCAACCGAAAATTCTGTAAATCCGAAAAGAGGGGAGTATGCAGCATTAAGGAGTTCGAAAATTTTTATCCCATAGTTACGTTCTGTGATATCTGTTTTCGTCAGTTTCTTTATTTTCAGACCAAACATCTCCATACAGGTTTCCGCCACTCTCCTGTATCTTTCAGGAAGCTCTTCCGGAATATCTATCTTTACCTGAACCCAATCAACTTCCTTTGTAAATCCCATTCTTTCAAGATGTACTGGATAATAAGGAAGATTATAACTGGATATTATAGAACCTGTTTGGTCAAAATCCTCTATCAGCATTCCTTCCTTATCGAAGTCGGTCATACCCATCGGTCCCTGTATGCGGTTCATTCCTTTTTCCATACCCCATTTGGCTACTTTATTCAAAAGAGCCTCAGATACTTCAAAATCATCTATAAATTCCACCATTCCGAAACGGACATTTCTCGTGTTCCATTTACTGTTTGCACGGTGGTTTATTATCCCCACAATTCTTCCGGATATAACACCATCCTTATATGCGACAAACGGTTGAATATTGGAAGAGTGACCATAACAATCCTTTTTTATAAGGATATTCCTGACATCAAGTTCAAGATCGGGAACATAATAAGGACAATCTTTGTATATTTTCCTTGTTATGTTCAGAAAGTCTCTTATTTCTTTTTTACTTTCTACTTTCTTTACAATGACTCCATTCATCTTTACTAACTATATGGTCTTATTAATATATAAGGTTTCTACATTTGCAAATTTCACACAAAACAGATTAGATAAAAAGGTCATATTAACTATTATATTGTTCTATATAAAGGATACTTAATAATACATATTCTTTTTAATCTTTTTTATTCCTCAATTCATATCCTTAATGAATAAAATTCACTCTGACTTTTACACCGAAATTTTTATATTTAATCTTCTCAAAGCCGGCTATAAATGTAAATTCAAGCAGTTCGTTCATCACACCGTAGCCTATTTCGGTATAGCTCTTCAATTGTTCAGTAACAAGATGGTTTATCAATAGCTGTTCGGAAAAAATATATCTCTTAAACGGATTTCTGATTTTACTCAACAGCAGGAGATCCCCCCTGATTCTTACCTGTGACTGAACATAACTGTCTGGAACATCATAAAATGAGTAAGGAAGATTATAAAACAGATTTCCGTTTCTTTCTATCCAAATACTTGACGGATATCTTAGACTGAAAGCACTGAAATTAGCAGGACGATAGTATCCTTTGTTCCACCTTTTTCCCATACTGACATAATAACTAAGTTGATGTGAGATACCTGTCTGGATTAATTGAAAAACCTCTGTCTCAACCTGCAGGTATTCACTGGACAGCTCATCTTTTCCCGGTATCGAATAAGACAACATCATGCCTATTGTAGGAAACGGCGAATAAAGATATTCTTTCTGCTTACCGTTTATCCAATAATATTGTTCCGGTGTATAGTATACAGTAAGACCTGGTATAAAATCCTTTGCGGTATGTTCTCCATTTTCCCATTTCTGAAACATTATCATGTTTTTCAATAGAAAGCCGTTGAAAAGTTCAATACTGTTCTTCAGTTCTACATAATCAAGACCGAATTTCCAGTTGGTGTCAGTTTCTTCCGCTTGGGAAAAGCTGTAACATGTATTGTCTTTTCCTAAATTTACACTGAATGTTCCCAAACGCATAGGATTATACTCATAACCACAGGAAATCTTATACAGTAGATGCTTATGTTTGCTCTGATACTCTATTTCAGGATTGATATACAGCACATCTCTATTCCTGAAGATATGAGACATGTTTACCCTCTGTGTATAAACGAATCCGTTTGTTCCCGAATAACTGAACAAGGAAGGTATTATAAGTCCTGAATAGTGAAAATTGGTATTCCCCATGTTCCATTTCTGCGGCGAGCCAAGGGTCTTGTGGAATACCGAATATCCTTTCTTGAATTCTTCCTTTATTTTCTCCGGTATTATGGCTATTCCCACTGATCTTACAGAATCTTTATCTTGTATTATATATGAGTACTTGTTTTGGCTTCTTATACGGTTCCAATAAGCAGAATCGGTTATTACCTTTATACTGTCCGGTATTATTGTCAGATATCTGGTTATGTGATTTTTATTGATAACAGTTTCAACCTTTCTTTTTATGATTTTCTTATAAGAAATATAACTCTCTATCCTTTGGGTGATATTATTACCTAACAAACTGTGATTAATATCGAGAATAATCCTTGTAGGCAGGAAATTCGTCTCTCTGTTTTCACGATAGATCTGTTCAATGCGGAATGAAGCAAATGATGTAGTTCCATATATGATAATCTTCTTTACTATATTTTTTTTCTTATCAATTATCATGCTACCCCAGGTAAGACGACTGCTACTGTTTTTAGGTTTGAAACTAATGACGACAAGTCCATTGTCATCATGTTTTTCTAGTATATATGTATAGTATTTTTCTGCCCTCGGAGAAATTGGTGAAATGTGCCCCCATCTGATGAATCTGAAGAAAATAAATCGTTATAGACACACTTGGGCACTCCTGTTGAATACAAGTTGACATTTCCGTTAAATGCTTCAGGCTTGAAAGTATAATAGCCAGGAAAAAAATACTGAATTTTTCCGAATGTCTCGAAAAATCCGTCTTTAGGCTTGTTCCCAACAAATATGAATCTTCTGAGCGGACTGATAAGAATGTTCTTTTTAACGATATCTGTAACGCCATACATATATGTTTCCGCCTCGATTGAATCAATTCTGTTACGGTATTGATATAGTCCTGACAAACATTTCATTACCATATCCCCGGCATCATCCGTAACTGTATTACTTTCATTAAATGCCATTCCTGACACTGTTGCTCCGCTAAAATTCAAGGCTATAATATTCATGATAATAAGCAGAAAAACTCTTCTAGGCATATATGTCTTGATTTACTGATGTTTGGATAAAATAAAGCTGTCAGACAACAATTCTTTAACAAGAACGCCGTCCGGCAGCTTTGAAATATATGATATAACAGTAACAGTAGTTTTTATCTTCCGGTATCCTGCAGATACTGTGTCACTTTAATCTGATAATCTATGCAGGCGTCAGTATATCTATTGCGGCTTGTCTGAAACAGACTCTGCGCATCCAGCAGTTCTGAAAGTGAACTGACGCCGGTGTTATAATTGTTTCTCTGCATCCTCAGATTCTCTTGTGATTCTCTCACTGCTGATTCGGCAAGCGTTATTTGTTTATAGGACTCTGTCAGCAAATTCCAGCTTTGCTGCATCTTCAGTTGCAGCTTTTCGTTACCGTCCTGCTGTTGGCGTATCGCTTTTTTCTCTCCAAGCTTTGCACGATTTACTTTATGGCTACCACCCCACCAGTCAGATATCGGCACACTTACTGTTGCCATCATTATAAAATGGTTTCGGCTCTTGTCAAACATGAGGTCTTCATATGCGTATGAAACACCAATTCCTACAGTAGGTAACTGCTCTCCAAGACTGATTTTCCGTTTTAGCTTGTGTGCCTCTACATTCTTCTCCAAAAGCTTGTAAGTTGAGAGGGAAGACAAGACACTCTGATGATCAACAAGATAATCCCCAGGACTCTTTATACCTGAAGAAAATTCCGGCACGTCTATATATTCAGCAGAGTCTAAAGGTAAGCCTATATACTGGCTCAGAGCCATACACGATAGTCTGATACCGTTTTCTACCTGTAGTCTTGTACTCTGAAGTTCATTTTGTTTCAGTTGTACGGTCAGCAGGTCATTCTGTGTAGTAATACCGGCCTTAATCGCCAAACTTACATCCTTGTGCAGGCTCTGTAGGAGTGTATCAATAATATTTATCGTCTTTTCCGCTTCTTTTAATGAGACTATTTTCCAATAGTAGTTTTCCGTTTCTAGCTCTACCTTATCTGTAGTCATATCTAACTGTAGAATAGAAGCATCCAAAGCTGTTTTTGCGAGTTTGTTTGAATTAACAATCTGTCCTCCGGCAAATATCGGTTGCATGGCAGATACTGTAACGAGATTACCCTTTTCAAGCATACCTACTTCCATGGCTGGAATAGGAAGTCCCATCTGTGTCAAATCCGGTATGTTCGCCTTTACAAGATCGTCATCAGCCTTATATGCAGCGGCTCCTGCTGATATTTGCGGGAAATATTTTGTGAACGCTTCCTTTCTGGTCTGTCTAGCGGCCTCTATATCTATCTTCCCAGTCTGTATGTCGGCATTGTACTTTAATGCCATTTCCTTACATTCTTCGAGTGTCAGGATTCTCTTTTCCTGAGCCGGAGCTATAAACGTTGTTCCAGCCAGGAATAAACTAGACAATAAGTATTTAATATTCATATTTATTTTTTATTTTTATTGATTTTCTAATTGTAATGTTCTTTCTCGCTTACTGCTGCTACCTCTGAATATCATCCAATAACTTACCGGAAGAACAGTTAGGAGGAATATCATCGTTATCAATGTACCGAAGAAAATCACCGTACCCATAGGCATCCAAAGTCCACTACCTCCAAGAATCATCGGTATTACTCCCATTGAAGCAGCAGCTGATGTAAGGAATATAGGACGCATACGTCGTGAAGCAGACTGGAAAATAGCTTCCTTAACATGCATATTTTCATTTTTTCTCAACTCCTCTGCATAGTCCACCATGATTATGCCGTTTCTTACAATAATACCCATAAGACTTGTTATACCCAAAACACAAGTTACACCAAAATCCAGATTCATCACTCTTAGTCCCAAGGCTGTACCAAATGCACATAATCCCATACTGCAGAAAATGAGTAAAGCTATGTTTATCCGATGGAAGTGTGCAAGCAATATAAAGAAAATCATGAATGCAGCAATCACTAAGGCTGTCATAATGGTTGGCATATTGTCTTTATTTTCCTCCAGTTCTCCTCCATACACTACAGTTAAGTCGGAAGGTAAATTCATTTCCTTAAGTATTCTGTCAACCTTCTCATTTACTGCTAAAGTATTATATCCCCTGACTGGTTCACCTAATACTGTTATTATATTTATTCCGTTCCTACGAACAATCTGACCATCTTTCCAAACAGGAACAATTTCTGCAACCTGTCTTAATGGAACATTACTTATACCTCCATATGATGGTATCAGTTCATTCATCAAATCTGAATTGTCTGAATTGTCAGACTTTGTACTCTTTATCACTACAGGTATGTTATAGTCCCCTTCCCATACATTTGTAAGCGGTAAGCCTTTACCGTATCTCATAGCCAAAGTAGTTTCCAAAGACAGATTGCTTATTCCAAGGCGTGAAGCCTGATCCTCCTTCAAATTTATTTCTGTTCCAGCAAGAGGTTCGTTCCTATCTGTACGCACATATAGTATTTCGGGCATTTCCTTCATTCTGTCAGCAACTTTCTGTGCATAGTATTTTAAGGAATCTGGATTTTCACCACTTAACCTAACCTCTATAGGGCTGGCAGCAAGACTATAAAGAAGTTGTTTGAATTTTATGGTAGCTTCAGGAAAATAATTAGTATATTTAGGAGTCATTTCATTCAATATCTCTACAGTTTCATCAACCCCTGTTGTGTTTACAATAAACTGCGTAAAATTACTGCCAGGTATTTGCGGTGCATAAGAAGAATGGAATCTTGGTGAGTTACACCCTTTAAATGAGGTTACAGAAATAACTCTCGGATCCTTTCGTATCATTTGTTCTAGACTGTCTGCAATCATCGCGGTCTTTTCAATGGATGTTCCACTTGGTAAAAATATTTCAACTGCAAACTGATTACGGTCTGCTGTTGGAAGCATACTTTGAGGTTGATGAGCCAGCATTATGCCTCCGACAACTACTGATACCACTCCAACAAACAATATACTTTTGGGGTTCTTAAAACAAAAAGCAAGCACTTTATCATAAAATTTCTGGAGCATATCAAGAAATGAAAAAGATTTTTTCTGGTTATTATGCTCTATTGGTTTGCGGATAAAGTAAAACTGCATAAATGGAACTAATAAAACAGCAACCAATAAGGATATAGCTAAAATCAATGTTATCGCCCATGGAAAACTTAAAAGAAAATCATGAACAAGCCCGACAGTAATCAACAGAAAAGGAAAAAATGTTATACTGATAGCCAGTGTGGCTGACAATATGGATTTGAAAAAATGAACTGTACTGTCAATTGAGGCATGCCAGCGGGACATTCCTTCAGATAGTCTTTCAAGATAACTATCAATAATCACAATGGAATTATCAACAATCATTCCCAATGTTACTATAAGAGCAGCAAGAGTAACTGTATTCAACTCTATACCCAAAGTATGGAACAATCCAAGTGATATGAATATCGTAATAGGAATGGTTGACGCAGCAACAAGAGCTACTTTCATTGGCAAAAGCAACATAACTACAATAACAACAGCCACAATCGCTATAACCAGTTCCCGCAAGAAATTCTGAACGCTGTCATCAACAACTACACTCTGGTCTGTAATTCTGAAGATTTGCACATCTGATGGTAGAAGGCTGCTATAATCATTAAGGATGTCGTTTACGTCTTCACCCATTTTAACAATATTCTGTCCCTTCTTCATCTCGACACTGAGCAATATGCATTTTTTACCATTATTCGTAATATAACTGTCAAATGGAGCGTATTCTTTCTTTACTTCAGCAACATCCTTCAAACGTATGTTATTCCCCATAGGATCTGTATAAACAATCATTTGCTGAATGTCATAAACCGTATTCAATGACTCCGATACATATATAGGCTGAGTATATGTATCAGACTTAATTCTTCCGCCAGTTGTAGTAAATCCCTTTGTGAATAGCTTAGCTGCTACTATCTGGTCATTTAAGGCATATTGAGATAATTGCTCATGGTCTAATATAACAGATATCTGCTCTTTTTGCATTCCATAAACACTCATCCTTCCTACACTCTTAATAGTTCGGAGTCTATCCTGTAAGCCATCCATGTATTCTTTCAGTTCACGATATGTCTTGTCATTGCTTTCCATTGTAATGAGTAGGGCAGAAGTATCACCGAAATCATCCAAAACCTGAACAGCAAGAACATTGGACGGAAGCTGCATCTTAAAGTTAGAAACTCCATGCTTGAATTTGCTCCAGAACTCATCCTTATTTGTCACGTCGTCATTTAGTTCAACCTGTATATAGGTTATTCCGTCACGGTTTGTCGAGAAACTTTTCTCTTTCTTTACTTCCTTATAACTGAAAATATAATCCTCAAGAGGTTTGGTAACCTGCTCTATCATTTCTTCTGATGTATTTCCAGGTGCTACTGCTACTACAAGTCCTTGACGTACGATAAAATCCGGAAACTCGTTTTTTTTCATTTCGGGAAGGCTGTATATTCCTAATGCAACCAGACAGCATACCACCAGGATAACTATCTGGCGATAATGCATCGCCCATTCTACGGCATTTCTTTTTTTCTGATTCATCTTGATATTATTTTGAATATTTTGTTTAGAATGTGATTGCTGAGCCCTCCGAAACTTTCTGCTGTCCGAATATGATTACTTCATCACCATTTGATATTCCCTCAGATATAACAACCCCCTCAGCTGTATATGCTCCACAACTTACAATTCTTTTACTGGCTTTACCACCGTTGTTTATCCATACAAAATTGTTATTTCGTTCATCAATTTGTAAAACATTTGCAGGCAGTACTACACCGGAAACCTGATTATTGCTACCAGTTATATACGTTTCTGTCACCATCCCAGGCAACAGTCTGTTGTCCTTATTGTCAACTGCAATTTTCACTTCGCATGAGCGTGACAGCGGGTTTGCAACTACAGCTTTTTCTACCACACTTCCTTCAATGAATCCGTCTCTGGCGGACTGCACATGCAAAACTGCCTTATCGCCTATTCTTATGTCTTTAATATCATCCTCCGGTACTGAAACATTCACTTTAACTTGCTGCATGGTCACAATCTTTACTACAGGAACACCTGGTACTACGTTCTGACCTATCTCCATTTTCTTTTCTGCCACGACTCCATTGAATGGCGCTCTAAGATAACAGTCCTTCAGATTCTTTTCTGCCATACGTTCCATAGACTGTGCTTGCTGGAGTTTGCTTTGTATATCAACCCATTTTATATCAGCCAAACTTTTCTCATCATGAAGTAGTTTTAATCTGTTATATGCATCCTGAGCCTGATCCAATGCCGCTTTTGCCGCATTATAACTGCTTTTAATGACAGTAGTGTCCACGGATGCCATAATCTGTCCTTTAACTACACAGTCTCCTGTTTTTACATATACCTTATCTATTGTACCCGGAACAGGAAAACTCAATGAGGTTCCTGTCGACTCCTCTACAGTACCGGAATATCTTTTACTTACTGTCAGTTTGCTGTCAGAAACCTGCATTACCTTTACCTTTGTTACCTTATTGTTCACCGAGTCACTAACGGTTTTATTCTGACATCCAACCAGAATAAACGAAGCAGTCAGAACTGCAACTAAATACTTTTTGTCCATTTTACTGATTATTTATCTAAATAATTTATTGTTCTCTTGCGATTGCAAATGTCGGACATATATAGAGGAAAAAAAGGTCATATAAAATACTATATTGTTCTTATTAAAGAATTTATTTGCATAATAGGCTTTTATCAGATATTTTTGTCCTCAAAATAAACATAGAATATGAAAAATATAGAATCTATCTCAATCAAACAGCTTGAGTCTAAAGTTTTATCACAAAACAGTTTAAAGTCAGACATATTGCTTTCAGCCAATATGAGATTCGATGACTCAATGTTCAGACATCCCAGCAGATTGGACGCATTTGCAGCTATATTTTGTGTTAGCGGAGAAGCTGAAGTTCAGATTAACCTAAAAAAATATATTCTTAAGAGTGGAACTATAGCTTTGCATGTTCCTGAAAATATTATTCAAATTAAATCCAGCGACAACCTTATTATATATCCTTTTATTATTTCATCAGAATACATACAAAAGATACATTTTGAAACTAAAGATCTTATAAATCTATATATGGCAGCAAAAACATTACCTGTTTTTCCTTTAGAATACTTTGATATTCATATTTTGGAAAAATATTATTATCTGCTGGAAAGTATTTTGCAGACGTATACAGATTATAAATCCAAGATTACAATAGGAATAGTAACTTCTTTTATGTACAAAATATTTGAATTATTAGTGAATAAACTAAAGGAGAATGAACAGAAACGTAAAATTCCAGAGAGATGCGAAATAGTATTTGACGACTTTATTAAAGAAGTTAATCTTTTCAACGGTACCGAGCATTCTCTTTCATTTTTCGCTAATAGACTTAATCTGACGCCTAACTATCTTTCTGCAAGAGTTAAAGAATACAGCGGACGGACAGCAATGGAATGGATTGAAGATTCCGTAATTCTTGAAGCCAAGACGATGCTAAAACATACGGATTTGAGTATTCAAGAGATTGCTTATAAACTGAACTTCCCGACTCAGACATTTTTTGGTAAATATTTCAAAAGAATAACAGGTATGTCACCAAAGCAATATAAGAATTCTTAAACAATCACCAGGATATTTGATAAGTACAAAGAATATCAAATATATATATCTGAGTTCTTAGGACTTTACAGTCAATTTGTATGGCAATTAACTTAACATACACTGGCAAGGATGAGAAATATACAACGTCAGTTTTCGGATATTAAGCGAACAGCGGTCTTGCCCTTTCAGGTTTCATAAGGTTAGAAGTATTATTCCTTATACTTGTCACTTTCATGCTCACACTGAAGTAAGTACCTATGACCACCTGAAATATGCTAAACTTGGTTCTACAAAGTTCAGGATATTGGGGGAGGTAATAACAAATATCGTTGTCATTTACGTAGATTTAATCCCCCAAACTTTGATTTATTTAAGATATCCAGCAATACATAAAGCTATCAATGCAGGATATCACTGGTATTAATGTATTGTTCGTCCTTATACTGATTTATGTGATAATGGTTATAAAAGAATCGCATGAATATTCCATTACAGTTCTTATCAGGAAATAGTAAATATTGTGTACAATCCTAATAAAGTACATTGTAAAAGGTCAGTAAACAAACTTAAAGAAGTAATCGGCTATTACAAGATTTTTATATAACTGTTCTTTTCCTGTGTTTATTCCTACAAGGCTTCTCTCAGCAAAAGAAAACTTATATAACATATGATATACCAGGTTATATACTGATAAAATCCAATGACACGGACAGTTTACTGGAGATATCAACAAACCGCGAAAACATCTTATTTCGGATAGTAAATCAAAACTTCCGAGCTCAAAAAAGATGAGAAGTTCCAGTTTATTTTAATATTAAAGAAAAAGACGTGAATCATTCATACTTAACACTCAAGTTCAAGAAATAAAGAATCTATATAATATACCAATATCATGGAGATTGATAAAGAAACAGATGTAAAATATAAACCTGACCAGAAATAAATCCGTCAGGCTTATATATTATCAGAAAACAATTATCAATCCTAAACTTTTATGGCACACAATTTTTTACTTATTTATTATATAAGTAAGATCGTGGTTATTTCATCTCAGAAGCAATCTGGTCTGCCAAATCATTTACCTCACGGTGACTCAGCTTCAATCCTTTTTCATGAAGGATGTCGACTATCTTCTGGCGTGTTTCCTTACCCTCTTTCGGTGCAAACAAGACACCACTTACCACACCTACCAATGTACCTCCTAAAAATGTCAAAACATAACTCATTGTTTTCATAACTGATTAATTTTAAACGTAACTAAATATCTATTGGCTTATTTGATATTGCAAATATAGGCAAGAATAAAACATTTGAAAAGGTCATTTACCACACATTAATGTTCTATTCCCTCTTTTACTGTAGATTACCTTCTTTATGCTGAAGTTTCCTTTCATTTTCAACTTCCTGAAGCATCTTTTCACTGGCCTGCATATAGATTTCCACTCTTCTGTTCTGTTCCCTACCCCACTTGGTTGAATTGTCAGCAACCGGATTTGATTCACCCCATCCACTTACCTCTTTGATTTGTGTTGGAGATACTCCGCATTGTTGCAGATAATTTGAAACGTTTTGGGCTCTGAGCTGAGATAATTCATTGTTCTTTTTCATACTTTCATGATGGCTGCAGCCACTCCATCCCTGATTGTCAGTATATCCCTTTATCAGTATATCCATTTCAGCATTAGGTAACACCACTTGGTTTGCAAACTGACTCAAAGATGCCTTAGCCGAATTGTTCAAATCTGATTTTCCCGTTACAAACAATATACCGGATTCAAAAGTAACCTTAACGGTTTGTATTCCACTCTGTGTATCAGTAATTTGCTCTACTTTTGTTCCTTCTACCTGTTGCGCTTTAACTGCTGCTTCTGCCATCTGTCGGTTTATTTCGTCACGTCTCTTGCCTATAATCGCACCTGTCCCTGCCCCAACAGTTGTTCCGATAGCGGCACCGATAGCTGCACCTTTTCCTTCACCCGCAATTCCTCCGATTGTCGCACCCAATAATGCACCGCTACCACCACCTATGAGACTTCCCCTAGCAGTATTACTCATACTACCAATTGTGCCACAGCCACAAAGGAAGGAGACTACAATTAATCCTATCAATAAATTATTTATTTTCATACTTACTATTAGATATAAAAAAGTAATAGAGAAATAAATTCACCTTAAAAACAAGATTATTCACCTATAACCTCAATCTCATCAATTAATAATGTACTTCCTCCGGCTCCTTTAAACAAGTCTCCTAATTTACTTGATGAACAAACAATTGCCAACTGATATTTTTTATTTTCATCATAAACTTTACCTTCCAATGTTTCAAAAGATAATTCAAATCTTGTCCAATCATTTTTGGCTGTACAGTCTGTTAACATCGCTACGGCAACACGTCGATCAGAAGTATTAATATCATGACCGTTTAAAGGTATATTCCTCCCTTTCTTATCAAGTTGCTCTTCATATAACACAGCTTGGATAGAACATTCATCTGTTTTACCTTCTATAATCTGCACATCTTCCGGTTTCTTGGCATGTTCCCCATCAATGTATTTTTCACCAGGGGCATATTTATACCAACCTCTAAAAGTTATAGGTTTTTTGTTATAAGATATACCGAATCTGGTACATTTCAATCTATCAATAGTTGCAGGTGTCATATCAAAATCACCAGTAAAAACAGAGCCTGCCGTTAATGCTGGAACCAAAGAGTTTGTTTTTGCACTTGTATCCATAGTTATCAACTTGATTGCAGAATTACGCTTTGTATCATTTGTCTCTCGGTAAATAGGAAATCCTTCGATGCCATATAAAAATAACAGATATGCGCCTTCAACACTTGATGCCAGTTTATCATCTGGTAGCGGCTCCAAATGGTAAGCAGGACCTTCACCAACTTCTTTCCATTCATCAAAAGAAAATGACATGACATTTTGCACACCAGCTAGTGAAACCTTATATATTTTTGAAGTTCCATAATCTTCAGATAAAACCGTATATGTAACGACTTTACCATTAGAAAAATCCTGGGCTACTCCAGAAGCCGGTGTTATGGTTGCGCCTTCTGATACTGTAATTAAGGGAACGAGAGCTGAAAGATCAGAATTATCGGAACCTTCTAAGACTTTAAAAGTAATTGCGTTATCATCATGAATAACCGGTTGTTCAGTTATAATAGAATTATCAAATTTAAAAGAGATAATGTCTGCCATAGTACCTTCTGTGCCGTTAAGTCTATCTCCATTAAAACTACCATGTACAGTCTGTTGTAAATTACCCAATTCTGCAATGATATCCAAATTCAAAGAGAGTGAGTTATCGGAAAAGCACCCTTGGGCATTAACATCAGCCTTTAAACCTGCTGATTCAGTACTTAGTTCTGTAGAACCTATAAATGAATATGAATCACTATTTTCTGTCAATGGACAATCAAGCAACTCAACATCACCAATATATATACCCATAAAAGAAAAATCTGAAATAAACAGATTTACAGCTGTGGCACTTTGTTTATCAACTATAACCTTTAAATACGTGGTAGGCATTTCAACACCATCAACACTTAATTTTAATTCTCCTTTATAACCTCCGATAATACATTCGTCTATAATCTGACTATAATCATCAGCCTTATCTTCCGAGCAAGACATAAACAATACCATCGAACAAAGCACAAAAAATAAATAAATAAAATAGTTTTTCTTCATTGAAATAATTTATTAAATAAAATAAAACAGGTCAATAACCTTTGTCTAATATTCCATACGCAATATTAAAAGAATCTTTTATAATCAAATGAATTAATTATTCCAATAGTGTACTGCTTTTAAAGTGTTATTGACTATATTTTAAACACACAATTTATATATTACTATTGCTATTGAAAAACAAATCCCAGTCTTAAACCATAATTATTGAGTCCCTTAACATCGTACCACATTATGCTATTGTCATTTGTAGCATAATTATAGTAAACAGCTAAATGGAGCCCCAATCTTTTTTGTTTAAAAGGGTGTATATCAACCCCAACTTCAGGTGATAGATAAAAACCCCATTGTTCATTATATATGCATCTATTGTTCATATAAGATTCCGTTTCTGTATATTGTGCTCCTATTTTCAAACCTGCATAGGGAGCAAAAATACCATTAGTGAACCTATAACGAGCAGACAAGCCAAAAGGCATTTGATATATTGAATGAATCTGGTCTGTAGATAATATAGAGTTTTCCCAAATATATGATTGTCGTGGTATATAATCTTCATTTGTTTGATAAGAAAAAAAGACCCCTACAGCCCAATTTTCTGTCAAATAATAACCAGCCTCTAAATTTGTCCCCCAAACACTGGCATCATCAACGAAATTATTATCAATTACACCGTTTATCTGCCAGTCAACAACAAAAAAATAGGGATTTAAATCTGATCTACCATACTTATAATTATTATTATGAACTTGAGAATGTGAGTTCATTGAATAATGATATTGTTTCCAACAAAGATCATATTGAGCATACACCTGCAATGCAACAATAGAAAATAATATAAACAATATATATCTATTTAACATTGACTTCATAAGATTCTATTCTAATTTTGTTTAAAAAGATAATTACTTTGTTCAAAAGCCTGGTCTACACCTCTGACCATACGATTAACATCATAATTGTTATAGCCTGAGATACTACCATTAATATACATGTTCCATATAACAGATAACTTGGCATTTTCTTTATCGGAAGATTTTAAGTCCACCATTTCACCCAATAAAGAATTTTCCGAGTAACTATATGATATGGGGTAACCATACCACCAGCTATTCCAGTAACCACCCCAATAAAAAGGATCCCAGTATGCTGGATATCCCCACCACCAATAAGGTGAACTAACATAGCCTGTTAAGTATTTGGTACTACTGATATAGCTTAACTGCATACCTATATCAGCTTCTTCTTTATTCATGATTCGTACATAACCAGCCTTTTCCATATTTCCGACTACGGCAGTAATGATTTTATCTGCATTACCTCCTTTCAAATAAACAGCATCTTCTTTATCTCCTATCAGAAGAATACTATCAGGAATGAAAAAACTTTGATATCCATCAATATTTAAAATTTCTGACTTATGAGTAAATACTATATACTCATTATCCATATCCTCCCAATTAGGATCCTTCTGACAGGAAGTGAAAATGGGAAATACTGCTAACAATATTACAAGATTTCTTTTACACATAAAACTAAAATTTTATGGTAAATTTAGAGCATTACAAATGGTTTTGAAACAACAAATAATACCAAACGTAAATATTAGCTACCCAAAAGGAAATTCAAATGGCTGAAACGTTTTTCACATATTTAGGAATTGCCATAGGAGTTCTTATTAGAAACTGATATTTAAGATATTAAATATGGCATAAAAAAGAAGGTAAATCCAGCAAAATAAAACAAACAATTTTCTTTTCAACTAATTAAAAAGTAAATAGTGGAGAACAATATTTACTCACTGCTTTTATACAAATTCAAATGTTCTACTATTTACACCCAATTTAGAATCATAACGAGACCATAATTCATATTATATCAATTCATAATTTGATAGATTATATATAATTTTACTTTTAAATAAACATTTGATAATCAAATATATTCAAAAGCCGCATTAGATAAGGCAAAAGAAAAGTTAAAGTACTGACACAGTTTTATTTAAGTTCACATTATACTAAAAAATCAGAATTTATCATGATATACTGAATATCAGATTTATAGAGATAATAATAACTTCTAATTTGACACAATCAAATTAGAAGTTATCTATACTTTATTCTGCGTTATATTCAGTTACTTACAATATTGATTGTTCTAAAACAAGAATATTAAACTAAATACCTAGATTGTCAATCATTAAAATGATATAGAAATATTGCTTTACCATCAACTGCTCTAATCTCTCTTTCTTTTATTTCAATATTAAAATCTATAACAACTTTAGTTACGCCAAGAACACGTTTAACAGATTCTATACTTGCTACCAATCTTATATGTTCACCAATTTTTACCTTATTAATCAGTGCTATTTGATCAAACCCATAATTAATAACCATTTTTACATTTCGTATATCAACCATTTGTTTCCACAAGTATGGCATTATAGATATAATATAAAAATCAATCAGTTCATTTTTGTCATAATCAAAATCACTATTTTCAACGATTGATAAACTTTTATGATATTTACTTATCATTTCCTCTGTTATGAGTAAATACGATGATGACCCAATGATACAGCCCTCCATCTTTTTAAATTCATCGTATGTATTTATACTTTCCATCATAATAACTTTAAAGTTAAAACATAATATTTTATAGTGGATAAAAATATAACATTATAGATCATTTCAAAAGGTCAAAAACTACTCGATATTATCCTTTTTAAAGGATAAATAAATATAATATTCTTTTTATTATTTACACCAACTTAGATCTGTTGTTTTTATCAGTCAACAATCAATTGTTAAATGTCTATATAGGTCATTTTTTTAACTGATGAAATGATAATGATTCGGCTAAACTTTGCTAACAGTCCCCAGCAATTAGATAAATGTTGAGAATTCATCTCATCCACAATACTACAAATAAAAAACAATTAGAACTTGTTATCCTTTCCATCAAAGATAAATCCCAATCCTGATTTGCCAGCCACATTTATTCCTTTTTTCAGGAGAATTTCTCTTAAGGAATTCGCCAATGAAGAAAACAATTAACTCCAAAGGACAAAACTACCTACTTTAGCGAGTGAAAGATTTCTATAATAATTGACAATTATAGGTACAATTACGCCTTTTTATTATGAATTAAATCTCTATATATAAAATTTAAATTCGTTTATCATCTATAAGTAAATTATTTAATTACATAAACATTGGTAATAATAAAAAGCAATATAGAATAGTGTAAAGTCAGTGTATAGCTCAGCTATAATCACATCAAATAATTTAAATAAATAATCCATTATAAACTATCTCAAACCATAGAGAATTTATCAGAATATCTTTTTAAACTCTCCAATGAACATTGAAGATATTTCCGTATTTTTGAAATCATAATTTAAATCTTTAACAGAAACTATTATGGGACAAGAGTTTTGCTAAAGTTGCGGTATGCCTCTCACTGATGCAAATAAAGGAACAAACTCTGATGGAAGTTTGAACAATGAATACTGTTCCTATTGTTATCAGAAAGGACAATTCACACAAGATTTTAACATGAACCAAATGATAGAATTTTGTGCTCAATTTACTGAACAGATAAATAAGGAGACAGGATGGAATCTTACTCCTGAACAGGTTAAGGAAAATATGAGACAATTCTTCCCTACTCTTAAACGATGGAAAGAAAAAGATGTAAGAACACTTACAGAAAAAGCAACTGGCTTGTTAGCACAATGTAAAGACATTACGATTGCCTCAATTGATAACGAAGGATTTCCACGTCCGGTTCCAATGTCCAAAATCAGCTCAAAAGGATGTAATGAGGTATGGTTGGTAACCGCTGCCAATTCAGTGAAGGTTACAGATTTCAAACTGAACAACAAAGCCGGACTTTGTTATTCAAACTATGGTGACAGTGTCGGCTTGAGAGGAATCATTGAGATTATAACTGATGATAACATACGAAAAGAAATGTGGCAAGACTGGCTTATCAATCACTTTCCGTATGGCCATACAGATCCTAATTTTGTACTTTTACATTTCATAGGAAAAGAGGCTACATTTTGGATTAATGGAGAATTTGCGCACGAAAAGTTGTAATATAAATTCATATTATTAAGAATAGACATAGCATTCTTTATGTCTTGCATTCATTATGAAAAAAGTAAGATATTTATGACAATAACCTTCTACTGAAAGGACAAAATTACAAAATGCAAATCAAAAATGGCCGACAATGGAAATTCATAATTTATTGGATGTCAAATCAAGAACCGAACTGCGTGAATGGTTAATACAGAACCACAAAACTGAAAAAGAATGCTGGGTAGTGGTAAAACGTGGTAGACCTACGGATAACAATACTTTCTGGTATATCGATGCTGTAGAGGAAGCCCTATGCTTCAGTTGGATAGACAGTACTACTAAAAAAATAGCAGATGATGTAACAGTCCAGAAACTTTGTCCACGAAAGCCAAGAAGCAGTTGGTCCGAACTCAACAAAGAAAGATGCCGCAGGATGGAACGGTTAGGACTGATGACTGATGCCGGAAGAGCTGTTCTGCCGGATATGTCTCCCAATGGTTTTACCATAGACAAGGATATATTGCAAAGGCTACAATCCGACCCGTTAGTGTGGAGCAACTTCTGCCAATTACCTGATTTATATAGGCGAATCAGAATTGATACTATCCAAATTAAAAAGAATCAACCCAAACTTTTTAAAAGCCGCCTGAATAAATTCATAAAAATACCCGAAAAGGACTTCTCTACGGAGAATGGAATGACAACGGAAGATTATAAAAATACAGGAAAGCATTAATCTATTTCTATTTTTATTACCTTTGTATTCAAGATATTAATAATGCCGTCTTGCCGATTCTGTATTCTATTCTTACATGGAACAAAGGCACGCCTTTTTCCAATATTAAACGTACTACTTCTTCCTTTAATTTAACTGTAGAAGGACAATGTGGGTATTGTTCCAATCCAGAATGCCCATATTTGTCCCACATTCTTACCCATACCAATATCTGAGTCTGATTGATACGATATTCTTTTGACAAGTGCGCTATTAACTCGCCTTGTTTTACCCGGCTAACTATGATAAGCCTTTGTTCGTAACTGTACTTCATAAAAAACACCCCAAAAGTTTTGTGCCTAACTTTTGGGACACACTTCATTTTGAAACAGACTTTCTTTATATTTTTCCCATTATTCAAATTAACACATTACCAATAAATCAAGTAACCTGTTGACAGGACTTATTGTATTTAATAAAATAGTATCTTTGTACCTAATAAAGATGTATAAAAATCAATCAATATATGGTACAAATTCTAGTAATAGATGATGAAGAACCTATTCGTAAATTATTAGCACGGATTATTGAATTAGAAGGTTATAAAGTATCCACAGCGAGTTGTTGTAACGACGCATTGCAACAATTGCGCAAGCAACAGTATGACGTGATTCTTTGCGACGTATTCTTACCTGATGGAAATGGAGTCGATTTTATTTTTGAAATCAAAAAATATTCCAGCGATGCCGCCATAATATTATTAACCGCGCATGGAAATATTGAAGATGGTGTACAAGCTATCAAGAATGGAGCGTTCGACTACATCACCAAGGGAGATGATAACCGTAAAATTATCCCTACGATAAATCGTGCAGTCGATGAAACTGAAAAAAAGAAAGGTAAAAAAACGACCTCTATAGCATACTCTTTTGACTCTATTGTTGGAAAATCAAAAGAACTTAAACAGGCTATAACGCTGGCACAGAAAGTTTCCAAAACAGATGCTGCTGTATTGCTGACCGGAGAAACAGGAACAGGAAAAGAGGTCTTTGCGCATGCCATTCATCAGGCCAGCGAAAGAGCTACACTGCCAATTGTAGATATAAACTGTTCAGCTTTTAGTAAAGATTTGCTAGAAAGCGAACTATTTGGCTATAAAGCCGGCGCTTTTACAGGTGCCTTAAAGGATAAAAAGGGACTATTTGAAGTAGCTAATCATGGAACCATTTTTTTAGATGAAATAGGAGAAATGGCTTTTGACCTCCAGGCAAGGCTTCTACGTGTTCTGGAAACTGGAGAGTATATAAAAATAGGTGACACTAAACCAACAAAAGTAGATGTCAGAATTATATCAGCCACAAACAGGGACTTAAAGAAAGAAATAGAAAATGGTAATTTCCGTGAAGATTTATATTTCCGATTATCCGTTTTTCAAATAAACTTACCTCCGCTGCGAGAGAGAAAAGACGACATTGAAAGTCTGTCAAATATGTTCTTGGAGAAATTTGCCAATAAACTTAAAAAGAGAATTACAGGAATAACCCCAGAAGTGCTTAATATATTAAAAAATGCAGAGTGGAAAGGAAATGTCAGGGAACTTAGAAATGTTATAGAAAGATGTTCAATCGTATGCGAAGAGCAAATAACATTCGAAGATTTGCCTCTCGACTTACAGAAACGTAAGTCAGATGTTTCACCGATGAAAGATAGTTTTGAACTGGCGGAAATCGAACGAATGCATATTATCAAAGTATTGCAATATACCAATGGCAACAAAACAGAAACCGCACGTCTTTTAAAAATAGGACTGGCGACTCTTTATCGTAAAATTGAAGCATATAAAATAAGTGTATAATATAAAATTAACCGTTTATAAGCATTCGTCCGATATGCTTATAAACGGTTTTATAAGAAATCATTGCTGTCCGATAAAACTTTTTAAGTCATCAATAACTTATTGATATACATAAAATTAAACATCAACTTTAACAAGGAGGCTTATCCATAAAGATAATACTGATAATAAGAAATAAGAATTGACAGATCTAATGATTATGCTTTCAATCGTAATGTAAAGCAACTTCCTTTTCCAACTTCACTCTCTACGGTTAAAGTACCACCATGTGCTTCTACAAAATCCTTCGAAATTGATAATCCCAGTCCACTGCCTTGAACCTTTGTACCAGGTACTCGGAAATAATGATCAAAAATACTCTGATGATAACGTGGATCTATGCCCTTACCAAAATCACGAACATACATTTCAATATAATTATCATCAGTTTGACGGACACCGATAATTATACGGCCATTTTCAGGAGAATAGCGAATCGCATTCGAAAGCAGATTGGTTAATACCCAAGCTATTTTTTCGCAGTCTACAAATAATTTTCCTATTTTATTTTCCGGATATTGTACTTCTATTTGTATGTTGAACTTTTCAGCTTGCACCCGATTGGCTTTTATGGCATATTCTATCAATTCTATTGGTTTTGTTATACGGGACTTGAGCTGTAACTTTCCAGACTCAACTTGCGTCATATTAAGCAGTTCACCAGTAATATTAAGCAAACGTTCACTGTTGTCCTGAATGCTTTGCGCCAATTCTTTTTGCTCATCATTCAAATCGCCTACCCTGCTGTCTTCGAGCAATTGCAAACTCATCATAATTGCCGAAATAGGTGTCTTCAGCTCGTGTGATATTGTCGAAATGAAAGTGGTCTTGGCAGAATCCAGCTCCTTGAACTCTGTGATATTTTTAAGCATAATAACGTATCCCTCGTTTATAGAACTGGAATTATTGTTTCCTGGTTTATTAATTTGCATATATTTCATCTGAAAATAGCTTTCCTTGTTGTCGGCATATATTTTTAAAGGCTCCGTTTTACCAACTTTGTTTTCTTTTTGTGAGTCCATAAGCTCACGTATGAGTCTTCTCAGCAAATCATTTCTCAAGGAAATATCCTGAGCCGGTTTTTGTAAAACTTCTTCACGCTTTAGATTCAGGACATTCAAGGCCTCATCATTTATAAACAAAATAGTCAGTTCATTATTCAAGCCTATAATAGGTTCTTTTACACTATTAATAATGGCTTCCATATAATTTTTTGCAGCCTTTATTTGCGCCAGGGTACTCGAATGGTAATCGGACAATCGCTTTGCCATTCGATTGAAATTCTCAGAAACTTCCGTAAATTCATGACTTTCCAGATTTAATCTGCAATCATAATTATGATTGGCTATATCTTTTATTCCGTCGATAATCTTTTTGATCGGTTTATTGAAATAAGAAGGAAGAACTGCCAGCATGAAAATACCGATTACAATACAAAAACCTCCAATAGTCGAAATCCAAAGTAATGCACGTTGCAGCCCAGGACCTGCGGCAGGACTATTGGGCTCTGTAGCCGTTAAGATTTGCAAGTTTACAATAGAAAGTGAAACCAGAAGCACAATCATAGCAACAAGTGCTCCTATTACCAGTGTCAATTTTGTCTTAATATTCATAACACATTTTTTATTGCGGAAAGATAATCAATTTTATATCCATTTCTGAAAGATTTCTAAGAAAATATCCATAACGATGCATCTTAAAGATCTTACTCCAAGTTAAAGTCGGCTGTCCCATGCAAACTGTTGTAATATGGCGTTCATGACATACATCAATAATAGCCTGTATAATATCGGGTGATGCAACTTGTATCAATTCACCACCCAGTTCGGTTACTAGTTTAAAATGGTTTAGTAAATGCCTCTGAACAGACAAATTTATCCTGTCCGGACTTTCAGAAGGTGTTTGAACATATAAAGCTATAAAATCGGTATTGTACCGGGATGCGAGCCTTGCGGTACGACGTATGATATGTCTCGGCGTTTTCTCGTTACTGCTTATACATGCAAGGTACAATTCCCTATGAATCGCTTTTTCTTCCGGGATTACCTCTGTTTCAACTTTCTTCTCAACCCTGAATGCAACTTCCTTAAGAGCTAATTCTCGTAATTGAAGAATATTTTCTGTCTTAAAAAAATTACTAAGAGCGGTTTGTATTTTCTCTGCCTTATATATTTTCCCGGCTTTTAAGCGATTGATAAGTTCCTCAGCTGTCAAGTCAATATTGACAACCTCATCCGTTTCCTCTAAAACCTTATCAGGAATACGTTCCTTTACTTCAATTCCGGCTATACCTTTAATATCCTCATTCAGGCTCTCAATATGTTGAATATTAACAGCAGATATAACATTAATGCCAGCCTCTAAAAGATCCATTACGTCTTGCCAGCGCTTCTCATTTCGGCAACCACCTACGTTGGTATGTGCAAGTTCATCAACTATTACCAACTCTGGATGCAACTGAAGGATAGCATCCAAATCCATTTCTTCAAGCTCTTTTCCCTTGTAAAATATCTTCTTACGAGGAATAACAGGCAATCCCTTTAACTGTGCTTCTGTACCGGCACGTCCATGTGTTTCAACATAACCTATTTGTACATCAATTCCATTGTCCAACATTTCATGAGCCTCCTGCAACATTTTATATGTTTTACCAACACCGGCAATCATCCCGATATAGATTTTAAAAGCACCTCTTTGTGAACGTTTTATAAGACTTAAGAAATGACGTACATTTTCTTCTTTAGTTGCCATTTTATTTGTGTAAGATTTAGTATTCAGCACCAAGTTTACAAATTTAAAATGATTTTATTGCTTTGTATTAATAGTCAGTCCAGAAACGCTTATCAAACAAAAGCAACACACCAAAAATTTCCAGTCGCCCAACAAGCATGAGAGCCGAAAGAATCCATTTTGCCGCATCTGGCAGAGCAGCCCATGAAAAGACCGGTCCAAAAGCTCCCAGTCCTGGTCCGACATTACCTATTGCAGATATAACAGTACTAAATGATTCCGTCAAACCAACTCCAAAGCACATCAGCAATGTCCAGCCTATAAATATGCATATTAAGTATGTAACAAAAAATGTATATACTAATGCCGATGTTTGTACTGGAACTTGATCGTTATTAATATGAACTGGCAGAACAGCTCTCGAATGCAACATTTGCCTGAACTGGTTCCTAATATTCTGAAACATGATTAATAAACGTAAATTTTTAACACCACCACTGGTTGAACCGGTACAGCCACCGGATATCATAGCCCAGATAAGAAGCATCCATGTAAATGGTGGCCATAAATTATAATCATCTGTTGCAAACCCACACGATGTATGAGTAGTAGCTACCTGAAATAAAGCCTTACGAAATGCAGTTTCGATATCATAATAATCTGTTATAACTAAAGCAAATGCTATTATTACAGTAAGAATTGCTATAGACGCCAGAAACCAGTGTAATTCTCCATCCTTTAATAATTTCTTATATTTCCCATTCAAAGCAAAATAATATAAAGAAAAATTTATACCTGATAAAATCATAAATATAGATATAACATACTCTATATACGGTGAGTTCCAATAAGATATGCTATCTTGTTTGGTAGAGAAACCACCTGTTGCCGTAGTAGCAAACGCCTGGCACAATGCGTCAAACAAATTCATTCCACCCAACATCAATAATACAACCTCCAATAAAGTTAGTCCGATATAAATAAGCCACAGGTAGCGTGCCATAACCTTAATTTTAGGATGGATTTTATCATGTGTCACTCCTGTTGCCTCAGACAAGAAAAGCTGCTGGCTACTACCACTAAATAATGGAAGCAATGCTATGGTAAAAAGAACTATACCAAGACCTCCGATCCATTGCGTAAAACTGCGCCAGAAAAGTAATCCATGAGGTAATGATTCTATATCATTTAATATTGTAGCTCCTGTTGTTGTGAAACCTGACATGGTTTCGAAGAAAGCATCGGTAACCGAGGGTATATATCCACTTAAATAGAAAGGTAACATACCTAGAAGCGTAAATAATATCCAGGAGATACTTACGATGCAATATCCATCACGTCTGGAAACTATGTTACTTTTACGGTTGCCAGCAAGTATCATCACTCCACCAATACCTATATTTATTAATATTGCCCAAACAAAACAGATATAGCTACTTTCATGATAAATAGCTGATATACCAGCGCAAATCGCAAATAATCCTGCTTCAACTAAAACTAGTATCCCTAAAACATAAGAAACCGTTCTAAAATTAATCAGACCATCTTTCTTATTTTTGAATGATAACGAATTTGTTTGATAAATATCTTCCATATATAACATCTTTTACAGCCTTACAGACAAAACAGATGCCACAGAAACGAGCAAGAAGCAACATGTTAATTTACAGAATATTACACAAGCATATATTTATTTCAAAGAACATTACCCTTCTCATTATGATATACTTACAACTCCATAATGAGAAAGTAAACGCTGAAAGATTTTATTTATATATAGTCGGATTAGCTTCTTCCATTGCTATATTAAGTTTTAAAACATTAATTTTAGCCGGACCGAATATGCCTAACAATGGTTTTTCTACCATTTTATCTACGATAGCTTTAACATCCGATTCATTCATCCCTCTGGCCTCTGCAACACGCTTTACCTGTACATACGCACATTCAGGTGTTATGTCTGGATCTAGCCCAGAAGCGCTTGCGGTAACCATTTCTGCAGGAACATCCTCAGGCTTCAAATAGGGATGATGAATCAGAAATGTATCAATTCGTGCTTCTACCTCTGCAAGATATTCCTCGTTGGTAACTCCCTTATTACTACCTGCAGAGCTTGTGCCGTCATATCCGTCACCGGCACATGAGGGTCTGCCCCAGAAGAACACATCTTTAGTAAAGACTTGTCCTACGTTTGCTACCCCAACAATTTTACCGTTAAGTTTTATCGTTTCAGCATTGCCGCCCTCTCCAGGAGCAGCAAACTGTGCGAAAATCCATAATACCAATATATAACATACCGAAAAGAACACACAAAACACCAAGGTAATCCGAATTGATTTCATTAAATTTTTCATAATTGTCTTTTTTATTATTAGAAGAATAATCCTACAAATAAATCTATAAGTTTAATCCCCACGAAGGGCGCAATAATACCACCTACCCCATAGATAAGAAGGTTTCTGCAAAGTAAGGCACTAGCTCCTATCGGCTTATATTCAACACCCTTAAGAGCCAATGGTATCAGAATAGGGATAATGACCGCATTGAATATGATAGCAGAAAGGATAGCACTTTCAGGACTATGCAATCCCATAATATTAAGTGCACCCAGCTGTGGAACAGAAACCATAAACAATGCAGGGATGATAGCAAAGTACTTGGCTACATCATTTGCAATAGAAAATGTAGTAAGCGTACCACGAGTCATAAGCAACTGTTTGCCTATTTCTACAATCTCAATAAGTTTGGTCGGATCGTTATCCAGGTCGACCATATTACCAGCTTCTTTGGCAGCCTGAGTGCCGCTATTCATAGCTACACCTACATTAGCCTGTGCAAGAGCCGGTGCATCGTTTGTTCCGTCACCCATCATAGCGACCAGTTTACCGGCAGCCTGTTCCTTCTTAATATAATTCATTTTGTCTTCCGGTTTAGCTTCTGCTATAAAATCGTCCACGCCAGCCTTCCCTGCTATATACTTTGCAGTCAGTGGATTGTCACCTGTTACCATTACCGTCTTTACACCCATCTTACGCAAGCGTTCAAAACGTTCCTCTATACCAGGTTTGATAATGTCTTGCAATTCGATAACTCCTGCTATTTTCTTATCAATGCACACTACCAGCGGAGTACCGCCATTGCCGGTAATTCGCTTGATGATTTCTTCTATTTCTTCAGGAAATTTATTTCCTGCTTCGCTTACAATATTACGAATGGCATCAAATGCTCCTTTCCTTATTTGCGTTCCATCCTTTAAATTTATTCCTGAACATTTTGTTTCAGCCGTAAATTTGATCATGTGAGCTCCTTCTGTGTTCAGATTACGCATACGCAATCCTTGTTCACGGCCTAACTCTATGATAGATTTTCCTTCCGGTGTATCATCGGAAGCAGAAGACAACATACACGCTTCTATAAAACTACGTTTATCAAAGCCTTCAACCGGGAAAAAATCTGTAGCTTTACGGTTACCGATTGTAATGGTTCCAGTCTTATCAAGCAGAAGTGTATCTACATCACCGGCCGTTTCAACAGCTTTACCTGATTTAGTAATTACATTTGCCCGTAGTGCACGGTCCATCCCGGCAATACCAATTGCAGAAAGTAAACCACCGATCGTAGTAGGTATCAGACAAACGAAAAGTGAAAGGAATGCTGCAATGGTAATAACGGTATTAGAATAGTCTGCCATTGGCTTAAGCGTGATACAAACAACAAGGAATACCAATGTAAATACGGCCAGAAGAATAGTAAGCGCAATCTCATTCGGTGTTTTCTGACGACTCGCTCCCTCTACCAGTGCAATCATCTTATCCAGAAAACTTTCACCGGGTTGCGTGGTTACAATTACCTTAATATGGTCTGAAAGGACTTTCGTTCCCCCTGTTACAGAACTCTTGTCGCCACCAGCTTCACGAATTACAGGAGCAGATTCACCAGTGATGGCACTCTCATCGATAGATGCCAGGCCTTCTATTATTTCACCGTCAGCAGGAATAACATCACCAGCTTCACACTCAAATATATCACCTTTTTTAAGCTGTGAACTGCTTACAGTCTTTACTTTATCGTTTACAATAAGTTTTGCAGGAGTTTCTTCACGAGTCTTACGTAAACTGTCAGCCTGAGCTTTGCCTCGAGCTTCTGCAATTGCTTCTGCAAAATTAGCGAATAATAAGGTCAGGAAAAGTATTATAAATACCCACAGGTTGTAAACAAATGAACCTTGTGATGTGCTGAATGCAGAATATCCAGTAACGAACAACATAATTACAGTCGACACTTCCACTGTAAACATAATAGGATTCTTTATCATTATATTCGGATTCAGCTTGACAAACGACTGCTTCAAACTATCTATAACCTGCTCCTTTTGAAACAATGACGTATTTTGATTCT
>ULPQ01017792.1_pt1 | contig 50140 bp, 52 predicted proteins | sample 1953571 | NCBI WGS metagenome assembly ULPQ01 (sample SAMEA4835631, study PRJEB28245) | human gut metagenome | biome: gut microbiome; material: fecal sample | place: Denmark | collected 2008 | reverse complement strand
ACTCATCATACAAACCATATCCGGCTTGAACTTACGAACCTGCTCTTCCATAATATCAACTCTTGAATTAGCCGTTAAGCATTTAACGTCGTAGCCGTGCATTTCACACACATCAAGGCTTTGCGTTCCGATAGAACCCGTTGAGCCTAAAAGAGATATTTTTTTCATAAGGTATCACCTTTCAATAAACAATTAAATAAAATCTTAAAATATTTTACTTGCAATAAGAGCAATTGCGTATGTAACAGGGAGAGTGAAAAGAGAAGAGTCCATTCGATCCATTACTCCGCCGTGACCTGGAAAGATTTTTCCGAAATCTTTAACTTCAAAATTACGCTTTAAAACAGAAGCGGAAAGGTCACCCATCATACCCATAAATGAGGTTGGAAGTACCATTGCAAGAAGAAGCGTTGCCATATTTTGAGGGATAACATTAACTGCTAATTTATTATAAAGAGTAAGTGCGACTGCGTTTAATACCATACTGAAAATCAAGCCGCCGAAAGCACCCTCAACAGTTTTTTTAGGGGAAATATTCGGTGCCATTTTATGCTTGCCGAATGCCATACCCATTAGCTGAGCGCCCGTATCTGTAGCAAGGGCACAAATAAGTGCATAAAAAATAAGATAAATACCAAACTGCTCGTCAACATACATATCACGAAGCCTGATAAAAATTGAAAAGCCGAAAGGAACTGCAACGCTTGCAAAAATTGATACGCTCACATCCTCAAACGTTGTGTAAGCATAATCCTTGAGCATTGCAAGGAAAAATACAAGGCACAAAATGATGATATAAACGATATTAGGAACAGCGTCAATAACCTTGCCCCATATTGAAGCGCTTACCCAAGGCTCAAGCACTTTTGCGCTTGCAAAAAGCTGGAAGCAGGCTGAAAAGATTATGCCCACAACCCTTATAAAAGTATTTTCAACCTTAGCACATTTCATTATTTCACCGCTTGCAACAGCCGAAAGAAAAGCAACGGCAATAAGCAAAACGGGTGTATTTATTTGCCAAACAACAACTGCAAGAACTGCCAAAAGGCATGCAGCGGTAATAAGTCTTTGTTTCATAGATATTTTTTCCTTTTGTTTATTTTATTAAGGCAAACAATGTTCGCCCCTATGGTTAATGATTTAATCTCGGCAAAAGCAAGTTATGCCATACAATTTATCCGCCGAATCGACGGTTTCTTCTTTCAAAATCACGAAGCGCTTGGTGAAGGTCATCAATTTTGAAATCAGGCCAAAGCACGTCGCTGTACCAAAATTCACTGTAAGCCGCCTGCCAAAGCATAAAGTTTGAAAGACGCTGTTCACCTGACGGACGAATAATCAAGTCACATTCAGGAGGAGTAAAAATGTTATCGCTTATATCCTTTTCTGTAATATTTGTTTTACCTTCGGCTATAAGCTTATTTACCGCATCGCAAATTTCAAGCCTGCCTCCGTAATTGACTGCAAGATAAATTGTCGTTCCGCAATGCTCGCTTGTATCTTCCTCAGCTTCGTCCATAAGCTCAAGAAGTTCCTTACTCATACCGTCACGTTCGCCGATAAACTTCATTTTCATATCACCTGCGGCGGTGATATCGCTTTTAGCCTCAAGAAGATAATCCTTAAAAAGCCTCATAATAGCGTCAACTTCTTCCTTAGGTCTCTTCCAATTCTCCGTTGAAAAAGCATAAAAGGTTGCGCTTTCCAAGCCAAGCCTGCCGCATTCCTTACTGATTGTACGAAAAACCTCGGCACCTGCCTTATGGCCTGCACTCCTCGGCAAAGCTCTTTTTTTAGCCCATCTGCCGTTGCCGTCCATAATTATGCCGATATTTTTAGGGAGTATTTCAAATTGAACGTTATTATCGTTATTTTTTTTGCCGAAAAGAGCCATAATTTCCTCCTAAATAAAAAGCAAACAAGGAGCTGCAATCAGGCAGCCCCTACTAAAAAGTCTAAGCTATATTGAAAGGATTTCTTCTTCTTTCTTCTTCGTGATAGAATCAGCCTGCTTTACAAAATCATCGGTGATATCCTGGAGTTTCTTTTCTCCGTCCTTTTGCTCATCCTCTGTGATTTCGTTATCTTTTTTAAGCTTTTTGATATCGTCCATAGCATCACGGCGAACGTTACGAATAGCTACCTTTGCTTCCTCGCCTCTCTTGGAAATATCCTTTTGAAGATTCTTTCTGTGTTCCTCTGTAAGCTGAGGAAATGAAAGTCTGATTACCTTACCGTCATTTTGAGGGTTGATACCGATATCAGCGGTATTGATAGCCTTTTCAATTTCTCTAAGTGTTGATGCGTCCCATGGCTGAACAACAAGAAGCCTTGCCTCAGGTACACTTACAGCTGCCATTTGGTTAATAGGAGTAGGAACTCCGTAATAGTCAACCATAACCTTGTCAAGTACGGCAGGGTTAGCTCTGCCAGCTCTGATTGCGGCAAAATCTCTTTCAAGTGAAGTTAAGCACTTATCCATTTTTTCTTTAGTTTTAGCAAATACAGCTTCCATTGTGAATACCTCTCTATAGTAAATGTTATTGTTTTTTTTCGGGCGAACAATGTTCGCCCCTACGGTTTTAAAAAGTCCGATTAAATTTAGTTTTGAACGAGTGTTCCGATTGCCTCGCCCGATACAGCCTTAACAATATTTTCAGGGTCTGTAAGGTCAAATACAAGGATTGACAAATCGTTGTCCTTACAAAGCGAAAATGCAGTTGAATCCATAACTTTGATATCCTTTGCAAGAACCTCTTTAAATGTTACATTATCAAACTTAACTGCGTCGTCAAATTTATTAGGGTCTTTATCATAAACGCCGTCAACATTTGTAGCCTTAAGAAGGACATCGGCATTAATTTCAACCGCACGCAAAGCAGCGGCAGTATCTGTTGAAAAGAACGGTGAACCTGTACCGCAACCGAAAATAACAATTCTGCCCTTTTGGAAATGACGTATTGCCTTGTTACGGATATAAGGCTCGGCGATTTGGCGCATTTCAATTGCCGTTTGAACTCTGACATCTGCACCGAGTTGTTCAAGTGCGTCGCAAAGTGCAAGTGAGTTCATAGCGGTTGCAAGCATACCGATATGGTCAGCCCTTGTTCTGTCCATATGCTCGCTCGTTCTGCCACGCCAAAAATTGCCGCCGCCGACAACAATGCCGACCTCGACGCCCATATCGGCAATCTTCTTAACAGATTTGCAAATAGTAACTACAGTATCATTATCAATACCGGTTTTCTTTTCGCCTGCAAGCACTTCGCCGCTGAGTTTAAGTAAAATTCTTTTATAAGCAATGCTCATTTTTATACCTCCGATTAAAAGAGTCGTTTTTCTTCTTTTATATAATAATATAAAATTAACGTAAAGTAAATATTAATATTAAAATATATTATTAAAAAATAGTTACAAACACAAAAAATTCCAAAAAAATACCGACAAAGTATAAACTCTGTCGGTAAAATCTGTTTGAATTATCAGTTTTTCGTCTTTGATTTTGACGTCTTAACCGCCTTATTAAGAACTGCATAGTCCTTGGCATTAATCACACCGTCATTTGTAAGGTCATAAAGATAGCCTGTTGCAACGTCTGCGGTTTTACTGTTTACAAACCTGATAAATGCAGCATTAACAACCAACGGCGCAACCTTATTTTCATTGCCGCAAACCGAACAAGTATAAACAAGCCTGTCAGAAGCTGCGTCATATTTAGTGTAAGAATAAGTATGCTTACCCGTCGCCTCAACGGTACGTATTCTCTTTTCATTACAGTAAGTGCAGGTATCCTGATACCTTGCAGAAACGGTACAACTGCCTTGAATAAGTGTTTGTGTTGTATACTCGCCTTCTATCCATTCTGTATGAACAAAGCCCTGAGATTTAACATTTTTGCAACGTGAGCACGCAGTCATTCTGTAAACATGACCGGGATGTTCCTCAACCGGTGTATCATTATCGACATAATCGTGACCGAGTGCCTCAAGCACAACATCATATTTCTCACCGCACCTTGCGCAAGTAGCATTTGCCGCACCCGCCGTGGTGCATGTCGGCTCGGTGGTTACAACATAACTGTTCTCTGCAGGCGTATGGCCCAATGCTGTACTTTCTACCTTAGAGGTTGCGCCGCAACGTGAGCATTTATATGTAGTATATCCGGCTGTGGTGCAAGTAGGTTCAACAACAGATTGCTGAACATTATCATGGCCTAAAGCCTCAATATTTTCGCTCTTGGTAAGATTACAGTTTTTGCATTTATAATAAATTTTACCTGCTGCGGTGCAGGTAGGGGCAGTCCTGCTTGTTTCCTCCCAAACGTGTTCGCCGTTAGCAGGAAGAGTTACGTTTCTAACTTCTTTACAAATTTTGCAGGTATCGATTTGAAGTCCGTTAATTGTGCAGCTCGGCTTGGTAACAACAGTTGAAGTATACTGACCCTCAACCCACGCAACATGGGTAGGAGTAGACTCCTTTTGATTGCATACGGTACAGGTTTTCACAACATAAGTATGACCGTCAACAGCGGTATTATCAAGTGTTTCGGTTACATCTGAAAAAGTATGGCCGAGAGCGGGAACGGTTTGTGTTACCTCCTTCCCGCAGACAGAGCACTTACCCTTTTCCTCGCCGGCTTCGGTACAGGTTGCCGCTTTGGTTACGGTTGGATTTTCAATCTTATGTCCTGCCCTTGCAACAGGATTTCGTTCAACCTTGCCGCAACCGTTAACCTTACAGGTTTTCGTTTCAATGCCCGGCATTGTGCAAGTGGCGGTACAATCATAATCATAGTAGCCGTCAACAAATGCCACGTGAGTAATAATGGTATTTTCATTGTTGCATACAGAGCATTTTTGATATTCATATTTATGCCCGTCGACAGCGGTATTATCCTCTGTTTCAACAGTTTCATAAGTGTGTCCTTTTGCAGGAAGTTCTGCTTTGGACACTACGAAACCGCAGTTGTCGCACACCTGGGTAGTAGTACCTTTTTGGGTACATGTCGGTTCAAGAGTAATAACCTCATGAGTAGAAGCGTGGTCGCACACATCAATACTTACAAATTTATAGCCCTTTGCTTTAGCATAGGCTTGGGCAGTTGAATTTGAGTGCCCCTTAACAACAAGGCTTTGCTGAGAGCCGTTGAAAGGGTCTTTACCGCCGCTTGCATCGGCTTGACCGATACCGTCAAATACGCAGTTTGGATTATGAACCGTAACCTCCTGCAAAGCGGTACAGTTTGCAAAACCACGAATATTGATTTTTGTTATAGTTTCGGGAATTTCAAGTTTAACAAAGTTACAGCCATAGAAGCTCCACGGTGATACTTCGGTAATTGTTGATGAAAAATTAATTTTAGATACGCTTGCATTTCTGAATGCAAGATTACCTGTTTCGGTCATACCCATACCGTAAGTAACGGTAGTAAGGTCCGTGCAGCCTTCAAAAGAGCTTAATCCGATAGAGGTAAGGCTGTCCGGAAATTTAATTGATTTAAGCGCAGTACAACCGTTAAACGCATAATCGCCGATAGAAGTAAGCTTATCATTTAAAATAACTGTAGTAAGCGCAGTACAGTCAAGAAAGCAATACGAACCAATCATTTCAAGATTGGCAGGCATTGTTACAGACTTAAGTGATGTGCACTCACGGAATGTACCGTATTTTGGAACTTTAGTATCGCTCATCTTAGTAAGCGTTGACGGCAGGGAAACGCTCTCGGCAACAGTACATTTATTGAAAAGAAGCTGACCGAGTGAAGTAATGCCCTCACCTACTACAATACTCTTAATCAACTCTCTTGATTCATTCCAAGGAGCAATCCCTTTAAGTGCAGTTTCGCCGTAATCCTTAGTAGCGCCCTTGCCCGTAAGAGTAAGAACACCCGTAGTTGTGTTCAAATTCCACTTAACATTATTGCCACACGTACCGCTCGTTGGTTTAGCGGCAAACGCCGACGTTACATTAAAGCAAAAAAGAGTAGTCACAAGCATAGCAAGAACTATAATCAAAGAAGTAATTTTTTTCATCAAAATTCACCCAAGTAAATAAAATAGACAGTTTAAACGTAACTATACACATAAAATATAGCATATTTTGACAATATATTCAAGCAATTTAACGACAAAAACAGAAATAGACAGCCGAAATTAATCGACTGTCTATTATTTTATGTATATTAAATATACTGAGATTAAGCCATAAAGGAGCGAATAACTGCTTCGCAATCCTTCTTATCCATAATCTTAGGTACAGGGTAAAGCGGATTACCTTCCTTAAGAGCACGCTCAATAAGAATAGGTAAATCTTCTTCCTTGATGAAATCGAACTTTTCAGGAATATTCATATTCTTGTTAAGAGTTCTGATAGCCTCAATAAATGCCTTGCCCTTGCCTGCTGTGTCAAGTCCTTTGCCGACGCCTACGATATCCGCAAGCTTTGCAAGCTGAGGATAAGCTGCGTCTGCATAGTAATCGAGAACATAAGGTAAAATAACTGCGTTAGCCAAGCCGTGAGGTGTGCCGTATAAGCCGCCGAGATTATGAGCAATAGCGTGAACATAACCTACATAAGCATGAGTAAATGCACGACCTGCAAGGTATGAGCCTTTAAGCATATTACCTCTTGCCTCAAGGTTCTTGCCGTTATTGTATGCCTCTTCGATATTGTCAAAAATAAGCTTTGTAGCTTCTTCAGCTTCCCTGATTGTATCCTTAGTATTACTCTTACCGATATAAGCCTCAACTGCGTGAGTGAGAGCGTCCATACCTGTTGTAGAAGTAATATGAGGCGGCAAGCCTACTGTAAGTTCAGGGTCAAGTACAGCGTACTTAGGTCTGAGACAAGTATCGTTAATGGCATTCTTCTCGTGAGTTTCAGGGTCGGTAACTACTGCTGCTACAGTTGTTTCCGAACCTGTACCTGCTGTTGTAGGAACAGCGAAGAACGGCGGAAGTGCCTTATGAACTTTAAGCTGACCTCTCATAGCACGAACAGACTGCTTAGGCTTTACAACCCTTGCACCTGCTGCCTTAGCGCAGTCCATTGAAGAACCGCCGCCGAATGCTATAATGCCCTGACAGTTGTTTTGAACATACATATCCTTACATTCTTCAATGTTAGGGATAGTAGGGTTAGGCTGAACACCGTCATAAACAACGTACTCTACTCCAACTTCTTCCAGTTTCTTGAATAAAGGATCAAGAAGATTTAAGCTCATAAGCCCTTTATCAGTCACGACTAAAACCTTGTTGACACCTTTGCTCTTTATGAACTCAGGCAATTTAAGAATACTGCCTGCGCCTTCAAGAAGTTGAGGCTCGGACCAATCCATAAAACACATTGCAACCTTAAAAACTTTCTGGTAAATTCTGTACCAAATCTTTTTAAGTTCCCAAAGCATATTACAATTCCTCCTTTTCTTTAATATTTCCATTATATTGTAACTGTTTAAGAAAAGATTTTCAAGTGTTTTATAAAATACTCTTTCAAAAAAATTCAGCTTATGATATTATAGTTTCAGAAAATATTTTAGAGGTCTTAATTATGAGCGGTGAAAAAGTAATATTTTGCGGAAACAATCCTGATTTTTTAGACAAAAAATTAACAACGCTGAGCGACGCTTCAAACGGCGGAAATGCGTTTCGTATTCCAAGCCTTATCAGAAGCGGCAACACGCTTATTGCTGCTATTGACAGGCAAAGCTGCGGTGCCGACTGGGGATATATTGAACTTGCGATAAGAAGAAGCGAGGACGGCGGAGAAACATGGAGCGACATTCAAATTATTGCTATACCGCCCGCAAGAAAAACAATGCTCAGCGACGAGTGTTACGGCTCTGCTTTTTACATTGACCCTTGCATGGCAATTGCTCCAAACGGCGACGTATTGCTTTTGGTTGATTTTTATCCCGAATGCAAAGGGCTTCACAAAAGAAGCATACTTGACAAAAAGAAAGCGCCTTATGCGCTTTACAACAAAGAAATGCGTCCTACTCTCTATGACAGAGACGGAAAATTTTACGTTATAGACAAAAGCGGTCACGTGCTAAACCACCGATACACAGATACGGGTATGACCGTTGACTATGAAAGCGGAGAATTATACAACGGTGAGGCTTATCTCGGCAATATTCATTTAAACGGCAAGTCGCCGTCAAATATTAACGAAGCCGGGGCAAAAACAACATTCGGTGCACCTCTCAAAGCACCGAAAAGAAATTATTTATATCTTTTGAGAAGCTCGGACAACGGCAAAACCTGGAGCAAGCCGAAGGACATTACAGGTCAGGTTTTAATTAAGCAGGACGGAACATTTTTAGGCGTTGCGCCTGGTGTAGGACTTACCACTCACAAAGGCAGAGTTATCATGCCGCTTTACGTTGACAGAAAGCAGACTGTATCAATTTACTCAATTGACGACGGCGAAAATTGGCACAGAATGGCTGGTCACCCTTATGCCGAAAACGTTGACGAATGGCAAATGGTGCAAGCGCCGAGCGGCGCAATAATTGGGCTTGGCAGGGCAAAAAGATACGGCAAAACGCCTATGTCAATCTCCTACGATGACGGAAAAACGTGGATAAACGCAGGCAAAACAGACCTTTATGCCCCGAAATGCCAAAAGAGTGTAATCAGCATCGGCGACTATGTTTTTTGCTCGCATCCCAATGACAAAACACGTTCAAACGGTGTGATTACCGTTGGCAAATTCTACAAGGCTAAGGGCAGAGTGGCAGGCATTAATTGGTACAGCGAAACCGAGGTAAACAAAGGCTTTTTCGCCTATTCCTGCCTTACGAGAATTGATGATGAGCACATAGGAATTTTGTACGAATCCGAGCCGAGTTCGTTTATTTTGTTTAAAAAATATAAAATCAAAGATTTGATATAAAAATTGACAAAATTAACTAAATACTTATTGAAAATAATATAAATAAACATTATAATATACACGAAAAATCAGAAAAGAGAGATAGATATGAATATTTTTGAAGCAATAAAATCACTTGTTAAATATGGCATTGACAATAAAATGCTTGAAGCAGAGGACGAAATTTGGGCAATCAACAGAGTTTGCGAAGCTTTAAAGCTTGACTCTTACGAAGAAAGTGAAGCAAAGGAAAGCGACCTTGAAAAGATTTTAGCCGTTATTCTTGATTATGCGGTTGAAAACGGACTTTGTGAGGACAGCGTTGTTTACCGTGACCTTTTTGACACTAAAATTATGGGTCTTATCACTCCGAGGCCAAGCTATGTTATCAACAAATTCAACTCTCTTTATGAACAGTCACCTAAGGCGGCTACAGATTTTTACTACAAATTAAGCCAAGACAGCGACTACATAAGAAGATACAGAATTAAAAACGACTTAAAGTGGATTACTGAAACAGAGTACGGCGACATTGACATTACAATCAATCTTTCAAAACCTGAAAAGGACCCTAAAGCCATTGCCGCTGCGCTTAAAATGAAAAATGCATCATACCCAAAATGCCTTTTATGCAAGGAAAACGAGGGCTATGCAGGACGTATTAACCATCCCGCACGTCAAAACCACAGAATTATTCCTATGGTACTCGGCGGTGACGATTTCTTTATGCAGTATTCGCCTTATGTATACTACAACGAGCATTGCATAGTATTTAATGCCGAGCACACACCTATGAAAATAGACAAAGGCGCATTTGAAAAGCTTCTTGATTTTGTTGAGCTTTTCCCTCACTACTTTGTAGGCTCAAATGCAGATTTGCCTATTGTTGGCGGCTCAATCCTCACTCACGAACATTTCCAGGGCGGAAACTACGAATTTGCAATGGCTAAAGCGCCAATTGAAACAGAGGTTAAATTTAGCGGCTTCGAAAACGTTAAAGCAGGCATAGTTAAATGGCCTATGAGCGTTATAAGAATTGCGAGCGAGGATAAGCTCGAGCTTGTTGAGCTTGCAGATAAAATACTTACCGCTTGGAGAGGATATACAGACGAGGACTCATTCATTTATGCCGAAACGGATGGTGAAAAGCACAACACCATCACCCCGATTGCAAGAATGAGGGACGGCAAATTCGAGCTTGACTTAGTTTTAAGAAACAATATTACCACTAAGGAATGTCCTTTAGGATTTTACCATCCGCACCCTGAATATCACCATATTAAAAGAGAAAACATCGGTCTTATCGAGGTTATGGGCCTTGCAGTGCTTCCAAGCCGTCTTAAAGGCGAAATGGCGCTTCTTAAAGACGCAATGGTATCGGGCAAGGACATTGGCTCAATTGAGGCTATAGCAAGCCACAAGCAGTGGGCTGATATGATTATGGATAAGTACGACATTACAGCAGACAATTGCGAGGAAATTTTGCAAAAAGAAATCGGAATAGTATTTACTTCTATTCTTGAGCAGTGCGGCGTTTATTCTCGCAATGACGAGGGCAAAGCAGGCTTTATCAAATTTATCGAAAGCGTGAAATAAAATGTTTAATCTTCACACACATACGTACCGTTGCCACCACGCAAAAGGCACTGACGAGGAATATGTAATCAAAGCGATTGAAAACGGATATGATTTAATCGGTTTTTCCGACCATGCACCGTATCTTTTTCCAAACGGTTATGTCAGCAGTTTCAGAATGCTTCCGAGTGACGCACAAAATTACGCTGACAGCATAAAAGAACTTAGGGAAAAATACAAAGGAAAAATTGATATTAAGCTTGGCTTTGAGCTTGAATATTATCCGAGGCTTATTGACAGGGAAATTGAGTTTTTAAAAAGTCTTAATTACGATTATTTGATTTTAGGTCAGCATTATGTTGACAATGAATATGAGGATTATGCAATATATTCAGATTCACCTACTAAGTCGCCTGCTGTACTTGACAAATATATAAGTCAGGTAATTATTGGCGCTAAAAGCGGACTTTTCACATATATTGCGCACCCCGATTTGATTAATTTCAAGGGCGACAATAAACTTTATATTCAAAAAATGACATATATGGCGAATGAGATTAAAAAGCTTGATATTCCGCTTGAATTTAACTTTTTGGGATATACGGACAAGCGAAATTATCCTAACAATGATTTTTGGCAGATTGTAAGCGAAGTCAAAAATGACGTTGTTATCGGCCTTGACGCTCACAATCCTAACGTTTATGATGATAAGGAAAATCTGGAAAGAGCGAAAAAATATCTAAAAAGTTTAAATATAACCCCGCTTGATAAAATTGAATTGTAAAAAGAAACCGAGTAAGTCTGAGACCTACTCGGTTATTTTTCTATTCTATTATTTGCTTTATTGAATTAACAAAATCGTCCATTTCATCGAATATAACCTCAACAATTATTGACCAATTAATTCCCTCATAATCGTGAACCAATCTATGCCTTAGACCTGCTACAATACTCCAAATAATATCAGGATACTGTTTTTTGGTATCATCGCTAATTTTATAAACCTGCTCACCGATATTATAAAGCGGAGTAGTCACTGCCCATTGCAAAAATTCATCATTAAGCAAATTTTCTTTAGTTATTGAATGTTCTTTAATTTGCAGCTGTAAAGAGGACCAAATATCAATAATCTTTTTAATTCTTTCATTATCAGATTTTTTCATGCTATTTTAACGCCCTCCCTCATAACATTTTCATAAAAAGGAGTTGATTTATCAACCTCGCAAATTTCAAAAGCGTCAACACTTTTACCTGTTATTTGCCTAAGTTCTTCGGCAAATGCAAATATATTTGACTTTTTAAAATTTTCTCCGCCGAAAACGAGCACGTCAATATCGGAATTTTCCGTCTGCTCTCCCCTTGCATACGAGCCAAAAAGGAGCGCATATTCCGCATTGTATCGAACAAGAAGTTCTTTTATTGATTTTTCAATTTCATTTTTAGTAGGCATAATATCGCTCCTTTCTATATGATTGTCTAAGTTAATTCTTACTATACCTAAAATCGTATTTATCCTTTAGGACGTTTGGGATTTTTCTGCCGTTGATTATGACTGTATCATCGTCAAGCCATTGAGCCTCTGCGCTGTCGGTATTATTTTCCCAATAAATATTGCGAGCGTATGAGGAATCGGACTTTTTACGCAAAACGCCAAGGACTGCATAACCGGTAGTTGCGCCGCCGTCATTTTGATAAATTTCAACGGTATAAGCTGAATTTGGTGAGGGGTATTCACCCATAAGTTTTTCACCTTTAATTGCCGCAGTTGAAAAGAAAAAATGATAAATGCAAATTAAAGCCGCCGCAACAATCGCAATTGAAACGGCACTTATCGCAATTTTATTTTTAGTTTTGCTTTTCAAAACCATATTTTAAAACCATTCTTTCTTGTTTTGAACGTAGGTTTGATAAAATTCTGCGTCTGACTTTGTTAAATAAAGTATGCCCTCAATAAGCGAAATTACAGCCATAACAGGTGCGCCGACTCCAAAAGTAAGAAGTGATACAAGAAGCATAATAATGCCGCTTTTAGTATATCCGAGATAGAATTTATGAATACCTAAAGTGCCAATAAATATTGCAAGCAAACCTGCTACAAGCTTTTCCTTAGTAGACTCAGTATTCATCTGCTGAGGATTGTAATTCATATCCTGCTGATATTGATAATTAGGTTGCTGCGTATTCGGCTGACCGTTGTAATAATATTGACCGCCCTGCTGTGCATTTGGGTTATAATATTCATTTTGGCTTTGTTGACTGCCATGAGCCATATCATTAGGTGCACCGCAGTATGGGCAGTAAGGGGCATTGTCATCATAATTAGTTGAACAATTTTTACAAATCATAAATTTACCTCTTTTCATTGTTATGTTGTCAATTATTCAGTCGGCAGTGTCACACTAAATAGTAAGTGCTACACTGCATAGTAAGTGTCACACTGAATAGTAGGTGTTAACTCATAGTAAGTGTAACATATATAAACACAATTTGCAAGACGAACGGGAGAATGAAAAGAATTGAAAATGAAAAAGCGCTTTTAAAAAGCGCACTTGATTACGAGCAAATACAAATGTTTAACGAGAAAAAAGAGAATTTATAAAAAGGCTGAAAAATTCAAAAAAAGCAATATAAACCACGGTAACGGAATACTGATTATTAAGGAAATTTCATCACTCTATAAAGGAACATACAGCGCAACTAAAAACGATGATATTTGGATTACAAAAATCTCAATTCCAAATGTAAAAAACAATAAAATGGATTAATCAATATACAATTTCATTTTATCATAACTATTTACAAACGAGTCATCTTTTTCATTAAATTTATCAGTAAAAGATTGCAAACTACCTTCAGGATTTATGACAATATTAGAAAAATCGATATATTCATTATAAAGTACTATTAAATTCTTATACGCTTCCTTATATTTAGGCGGTGGGTTGTTTAGTTCTTTCATTAAACTCAAAACTTTGTCTTGGTCACATTGGATATCGGAAATTTTTTCTGTAAAGTATTTGCTCTTATATAGATTATCCAACGAATCATTGAAATCATCATTAAAACAGCCGTTCGTTTTTGTGTACTTATCGGTGTCTATATTAGATACATAAAATATTGTATTATACCAAACGCTATGTATTAGATTGCCACATTCTTCAGCTTCAGCACCACTATCAATAATTATATATATAATTGAATTTAACTTTTGTTGATACACATAAGATTTATATTTATTCACTCCGAAATATCCACAAATAGCAACAGCCAATAATACAATTACAAAAACTATCGGCACTTTATTTTTACTTGCTTTCTTCGTGTAAATACTCTCACACTTTGCAATAGGGCAACCGCAATTTATGCATTTTTCTACATCATCACTTATTTCTGTACCACACTCAGGACACTTTATCGACGCCATATTTAATATTTCTCTCCTTTTGTATTCTGAATTTTCAAATCCAATTATAGACATTGTTGATTGCTTCAAGATACAAAACATATGATTTCTTATTATTGTCATTATTTGCGTTTTTTAATTTTAAATATTCTTCTCTTATCATATTCCAACCATTGTCATAATTGAGAATTTCGTCTAATTTCCAATCAACATTTTTCGACAGTTTTCTAAATACAAAAGAATACCCGCCGTTTTTCCAGTTTTTCAAATAATAATAGCCATCGTCTAAATCATCTGAAGCATAATAAATTATTGCTATATCAAAGCTATATTTTATTCTTTTGTTTTTCCGATCCACACATTTTAAAGTTAATACAGATGTTGAATCTTCCGGACACTTAAATCTACTGCCTTTACATGCTTCATTAAATGCCAATCTAAAAAGTTCATTTACCTTCTTTGCTACATAACGGTAACCGTTTTCAAGAGGATCTATTATTAAATTATAATCAAAATCATATCCTGTATTACTTTTTTTCTTGCGAGTTATTAGATGCTTTTTGCCACTACCGATTAATTCATAAGAAAAATGAAAATCATATTTTTCTTTCATTATTCTCTGTGCTTTTCTAATTATTGCTTCAACATCTTTTTGAACAGGGCTATATTCTGCACGAGTTACGTATTCATATTCATGTATTTGCATAAAAACCTCCTATAGCCCATACCATCCATTTAGTGTCATCACTAAATCATTACATTATAATCACAAAGTTTCATTTTGTCAATATTTTAGTATAAAATAGAAAACCGAATTCATCTATAATTTGATTATAACATATACTGCTATACAATACGGAAGTTTATCAATTCCATAAAAATAGCAAAAACCCGCTAAAACAATACGTTTTAACGGGTTGTGATAGGTTATGAAATTTTATTTGAAATTTCGATTAGCCGTTGATTTGCTTTGCAAAATATTTTTCAAAAGCCCTGTATTCATAAGGCTTTAGACGAATCGAGATAATCAATACGCATTCTTTACGCAAAAGTTCAAAACAAAATACGCAAAAAAATTTTTACGCAAATTCATATCATAGATTATCACAACTTATCATAATGCAAATCAACTAATATTTTCAGCTAAAAATCACACAAAAGAGCCTGCCAAACTGACCTGTTGGTCGTTTGATTTTTTCAATAAATGAGTATAAGACAATGTAGTTTCATAATTACTGTGTCCCATTATACTCATAATGAAAACAGGTTTCAAGTTTTTCTCAAAACATCGTGTTGCAAAAGTATGTCTAAATGAATGTGGATGAAGTTTCGGAAACTTTTGTGGTTTTCTATTTTCCTGTTCTGCCAAATATTCTTCATTTTTATTCAATATACTAACTATTTTATTTATATCATTTGAAAGAACATATCTTGTTAATGGCGACCCCAAAGAACTTGTAAAAACCAAATTTTCAAATTCTTTAGGCAATCTCCATCGTCTACCCAATTCTTTTTTAGCTTTATCTTGTTTTTCTTTCCAAGAAACAAACAACTTTTCAACACCGTCAAACATCGGAATATCACGAATAGAATTAGATGTTTTTGGTGTTGTCATATTCAAAATTTTCTTACCGTTAAGATAAGCTGATTGCATAGAGTGCCTGATATGAATTTCTTTATTTTCAAAATCAATGTCATCCCATTGAAGTCCTGTCAATTCGCCTATTCTCATTCCTGTAGACAATAGTATTTGATACACCTCACTGTAATATCTGTGTTTTGCAATATTTAAAAATTGCATTTGCTGTTCATCTGTCATAACTACACGCTCCGATACAAGATTATCATTTTTAACAACTATATTTGAAGACGGATTTCGGCTTATCAAATGATTCGTCACAGCTGCATTAAAGGCTTCCTTCAATGAGGAAACGCTTTCTCTTATAAATTTTGTACTGTAGCCAAAATCATCTATTAAAGAATTAGCTGTTTTTTGTATTAGTATTTCTGTTATGCAACTAATTCTTCTGTTTCCTAGCAACCTACCAAAAGTATTTTCGTAACGAACAATATAATTGTGCCGATTAACTTCATCTTTTAGATATGGCGATTTATATACGGGAAACCATTCATCTTTATACCATTGATTTAAACTTATATTAGGTCTGGTAGAATAATCATCTCGTAAAACCTTCAATTTTTTTGCTTCTAAATTCTTTTTCAGCAATGACAAATTATAATCATATAAATTAATCTTCACACCATTTATTGTTACTCTTGCATTATATCGTCCGTCATTTCTTTGGGTAATTCCCTTCCCCAGTTCTTTACCGTTTATATCCTTTCCCATAAGATAACGCCTCATTTCGCTTTATTTGAAATATCGATATTACACTTCAAATAATACTCATTTTTTCAAAATCAGCAATTATGCGATTAAATATCTGTTTTGTTTTTCGCACACTTGACTAAGTAATCATCAAAAAGTTTCTTGTTTACATACAGTCTGTTTCCTACTCGTATTGTAAAATCGCTATCACTTCGCTTCAATATCTCACGAGTTTTGGTCATTCCCCACCCTGTATACTCGCAAACCTCTTTGATGCTCATTAAAACCTTTTCCATAGATTATTTTTCCTATTAATTATTTTCATTATATTATAAAGACACATCCCTATCATTAAATCCTAAGCTAATCAATATAGCCTCATTAACGCCGTCAATATTCTTTTGACTTAAATGACCTATATATGAATCAAGTCGCTTTTTATCAATCGTTCTAATTTGTTCAAGCAAAATAATAGACGGAGCTTGAAGTCCGTCCTCTGTGTTTATGAAATAATGCGTAGGCAGCTTCGCTTTTATTCCGACTCTACTTGTAATAGAAGCAACGATTACTGTAGGACTGAATTTGTTGCCGACATCATTTTGAATAACAAGAACTGGTCGGTAGCCTTTTTGCTCCGAACCTATACCTCTGCCGAGATTAGCGTAAAACATATCGCCTCTGAGTATTTTTTTGTATTTCATTTTATATACCTCCTTCATAGACTCTTGCCTATGTAAAAAGCCAACCACAGAATTAACTACGGTTGGCTTTTATCAGAAGATAATATAATTTGTCCCCGACACCCCAATTATCAAAAGGAAATCATCAAATGGTCTGTTGCGAGCAGACTCCACAGGAGTTTCACCTCTCCGAGTTCATCCGAGCTGCTCTCATTAGTTGCGACGGTTTTATCACGCTCGACTTGTGACTGAGCAGGAGTATCATTATACCTGCTGCCTGTTATCGCCGTTTCGGTAGCAGTCCGAAATTTATACCGATTATTTGTCGCTCAGCTAATGCGTCTTGGCGTAATTGATAAAGCGGCTTGTGCTTTGGACAACAGCAGGAAAGTATCTGATGAATGCATATTAAGTTGTACGAAAGGATGTCCTTTCATTAACTTAAACTTGTTGGGGTATTTTTGTTGGGGTGTTTGTCCAAATATTTTAAAAATTTCTTTTTTCCTGCTTGTACAGATTCATAAATTGACTTGATATTTCTACTTTCAATATCTGCTATTTGGCGATATGTAAGGTTATCTATGTAATACATTTTAAACCTGCGTCTTTGAACAGGTTTTAGATTTAGCATAAATTCTTTTAAGTGAATTTCAAATTCTTCATTTTCTAATGATTCTCCTATATCAATTTCATAAATGTGAGAAACATCACTCTCAAGCCTTTTCGATTGTCTTATTTCTCGCATTTGATGTTTAGCTTCGTTACGGTTATATTTGTTGTTAATTTCAAGATATCCTTGCCATTCGGTGTTATTAAACACCATATCTTCTTTTAATTTTGTATTTAATAATATTGAAATAATTTTATCTTTTTCAATATCGCTGACAATTATTAAAACAGTACCTGTTGGCATTTCATAATCTTTGGAAATATCATATATTTCACATATCCTTTTCATCTATATTCTCCTTGATTTTTGATTTGTGAATTTTCAAAAATCAAGGATTATGGATATTTAGCACATATTTCATTCCAAAATTTATATAAAAAAATAAAAGAGCAGATAATTATAGTTCCAGTCACAGGACTATATATCTGCTCTTTAAAAAATTAATCTTTTTTTGAATAACTGTAAAAATAACATCATAATAAATTTACAGTAACATTATATTTAATTTTATCAATGATATTTGCCTATCTGTTATAAAAAACGGCTTATGTGTAAGTAAAGAAATAATAATTATTTCTTCTCATCGTTTTGGTTTTTAAAAAAGCTTGTCATCCGTTTCAAACTATCCAAGACGAATTCTTTTTGCTGAGAATTTAAACTACAAATTTCTGTGTAGATTATATCTGATTCAATTTTCAATTCATAATTTGATTCATAATTTAATAATTGTTCTATAGGAACATCAAGCTGATTTGATAACTTTATAAGTGTGTCTCTACCAGGCACCTTACTACCTCGTTCAATTGCTCCTACATAATATTCACTTATTCCAACAAGTCCGGCAAATTCGAATTGCGTAAGTTCATTTTCTTTCCTATACTTTTTTATTAATTTACCTAATTCATTAATCAAACAAACACCCGCCTATACCAATAGATAACTTTATTTACTATTAGTATAGCTTATGCGAAAAATATTAAAAGAAACAATAGTCAACATTATTGACTATTGGTATTGTTTATAGTAAAATATTTTTGGTGAGTAAAATGTATTATAATAATATTAAAGAGTTAAGAAAGTTTTATAAAATGTCTACAGCATCTTTTGCAAAATTATTGAACATAAGTGCATATAAATATCATGCGTATGAATCACATCGATTCGACTTCCCTATTAATTATATTTTTCTAATTTCAAAAATATTTAACATACCAATTAACAATATAATATTTTTTTCAACTCCGTTATTTATAGAGACAAATTTAAACGAAAATAAAAAAATAGATATTAATAAAATTTTAAGCAATAACAATCTTTTATTTGAAATGATAGAATTTCAAAAGAATATTTCAAATATAATTAAGCAGCTTAGAATTAATAATAAAGTATCTTATTTAGATGTTTCAAAGCACTTGAATATCGATGAACTAAAATATATTAACAAAGAAAATTGTATTGAAGTATTTACAATCACCGAAATAACTTTGCTATCAGAATTCTTTAATATAGAAGTAAAAGAAGTCATACAATAATTGTACGACTTCTTTTTTATTGGCATTATTTTTTCAATTCTTCAGGAACTTCATTCTGATAATAAAATAATCTACAAGCAGCATTACTTGTTGACATACCGATTATCATAGCCAATGCGGCAAAAGTACTACCAAATTTCATCAAAAAATTACTGAACTTCTTCATTTTTACACCTCCAATCTTTCAGTTTTTCAAATATTAATGAAAAAGATACTGAAAAACTTCCGATAACAAAAGGGAAAATATATTCAGTAAAACCATTTCTATCTAAAATTAATGAAATAATAGCTATAAATAAAATTAAAAATCTACTTAAAAATTTGAATTTTTTTATTTGTTTTGAGTTGTGTTTATTATTTTTATGTTCAACTGGTGAAAAAACAAAAATTGAAATAATACTTATTAACAGAAAAATAAATAATAAAATATGTTTGGTATAATTAGTTAAAAGCGAGCATAATAATATCATAAAAATTTGATTTGACATAAACAGCACATGACACCGTGTATATGTTTTAGCGTGGTAGCCTCCTGCAACACTTCTTATAATCCAAAAACCTGTTAAAAACAGAATTGATTGTAATAAACATTTAAAAACAATTGCTATTGTGAAAAATAATACTAAATATACAAAAGAAGAAATCATTACTTCAAAGCAATAAACATATACATTTTTTTCTTCTTCCTTTATGATTTTTTTTAAAATAAAAAAATCAGTTAGTTTTTTTGCCATTGAATTATACATAATATACCTCAAAAAAGAAGACTACAATACATTAAATGTATTGTAGTCTTCTTTTTGTTTAAAGTTAATAGATATGTCCTATTCGTTATATTTTTCGGCTTAAGTGTCAATATTAGGGATAATTAGACTTATATTGAATATATTATCATTTCTTGAAAAAACATATTCTCCGTGATATTTTTCTACGATAGATTTAATACTCAATATACCAAAACCATGATTTCTTTCATCAATTTTAGTCGTATTTAATTTATCTACATTAATATTTGTTGAGCACGGATTTGAACACTTAAATATAAAATTGTCATTATCTGAATATACATTTATATCAATTGTCTTTACAATTTCTTTTTCAGTCGCTTCAATAGCATTATCGAGAATATTTGAAAACAAAACCGCTTGATCAACATCCTCCATTTTTATTGCCGAAAGCACTTTTTTACTTGAAGTAATCGTGATTCCTTTTAATTGTGATAGTTTACATTTAGATAAAAGAACTATATCTAAAATTGTTGAACCACCCGATGTGGTAATTATTTGTTTGTCTATTTCGCTTAAATTTTCATTTATTTTTTCTATCACATCATTGATTTGATTTTTTTGCAACATTGATTTTAAACCAAGAAAAAGGCTTTTTAAATTATGCCTAATTTTTCTTATTTCTTTTTCCGAACCGATTAGTTCATCATAGTAATCCGCTTGTACTTTTAGCAGTTTTTTACTCGCATTTAATTTTTCTCGAATTACTATCAATTCATTTTGCCTATCGATGATATAAAAAATCAATATGTTTGAAATGATAAGTAAAAACAAACCCATTGTTGACAAAACCATCAAAGAAATACGCTTTTCATTTAAAATGAATTCATATTGCGATATTATAACAAATATTGTTGAAATAGGTAATACTATCAAACATATCATATTTAAATTACTTATTTCGTTCATTAATTTATGTTTACTTTTATATATTAATGTAACGATTAAATATGTAACAAATTTTGAAAAAAGCAAACCAACTAAATATGAAAAGATACTGTTATTGGCAAATTTAATGTCTGTATTAAACAAACCTATAATAATTGCCACAATAAACTCAGAAATAGATGAAATAATTGAAATTATTATTGATAAAAGTATTTTATTGAATATTTTAAAATCAAACAATAATGAAACACAAAATGTTATCACTATACTTATGATAAATACAATAGCGGTGTTCTTTATAAAGAATAAAGATAAAGAATATAAAATATAAAAAGTAATAATTAATGGTATAACTATTTTTCTTTTATATTTAAAATTTCCAAATGCTTTGAAAAAATAAATTGATAATATTATTTCAACTGCACAGCTTAAAAATCCAAGATAGTTCAATATTATTTCCACCTTTCAACAAATTCTGAATATGCTAAAAGAACTTCTACCTTTTTTCTTGCGCTCATCATTACCTTAGTGCCATCCTTTAGGATAATATCATATCCATCAAACCTCTTAATTAAATTCATATTAACTAAATAACCTTGATGCGTTTGAATAAAACCATACTGATTTAATTTTGCTAAGGTTTCACTTAGCGTTATCCTCATTTCATAAGTCCCTTCAAATGTATAAAAAATCATATGTTTTTTATAACACTCTGCATATTTAATTTTGTCAATTGGTAGTTTAATTGATTCGTGTGCCTTAGTAATCACAAAATAAGCATTGTTTCTTTTATATTTAAGAACAGCCATATTAATCACATTTGAAAACTTCTCTTTATTTATCGGCTTTGTAACAAAGTTAAAAGTTTCGCAGTCAAAAGTATCAAATACAAGTTCCGAATGACTTGATATAAAAATGATAATAACGTTTTTATCATATTCTCTTATAACTTTTGCTGTATCAATTCCGGAAGAATTCGGCATCTCAATATCTAAAAATAGAATGTCAGTTCTAAAACCATTCTTATATTTATTCAGTAAATCTGTTCCCGAATATAGCAATTCGCATTTATATTCATCAATACATAAGTTTTCATTTTCAATAAGATTAAATATAGCTTCAACGTCAAAAGGAGAATCGTCACATATTGTAATTTTCATTATAATACCACCCTATAGTTTAATTCGTATTTAATTATACACTAAAAGAATTATACATACAATAAAGACTAAAAAGCAAATGTGCCATTTTTTACAACACATAAGACAAAAGTATTTATTTAAATTCCTTTATTTGCTATATTACTACAAAATACTTTGTGTATTTAACAAAATAAAAGGAGGATAGAAAAACAAATAACTGATATAAAAATTTATAGTATATATAAATGAAAGGAAGTCTTGATGGAAAACAATTTATACAAAACGAAATTATGGAAGCGCATATTAAGCGTAATTCTTGCAGTGATAATCGGTTTTGGCACATTTGTTACAATGACATTTTCAAATGTACTTTTATCCGATTATGTTGATTTAAAATCCATGTTTACGGCTAATGCCGCAACACTTAATCTGGTTCCTGTGTACTACAGACATGGCGAGCTTATCGGTCTTTACAAAGTAGATTATTCCGACAAAAGAAAGTTACAGTATAAAATAGGCGAAAACGGAAAGTGGACGAACTATTCCGTACCATTTGCTATTCCTGCTCATAAAACCACTAAAGTTTATACACGAATCGGCGAAACGGGAAAGATTGCATATTATAACTTATCCAACACCAATAAAGCTCTCGGCGTGTATACCGAAAGCAATACTGATTTTTCATTTTCATATAACGGAATTGATTTCGGCTATACGAGAATATATAACAGTGCCGATAAAAATTGGTTTGAATCAATCCACAGTAAAGTTCTTGTTACCGACAGCAGACTTGAGGTTACTCTCCCTGACGGCTCAAAATATCCTATGATTAGAAAGGATTCAACAACTTATGTTGACGAGCTTAACGGATATACCTTGACTAAGACAAATAATAATTATATCTTCGATGATGGAACATATAAATATTATTTTGCAATCAAGGTATTAAACAGTGTTGCATATCTCAGTGCTATTGAGGATAACAACGGCAATAAGCTTAATCTTAACAGAACTACAAACAGCAATGAAATTTCAATTTCTGACGCAAGCGGAAGAAAATTCAGCTTGTCCGATTATCAGGCAATTAATGCACCTGACGGAAGTGACGTTAAGTATTACAGCCAAAAGGAAATTACAGACCCTAACGGTAACAAACTCAAATATACAACTAAACAAGACAAATATATTGAGATTAAAGACCAAGCAGGCGTAATCTTAGGCAAATATAAATATACTAACAATACAACCGATTTCACTCTTGTTAAAAGTAATGATAACAAGATTGAGTATTATTCAAATGGTAGATTAAAGCAAATCACATATAAAAACGGTTCTTGGATAAAGTATACCTATAATGATGCCAGTATGAATTATACCACCCTTACATCAAGCGGTGAAACGACAAAGACCGTATATAATGATGCTTTTCTCCCTGTTGAATATACTGACGAATCAGGCACTAAAACAGAATATACATACGATAATCATTACAGGGTTAAGACTGAAAAATCAGGAGATGAAACTACTACCTACACTTACGATTCAAAAGGTAATGTTATTTCATATGTTACAAGTAATGAGAAAAACAATACTTACTATACCTATAATAGCGCCGGTAAGGTTGTAAGAGAACAGACAGGCAATGACTATACCTATTATACTTATGACGCTAAGGGTAATAATCTTGTCCTTGCAACTCTTAAGAAAGACTACCAAGGTGAAGCTCCTGCTCTCTATGATTCAAGCCTTACTTGCTTTGATACTACAACATATACTTATGACAGCAAAGGCAGAGTGGCTAAGGAAGAAAACAGCGACGGCTCGTCTGTATCGTATGAATATGACGCAAGCGGTAATGTAACTAAGGAAACGAATGTTACAGTTGAAAATGATAAAACAAAAACAACCGTTACCACATATACATATGACGATATGGGTAATCTCCTCACTACTCAAAGCGAGGGCGACTCTGCGACATATGTTTATGATAAAGCCGGCAGAACACTTCGTGTAACGCAAAACGGTGAAACTACCCGTACTCTTTATGATAATGAAGGCAGAGTTATTCAGGAAATTGCGCCTGAGGATTATGACAGTTCTAAGGACGGTTTGCCAACATCAAACACATACGCAGATGCAAACGCGGGTCATAAATATGTATATAACCAAGCTACAGGCAATCTTGACAGCGAAACCAACCGCCTTGACGTAACCACAACGTATAAATATAACGATGTCGGTGCGAAAATTCAAGAAAAGTTTGACATTTATGAGTTCAACTACATTCCTCACGGCGAGCTTGAAAGCGTTAAGGTATCGGGCAAAACCAAGGTTTCATATTCTTATAACGATGAGAATAAACTATTATCGGAAAGCTATGCAAACGGCGATAGTGTCCGTTATGAATACGACGATAACGGTAACCTCGCAAGGCAGTACCACAATGATGATACATCACCTTATGTAACCTATTCATACAATACTGATAATGAACTCACACAGAAAATTAATTCTGATACAGGGTTAAAATATGCATATGGTGAAAATAACAGCGTTGAGGTTTATAGGCTTTCTGACAACACTCTTGTTCAGTCATATACAGAATCAAAAACGGAAACCGATGAAGAAAATGGTATTGAAGCAAAAACAGATGTAACCGAAACACATTTCGGCGATACTTATTCTTATACAACTAAGGATAATTCAATTTCATATCAATATGGAAATAATTCTCTCACATATTCTGCAAAGTCTGATGATAAATCGCAGACCGTTTCCGATTCTGTTAAGCTTAACGGCACAACAGCGGTTGAATCAAAGTATTCTTATGACGAAAATGGTAATGTTCTTACTAAGTCATACGGTAAAAGCACTTCAATAGCCAACACCTATGACAGCAAAAACAGAATCACATCTACTGCATATGCCGGTAAAACGACAAATTACACTTATGATTCCAACGGTCAGCTCGTTTCTGCCAACGATGATACTTATACTTATGACATCAGAGGAAATATAACAAGCAAAACAGAATCCGGCACAACAACCACATTCAACTATTCTAACAGCTCTTGGAAAGACGAACTAACTGCAGTAAACGGAACACCACTTACATATGACGAAAACGGAAATGTTCTCACTTACGGAAACAAGAAATTCACTTGGAATACCAGCAGAAATCTTGAAAGTATAGTCGACGGCGATAATAAGTATTCATATACTTATGACGAGAACGGTATCAGAACAAGCAAGACCGTTAATGGTGTAACTACATACTACAATACTAAAGACGGAGTTATTCTATCTCAAACAGATGGAACTAACACTATGTATTTCCAGTACGATACATCAGGTGCTCCTCTTGGCTTTATCTATAACGGTGTTCAGTATTTCTACTTGACAAACCAAATGGGTGACGTTATATCCATAACCGATGCGCAGGGCAATGAGATTGTTCAATATGAATATGACGCTTGGGGCAAGATTACAGCTACCAACGTTCCTAATGTCGATGCGCCTTATGATGAGGAGCTGGCTAATATCAACCCACTCCGTTATCGTGGCTATTATTTTGATAACGAAACAGGATATTACTACCTCCAATCACGCTATTATGACCCTGATATTTGCAGATTTATAAATGCAGATGCATATATCATCCCACAAAAATCAAAAGAAATATCTGTAGGTAATAATCTTTTCACTTATTGTAACAACAATTCTGTAAATAATAGCGATAATTTTGGAATGGTTGCAGGAGTTCTTACTTCAATCGGTATTGGAATGATTTTGCTTGCACTAATAGCAGTAATCGGAATAACATGGACCTTATCAAAAGCAATCAATAATGTAGATTATTCTTTTGTGGCTAATAATTTAAGTGATTTGAGTAGAACATACAAGTTAAAAGCAATTGTAATCAAAGCATTGGTGGTTAGCTGTATGGAATCTGCCTATTCTTATGCTAAACGTGTGGCTGGGAAAACATCTAAAGCAATTTCATTGGCAATTTCAATTGCTGTTGCAGATGCCAAAGTTAAAACTATCATGAAAAATAATAAACGATGTGATTATTGGGCTGCTTATAAGTCTAACAATGTAATAATATTGGGAAATAAATTGTCAAGGAATTCAGCCGTATCAAGAATTCGTAAAGGATTAAATGTTATGTCAAGAGGTAAAAGTAATGCAAGAACCGCTGCATATATTGCGGGTAATAATAGACAACCTGTAGGACCAGAAAGACATGGCTATTTAGGACAAGGTTATTATTGGCATTATCATATTTACAAACACAGTAATAATTCACATATATTTTATACTTGATAGAAGGATATAATAACATGATAATAAAATTAACATTCGATATGTTTTATACAACTATTAAAACTTCGGATATTACTGAAAAGGAACTTAGAAAAGGATTATATAACCAATTTTACCGATGGTTAAAAAAGCAACACTATATAGTAAAACAAGGAAGAACTGTCGGTTTTTCTTATGATGATGAGGCAGTCATCAAATGGTTGAGAGAAACAAAATTTCAAGATAATAAAATTGAAGTTTTAGAAAAGCACAAATTGATAGATGATGAAAGCGCATATGATTTTGATGTAGAGTTAAATTTCTAAAACTAATGATTTATCTTATTAGTACGACATTTTGTTTTTTATAAAATTACTGTTTCGGGCTGAGAAATCTTGGTTCTATACAGTAATAACAAACACAATTAATGGTAAAAAATATAAACACAGACACAAAATTAAATTTATAGAGCAATAACAAGCATTACCAAAAGTAATGCTTGTTATTATTTATACATTTTTTTCATCATTCCAATACCTATTCAAATATTTCAAATGTGCCATAAATGACTACGAATAGGCAAAAACGGTTTAATTTATATTTGATTTTTGATAAATTGTGATTGAAAACAAATTATTATAGAAAAAGGAGAATCGCTCCAATGGAGAAATAAATACAAAAAATTGTATAAATAAAGAAATATTCAAATATGAAATCAATGCCAATAGTTTTCCATTTGCTTTGTCATAAACAGTTTACTTAATCTGGAAAACAAAAGTTTTATAAACTATAAACATCATAAAATCACAGCAATACATTTTAAAGTTATTAACGCAATATAATTTTCTTAATGGTTCACATTATTGAATACATTGTGCCACAATTTTCTAAAATAAAAATATATCATAACTTCATTCAATACGTTTCCTTTTTGGGTATATTTTTACATTACAGAATCAAGCGTAAATATTAGAGTAAATAATTGAAAGGATATGATATGGTAAACGACTATATCATAAAGGTTTTACATATGAATATAGATTTTTCAAAAATACTAAAAAGCACTAAAAGTGATGACATAGAACCAAGAGATATTTTTATGGCTTTGCCTGGAAAAGACAAAAAATATGAATATCCAAGAGATGTACAGAGTGATGTATGGAAGAAATGGTTTGAATGTCGAGACAATAAAAATAACATCATAAAAATGAATACCGGAAGTGGAAAAACAACAGTTGGTTTGCTCATTTTAAAAAGTTGCTTAAACGAAGGTGTAAGTCCTGCCGTTTATGTTGTTCCAGATGCATATTTAGTTGAGCAAGTTTGCAAGGAAGCTCAGACTTTGGGAATTAAAACTTCAACAGATGAAAATGATTCAAGTTTTATTAGGGGACAATCAATTCTTATAATTAATATTCATAAATTAATTAATGGTAAGTCTGTGTTTGGAATGAGAGAAGTTAACAATGTTGAAATTGGTAGTATTATTATTGATGATGCTCATGCTTGCTTAACTACAATAAAAGACCAATACACATTGCAAATACCAAGAGAGACTGAAATGTATTCAAAAATATTACAATTATTTTCTGAATCATTGAAAAATCAATGCGTAAATAAGTTTACAGAATTATGCAGGACTGATTCTAGAGACTTATTTATGCTAGTTCCGTATTGGGAATGGCAGAAACACCAAAATGAAGTTTATGAAATAATAAGAGATAATCTTATTGACGGTGAAACTTTATCGTTTCGTTTGCCTTTATTAGAAGAGCATTTTCAGTTTTGTGATTGCATTGTAACAAATGCAAAAATTGAGATTAGTATTAAAAGCATTCCGATTTCAAAAATTTCTTCGTTTGAACATGCAACAAGAAGAATATTTATGACAGCAACATTGGCAGATGATAGCGTTTTATCTTCTGAATTAGGACTTTATCCAGAAGATATTCCAAACATCATTTCTCCAGACAAGGCTAATGATATAGGTGATCGCCTTATAATTATGCCACAAGTTATGAATAGAAACATTACAGACGATGAAATTAAGCAGCAATTATTGAATTTTTCAAATAGTTGTAATGTGGTTATTATTGTGCCTTCAAGAAAGAGGGCAGAGTATTGGTCAGATGTTTCAAATTTAGAGTTAACTATTGAAAACTTAAAAGATGGAGTTGAAAAATTAAAAAGCGGTCATGTTGGTATAGCGGTATTAATAAATAAATACGATGGTGTTGACTTACCTGATGAAGCTTGTAGTATATTAGTAATTGATGGACTTCCACCAATGAACAACATATATGATCAATTTGAAAAGAATGCTAACCCTAAAAGTTCGAGGTTAAAATGTGAGCAAATACAAAAACTTGAACAAGGAATGGGAAGAGGAGTTAGATCTAATTCTGATTCATGTGCTGTAATATTAATGGGTAGAGACATTTCTGAAATAGTTTATGCAAACAATGGATTAAACTATTTCAGCAAAGCAACAAAGGAGCAATTAGAAGCTTCCGAGCGACTTTGTAGCCAAATAGATACTCCTAACGCCACTAATATACTTTCACTGTGCGATTATTCAATAGATAAAAACGAAGGATGGATTGCTGCAAGCAAAGCAACATTATCGTCAATTGAATATGATTCAAAACCTAATTTTAACAATTACCAAGTTGCTTTGAGAAAGGCATTTGATTTAGCCGAAAGATCACAGTATGATAAGGCAATAGATACTATTGACCAAGAGATAAATAATGCTGAGAATAAAGAACTAAAAGGTCTGTTATTGCAATATAAAGCAGAATTCCAGAACTTTATTAATCAAGAAGAATCGCAAGAAACATTACTTGCAGCTAATGGCTATAATAGAATGTTAATTAATCCAATCAAAGGTATAGTTCCTGAAAAATATGCTGCAAAAATTGCAGAACAAGGACAAGCAATACGTGAATATATAGCTGAAAATAATTTTAATCCAAATGGCTTTTTGATAAAGGTTGACGGGGTATTAGGAGACTTATGTTTTAGCTCTGTATCATCAAAAAAATTTGAAGCAGCAATCAAAGAATTAGGTTTAATACTTGGACTGTATTCTACTAGACCTGAAGAAGAATTTGGCTCTGGTCCGGACAACCTTTGGCAATTAGACAATCAACAATTCGTGGTAATAGAATGTAAAAATGAAGCCACAACTGAATTTATCCCTAAAAGAGATTGTAATCAACTAAATGGTTCTATAAATTGGTTATATTCACAATATCATGGTATTAATGAATGCTATCCTATTATGATCCATCATTCAGTTGCTTTTTTTCATGATTGTGCTCCTGATAAAAGAATACGAATAATTGATGAGGAATCGCTAGAGAAATTAAAGTACGAAGTAAAGAATTTTGCATCAAGCATAACTGGTAAGTTTGGATTTAATGATGTTATGGCAATTACTACATCTTTGAAAAATCACAAATTAATCGGTAGTATGATTGTAGATAATTATTCAAAGAGGTTTAGAACAAAATAAAATTTCACGAATGAATTGTCAACACGGCCTTCAAAAGTGTTATTTTGAAAAACATATCATTTATATGAAAGAAATATTATGAATAACAAGTTGTTTCAAGAGCCAGTAGGTGTATTTATAATAGAACCATCATAAATCATTAATAAATATAAGGTCTTAAATATAAGTGAAAAATAATATTCTATGATAGAAAGCCCTTAATTCAGGTTGTTAATCAATATGTTCGTTTTTGCACTATATTAATTTCACTGTGATATTCCTGTGGACTTTTGCGACTTAAAATACGATATAATCTACCATACCAAAGATAAATGTGTTGTAAATTAAAAGAAACAAAAGCTGATATTGGTTATTTTGCTTTTGTTTCTTCTATATTCGTTATTTTTATTTTTTCACTCCGCCTACCCTATTCGCAACAAGCGGCACATTATAACTCATACACTCTTATCTTTGAAGTTCCGTTATTCTTTTTATAATTTGTTTCCATTCTTCCACCCCCAAGCAAAGCCTTTGTAAGTTTTAATCCAACTTTCAAGGCTTTGTATTTTCACTCTACGAAATTATAAACGACATTACCGTTTTAAATATAGATATTCAACATAATCATATTGACTTCTTGAATATCCATATGCAATGTATCAACATAAATTTGAAAATAACTGTTTATATATCCTTCGTGCATAAAGGTCAACGAATAGGAATTATTATAAATTAATACACCTTACCTTGTATAGCAAAAACAATAATTAATTTAAAATAGCCAATTCAAATACATATAACTAATAATTTTATCTGTTTTTCTATAATCATTACTGTCATACAACTTACATCATCTATGATATATCTTCCACTATCAATATTAATAAAAGCAGGAGAAATAAACATATGGAATTTGATAATACAAAAGACTTCAACATAATTTATGAAGTTGACATGACTAATGTCAAAATACTTCTTGAGCAACGTAAAATACTCGTAGACAACATAAAAGAACTTAATGGAAATATGTTCAAAGTAATAATCGCTGTTATCCCCTGTTTTATCTCAATGATATTGTCATATTATAAGTTAATTGTTCCAACAAAATATGCATCATATATTCGATTTGCAGCTATAGAAATTATTTTAATATTAGCTATGACAGTATCAGCGTTTCTTTTTAATGCAAATATATACAGAGATTATATTTCCGCAATAGACAGACATTTATACACAAAATACAATATTTCATCATTAATTTATGAGGGCGAACTAAGCAAAATACATATAACTGGAACAAAAGGAACATTTCCTCTTATAACAACACTAATATCATTTAGTGTAGCTATCCCTTTTCTTGTAGTAATCGTAATAGTTTTTATAAATGATTTAAACTTTTATATTAGCTCCATTTGTCACTTTTCGCTTATTTTGTTTTTAATAGCACAAATAAGCTGTTATGGAATATTGATACTAAAAAATCACGAAAGAAAAATCGGAAAATACTCCAAAGTATCAGAAGATTGCTATGATTACATAAACAGATAATATTATTACGTCAAATAATGAATAAGGAATCAAAAAAATGAAAGATATAATTTCAATACCGTTTTTGTTTATCATTATAATTGCAATCATTGTAGTCGTAACTACAACTACATTATATTTAATCAAAATAAAAAAACAGAAAAGAAGCAGAAAAGAAAACAGCGCACCAAATATAATTCAAATATATCGAGAAAAGGAACATACACTGCGACAATGGTATAGCATTATTGCAGGTATGGATTCCGTAATGCTGTGTGTTTCTATATTATGCAATGCTATTGCAATTATATTATCGCAATTCAATAAAGTTGATCAGAACATTGTAATGATATTTATGATACTGACATTAGTAAGTAACTCTATACGTAACGGTTTTAATTTTCCTCAGCTTAGAAAGCCCTACATAAAAGCCACACGACATTTAGAACTTGCAATTGATGAATGTGAATATACACATGAAAAGAAGGAAAAACAAATTGAAAAAGATTTGCATAAAGCATATTGTGAGTCTCAAGAAATAATAGAAAACTTCTTTGAATAATTTCATTTGAAAATTTCAACAATAATCATTTTTTACCTCTTTTGATTTATTTTTAATGCTGTATCCACAAAATTCTTTACTCTTGTAACCTTGTTCTAAATAAACCATCAAGTGGTATTTAACTGATTAACAATACTGTAAAGAAACTGTGGTTGGATCCTTTCTAAAACCGTCTTGCAGTAGGAGGTTTAAACCAATCCACAGCATCATTTACAGTGTAGCATATTTGTCCTTGATGAGGGACTCTAAAAACTACAAATTTATTATACGAGGAGATGAATTTATGCCAAATAGTTATCATTCCGGGCCATTTGTTTTTATTAAGGTTTCGGAAAGCAATGGAATTTATTATTATAACATTATCCATTCCAGTGGAAGACATTGGGATTATAATCACCCCTTTACTTCCGTACATGAAATGGATGACTATGCCAATTTCTTTAAGTAACGAACCAACAAATGATGTAAGCAGAAACATAAAAGCACTGAAAACTAAACAATACTATTAATAATAAAAAAGTAAGAGGGGTTGAATATGAAAAACAAGAAAAAATTAAATCCGAAAAAAAATCACGATTTAGAAATAGTTTTAATGATTATAATAAGTTTTGTAACAGCTTTTGTATTATTAAACACACAATTAGCATCACATAAAACAGCTAGTATGTTTATAATTATTCTTTGTCTTATTGGAATGGGATTAGCTGTTATACTATTAATTTTAACAATTAAAGATATGTTGAAATTTTTTATCAAAGAATATAAAAATAATAATGATTTGTTCTCGGGCATTTTGATGGTTATTCTTATTGGATTGTCAGCATTTTCAATAATAAGAGGCATTGGAAATATATTATTTAATAAACAAGATACAAATAATATTTACATCACTATTTTAAAATCCATCTTGTCTGCCATACCCACCTCTATTTCTTTGCTGTTTACTCATTATTTTGAAAGGATACATAAAAAAGAAAAGCAAGAGGAACTTTTAAAATCGAATATGCCTTACCCGTTAATTGAAATGTCAACAAAAGCAAATTTGTTAAATAGCAATAAAAAGACCGTTTCAATAAAAGTAAATAATCTTGCTGATAATGTACTTATTCCTATATCTATCGGCAATATAAAATTAGACTACAAACCCGTAACAAAAAGCAATTTTAGGGAATTCAAAAATTTGGAACTCCCTTCATTTGAAAACAATCAAGAAATATTATTTATATATGAAGATATAAATAACAAGCGATATAAAACAAAACTTCATATAAATAACATTTCAGACGGCAAACTATTTGACGATTATAAAATCATCGAAAATGAGAAACCTATTCTTATAGATGAAAATGAAGTTACTATTTGTAATGAAGGTGATTTACACTAACTCCTTTCCATTCTCCCAACCCCAAGCAAAGCCTTTGTAAGATTTAATCCAACTTTCAAGGCTTTGTATTTTTATTTCACCGATATTGTGAGCGACCATACCGTTGCCGATATAGATACCAACATGACCGTATTGGCTTGATGAATAGCCGTAAACAGTTGCGCCGACGGGAATTTGAGAAAAGTCGCTTGATACTGCCCACATATCTGCCGCACATAAGGCACAGTGAGCAGAACCTCTTGAACCTGTAACAGCTTGATATACATCTGCAACCCAAGCCTGACAGTAACCCGAACGGGCAGAAATACCGTATTTAGCCGAGTTTGTCGCTACTGCAACTATTTTCTTCTGCGTGTCATTGACCGTTTCGTTTGAAAAATCAAGGTCTTTAATGTCAATACCGCTACCACCCGATACTCCGCCGATATTATAGATAAGCGATGCCCAAAGCTTGTTGTTTTTGTCACTCATCAATTCGGCTAAATATTTCTTTTGCGTATCATTGAATAAATAAGAAACCGACATATCCTCGGCAGTCTTGCCGGATAAGGTTATTACAAGATATTTCTTTTCAACTTGTTCTGTTGTTTCAACTGTATTTCCTTGCTCATCGGTTGATTCTTTCGTTATCGTTTCTGTCCGTGTTTCAACAGACTTTGATATGTTGTTCATATCCCAAAAGATTGATGATAAAATTGCCTTTTTGTTTTCGTCAACAGTAGCGACTTCCATAGGGTTGTTTTCATCGGTAGTAGTCTTAACTGCATAGATAGATAAAATATCTTTCCAATTAGAACGACTGCCGATTACTTCTACTCCGTCAAAACTGTCTGATGATTTAATTTCGTCAATTTTGTCATCAAATTCATTGTTGATTTGTTGAATCACAGAGGTTATGTTCATGCCGCTTTGCGATGTTTCACTTGAAAAGAATATACCGTAAAATGACGAGCATAAGGCAGCTATAAGACATATTAAAATGATTATTACAACAGATACCCAACCGCCTGCAATAATCGCATTAACAAGTGCCTTGGTGCTTTCAATCATAGCTTTGATGGCTCTTTTAGTTGCTCTTGCAGCTTTCTTTGCACCTTTGGCAGATTGCTTTGCCGTTTCTTTAGCTATTTGAGATGATTTGTTAATAGCTTTTGCTGTGTCTTTCGCAGATTGTTTGCTTGCATTTATGATAGGTTGGTTTGATTTAACAGCAGATACGGTTTCTTTTGTTTTGATACTGTTTGCACTACGAACTTTGTTTTGAGTATTTTTTGGTGTGTTTTTCGATACAATATCATCGGTCTTAACTGTATCATCAGATACTTTTGGTGTATATTTATCAGGGTTATTTACCTTGCTTTTATCTTTTTTAATTTTTCTTCTTGCTCGAACTTCTTCAATAGATTGTTCGAGCTTTTTCGTATTCTTAACAGTTTCGTTTACACTCTTTTTGCCTTGCTTGTTGAAAAGATAAATTGCGTCCTCCGATACACTTTTAGCATTATCCTGAACTCTATCAACAGCATAATTAACAGGACTTTCGGAATTATCACTAACACTTTCCGAAACCTTTTCTTTCGCTTTTAAAGCTATCCCTTTTGCCTTTTCTGTAGCTATACCAAGATTGTCGGCAGTTTTAAGTGCTTTCTCGGCAACCTTTTTGATTTCAATCTCGCTCATATCACTTCACCTTTTTAGCAATTACTACAAGCCTGCCGTTTTCTTGACTGTATTCGCAAGTGGATAGCGTTATTAACTTATCACCGTAACTGCAAGATACATCGGTGTTGTAGTATTCGCTTTCTTTGCATTTTGAAATATACGAACTAAATTCATCAGGAGAATCAAAGACGGTATAATTTTGATAATCGAATTTGCTCGGTGTTGTTTTGAATACACATATAATCTCATACTTTCCTAAATCTACAAGCGTATCAAAGTGAATGTATCTGTGCTTTTCAAAAAACTCCTTTGATTTATATTTACTCAAATCACCGAACATAGTGTTATCTCGCATATTGTGGCCGTAGATAACTATATTGTCGGTAGGCTTCATAGTATCGCTTTTATCACTTAAATACGTTGTGCCGTAATATGAATACTCTTTATTAAAATTACGGTGCAAATAGTAGTCAGGCGTACTACTTTTCATGACAGGATAATTTATGTGCGTACCGTCAATTTTTATCCAACCTACAAAGTCGGAATTTTCCGTGTTCAATTCGATATATCTTTTTAGTTTCTCGTCTGTATAATCAGAACTGTCATCTTCAACTTGAACAGATGAAACAATATCTTCAAATACTTCATATTGCTTTTTATCCTCAACAGTTTCCTTAACAACAAAGTACATACTGATTGAAAAAGAAGATATGAAGAATACGAGTAAAATAACAAAAACAGATTTTTTCATAGTATATCCTCCTAAAAAATGAGAGAGGCTAAATAGCCTCTCCCGGTTTCGATGTCATTAACTTGTAAAGCTGTGTATCCTTTGGGAACTTGTTTACAAAAGGCACAAGATTACTGCCTATCTTCATAAGACCTTGACCTGCGTCCTTGTTTGTAAAATACTGCGTTTGGTTAGGCGTAATTTCAAGGAGCCTTGAAAGTTCAAGCACATCACTTGCCTTTTGATTAAGCATAATAACGAACTCGGAATTTGACACCATTGTTCTTGCAGTGTTGCTTTCAAGCATATCTCCCACATTCTGTGTAATGCCTATCGCAAACGCTCCGTATTTTCTAACTCGTTTCCAAATACGGTAAAGGAATTTTGCCGTATATTGATGAGCAAAAAGCAAATACATCTCATCAATAAAGATATATGTTTGTCGTTTTTTCTCTCTGTTTGAAGTAATCTTGTTTAAAAGATTATCAAGTACGATAAGCATACCTACAGGCAGAAGCGAATCACCGAGTTCAAGAATGTCATAAGATATTAGCCTGTTGTTAATATCAACATTGGTAGGCTGTGCAAAAGTGTTAAGCGAGCCGTCTGTAAATAACTCAATGGCAAGTGCCAAATCATGTGCCTCGGTTTCCTTTTGCTTTAACAGTTCTTCTCTAAAATCTTTGAGAGTGGGTTGCTGTGTGCTGAAATTGTTTTTGATATATCCGTCATAAACATTCTTACAGCATCTGTCAATGATAGACTTGTCTTTAGCGTCGGCAGATGTACCGAGTAACTGTTCGCAAAGGGACATAATAAATTCGGATTTTGTGGTTACGGGATTGCCCTCATCTTCATAGTTTGCATTCATATCCATAGCGTTAATATGGTTTGGTGAATTTGCAGATATGTTAATTACCTCTCCGCCGAATGCTTTAACAAGAGCGTTGTATTCTCTTTCAGGGTCGATAATCACAATATCGGCATCGGGATTTGAAAGAAAGATTGATACAATATCTTCCTTAACCATAAATGATTTACCGCCACCGGGTACGCCAAGCACAATACTGTTACCGTTAAGAAGCGAATGCCTATTAACAAATATCATATTGTTGCTGATAGCATTTTGACCGTAATATGCTCCACCCGGATGACTGACCTCTTGAGCGTGAAACGGCATAAAAGACGCAAGAGATTCCGTTGTGAGCGTACGGTAACATTCAATTCTTTTGACGCCAAACGGTAAAACAGTATTAAGTCCGTCAAGTTGTTGATAACGAAGTGTTGCAAACTGTGCTGTACTGTTTTCGGACGCTTTTGCAAAAATACTTTCGGTTAAGTTATCAAGTTCCTGCTTACTGTCGGCAGTTATTACCATTGAAATTATCGTATCATAAATTCTTTGGTCACGGTAACGCATATCGTTTCTGATTTCAAGTATTTCCTTTTCTCTTTGCTCAAGGTTGTAATTGGTAGCACCGTAGTTTTGGTTTTGTGCCTGACGGCGATTGAAGTTTGCCTTATCCGATTGAACGCCAAGCAAAATGTTATCTACATCCTTGTTTGCTTCATCAACGGGAATAGGAATAAAATCAATAGAGAGCATTAAGTTTTTATTGATTGAAGTAAGCTCAGTTATGATATTATCATCAACAAATGTACCGTAATTTCGAAGAAAAACAGTCCTGCAATACTGATCGTTAATCATCATATAGTCGCTGTTGAAGTCCATTGAATCGGGAGAGATATAGTCACGGACATCACAGCCTTGATTTTGCAAAAGTTCAAAATCGAGATTGAAGTTTTCTTCACTCCCTGCACGGTAGAAATTGTGGAATATCTTGAGTCTGTCGGTTGCGTTTAACGGCTCGCATTTACTGCCGAGTGCAAAAAGGTTTGTTGACAGGTTCTTTTCAATGCGAGTAAAAAATGCTCTTGCGTCTTCATAGCACTTTTTGTTTACCGTAACGGTAAAATACTTATCCTGAACAATACACTCTGATGTTGCCACTTTATTGAGCAGCATTTCGTTATATTCCTTACGATACACATCAAGGTTATCATAGTAATACGGCATAAGGATTGATTTTTCAAATTCTTCCTTATCAAATCTATGATTGTTGATTGTGAGCTTAACGGTAACACCGTTTCCGAAAGAATTGATAACTGCCCAATACTGACGCATTAAATCATTCTTTTCGTTTTCGCAGGCGATATAGTAATTAACATCGGTAAAGAGAAATGTTTTGGAATACATATTTTTACCGACAAGAAAAATGCCGTCTTTGTAGACGGCTTTGATAGAAATAACATTTTGAACAGTTTTGGGTACAACGAACTTTTCCTGTTCAAGTTTTTTCATTTTATTGCGAGTTTTCATTATTCTTGAAAACCTCCTTTTCTTTTTGTTTAATAATTTCTTTATTCTCAATATGAGTTTTGCTTTCTGCTTTGAAAACAAGTCTTTTGGGAATTAAGACTTCCGATTTTATCCACGCCCAAGCAAATTTTTCAAAAGTCATACCGTGGTATGTTACAAAACCCAAAGCAGCAAACGGTGCGGCAAGCAGTATGCACAGCCATGATATTGTATCGGTACTGAGTTTATCTTTAAGCAGTATATATGATACTATTGCAACGCCGACAGCAAGAAATGAAAATATCAACTGTCGCATACTCAGTCCGAAATACACCTTTTCACGATAATCTCTAAACTCTTTATTGATTTGTATTTGCATTATTTACCTCCTTAAAGTCCCATCATTTCCCGTACAATACGATCTGATGTTTTAACTGCTCCGACAAGTACAAGCATATTGAATATGAGTTCACCTACATATTTCCACACCATAGTTACCGCAGGTGCAGTTGTATCAACTTGCGGCGGTGACGCTGCAAAAAATGAGAATATGACGCAGGCAAGAACAATAATTGCACCTTCCAAGCATACAGCACAATAACTTTTGATAAAAGACTTACCGACATGCTGTGACGGTTCTCCTGCAAATGTTGAAAGCGGTATCGGTGCAATGGCAGTATACATATACAACTTAAAAAATCTGCCGTAAACAGTCATTATCATAATAAATGACAAAACTGTTATCAGCAGACTTCCGATTAGTGTTACTGCCCACAACGGTATACTTTCAAAGAAATCGCAGTTTTCAATAGCCGTAATCATTTCTTGTGGCAAGGTCGTTTCATTTGCTTGTCCGAATCCGGCAGAATTCATTATTGTTGAGATTGTACCTTGAATAATTTTGAACAAAGAAAGCATTAAATCAAGTCCGTAGGTTATTGCACCTTTTGCAAGTGCAAAACGTATAAACAGTCTTAATGCGTGTTCGGGTTTCTTAACTTCGGCAAATGAGCCGCAGGTTTTCATAACGCCGACAACAAAGAACAAAACAAGCAAAGCTGTACCGATTACCTGCAATGCTCCGTTAATATCGAGTATGACATTCCATATTTTACCGCCTTTGAATTCTTCGGGTGTAGCGGTCAGTAATCCCCATATCTCCGTCAGCTTGTCATTCCAAGTTTCAAGAGCGTTTTCAAGATTGCGTACTACCCAGTTATCTGACATAATTTCATCTCCTTTTAAAATTCATCTATATATTTTACTAACAAACTTGATATAGAATAAAATCCGTTATATAATATTAAGATATTGGAGGTATTTTTACTATGAATTATTTTCGTATATTTATTATAGTTATTATAGTTATTGTAATTTTTCTTGCTTTATCCATGTACGATGAAAGCCATACATATGATTTAAAACTAAACTTTAAAAAAGACGATAATGGAAATTATTATTTTTATACAAATGTTTATATATGGCAAAGAAATAAACTCAAACAATTAAAAAGCACTTATAGACAAGGTACAATTATCAAAAGGGATTATGATAATTCTAATTATATAGTTAAAAACATTGATCCTGTAAAAAATAGTATTATAATAATTAATGTCGACCCATATATTGGTCCATGTACATTTAAAATTTTTATATATGACCATGAACCATTTGAAATAGATTCTAAGAGTTTACTTGAAATACAAAATTTACAAAAAGAAATAAGCACTAATCATAAAAATTATGAGTCTGATTGTGATTACAAAGATACAATTGAAACTTTAGATAAAATAAAGGAAAATAAAAATGTTCAGACAATCAAACTCAAAAAATTATTGCAATTTATCGAAAAGTACGAAACATTATTTAATATCAGTAACACATTGATTCAAACTCTTATAAGCATACTAAGTCTTATAAATAGCTAAAATCAATATTTTTATCCTGTAATAAGATTAAGGATTTCTTTTGTAAATGTGATTACAACACCTCCGGCAAGGGTGAGAAACCCGTTAGAGCGCTGTGACGGATCGTGAGTTTGAAACGATAAGCCTACCTGAACAATGCCCCAAGCGAGAATAATAAGTCCTACTGCTCGGATAAGACCGAAAATAAAGGTTGAAAGATTGTTTACAACCGTAAGTGGATCATCGTCTGCAAAAGCTGTAACAGCAAAGCAGAACATTGTTGCAATAAGCGTTGCAATAAACATAGTTGCCTTTGCAACAGCATTTGATTTTTTAGTGAGTGGTGAAGTTTTAACTTCATCACTCTTTTTTGTTTTGAATTTTAGCATAAGTTTTCCTCCTAAATATTGAAAATCAGTTCAAGTTCTTCTTTTGTAATTAAGTCAAAATCATAATCGTCGGCAATATCATCTTTTTCCTGCTTTTTATCACTCTTGATAAAAGTAAAGGTAATTGAGGTAATAGAAGATTTTTCTTCACCGTAAATGAACGGCTCTGCTCCACCGTCTTCTGTATACTTCAAATTCGGATGTTTAAGAATATCATACTTGAGGTCGATAACAGGTCTTTCACCACGGATAAAGAGAATTGCATATCGGTTATCAAGCATACGCACTTCGGCAGGCGTCATTAACTCTCTGCCTGATATTTGGTAGTTGGTAGAATAGTTACCGTTTCTGCCAAAACTTCGTGCGTATGTGTTTGTGTCGATAGTTTCCTTGCCGAGTTGCTCGGAAACATATTTGTGTGTTGATTGCTCATTTCCACCGAGATAAAGAAATTGGTCGCAGTTGCCGACAATACTTTCCCATTGCTTTTCAAACAAGGCTTTAAGCTGAGAAAGATTTTGAAGTATTATGGATACGAAAATGTTTCTTGAACGCATTACGCTGAGTAGCTTATCAAAATCATCGGGTAATGATACATTTGCAAATTCATCCATGAGAAAGTGTACGGGTATCGGTAACGCTCCGCCGTGCTTTTTGTCGGCACAATAAAAGAGTTGTTGAAACAGTTGAGTATATAAAATTGAGATAAGAAAATTAAAACTTGTATCATTATCAGGAATAACGGCAAACAAGGCTGTTTTCTTTTCTCCCATAGTTGATAAATCAAGTTCATCTGTCTTGGTTAAAGCTGCAAGGCTTTCAAGATTAAACTTTTCAAGTCTTGACATCAAGGTTATCTGAATTGATTTAAGCGTCTTTGACGAGCCTGAATGATAAGACTTGTAATACTTAACTGCTATGTGTTCGGGTTTCTCGGTTTCAAGATTGTAAAACAGACGGTCAAGTGGTGTAAGGCACGGGCCGTCCTCGTCATCTTCAATAGCACCTGCACGAAGCATATACATTACCATTGCAAAATTTTGTTCTTCTTCGGGTGCTTCATAGTGAAGATAAAAAATTAAAGCAAGCAAAAGCATTTGTGCCGCCGTATCCCAAAACGGGTCATTAGTCTGTGAGCCTTTCGGTGTTGTGCTTTTGAAAAGGTTGGTTACAAGTTTTTGTATGTCATTGTCATTTTCAAGATAAACGAACGGATTATAGCAATAGCTCTTTTCCATATCAATCAAATCAATAACCTTGACATCATAACCTTTCTTTACAAGCAGATTACCGTCAGCCTTAACTATTTCACCCTTTGGGTCGGGAACAACAAAAGAGGTGTTGCACTGCATTAAATTCGGCTTTGCATAAAATCTTGTTTTACCTGCACCGGCACCGCCGCAGATTATCGTATTAAGATTTCGCCTGTGCTTTTTGCAGTTCATACCGATAGCGACATTATCGGTCAATATCTTGTTTTGGTTTATCGGCTTTTGAATATACTTTTTACCAACCTGTTTTGCTTTGCCCCATTTTGCGGAGCCGTGTTCTTCACCTCGCCGGTAATTTTTCTTTGAAGAAAAATACACCAACAAAGTAATACCGTAGATTAAAAGCAAAATGAGGACAGCTTTTAAACTGTCCTCACATAAGGTTATCTTAAACGGTTGTGCAAATATTTCACTAAAGCCATTAAGAATTGATATTAACCCATTTGACATATACGGTGCAATCTTTAGACCAATATATATCAAAGGTACAACAAAAACTGCGAAAGCAATAATTTCTACCTTTTTGTTATCGTTCCTCATTCTGCTTTACCACCTTTATCTTTTTGGTAGGTGCTTTGCAAACCTTTAACAGCACTTCATCTACGGCATCGGTTTCTCTTTTATCGCTGATTAAATCTGTGCGTAAATCATTGAGAGCACGAATAACTACGCCTTGTTCAAAATCATCAAGAACTAAATGGTAGCGTTCTTCTTTCATATATTATCGCTCCATTTCCTTGCTCTTTGCCTGCCTTTGGCGATAGATTTCATCATTAACTCTACTGACAATTTCCTTGTATGCAGAATTTACAGAGGAGAGTTTACGGCGAATATCTTTTGCGTCCGCCTTTTTCCAATTATCCGGCAGGCTTTCAATAGCGAAAGCGTTTTTATCAACACCGTATTTGGTACAAATCATATATGCAAGACAAACTGCCTTAAAGCCTTCGTCTCTACGGCTATATGATTTTTTACCGTCGGCAAGCTGAGCAAATGCGACCTCCTGTGCCAAACACTCAAAAATCTGTTTTGTATCGGTAAGATTTTCATTGAGTGTAATTTGCTGTGTTTCAAAGTTATAGAACGCACCGAGGTTTGAATTCGGTATTTTTCCTACATCAATTTCAACAGGCGAAGCATTTACAAAGTTTTTGAGAGTATGTTTTAAATCTTCGGTCTTTTGAACTGTCTCTCTTTTTGAATTTGTTTGCGAACGGTCAAACACTCTTTTGACATTATAGCCAAGACCCGGTGTGCCATCGCTCTTTGTGTATTCGACAGGTTCAAGAATTGCTATACTCTTTTGCTTTTGACGAACTTGGATGCCGTCCTTGTTCCAATCTTCAAAAGATTTAAGTTGTGTGGCATTTGGCATTTGCTTAAAGATAAGCAAAGTATTTGCCGCCGAATACATATCAAACTTTGCCTGAACATCGAGAAATTCTTTCAGCTTATCGGGACTTCTTGAAACCTCGATTGCCGTATCGTCAATCATTTGATATGTTCTTTCCTTTTCTGCCTTTCGATTTTCGGCATACTTTTGTGGGTTATATCCTTTTTTGTAACCGTAACTCATATCAATTACCTTTCCTTTATTGATTTAGCAGATTTTACTACGGTATCTGCAACCGTTTTTGATTTGTCTGCAATATCTTTTGCTCTGTCGGCTTTAATCTCATCTTTATAACCGTCAAGCAATTCTTTAACAGACTGTTTTTTGTCTTTAGCATCCTTATCATTGATAGCTTTCGATGAACTCTCGGACAGACTGTCTTTTTCCGTCCGAGATAAAGAGGGGTTTTTATCCGTTTCCTCCGTACTCTTTGCCTCAATATGCTCAAGGATAAGATCGCCGTTTGTTTTTTCTTCGTTGCTTTTGTTTGTCTTTTCGCTGACAGACTTTTCAAGTTCATTGGTGATTGAGCCTTTATCAACCGTACCGAGTTTAAATCTTTCGATAATCCTATCGATTTTGGATGCGTCCTCGGCACGGGCAATAATATCAACGGTGACATTTTTACCTTTTGCATTTCTGTCTTTAAGAACAGAATACAAAACGCCGTATCTCTTTGCCTGCTCTGTAAACTTTTTCAAATCCTTTTGAGGAATTGAAAACACTTTAAGCTCTTTGCCGGACTTAATCAGGTTTGAAAGTCTTGCCTTACCTTTGGCTTTTTGTTCCTGTTTTAATGCGGCAAGTAAAAGAACCGCAATATTCTTTGCAGCTTCTCCCGATACCTTTGCAACAACCTCAAAGCCTTCAAGTGACAGTCTTACAACTTGTTCGGCGGCGTCGCCTGAGTTATTCACGATACTTTTCCTCCTTTTGCAATTTCTTTTGCTCATCAATTTCTGCTTGCTCTAATTTTTCTTCAATTTCATTTGAACGCTCGGCAATATCGTCAATGAGCAAAATTTCCTTGCGTATTTCTTTTAACCGTTTGCCTATTTCGGATATATCTTCTTTAACCTCATTCAGATTCGAGCAATTCTTTCTTTTTGATTTATTTCGCAGTTGCTTTCTGTTTTCGGTTAATACTTCAATTTCCTTTTCGGCTTTCGATTTATATGAGAAAAGCTCCTCGACAGTATTTATCCCATACTGTTCAAGGAGCCTTGCCTCGTTTGATAATTTATCAAGTTTCATCAAATCTTCTCTTAAAAGATAATGAACTCTTGAAGTGTTTCTCGGCTTATTCTTTGGCAGATAACCGAGTTTATATAGGTAATAGAAATACAAGCCACGAAGTCCTTTGACCTTGCGTAGTCTTGTACCTCTCGTTGAAAGTTTATATTGCACCTGACCTTGCACAAACGGTCTATATTTTACAGGTCTGTTATTTTTCAAAACAGCATTCAAAATATTTTCCTTTGAATACTTTTCACCAAGCCTATATGTTCTGATAGGTCTGTCATATCCTTTCGGTGTCACAGTCCAATACTTATGATTTACATTGAAGTTACAACTGTAACCGAGCTTTTTAAGATTGTATTCAAGTTCTTTTATGCTCTTACTGTTTTCGATTGCAACATTAAGTGCTTCTTTTGCAAGGTTATATCTTGTCGGCATTCCTGCTTGTTCTTTTGCAGTAAGGTATTGAGGTGCTGAATTTCTTATACCGTTTTCTACAACAGACAAGTTATGCTCTTTGCAAATCTTATCTATTTCGTGACGAAGAATGAACCAAGTTTTTTCTCTGCATCTTTTACCGTCAACAAAAGAAACCGAATTGACAACAAAATGATTGTGATAGCAGTCTGTGTTTAAGTGAGTTGTGACAATAACTTCATACTTATCTCCCCAAACACGCTTTGCATATTCAACACCTATATCGTGTGCTTTTTGTGGAGTGATTTCACCTTTTGCATAACTCATATATCCGTGATAAGCAAGTATACCGTCAGTTTTATTAAATCTCTTTTTTGTATTTTGAAACTGTGTATATGCTATTCTCGGATTACAGTTAATTCCCGTCACAAATTTTTTGCCGTCTGTTTTATCAAAGTTTTTGGCATAGTCAATTACATCTTTCAATTCATCTTCGGTAAAACCTGTTTTATCGGGGTTGGTGGCATAGTCAAGCACTTTATCAAGTCTTGATTTAACAGCCCATATTTTACTTACCGCCATCTTTCATCAACCTTTGGTGAGAGAAACTCCGTTTCGAGTTCAAATTGAAGTTTGTCAAGTTCATCAACCTTTTTGAAAAGCCTTTCCTTTTCAGCAAAGCCGAGTGAATTACACTTAACTGCAATTTGATTTATATTATTACCGATTGCCGACAGTTCTTTTGTCAGGCTATATATTTTTACATTGTCTTTAGACACAGGAATGAATCCTGTAACAAGGAGTCTTACCAAAGCCGCTTCGGTAAGGCAGGTGGCATTTGCTTTTTCTTCAAGTGCACCGGCTTCTTTCTCATTAAACCAAAACTGCTTTTTAATATCTCTCCTCATCAAAGTCATCCTCCTCAAATCTTTCATTACCGTTTACACGATTGATTTGAACTAAACACATAGTAACAATGCCTGAAAAGCCTCCAATAATAAATGCTACTGTTGATATTAAAATTGTTTTCATAATGTTTGTCCTTTCTGTTTGTATTTATGGGGTATTAGGGGGGCAACCCCTAACGAGCTGTTTATACTTATTAGGAGTATAAACGGACTGCTCGCTAAGCTAAGACAAGTCAGCATAGTATTATGCTGATTCATTCACTGAATAAATCCATATATTTATCAATCAAATTATCATTTAACGAATGATATTCGCCATCAAATTCACTTGTGCCTACAAGGATAAAACTGCCGTATATGAGTTCTGTTTTACCTGTTTCAGTATCAGTTACGGTGTGACTTGCAGAAAGAGAAAGTCTTTTACCGTCGGTGTTACAAAGCAAGGCGGCATCATCTTCAAGCGGCATATATTCGTCTGCATCACCGCAGATAATTTCACTAATCGCTTGGTAATTGTTTTCGATTGTAATCATCTTCGGTTTGCTAAACGGTTCAACGAGCAATACCTTTATCAAGTTTTCTTCGCTCACTTTTTATTCTCCTTTCAGATACAACCGGCTTCATACCTTTACTTAAAAGCAAAAAATCGTTAACATCTTTTCCTCTCGGAACAGGGTTGTCAACGATTTCAATATTGGGATATTCAGTTGGTAAAATGATTTTCAATGTTTTTGTGGCTAATCTTCCGGCATAGTCGCAGTCAAGATGCAAGTATATTTTTTCAATGTACGGATGACTTTTAAGATATGTCACAAGTGCTTTCGGTATCTTGCTTTCTTCGATTTTTTCTTTAGGCGTATACACACCTGCAAGAGAAATCATTGAAACATTTTGCCAATCTTTACCGTGCATTTTAACAAGAGTGGCATAAGACAAAAGGTCGATTGCAGATTCAAACAGATGAATATTTGCATTATCATTTGTCAATTTAAAGGAATATGACTTATCGCTTCCCTCACATTCGCCCATAATTCTTTTGTTCTCCGTTGCACGAAACGCTGCATACTTGGGTTTGTTTTGTTCATTGAAACCTACAAAGACAGCATTATGATACGGTAAACTTTCAAATATGAGGTTATGCTCAAGGCAACAATCTATGATACCTTCGTCAATACCTCTGCCGGTCAGGTACTCTTTAACCTTATCATCTGTCGGACTTTTTGGAGGCAGTTTCAGGTTATATACTCGCTTCTTTTTAGGTGCAATCGCTTTAACAGGCGGTTGCAATTTTTCTTTTTCAACAATAATTTTGACTGCGTCGATAAAAGAATATCCCTTAACATCGGTCAAATATTTAACTGCACTTTTACCGCCTATGCCTCTTGAATTCCAACACCAAAGCCCGTTTGATATTTTCAAACTGTCGTGTTCCTTAGTGCAATAGGTATCACCTGAAAAGTGAACAAGCTCATCAGGTTCATAGTTTTTAAGATATGTGAGCAAGTCCATTTCCTTTGCTTTTTCAATTACTTCTTTTGGATAATACGGCAAGATCATCGCTCCTCTCTGTATTTTTGTTTTTGCTTTTGAGTCAGTTCTAAATCGTGCCCGGTGCTGTCCTTAATACAATCACGAATCATTTGCATATGAGTGCAATCAGTTGCAAGCCACTCTTGATAAAGAAATTCAAGCGGTCTTTTCTTTGACAACAAGTGCTTCTTTTCTTTGTAGCTTAAGTCCAAATCGTCATCTTCAAAGCAATACAAAATGTCTTGCTTATATACGATTTCATAAGCTGATTCAATAGCTTGATTAGGTTTTACCGACTGCTCGGATTTAATTTTTTCAAGAAACAAATCATACTCTTTCTGCATTTTTTCGTAGAGCATATTGTCGAGTTGTTCTTTTTTAATCATATTTTCACCACCTCACAATACAAAAAAGACACCTGTAATAAATACAAGTGTCTTAATGGTAATTGTTATTTTTAATATACACAAGTTGACAAAATTTGTTATTTAGATTTGCTACGAGTATTATTTCGTACATCTGCATAATACTTTTGTAAATTGCTTATTATCTCTGATAAATTTTTTTCTTCATCAGTATTAAACAAATATTGTGCAATAATTTTTGGAATTATTATTGTTACTGACAGAAGTTCAACAGAAGGGGGAATCAACAGTGTAAATAAAGCAGCATCTTTAAAAACCAAATATAATATTAAACACAAAGCTAAAGAAACAACGAAAATAACATATGAAGTAATAAAAACTCGTTTAAATAAATCGTAATATTCGGCTTTTCTTACTTTGTTTTTATTAAAAGAATATTCAATTTTTTTTACATAATGATTTAGTAATTTTGAAAAATCTTTATTTGCCCTATTAAGATATCCATCATCATCCAAAGTCTCATCATCATCAATTTTTTCATTTAATGAAATTCGCGATAACATTGTTGTTATGATTTTCTCATCATCTTGGCAATTGATTTTTTTATATGAGTCATCAGTTCCCATTTTATTAATTCTCCAATACGTATTCATATCCTGTCTTTTTTAACAAATCAGTAAGTCCTGTTTCTTTTAGTCGTCTTGCAACAGCAGTTTTTGGGGCTCCAAAATACGTCGAAGTATTATTAATAATTTCATTATTCGAAATACCCTCGTTCTTTTTCATTGTGTTTATATAATCAATAAAATCAGAAGTAGGCATCATTAGTTCAGCTGCAAATTTATTTGCCCTATATTCAGTTGGAATATTTGTATGATCTGTATCTGTATTATATGTGTCGTAAAATCGGTTTTGATCCTTACAATCAAAAATCCAATGTGCAATTTCGTGCGCAATAGCAAAACGCTGATGCTCCACACTATCATTTTTATTTGCGACAACGATTTTATTATTGTTAAAGTCCTTGATTAATTTATCATCTACTGCAATAAACGCAGAAATATTAGGTTCTAGTGTATTCGAAGCAAAAATTGAAAAACCCATAGCCCTTAAAATATTTTCTACTGGTATAGGATAATCATGTGTCCCAAATTTGTCTAATAATTTAGCTATTATCTCCTTTAAATCATCATCTTTTTTGTAAGAAATTCTAAGTGAATTTACAAATTCATTTGTCATACCATACTTGATTGCTTCAGTCATAGTAATCCTTCCTTTCTTGGGAATTTTACTTAAAGTAATTATAAGAATACTAATTGAAATAATTAAGAGTAATAAAACTAATATAAAAAATAAAAGCATCTCTTTCACCTATATTTTAATATATATTAATAACAAATGTCAATAGAACAATTGTTAATATAATAATTATTTTTATTATATATTAGTATATTATTCTTAATTTCAAAATGGTTTTTATCGTTCCACTTCAAAATAACTTTTAAAAAATAAATTTTTTTGCACCTCATCAACAATCTTCTCATCCCTAACATCAAGATTAAGTTGAGTATTGAGTTCATCAAGTCGGGCGGATTTTTGTTTGAGTTCATTTTCAAAAGCAAACGGTTTTTCTACCTCTGCCTTTGCATTTTCAAGCTGAAGCAAAGTGTTTTCAAGTTCGGTTTTGCACATTGTAAGCCTGCTTGGCATATCCTTAATGGCATTATCAATCCTGACAATATTGCCGTTAGCGTCGGTACCTAAATCAACGCTGTGACTGATTTTGCCTTTAAGAATAAACCTGTAAATTCTTGAAAATGAATCAAAACAAATTTCGGTTTTGAAACCTCTGTACTCACCAAGGTTAATTGTATCTGCCGATGAATTGATTGTTTTGCAGGCATTTATGATTGCCAAACCGGCTTTTGACTTTTCAAAATAAGGAACACCCAAGACTGTCATACCGCAAAAGGTCTCTGTCTTTGGGTGTTCTTTTGCCGTTTGTATGTCTTTTTCAAGTCCGATGATTTGTGAGTTGTATTTGGCAATTTGTGCAGGATATGTCTTTAATATAGCATCTTCCAAATTGAATTTTTGGCTTAGGTAAGCACTCTTTAAAACTTTAAGTTCATTTACTTTTAAATCCAAGTCCATTTTTTCTTTTATTAGTGGATTACCCGTTGCAAGCATTTTTATTTCGGCATAAGAAAGAGCGGTTTCATCAATATCATCTACCGAACGGGCAGGAGATTTGCTCGTCATAATTTGCGATGCAAATTTTTGTTTACCTTCAACAAGTTGATAAAGGTATGCGTCAAAGGTTTGCTCTGTTACATAACGGTAAATTTCTACTTTTCGGTTTTCATTACCTTGACGAACAATTCTGCCGAGTCTTTGCTCCAAATCAGTCGGTCATTTTTTGCGGACAGTTCAATACATGCCTGTCTGTTTCGCTCCCTGCTCCTGCATTTGCTCTCGTTTGATTTCTCCCTCTGTATCTTCTTGGCACAAGCAGGACAATACTTCGATATGCCAGAACGGGGAACATATTCAACACCGCACACCGTACAATTCTTAGGCTTTAACGCTGTCCACCGCTTTGTGGGTGTGATATGTAATTCACCGACAAAGCCGATGAATTTATAATAAATCTTGATTTCCTGTCTTACCGTTCCGTCTGTAAGTTTCTCACGTTCCGAAACAAGTATCTTGTCTATAAGTGCGTTTATGATGGTTGCGTCCAGTTCCTTAATGCCTTGATAGTTGCGGATTAGGGAGAGGAAATCACGGACACCCTGCGTCTTCTCATAGCTGTCGC
>ULPQ01054651.1_pt1 | contig 53082 bp, 69 predicted proteins | sample 1953571 | NCBI WGS metagenome assembly ULPQ01 (sample SAMEA4835631, study PRJEB28245) | human gut metagenome | biome: gut microbiome; material: fecal sample | place: Denmark | collected 2008 | reverse complement strand
ATGGACTTGCCTAACTTTTCATACGAACGGTCAAGTGTATCTACCTGATCTTGTAATTTCTGAATCCGTTTTTCATTTTTTGCGTCGTGGATTTTTGCGATAGAGGAAGCAAGAGAGGAGACAAGACCGATGGCAGCACCAGCAGCAGAACCTATCGGTCCAAATATAGCACCTGCTTCTGCCCCTTGCATAGCTGAATTGAGGACGTCCATAGCCACATTGATACCTTCGGCAATGCCTGACAGTGTATCAGATCCGAAAGCCTCTCCGAGATTTGAAAATGTGTCGGAAAGGAATTGGGCCACACTTAATACCTCACTCAATCCACTTCTTATTTCTTCAAGTCCATCTTGCAATTTTTTTGTGTTTGAACCAGCATCGAATACTTTTTTAAGACCATTAGCTAGTTTGTTAAACCCCGTTTCAGATTGATCTGCGGAATTACGGACATTATCTATACCTTTTCTAATTCGTTCTAATTCTTCGGGAGATTTACGCAATGTGTCGAAGGTCTCTTTTGTCATACCAAATTCAAGACCTTTGTTTTCGTCCCATTCGCCTGATTGCAAGAATTGGAATGCCCGTTCAGCTTCATTAGCAATGAGACGCATATCTGCAACTGTGTGTTGACGCATATCGTCAAACAATTTACTTATGGCAGACGTAGATTTATTCGCCTCTATATCCAAATCAGATAGTGCCCTTTTTGTTTCTTCGTCAATAGACTTCTGTTCCCATTCGTTTTTGCCTAACTTACGAGATTCGCCTTGCGCAATAATAGCATTACGCTTTTCATAATAGTTCCCGTAAGCGGCAAGATAATCGTTCATTGCGTTAATTTCATCATCGAGAATTTCTTTGGTCTGTTTATTCTTATTCTTTTCATTTAACCTATTTGCGGTATCAATATCTTCCTGTTGTTCAGTTGTTAGTCCATTCTCATTAAGCTTGGAGGGTTCAATCTTAGCTACTTTGTTTAACTCGGACAGCTCTTTCTCTTTCTTTTTAATTTCTTTTTTCTGTTCTTCATAATAGTAGTTAATTTGCTTCAATTTCTTATCTTTACCTTCTTCCCAGAGGGAGATTTCTTTCTCTTGATTTTTTTTACGAAGCTCAAGAAGTTCATCAACAAGTTTCTGCTCGGCCTCTTTTTGCTCTTTTGCTTGCTTATCTTCAGCCGCTTTATCAGATTTGGTTTTAGGCAGCTTTGCACGGAGTGCGTCAATTCGTGATTGTAACGCATTGTATTCCTTGCTTCCACTTACAGTTTCTCCCTGCTCTTTCTCTAATTTTGAGATTTGTGTTTTGACTTCATTGATTACTCTCAAATCTTTCTCACGTTCAAGTATAGTGTCTTGAAGCGACTTGATATAAGCCTCTTGTTGATCCACTGCTTCTTTTGTTCCGCTGCCGTCTGCAAGGGCCTTTTTTAATGATGCAAGTGAGGTTTCAGCCTTCTTGATTTCTTCTTCAAGTTGGGAGATGGATTTACCTTCTGTTGTAAAAATATTTTCAGTAGGTGAATCAAATGAGGGTTCGGGAATGAAATATTTGTTTCTGTATTCTTCTAAATTTTTATTTCTTATTTCAGCTTGTCGCCTTATTTCAAATAGAAGTGTATTTGCACTTTCTCCCCATCCAGTAGATACATCATTAAAAATCCTTTGAATTTCTGTCGGTATATCTCGACCGCTATCCAGCCAGTTTAACCAATTTCGGTAGACTTTTAATCCAGACTCATCTCCATATTTTTTTGTAAATGCGTCATATACTTTTGTTAAGTTTTTTTCTCTGACGCTATTGTATATATCTTCTTCTTGTTTGGCAAAATTGGTATAATTTTGTGCGGCCATAGATTTACGTATGGCTTTTTCTAATTTTTCATATTGTCCAGCAAGAGACCCTGTTTTATCAATTTCTTCATCAATGCCAGAAAGATACTTTGAATAGCCATTTACTATTTTTTCTTTTATAGCATACCATTCGTCAGACCATTTTTTAGCCTCCGTAAGTTGCCTATTAAGTTCCCTTAATGTGGACATTTCATTTAATGCAGCCACTTCGGTTTTACCAAATTCATCGTTCAGCCTTTCCTGTGCCTTTTCTGCTTCTGTTTGATAAGTGACTAATTTATAAACACCTAAACCTAGTGCTGCCACTGCCGCTGCTACTGCGACATATGGGTTGGCAAGTAAAGTCTTGTTCAGTGCAGCTTGCGCAACTTGCAATAATTTCGTGCGAGTAGCAGCCAAAGCTTCTGCATTTGATAATGTTATTCCTGAAGCTGCCGCAAGACTTTGATTTAATGCGGACTGAGCTAATACGGCGGAATATACTTTTTGTAAAGCTGTTATAGTAATCAATGCAGCTTTATACGCTCCGTATGTTCCGACGATTTCAAGCAAGGTTTTTCCGACAGTTTCATAGTTTCCTATCAAATAAGAGACTCCGGATAATGCATCATTGATGATACCTTCATTCGCTTTGCCGATGTCGTTTAACATAATAAAGAAACTGTCTTTTATGTTAGAAATCTGTCCGGTGATGGTTTTGCTCTGCGCTTCCATCAGTCCACCGAATTTGCCTCCCTCGTTTGTCAGGCTTTCAATGACTTTCTGCACTTCTGGGAAACCTACCCGTCCTGCTTCGATCAATCCTTGTACTTCGCTTTTAGCCACACCGAGTTGTTTGGCAAGCTCGTCAATCATAGGAATACCACGGGTTGTGAATTGAATGAGGTCTCTTGTATAAAGTCGACCTTGTGTCATTGTTGTTCCATAGACATAAATCAAATCGCCCAACGGTATGCTCAGTCCGGCTGCAATGTCGCCAAGTCTGATAAGGGTCTGATTCACGTCCTCCGCAGCAAAGCCGTAAGCCAATAATTGACGAGCTCCATCGGCAACATCTCGTAGTTCGAATGGGGTTTTGACAGCTGTTTCTATGAGCTGAGCCATAAGGACGTTTGCCTTTTCACCACTTCCAAGCATAGTGGTAAAAGCGACCTCTAATTGTTGAATTTCACCTCTTGCTTGTATAATATTTTGGATAAGTTCTTTTGCTGTAAATCCAGCACCAAAAGCAGCAGCTGCTTTCGTCATTTTGTTGAACATATCTTCTATGCCCAATCCATTTTTTTCTATTTCCTTAGAAGTATTGGTTACTCCGGTTTCTACTTCTCGTAGTTTACGAAGAAAATTAGAATTGTCGCCTGTTATATCAAAATGAAGTCCGGCCATGAGTCTTTTCGATTAAAGGGGGTAGATGTAACATCACATCATTTGCAAATATACAAAAGTGTATGAAATTCATATACTTTTGATAAAATAGAATAGAGTTAATAAAGTTTAACTAATGTGTGAGTATAAATATTTTAATAAATGATTATTGTATTATACTTTTGACGAAACAATCTTAACAGTATAAGATATGGATTTCAAAGATACAATTCAACAGATTGTAGAGAAAATTGCTAAACAGAAGGATAGCATAGCAACGGAAGAAGCGACAAAAACCTCTTTTGTAATGCCTATGATAGCAGCATTGGGATATGATGTATTCAATCCCTTTGAGGTTGTACCGGAAATGGATTGTGACTTAGTTAAGAGGAAAGGCGAAAAAATAGACTATGCCATAATGAAGGACGAAAATCCTATACTACTTATAGAATGCAAGCATTGTAAACAAAACTTGAATTTACATGACACTCAGTTACAAAGATATTTTGTCGCTTCAAAGGCTAGGTTTGGGGTCTTGACGAATGGAATAGAATATCGCTTTTATACAGATTTAGAAAAGGTGAACATAATGGACGAAAAGCCGTTCCTTGTGGTGAATATGCTCGATTTATCGGACAACGATATTGAGCAACTAAAAAAGTTTCATAAGTCTTATTATAATGAGCAAGATATATTGAGCACGGCACAAGAGTTACAAATCACCATTCAGATAAAAGACCTGCTTACAAAGAACTTTCAAGATCCGGGAGAGGAGTTTACTCGTTATTTCGTAAGATGTCTGAATGACTGGAAGTCTACCGCAAAACAAATTGAGCTATACAAACCGATATTAAAGAAGTCCATTGCTTCGGTGATTAACGATATTATATCCGACCGTTTGAATGTGGCTATGAAGAATGAGAATAAGGAGGAAAAGCAAATGCCACAGGAGGTTGAGAATGAAAATCAACAGCCGAACGAAATGAATGAAGAAAAACTTCCTGATGGTGTAGTATTTCAAGACCGAGAAAAAGGTATAGTTACTACACAAGAGGAGATAGATGCTTATAACATTGTGCGCAGTATATTGAGGCAGTATGTAGATGTATCTCGTATTCAATATAACGACTACAAGACTTATTTTTCCGTGAACATAGATGGTAGTACATGGTGGTGGATTTGCCGCATTTATATAGGGAAACGGAGTAAAAAAATATGCTTGCCAAAGGATAACTACAAGACGAATGAATGGATTGACATTGAGACTATCGATGATATTTTTAATTATGCCGATGGTCTTAAAGAGAGTCTTGATTTGGCATTGAAAGAGGCGAATTATTGGATTGCAAAGAAAAATAAATTAGAAAAATGACAAACGTAATTAATACAAATTTTAGAATTATGAGAAAGTTTTTGCTAATCATAGTTTGTGCTTTATCCATTACATCTTGCTCAGATAATGATCCTGAGATATTATCAGTAATGATTAATGTAAAATGTGATAATAAAATTGCATCTCCTTCTTTGGTTCGCTTATATGAATATGAAACAGCAAGAGACTTTGATGACAGCTATATGTCTACAATGGAGTACGGCGATTCTCAAGTTTTAAGAGATAAGTTGGGTAATGAGTTGACTCCCGCATATACATCTGACACGTTTTCTGGAATAAATATTTTTGAGGACATAAAAACAGGGGCATATTTGGCTGTAATACTTTATAAACCTGACGGCTTTACATGGCCTATGTTTTATTTTTATGGATATAAAGTAATTAATGTTGACGAGGATAATAACGCACTTTTACATAATATATGTTTTTCTTATAGTGAATACGACCGAGGTAAATTCATTGAGTTTTAGTCCCACTTCATTCCTTTTATTTTATCCATATTTTTAGGATCGTCCCCGTTTATAAATGTTCGGTCCGTAGATATATGATATTTTTTTATCTCGTCGTCAGTAAGGTATATAGATGTTATGTAATCATTAAGTAACATATGCAGGTTGGCATAACTAATACCCCATACAACATAGTCCATAGTCCAGCCATAGCGTTCGCAGGCTATATCTATCAAAGTACCATAAATACTTTTACCTCCAAAGGTTATAGTGTTACACTTCTTTTTCTTGATTCTTGATATTTTTTCTTGTTCTTTTTTCTCAATATCAATCTTGAAGTGTTGAATAAACTGGTCAATGTTATCCTTTGATAACACTATTATGAATAGTTGAGCAAGTTCTTCATTCGATAGGTTGTCTTCAAATAGCTTTCGTCTTTCATTTATTAGGTGGCTATTGAATAATTCTTCCTTTTTATCGAATGTATGGTAAGACAATATTTTGCATATAATATCTCTTTTGGAATCGCATAATCGTAATGCTTCCATATATGGATTTAGAGAAAGGAAGTCTTTATTTATTTCTAAATTTTCGGTAAGACGTGATAAAAGGTATATTTTACCCAATGTGGCAGGGTATAAGTAAAATTGCATTTCTCCTATATGGAACTCATAAGGTCTTTCCATGATAGTATCTGCAATATCCATTTCTATTATTTTCCCTTCTTTATCCATGCAAAATAAATTATATTGAGCGCAACTGTGGGGTCGAACCACAACTTTATACATGGAGTGTATATGTGCTACCGTTACACTAGATACGCAGAACACGTGGGTACGAAGCCCCCACGTTTGGCTCTATCTACAACCTATTGAATTATCCACCAACACTTGGATTAGGAGCTACTTCGAATTTATCACCGTCTCCAGACTCATCTTCAGGATCGCATTCAATTTTACTGATGTTTCCACCGGATTCCGTCACGATGATTTTACCCCACTGAATTTGTTTTTTATCGGCGGCTGCTTTCAAAGCATCAAAAGTGTATGCCCAAACACCACCGTCAGCAGAAGTAAAAGTGTCTTCAACGGAAACTGTCGTTTTCTCCATGCAGAAGCCTTGAACTTCTGTGTCTTCCGGTTGAACAACAACGGCATAATTGTGTGCAACAACACCATCGCTATCACTTACAGGACGCTTACGTCCTTTTGCGGCACGAATGTTCAATGCCAAAGCATAGGTATTCTTTCCATACTTTACATCCTCATTTTCGCCTCCTTCGATTTTTGCTTCTTGTTTATCTCCTTTTGTTGTTGTCAACTGTGTAGAATCTTCCACAGGGGTAGGTAATTCCTCCCATTTAGGAGCAGAAGCATCCAAATCTTTTATAAATACACGGGGCTTACCCCATCCTATTACTGCCATGATATACCTAATTTATATTAAAAATTTATTCGTTATTTATCTCTATGTACAGTTTGTTATTAATGAAATGCTCTGTATGTCCGTCTTCAAATGAAACTCCTGTTGAATCAGTTTTTTGACTGCATTGTGATGGAACCGTATGATATTCGTCTTTTCGTATAGCGAATAAAAACTTCGATAGTTCGCATAATTCACAAATTCGGATTGAATCTTTTTCCCATGTTTTGGTTTCAGAGTTCCATAAGTCTTTGACATATATATTGACATTCACATAAGCTCGTTGTATTTGCCCGCAACCTTCATTTGCAAGAACAGATATGACTATATCTTCTTTATCAGATTTGTTGGGCCTTCCTCTGTCACTCAATTTACCGGAGACATTACGTTCGAGTTCTGTACCTTTAATTTTGTGATAAACGAACTTAGCTATTTCAATATCGGATTTCATTATTTCGCAATCTGTCTTTTAAGTTTTTCAAGCATCAATGGAACTTGTTCTCTTGCCCAAAGTTCGGTTGATGCAAGTACGTCTTTATTATCCATCGCTTCTACAAACTCAGCATAGTTCATTCCGGCGACTACGATAAGTACATAGTTATTGGAATATCTTTTAGCAAGTTCTTTCGCTAAGTCTTTACCTGTTTTTACACCTTCTGAACCTTGCTTCACTTGGTTGAAAGTTGAGTATTGAATGATGTTCTTATTATGAGCAATCACATATCCAACCGAACTACGCAAGTTGCCTGTTTGGTCGTACCAACTTTTATCACCTGCTCTATCACGAATTTTTGTAACGCATTGTTCGCCAAGTTTGGATAAAGCACGAATAGTAAGACGCTCGACACGCTCTGCTTCTCTCATGAGCATGTCATGCACTTCGCTTAGCTTGGTGGTCATTCTTATACCCATAGTTTACATTGTTTCTGGTAGCGATGGAAACCTTTCACACTAAACTCCCTTTCAATTCCTTCAAGCAGATGTATCTTAATCCTGTCACCGATCATGAATGTTCGACAATTTGCACGTAGATAAACTGTATATGAATAGCTTCTTACAATACCATCGTCAAACTCTTTTTCAGAGGCTTTACCGGCAGGAACCGCGTCGCATTCAATACAGCCTTCCCAGTTAGTTTCTCCTTCATGATAATCACCATTGCTATCCTCGTAACCATCTTTTGATACGAGGTACTGCAATCTGTGTGGATATAGTCTTATTACTGACATATTACAAAAGGCAGTCACCTATATATACCATTGGCTTTGCCTCCAACTCTACCGAAGGTTCACCAATGGCATTATAGATTGAGTTAACACGTAACAGAATACGTTCTTTGTCTTTATCTGACAAAGACCCGAAAGACTTGTCTGCTTCAGAAAAATTGATAGATTGAACTAAAGACCAAAGACAGTCAGCCAAAGCTCCCATATACTCTTTTGAGCTCATTGTATCTGAATCGCAATAACTAAGAGGATTGAGTTTGCGTTTTATCATCACATTCTCTACAAAACCGATAGAAATCGGATAATGTATTTCGTCTATGAGAGCTTGCTGAATTGTCTTCATGGCTTAACTATCTCCATTTGTTGTTTTATATGATTCAACAGCTTTTTTGAGCTTCGCTTCATCGGCATCATTCAATTTGTTTACAGCAGCAATTAACTTATCGTCTGAAATAGTCGTCGATAAGTTTTTACCGGTTATTTTATTGAACTCTGCGACGAAGTTTGCTTTTATGTAAGCTTGCCCCCAAATGGTGATGTTCTTATCGGTAGAATCTTTTCCCTCTTCGGTAGAGTCAATCGTTTGAGCCTCTGAAATGTCGAGGGAGTAGATTTGGTCTACATTCTCAATAACAGGGAGAACTAATGCTTGACCACTTGTAAATTCCTGCAAAGGATCATTTTTAGAATACTTGCTGATAAGTTTGTATTCATCTACCGTGGAATAAATTACTCCTGCTACGGGATTAGTAACTTCTGCAAGTGTGCCCCAAACCAATGCGCCAACTTCTTGTGTAGTAAGGAATATTAGTTTGTTCGCATTCCACGGTTTGTACGGAATGCGTTTACCATTTTTCTCAGAAATGACTGTACGGTCAATCTTTAAGAATGTAATTCCGTTGTTGTCATCGGCAAATGCTTCGTCAAATAATGTAGCAGTAGGAACAGGCAACTTAGTGTTGCTGTCGAATGTTTGACCTCGATAGTTGGCAACCAATTCTTTTGCCCATTGTTCTTGTCTCATTTTATTGTAAGTCGATAACGAGATTGCTATCGTTGTAATGGAGTTTCCATCTGCGTCAGCTTTTGCAATAACACGCTTTATGTCATCAGAGGAAATAGTCCCAGCGGTTTCTACACCAAAGCTATTTTGCGGTAAATAGTTGAAATTTATGCGCAATCCAGTTCCTGTATTGTTTTCATCTTCAACGATTACGACACCATCAGATAAAGCAGTTAAAAAGTTTGCTTCGTTCTTTTCATCGATACCAACGGAACAAGCTACTGCATCGTTGGTTAGCTTGTTAGCTATATTAGTGAACGCAGCTCCTTGAGCTTTCATGATGTTGATTGTGTTGATCTGAGTCTCACGAAGAATTTTTTTCATTCCGACCTTTGGCAGTGTACCATTTGCGTGAGCAATGGAGTCTCTCATCTTGGGAGGGAGAGGTGAGTCCATTGCTACCATGTCAGCCGCAACATAAGTTGTGTTAACTGATGCACTTTCCCACTTTTGGTCTGCGGAATATTCTTTGCGAAGCATTGTCTTGTGAAGATATGTAAGCTGATTGCCTCGCTTACCATTGATTCTCTCGATGATAGTTTGAAGTTTCGGGAAAATCTTTCCGATGTATTCAATAAATAGTGATTCTTTCATTTTTTACCTCCTTTCTACATTAATCGTGTAAGAATACAAGAGTTGGCAATGCCGTTTTCATAGCCGCTTTTATGTCGTCTATGGGGTATGGACTCGCCAAATCATTGACTTCGCCACTATACATAATACCAACCAATGGTTCACTAGTTGGTTTTGTACATACAACTACTCCTACATATTCGTGGGAACCGGGAAGTGAGTCGTATCCATCGCCAGATGATTTTACGGGCATAGGTTTGTACGTGTCTGTTGACGGATCACGAATAACAACGTGCCCGGCTTTAATAACCGGAAGGTTATAATTTGATACGTCAAGAGTACGACCTCCGATAATGCCAGCTACATAATGCCGAATTACGACAGAATCCATTCCGGCATTGAGAATTTCCATTTCGCTTGCTAAATTTGCTGTTGCACCCATTGTTACAATTTCTTTTTTGACTTAGAAAGTGTTGACTAAATCTTCAATTTCTTTGTCGGTTAATACTTCGTCTTGATTACCCGAACCTTTACTTCCGGCAGCAGGAGGGGTTGCCAATGTTGCCAAACCTGCATCTGCACGCTCTTGATTGTAATTCTTCAGGTCTTCCTCAACATCAGAATAGAACTCCTCGAAATCGTCGTCACTCTCAAAGCTCATTTTAGAGAAGCTTTTCAAGGTACGCGAACCGAATGTTCCGGTGTCTTTCAGCAGGGCTTCAAGTTTGGCTTTACGCAAGTTAGAAACTTTTTCACCTTCCAATGCGGCAAAACGGGCTTCCTGTTGCTCTCTGAAAGACTTAAACCATGCGGGTTCTTCGTCTTGTTCATTTCCTTTGTTGTTGGGATTTTTCTTGTTTGAACCAGCTTGACGAGAGCCGCCTTTTGACGTGTCATCGTCATCGTCGTCATCATCATCTTCTTCTGATTCGGGGTGTTTCTTCTTCCATTCGTCAAGCAAACGGTTGGCTTGCGACTGGCCGAAAGTGAGGTAAGGGAGAACCGCTTCTATCTGTTCGTCGATTTCTGCGTTTACATCCTCTTCTGAGGCATCTTCTGCGGATTTCAGGTTATCGGCAATCTTGGCGGCGATACCCTTCAATTCCTTTGCGTTGAACCCTAACGCCTTCGCTTTAAGTTTCAACCTTACGAAAACTTGCTGTTGTCTGTTCATTTCATTTAGGTTTAAACAAAAAAATAGTCTGCGTAGCAATGTAGCCAGCAGACTATTCGCATCTTCTTTCAGATGTGCCTCCGCCTAAACGGACAAACAGGTGTTTACGACAAGTCGGGTGGCGTACATCTTCATACGCTTTCTGCAAATATATAGTAAAGTATATGAATCTCATACACTTTTCAATAAAATATTGATTGAGTTTTATTTTTTTTAAGAAAACAAAGTAATAAAAATAAGAGATTTGATTGATTTTACCTTCTGTGAGAAATGCGGGATAAATATTCGATTCACTGCCTTACGAAATCGTATAATAGCCCTCAAAGGTTAATAATGTTGAATTATGCATGAAATTCATACACTTTCAAGATTCCATGCTATAATTTTGTGCCCAATATTATGCGTGACATTCGCAACCTATTATCACAAGGAGTAGCCGAATTCAATTGGGGATTGGGGTTATACCTGAACCCTAATGTCTAGTTTCCCGCCAAGCCCTTTCGTTACGATGTCATATAGTGTAGAGAGCGTGAGGTTGCTCCCTTCTCTTTCCACCTTTGATATGAAAGAGCGTTCTTTCCCTATCTTCTTAGCAAGCTGGTCTTGGGTTAGGTTCCTCGCTTCACGGGCATTGCGGATCTGAAGCCCAACACGAAGGTTGGAAAGTTCGGTTTCAATCTTATCGCGGCGCGGAGTGCCAATTTCTCCATAAACCTTATTCTTTATATCCTCAATAGTGTAAGTTTCCATAATCATTTCCTTTCTTTTTTCTTTTCATTAAAGTATTCTTGCATGAGCCTTACAGCCCGGTCTATCTCTTTTTTCGGTGTCTTTTGCGTCTTTTTCTGAAAGCCGCTCAGTAAGATGACCATTTTTTCACCATCAAAAAAGCAAAAAACACGTATTATGTCACTTGAAAATTGCACTCTGATTTCATAAAGTCCCCTTGTACCTTCAATATGCTTCAAGTATTTCTCTGGAACAACTTGAAGCGTTTCGACATATTGTATGGTTTTCACCACCTTATCCTGCATCTTTTCGGAAAGCGACTTCACAAAATCTATGAAATAGTGCTTATATGCTATGACGTTTCTTACTTTCATGTCGCAAATGTAACTTATAATTCACATTTCCGCAAATATTTCCAGCTTTTTCTTTGCAATTTCAAAATAAAAGGGTCGGAACATTATTCCGACCCAAGGTGGAAATCAACAAGTTTGGTTACTTGCCGAAGATGGCTTATGCAAAGCCCCGAACCATAAGGAACGGGGCTGGATAGTTAGTATTATTGTATAGTTTTTAGGCAATCCGAAAAACCAATAAATCAAATGTTTAACTACACACCTCATCAAGATGTATTTTACATACCCCAAAAAATGGTATATGTAAAAGCATAATACCCGGGAAAATTACGGCAAGATCACGCAAGGTAAAATACGCAGATAGTTGCGTATTCAATTTTTCTTCCTCTTTTTCCAATGCAATAAAAAAAGGGAATTGCACAATAAAAAAATATTATTTTATCAATTAATGTAATCCTCAATAATATTACATTTTTCCTTAAATTCTTCAATTATATTCAATTCTTCTTCATTCAGTCCTTTAATGTTTATCCCACATTTCTCACAAAAGATAAAATCAATAGAGTTTTTATGCCCATTTTCACATACAAATTTTTTTTCATCGCATTTAGAAAATATGCCTCCTTTTACATTCTCAATATTGCCAGTATTTGGAAGATTATTTAAATATTCCAATATTCTTTTCATACCTTGTAAATCATTTGTATTGTAATATTCTTTTGTAGCCGATAGTAAATGTATTCCAATATGTAATTCTTGTTTGATTATTTCGTAAATAGAATTTGAATCAAATAAATTATATTTCTCAATCAAATCTCTTATTTTTTTATACTTAAAATATTTGTAAACAAAAGGGATAATATGATTTGCAGGAATTACTGATAAAATTTGTTTTATATTAGTTACCTCTACCTCATTAGAGTTATAATTGACATCTAGTGATATATACCTTTTTATGAGATCCTCTACAATTTCTATTTGAGGGTTTTCTAATAAAAATTCCACCCATTCCTTACATATTGGTGAAGATTTTTTTATTCGTGATACTATGTATCTTCGCTGAATTTCTTTTTGAAGATCTATTGATGAAATTTGAGAATGACAATCCACGGCTTTAATATCTTCATCATTTTTTTCTATAATACAAGCTGTTCCAGAAACAGATACCATAAACATAGATTTATCTCTGCTAGATATTTCGTCGAAATCTACCTTAAATCCAACAATGGCATTTGCCCCTAAGTTTATAGCTTTTTGTTTTAATTCTTTTGATGCTTCATTATAAATAATTTGGAGTTTTCTTTTATATGAGCCAGATCTCCCTCCAAAAAAATCTGTAACCGACGCTGCAAAATCAGAAAACACATTAGTACCTATTACAATATTTGAGCATATTGTATCAATATATCTTTTTATAGGACAATTCTCTATTGTATCAGTAGTTGTTATAATAAATCTGTTTTTCATGGCTTAATCTTTTGACTCGGTTACTTTTAACTTGGTTCCACATTTAGGGCAAACTATTGTATTACTTAACTCGTCCGCAAAAAAATCCCCGACGCTGCATCCTATTACATCGGCAATCCTTTGTAGCGTGTCGATAGTTGGATTATTGTTAATAGATTGAGATAATGTCCCTTTACTAATAGGGCGGGGCTTGATTTCATTTGCAACTCGTTCAAGTGTGTAACCACGTTCTTTAATTACTCTTTTAATATCCATAATCAGTGTTTTATTATATCCAAACGCAAAGATATATAAATAAAAATAAACATACTGCTATAATAGAACAAATTTAATGTTATTGTATATTTTAACCAAACTATCTATATTTGTTAAAGTTCTGTTAAAACAGAACTTTTCTTTTGTTTGTTCGGTTTTAATCTATACATTTGTCACATCAAACAAAAACAAACAAGGATATGAAAACGAAAATCGACAAATCGCAACTTTTCAAAATGGCTTGGTCAATGTATAAACGCTCTATCTCGGTTCTCGGGCGAGAGTTCTGCCAGTCGTTCAGTGCTTGTTTGAGGAATGCATGGTTTAAGATGAAATCGGAAGCCCGCAAAGCGGAAAAAGAGGCTCGCCGGTTGATGAAGAAGTCGGAACCCACACAAAAGCCCGAACCGGTTGTATTTGACGCAGCAATGGAAAGAGGGATAACGGAGTATTACAGAAGCCAAAGCGGGCGTTATTGCGGAGATTAAAATAAACAAAACACGTTGCTGCTCTTCCAAAACAGCACGAGACGGTGGACCGGTCACGGGGGAAACAAAAACCGGTCCACTTTAATAAAGACCAATATTACTAACAATTAAAAGACAAGAGCAATGAAACATTCGGAAGAACAAATAAAAGAAATAATGTTGGCCCTATACGAACAACTTGGCGGACATAAATTTGTAGTTATGACAGGATCAAAATTTACCGGTTACGCGGAGAATGAATCTGGTGACATGGAGCAGGTTATTAAATTGAGCAAAAATAAATCTGGCGCAGATAAATTAATCATCACCTATGAAGAAGGTAAGGATACTTATTCTATGAGATTCATCAAATCCCCGAAATTAAACAAAAAGACTTTTTCTTTTTCCGAGGCCAAAGAGGTCTTCTTTTCGAGTGATATTTATGATGAACAGTTGCAAGAAGTGTTTACACAAGTGACAGGCTTATACACTCATCTTTAAACATATAATCGATGAAAGTAAACGAACCTAACAATAGGATCGAAATAGCATAACGATTTAATACATAAAAGCAATGAACACGTATTACAAGTTTGCGCCAAATGTGTTTTTGGCAAAGTGCGACGAGAAGCACGAAAAAGGAGAAGTTATAGAAGTTACAACCAAGTATGGAAAAGAGAATGAAAGCATAGTATTTAACCTGATATTTGAGCGCGACGGATTCTATTATTACTCCATCGTAAGAGCTGACGGATTCAACGTACAAGAATGGGCTAAACGTAGAGCCGAACGTAGACGTGAATGGTCTGTATCAGCAGATAAAAAAAGTATTGAATATTCCAAAAAGTCAAATAAGGATAGAGATTTTCTTTCACTTGGAGAACCCATTAAAGTAGGGCATCATAGCGAAAGACGACACAGAAAAGCGATAGAGGATGCTTGGTACAACATGGGCAAAAGTGTTGAATTTAGCGACAAAGCAACAAAACATGAAAGAGAAGCCGAATACTGGGACAAGCGAGCTACAACCATCAACCTATCCATGCCGGAAAGTATCGACTTTTATGCGCACAAGCTGGAAGAAGCCAAAGAATACCATGAAGGTATAAAGTCAGGCAAATATCCACGTGAACACTCCTACACTCTTACTTATGCAAAAAAAGCAGTAAATGAAGCTCAAAAGAATTATGATCTTGCAGTAAAATTATGGGGAGAATAAAAATGGAAAAGTTGATTAGAAACGATAACGCACCATTAAAGAACAAGTTTTAGAATATTTATTCAAACATAGAACCCTCCCCAAATATTATCCATTCCAATGAAACTCCATAGTCATAAACAAGATAATATATCCATTCGGGCTTCAAAACACTACGGTCTGGATTTTTTCTCACATTTGCTATATTGGTACGAGTTATATTGTGCTTCCTCGTGAATGTTTTAAGCCCACGAATGCGTCTCTGTGCTTTGAGCATATCAACCGCTTCAAAGAAACGTTTGGTTATAGCGATTCCTTCCTTAGAAATTTTCATGGCTCAAGTTTTAGTAACTGTTCTATTTCTTGTTTTATATCTTCTGGAGTTTTAATATAAGTAGCTATTTTATTGAATAGCTCATCGTTGTCTTTACTACTCTGTTTAAGAAACACCATTGATTCCCCTCCGTTATCCATGACAAATAGAGTATCTTTATTTATCTTGTATTTTATTGTATCAGCCCAATATTCTGAGTGTATGCTTATTTGGTTCTCATTTATATGTTCCCAATTTATTAAATCAACCGTACCAATACTTGATGTAGAATCTTCCGGGGAAACTGACCACATGATTCCAGAACCTCCTTTTTTAAAAATAGCGTGGTTAATTGTCAAAATTTCTCCATTATATAGATGAATCGAATTCTTATCTTGCTCCCAATGTCCCACCAGTTGTTCATTTGCACAACTAAATAATGTCAATAATTGTAGTGCTATAATTACGTAGAAAAGGATTTTCATAAGTCACAATTTAGAATGCTTGTTTCTGCGTTTATTGCTTTTTCTAATTATTATGTCTTTCTGCTTATTTATACGTTCAGAAATCTGTTGAATTTAGTCTTTGGAATTCATGGCTATTTTAGTTTTAAGCATACATATCTTCCACTTTGTTTTTCAATACAATTAGTATTTTTCTTTTCAGCACTTTGTTTTCAGAATCTACAATGGAGGAAATACAATCGTCTAACAGTTTGAACATCTTGACTGTTGCGTTGTCTTTCGCTTTTTCAGTCTTCAATGTGCCGAATTTTGCTTCATAAATATCGAACGCATCACAAGCTATCCTTATGATGTTCTCATTCTTATTGTCGTCTACTTTTTGCTTCGCAACACATGCGGATTCATGATTCAGCTTTATATCGTTTTCCATCATCCACTTCATATGTTCGCATACAGTCTCGTATCTACTGTTTAGCGTATCCAGATTCTTTGTCTTGTCAATGATTGATAGGCTTTCGTTTATGATCTTCAATCGGCTTCTTCCCTCTATCTCAACCGTTGCATAACGTACCGAAGATTCGTATACCAAGCGTTTTTCTTGCTCACTCAGTATATGCTTCCTCGGTCTTAATCCTAATAGTTTGCCAAATAACCCCATTACACCATCTATTTCTTCTTGTCTTTTCTCTTAATGGTATGTTTCAGTTTCAGCACGGCGAAGTTTAGTTCTATTTCGGTCTCCGTCTCGTTCGTCTGCATATCCTCCCCGAACAGGTCTGCCATGATCTCCCCGCTTTTCTGCATGAGCGATTTTTGGGTGAACTGGTCGGGATTCGCCGATAGCTCTCCTATGGTTCTCGACAACTCCCTCAATTTGGCGAATGCCTCTATAATGGCAATCGTGGTCTCTGTCGCTTGGGGGCTTTTTAGGATAGTCGCCAGCATATAAAGTCCTTTCTCTGTGAATGCTTTCGGTATTGCCCGGCTTTTAGGGCTGTTTGCAATCAAATTTTTTGACCGCAACTCTTTAAGTTCCTGTTTACCAAGTTCAAACACATACCCTTCTGGGAATTTGCTTGGGTTGTTTTTTACAGCTTGGTTTATCTCTCTCGTCTCCACTCCGTAGAGCTCTGCCACAGCGAAGTCAAAAATGACATCTTGTTCCTGCAGGTGGACAATTTTGTCTTTAACCGATTGATATGTTAGTAATTTCATGATTCTTGTAAATTTTAATAGCTGTTTCACTTCAAAGACATGCTTTGCAGGACTCTATATAATCCGAAAACATCTTGTAGCGACACCTCAAAAGGCGGATATTCCGGTGACATTGAGAGTCTTCTGAACTGTTATGGAGAACTCCGCCACTCCTATCTTTTGTGCTCATTGTGTTTATCATTGTTCAAATAATAAGATATATATTTTGATGGCTCTCACTAAGTATTTTCTTAATTAATTCTTTCATTACTTTACTATTATAATAGTTTTTCTTATATTAAGAAATTATTTAGTATATTGCGATTGTTAACCATCTAATCTTGTTTATCTAATGAACTCCTCAAAATACATATTAAATCATCTTTGGATTTTATTGTTGTTTCAAGAGACTTTATCGTAGCCTCATGTCCACTAACGATTCTTTCGAGGTATTGTATCCTTTGATTAAGCATGTCTATTTCGTTCAGGTTATTTTGGACGCCTGAACTAGTATTCTCTATTGTGACTGTTCCGTCAGGGTCAATAATTTTTTGAGTACCTTTTTCCGGCAATGATATAGAGATGTTATTATTAAAATCTCCTCGATAGATATTGCCCTTATTATTGTTCCCGATAATTCCTGAATTATTGCTTAGCATTTCTCCTTCTCCATACAACAACCATTCTAATTTGTATTTTGGGAAAGCACTAACTATTTTTTCACATGTTGAACGTGATGGCGATCGATGTTCATTGATAATTCTTGTGATTGTAACATTATTGTTCAATCCAATTGCTGCACTAAAAGAGTTTTTATTTAATCCCTCTTTTTCAATAATTAATTTTATTCTTTCCCAGCCTTCCATAATACTGTCAGTTAATTAATGTTATTATACTAACTTTTAAAAGAAAATAGTTTGTGTTTTTGCTAACTGTTAGTATCTTTGCCTCTATAATCATTGAAACAAACCTATTTCAAGATTGAAACAAAAACTATAATGCGCAAATATAAACGATTAAATGTAAAAAAGCAATGAGAAAAGTAAAATACATCAGTATACCATCAAAGATTATTAAGGAGATAGCCGCCGAGGTAGGTTGTACAGACCGCACTGTCTACGGGGCGATAAACTTCCGCACGGACGGAGAACAGCCAGAACGCATAAGGGAGCTTGCTCTCAAAAAGGGCGGAATCGTCTCACACAAGATGGTAGGATAAACAAAACGATTGAAACATTAGAGAAATATTAAGCAAACGATAAAATCAAAACAATATTATGATGACGTCCACAGAACCCCAAGTATCGCTTTCCGGCCGATACTCGACCAACGAGACTTGCAAGATACTCGGCATCGACAGGAGCACACTGTTCCGTTACACGAAGAATGGAATCATCAAATTCGGTTACAGGAGGTGTAACGGTCGAAAATTCTACCCGGGAAGTGAGATAATTCGGATTTGGAAATCCATGATGTAAAAGCCGGGGAGTAGCTCAACGGTAGAGCAACCGAATAAAAGAACCAATATGTTGGGTATCGGTTCTTCGGAGCGAGCAAGGGTTCGATTCCCGCCTCCCCACAAAAAAGCTCATTGACATGTTGGCGTACGTGAAGAACACCGAGAGTCGCAATAGCGGGAACGCCGAGACTTGCGACGGGTCGGGGTGAAGTAACGAAGTCGTGACGTGTAAGTAATATCCGGCAATTCGGCAACCGGGCACGCTTCACCAAGTTCAATGAATAGAAACGAACGAAAAAATGGAGAGAGAAAGGGATTGCCTTTCTAGGCAAGAATAGTTCAGACAGCTTTCCATTACCCTATATTTCCCCTGCCCGTCGGATTCGGGTTGAAAAAACAGTCATCTGTTGCAGGGGAACGAAATTAAACAAACCTGTGAACATGCACACAACCTGTATTATCCCACGGTCAACAATCGAGAAACGATACGACAAGGCAAGGGAAGATTTCAACGACCAATACGACAACTCCCCTTACAAATTGAAATGTAAGGAATTTTATCTAGGAGGCGGGGTAGAAAACTACGAGGTCGCCAGCCAGATACTATCGATGAACGAGGAAGAAATAGCCAAATCCTACCTCGAAGATTGCGACCCGAAAGACTGGCAGAGCATGCGTCGATACCGGGAAGACCTCATGTGCGATGCCACGGACATCTACAAAACGGCTATTGATATGGTAAAAGCTGATATTCAGAAACTAAAAAACATACAGGACGAGGTAGAAAATTTTCTTGACGACCATATAGGAGAAAACATGGACGGTCACTATCTCGACGGAGATATAAACTATGAAGTAGATTTGATCGACAAAAACGTCGATGTCAGCATTCATTACGACGCATACAATCACAAGGAATGGGACAACGGCGACTATTTAACGCCATCTTCTAGTAGTGGCTACATCAATACAGAATACACGGTAACCGTATTCGACGAATGCGGAAATGAAGAATTTGAGTTTAACGGTAATTTCCAAATATAACAGTCATGATATTCTACAAGTTATTTACCCTGCTCGCCATACTGCTTATGCTTTCATCGATATTCGGGATAGTCGCTTCGCTCATCAATGCCAACCTTTGGCAACTGGTAATAAGTATATCCCTGTTAGCGCTGTCATCGATGGCTCTTGCCGGGCAACAACAAACCGATAAGAAACTATAACAAAATCACTAACACAATGGAAAAACGATTAAAAGATTAATGGATATGGGAATAGAAGATACAATCATCAAGGTAGTGAGAGATGAAAACAATATGTTGCTCGGAAAATTGGAAGATGTAATTAACCATGCAATATCCGGTATAAAGAAAGGCTATGGAGATGTGTTCTTGCCTGATTATGTACCGGTTAGAAAGGCAACAGAATTATTAGGGTGTTCTTATAAAGAATTGTTGAAGCGTTTGAATGCAATTAACGCCAAGCCTGAAAAAAGTCGTCCGGGAGGATATGCGGTGTATAAAAAGAAACATAACCCTTTAAAATAAAACAACAATGGCAACAACGACATTACCACAATTAAAGAGCCTGTTGAACGGCGATTCGGTCAAGACAAGATTTAACGAGATATTGGGGAAGAAAGCCCCCGGATTCATCTCCTCGGTCATTTCAGCCGTCAACGGAAACACCATGCTCCAAACGGCCGATCCCCAAAGCATACTCAACTCGGCGGTCATAGCCGCCACGCTCGACTTGCCTATCAATAGCAACTTGGGTCTATCGGCCATCGTTCCCTATTACGACTCCAAGCTGAGGACGACAGTAGCACAATTCCAGCTTATGTACAAGGGACTGATAGAGCTATGCCTCAGAAGCGGACAATTCTCCTCTCTCATAGACGAAGTGGTATATGAGGGTCAGCTCGTCAAGAAAAACAAATTCACGGGCGAATACATCTTCGACGAGGATTCAAAGACCTCCGACAAGGTCATCGGCTATATGGCCTATTTCCGGCTTGTGAACGGGTTCGAGAAAACACACTACATGACAGTAGGGGAAGTCGAGGCGCATGCCAAGAAGTATTCCCAATCCTACAAGAAAGGGTTCGGAGTATGGAAAGACGACTTCGACACGATGGCACGAAAAACGGTTTTAAAACTTCTTCTCGCCAAATATGCTCCCAAATCGATAGAAATGCAACGGGCTATCACTTTCGACCAAGCCACGATAAAGGGAGATTTGACACAGCAAGACACCAGCGTGGACGAAGTGGAAATCGAATATGTCGACAACGATACGGCGACCGACCGTCTGAGGGAGATGGCCGTCGAAGCAGTCGAGCAACCGGAATCTGAAAATGTCAACGGACAAGGGCTGTTTGAGTGATGGAAGCGCAAAGGACTCTTGAATGGTACAGGAAGCGCCTCGGCTGTTTCACGGGCAGCCGCATAGGAGACCTCATGAAAGCAAACCGAAGCGGAAACGGGTTCGGGGAATGCGCCATGAACTATATCTACCAAGTAGCCGGAGAGCGCATGCTCAATCCCCTGCTGTTCGAGGACGACGAGGTTTTCGAAAGTTACCTCTATCAAACCGACATATCGACCAAGCAAATGCGATGGGGAACGGAGAACGAGCCCGATGCCCGGCACATATACGAACTTAAAACAGGCCGCCGTGTCGTCGAGGTAGGATTGTGCAAACACCCCACCATCGCCCATTTCGCAGCCAGCCCCGACGGATATTATTACGATGAGAATAAGCGGGAAAAAGGGGTAATCGAGATAAAAAGCGTGGGAACGGCCACATATGCCAAATACTTCCACAAGATAAAGGATAACGATACCCTTCTGTCCACGGAGCCTAAGTACTATTACCAAATCATGTCCGAACTCATGTGCGTTGAAGCCGATTGGTGCGATTTCATCGTATATAACCCGTTCGAGAAACCCTCTATGTTTATTAGAAGGATATATCCCGATGATAACATCTTCAAGAAGATAGCCGAAAGGATATACGAAGCCGATGAATTAGTTAATGAAATAATCAATTCATGAAAGACTATGAAATACAGTCAATCGTCAGCCTGCTGGAAAGAGCTGCAAAAGCGTTGGAAAAGTCCGACGACTACCGGCATAAAGAGCTGGCAAGATTGATGAGAAATAAAGTAAGACAATTAAATAAGAAATACAATGGACAAAAATGAGATCTTAAATAGCGACTGTGATGTCCGCGTTAGCGTGGCAAGAAACCCCAACACTCCCGTCGATGTGCTCATGGAGTTGGCAAAGGATAGCGACATTGTTGTACGCCGTAGAGTGGCATGTAATTCCAACACCCCCGTCGATGTGCTCATTGAACTGGAAAAGGACAGCGACTGGGTTGTCCGCCGTTATGCAGCATGTAATCCCAATATGCCCGTCGATGTGCTCGCAGAATTAGCGAAGGATAGCCACTGGGTTGTCCGTCGTTATGCGGCATGTAATCTCAACACACCCTTAGAAGTATTGATTGAATTGGCAAAGGATAGTCACTGGGCTGTCCGCGTTAGCGTGGCATGTAATCCCAACACGCCCGTCGAGGTACTCACTAAGCTGACAAAGGATAGTGACTTTGATGTCCGCCGTTATGCGGCAGGGAATCCCAAGTTAAAAGAAGTTTTAACCTATAAAAAATAAAAGCGATGTTTTACGAAATCAAACTGAAAGTAGAAAAAGAGAACAGCAAAGGAGAGATGAAAGAAGTCATCGAACACTTCATCACCGATGTAGGATTATTTGCCGAGGCCGAAGCCAAAGGACTGGAACAGTACAACGGAAATTGCGATGTATTCTCTATCACCCGCTCGAATGTCGTCGAGATAGTCAACGAGAAGGAAGAAGGCAAGCCCTTCTACAAAGCCACGTTGATAGACATATTCATCGATGACAACGGCAATGAAAAGGAAACGAAGTACTACAACCTCGTTTGCGCCAAAGACATCACCGAAGCCAACCGCCTCATGCAAGAACACATGAGACAAGGTCTTAACGACATGCGGCTCGATGCGATTCAAAAGACAAAAATCATAGACCTGATATAGGAGAATAATGTGAGACATTCCCCGCAAGCCGATCCGGGTACGTGGTCGAGCACCATACGGAGAAAGGAACTGCGGGGAGAAATTAGCCATAAGTGTTTTAGGTGGTATCGGCAGTGGTTCAAACGGGAGAGCGGTATAAGTCGAGTATAAGGAGCGAATATACAGTTGCGGGTTCGAGTCCCGCCTGCCGAACAAAAAGAAAAAGATATGCAATTAAAAGTCTTTACAGCATTCAGCGGATATGACAGCCAGTGCATGGCACTCGACAGGCTCGGAATCGGTTACGAGCTGGTCGGCTGGTCGGAAATCGACAAGTACGCCATACAAGCCCATAATGCCGTATATCCACAGTACCGAGACAGGAACTTCGGGGATATATGCCATATAGACTGGGACAAAGTTCCCGACTTCGACCTGTTCACATATTCTTTCCCCTGCACGGACATTTCAACGGCCGGAAAGCAAGCGGGATTGGAGAAAGGCAGCGGCACACGCAGCAGCCTGTTATGGGAATGCGAGAAAGCGATAGAGAACAAAATGCCGAAATACCTGCTCATGGAGAATGTAAAAGCACTTGTCAGCAAAAAGTTTATCAATCATTTCAACGAATGGGTTTCGTACTTGCAGAGTATCGGGTACTCCAATTTTTGGAAATTGATAAACGCAAAGGATTATGGTGTTCCACAGAATAGAGAGCGTGTGTTTATGATTTCAATATTGGGAGTTAACGAGTATTACGAATTCCCACGGACGTTTAAACTCAAAAAAAGATTAAAGGACGTTTTAGAGAACAATATTGAAGATTATTACATGAAACACCCGGCAAATAAATGGATATTGTCAGACAAAGCAAAAAGAACTCTGAAAATGAGATATGCTTCGATAGACTCTGATATAGCTATATGCGTTACTGCAAGAGGCTTTATATCTTGGAATTGCACTTATGTAACAAGGAAAGATGGAAATATCACAATATTGACAAATAAAGAGGTCTTCCGCCTTATGGGAATTTCTGATTATGATATAGAAAGAATACAAGCATCAGGGATAAGCTACTCACACCAATACTATATGGCTGGCAACAGCATTGTGGTAGATGTCTTGTTTTACATTTTTAAAAATCTTTTCATCGAAAGAAAACAGAAAAAGTATATTCAGTTAAAACTATTTTGACAATGGAAGAACAGGCAGCATACAGCAGAAAACTCAAATACGACGTAGTGATAGGCATAGACCCCGATGTTGAGCGTAGCGGCTACTCCGTATTGGACACAAGGAAAATGAAAATGGAGATGAGTGTTTGCCCATTCCCCTTGTTGGTAGAGGGCATAAAAAAACTTCATGAGCACTGCAATAAAAACGATGAACGAGTGGCAGTGTATGTCGAGGCAGGCTGGAAAAACAAATCCAACTGGCACTTGTCCCCGAAAGACACACGGGCGAGCTCAGCCAAGAAAGGCGAGCATGTAGGCCGCAACCAAGAGACTGGTCGCAAGATAGTCGAAATGCTGAGTCATTACGGAATACAAGTCATGGAGCAATCCCCGTTGCGCAAGTGCTGGCAAGGGAAAGACGGCAAGATCACCCATGAAGAATTGAAGCGGTTGTGCCAGATGAGCGGGATAGAGTTTAACAGACCCCGCAGCAACCAAGAAGAAAGGGACTCTGCCCTGCTCGCCATCACCTGCTCCGGATTGCCCATTAAATACAAGGTTGTCGAATCTGAAATAAACAAATGATATGACAGCAGAAGAATTTATAAACTCTACCGCTTGCCGGCAACAAATGCGTAAAAAATATTCCGTTTTCCGGCAACATTTTATATTAAAATATTCCATACAACTAAAATAAAAGCTATGAAAACGAACCAAATTATGATTCGTCCAATGGGTGATTTTAAAGTATCTCAACGGACTTGTGACGGTAAATTCGACTGTACGAATTTGATTGTGCAGTGGAATAGTGCTAATAAAAATAATACCAAGAAGATAGGAGATTATCTCAGATTAAAAGAAACGAGAGAATTTGTTAAAGCTCTCATGGAGGAACCCGAATTTAAAGACGGGAATTCCCGTCTTTTAGAAAGTGATGATTATAAGGATTTTCCAAAATCTATAGTTGTGGTAACACGAGGTAAAAATGGAGGTACATGGATGACACCTCTTATGTTTTTAGATTTTGCGATGTGGCTAAATCCCGCATTCAAAGTAAAGGTTCTGAAATTCGTACAAGACGAAATGATAAAGTATCGCAATGAAGCCGGCGATGCCTACAACAAACTAGGCTCTGCCGTTTCAAAGATCGTTCGGAAAGACTTCATGCCCCAAGCCATGCAGAAAGTAGGCGAAGCGTTGAACTGGATTGTGTTCAACGAGCATGAAAGGAATATCCGCAACCAATACGGCGAAGAAAAGAAACAGCGGGAATTGTACGAGCTGGAAAGAAAAGTCGCCGACCTTATCAACGAGGGATTTATCAAGAGCTACGACCAAATGATAACCTATCTGAAAAACGTTTACCGGCACAAGTACCTGCCGGCTGTATTCTCATAACCCAGAATTGTTAAAACAAAAATAGCCATGATTATAGCCAAGCAAGTTATATCCTCCATTATCGAGGAAAAGAAAAAGAATAACAAGGAGCCCTCCATAGCGAGCTTTACCGAAATACAGTCGGTAGTTATCCGGTCACTCAAATCCGAGATAAACGAGCTATGCAAAACCGGTGAGATTGACAAGCACAAGACCCTGAACGGGTGGGCATTTTCAATTACTGAAACTTAATTATGGAATCGGAAGACAAATTAAACAGAGAAAAATTAGTTATATCTGATTTATGTTTGGAATACCTTTTTATAAAGTCCATTATCAACTATGATCAATATGTAGATATTCATAATAGAATAAAGAAATTCCAAGAAGATAATCATGTTATTGTTAATTTCAATCAATTATCGTCAGCTCGTTTTTATTATAACGACGATCCCGATAAATCAAAAACATTAAAGGTGAAATTAATAACATCGAGCATGAATACCTTTAAACGAGGAGACATCTATCTAAGAAGTTTAGAAGATTCATTGTTTGAGTCAAGATTGCCAGTTATAAGGGAAATGATAGATACCAATACCCTTAATCTCTATACTGAGATAGAAACCATAGAAGATTTGGATATATTGGTTCATGAGTTTGGCTGTCATATCGTTTACGGAGATAAAACAGAAGAAGGAATTATGATAATTGAAAAGTATGATACGAAAAGAGAATAACTATCAATATTTATAATAAATGAAAGACAGCTTTTTGATTTATAAACCATTTTATAAACCCATATCGAGATTATCGGACAAACAACTGGGCAGGCTGTTTCGAGCAATATTCAAATATCAACTTGGCGAGGAGGTTACGGTAGAGGAGGACATTGAAATGGCATTTGAGTTTTTCAAGAATCAATTCGAGATAGATGAACTCAAATATCAGGGCATTGTCGAGAGAAACCGGAACAACGGGCGTAAAGGAGGTAATGACAAGAACTCTGAAACGGTTAAATCAAAGTCCAGTGGGAGCCAAACGAGCCACTCGACCCCAAATAACCCAGTGGGGGCCAAACGAGCCAGTGGGGGCTTAAATGATAATGAAAATGATAATGATTTAAAAGAAACTTCTCTATCGAGAAGCAAAGAAAAAGAAGAAGATTTTGGCAAAGACGTTGACAAGCCACTGACAGAACTGCGTGAAGAACTACTCTCAAATCAAACGTGGATAGAAACGCTATCGATGAACAACCACATCGACGAGAGCGCATCGAGGCTCTATATCGAGGCATATATCCGTAAGCTCCAAAACGAGGGTATTGCAAGAAAAAGCGTCAGCGATGCACAAAAACACTTTGCCCGCTGGTTAATAATCGAACTAAAACGAGCACGAGATGAGCAATCCGGAATCCATCAAAAACCTAATTCCAAGACCAAAGAGCAGCGATATGCAGAGTTTGCAGAAGCTATCGCCGCCAAGCTGGCAACGGGAGATACTGGCAACCTACAAGACGGGGGAGAATCTGCTCTGCCTTTTTAGCCCCGACAATCAAGTCCGCTATTGCCAGAGCCTCGAACGATGCTTTATCGGCAAAGCTCCGAGCATAGCCCGTGTGTCGAGGACGTTCGGGAGCCACATCGCCGAGTCGTGGCTGGAAATACAGCTTCTCGACCTAGCCGAATTTTCGGGAGTCCGCAAGGACGGAATGACGGAAAAGGAATACGAGGAGATAGCCCGTATCATCATCTCCGGCTATGGTGATTTCAAACTTACCGAGTTCATGGTATTCTTCCAGCGGTTCAAGCAAGGTCTTTACGGGACGTTCTACGGAGTTTTCGACCCTATGGTGATAACAAGGTCTCTTCGAGAGTTCAGAGCCGACAGAGAGAAACTATTGCGGTTCTATGAGGACAAGAAAAGGCAGGAGGAAAAGGAAAAGGAGAGAGAGCTACGTGAAAAGGAGAAAGCGACACCCGATCAGATTCAAGAAATTATCGACAAATACAGCAAAAAGGAAAGTTAAGTATGAAAGACATAGAGCTTTACAACGACTCATTCCAGAATTATAAAGTCTATGGGCTGCCAAAAGCGCAGCTGATTATAGCAGATGTGCCGTATAATTTGGCGAATAACGCCTACGCCAGCAACCCCGCATGGTATATTGACGGAGACAACAAGAACGGCGAGAGCGCATTGGCAGGCAAACAATTCTTCTCGTCCGACAGCGAGTTCCGTCCGGCCGAGTTCATGCACTTCTGTTCCAAAATGCTCGTGAAAGAACCGAAAGAAGCCGGCAAATCCCCCTGCATGATACTGTTCTGCGAGTACGAACAACAGTTCAAATTCATAGAGTTAGGACGCAAATACGGGTTAAATCACTACATACCGCTGGTTTTCCGCAAGGACTTCTCGGCGCAAGTGTTGAAAGCAAACATGAAGGTCGTCGGCAACTGCGAATACGGTCTTATCCTTTATCGGGACAAGTTGCCCAAATTCAACAACAACGGGAGAATGATATTCAACTGCTTCGACTGGGTGAGGGACAACACCACGCCCAAATGCCACCCTTGCCAGAAACCAGTCCCGCTTCTCAAACGGTTGATAGAGATATTCACGGACAAGGGCGATGTTGTCATCGACCCGTGCGCAGGAAGCGGCACGACCCTGTATGCGGCAGCCTCATTGGGAAGAAAGGCATATGGTTTCGAGGTCAACAAGCAATTTTATAACGACGCAAATGAAAAGGTCTTGAAAAGAATACAAGTCAGTTTATTTCAATAGATTATAAAAATCATACAGATATGGGAGAAATAGAACTTATGAAAGGAGGAGAGCAATGAGAAAAACGATATTAGATGCCTGTTGTGGGGGAAAGATGTTCTACTTCGACAAACATGACGAAAGAGTTCTTTTTCAAGACATTCGAAAGGTCTCTACTCATTTATGCGATGGTAGATTATTTGAAGTAAATCCCGACATACAAGCCGACTTTACAAATATGCCCTATGAGGATAAATCTTTTTCGATGGTAGTTTTCGATCCTCCTCACTTATTAAGGAATGCTGGAAAGTCAAAGATGGCAGATATGTACGGAAGTTTGAACGAAAAAGCATCGCCAACAGGCTACCAACAAATTAAATACGGAGCTCTGTATTCAGATTGGCGTGATATGCTGGCAAAGGGATTTAAAGAATGTTTTCGAGTCCTGAAACCCGGAGGATTTTTGATTTTCAAATGGAACGAGACAGATATCAAGGTTTCTGAAATTTTGAAGCTCACACCTGAAAGACCAATATTCGGGCATATATCCGGCAAACGATCTAATACACACTGGATTTGTTTCATGAAAGAAATTATAAAGGAGGAATAAGATATGAAGATTAAATTATTGAAAAGATTAAGGAATGATATTTTACAAAATTTTGAATATCATGATGGTGGATGGAGTGGATATTATAGAGTTATCTATAAAGGAACGAGGTATGAGTCAGAAATAGTAAGCGGTTTAAATTATTTTCTTACAGGTGGATACTGGTTTATTAGAAAAGTTATTATCGAAGAAATAAAAAAAATGAGAGAAAAGTCTGATATTAAATTTATGTATATAAAAAAAGATAGTTAGATGATTAAAGGAGGAATAAGAGATGTTTATTTTAAAATGGATAAAAGCAAAGAAAAACGGTATACCATTATATATTAAAGACAAATGGTATAATTATAGGGCGATGATGACAGAAAGTGAAGCGAAAACAACAGATCATATACAGATATACGATGACAATGGAAAATATATCGTCCCCAAAAGAGGAGTTACTGTTAATGTTTTTTTCTCAAAAAAGAAAGTTATAGCTACTTATGTAATAATAGGGATTCAAGCAAGATATTCGATTTAAAATGAAATATAATCATGGAAGGAAAAGAAGTAGGAGTATAGATGAAAGGGAATGCCTGTACATTCCCATAGAAAGCGAAATCACGCACTTTTCTTATCGCTCACCAAGAACGAAAAGTATTTAGACCTTTTAGGGTAAATCTTTTTACCGTTCTTGATGATATAACGGCAGAATATGCGGATTTTCCCACTTTCATTTTGAACTTGATCTTTCACATTAACACCTCTTTTCCGTTTTGCCTGCCGACCTGTATCGACAAGCTATAAGTTGCACCCTGTCAAGTGCAACTAAAAAAAGCCCAAAGTTACAGGACATTGGGCTTAATGTCTTTCTCACACGAGAATGGACAAGATGATGGCGAATGACAGTTCGCCGGATCGGAGGTGTTAATGTTCCGAATCAAGTTCGATGCAAATATACTTCGATATTTAGTTATCAAATATCAAATTAACTCTTTTAATAGTTTAGTTAACATTGTTATATTATGAGTAAAAAGAAAATCTACATCTCCCTACCTATTACCGGCAGGGACTTCGATGAAGTGGAAAGTGAAATACTATACGTTTCGGGAGTCCTCGAAATGAAAGGATACCGTGTCGTCACACCGATAGACTTCGACGTGAACCCCGATTTGGACAAACCCTATCATGAACTTCTGGGAAACGATATAAAGGCACTAATGGAATGCGATGCGATATGCCTTTGCCCCTGTTGGGAAAAATCCAAAGGCTGCCAGTTAGAACATTTCGTGGCCCAACTATGGGATAAGGAGATAATAGAATTTGAACGATTAAAATACAGTAAGATATGGAAAGAAAAGTAGGAGAAATATTTGAGTACAACGGAGAATGGTATCAGTGTATTCATACAAAATCTCTTGGATGTGAGAATTGTGATTTAGCTACCAAGAGTGATATTCATTGTAGTGATGTATTTGAGATAAGAGGAGAATGTTTATCATGTTATAGAAAAGATGGTAAATCTGTAATCTTCAAGAAACTTGAAAAGGTCGGAGAGCCTTACAAAGGTGAAGGAAAGATATTTCAACCCTATCAAGCCTATATAATTCCTGTTCCCAAATGGGACTACGAATTTTTTATGTTGCTACATCAAGAAACAAAAATCATTGATATAGAAATCAAACAAAACAAAGAAAATATGGAAGAAAAGAAATTGAGTCTTAAACCCTTTGACCTTGAAGCAGCCAAAGCTGGCAAGCCAGTATGTACTCGTGATGGTAGAAAGGCGAGGATTATTTGCTTTGATGCCAAAAGAAAAGATGGGAAAAATATAATAGCTCTTATTCCAAGCAAGGAATATTCCGGATTTGAAGATTTGGTCGCTTATCCTAATAATGGCAATTATCATGGAGGACATGAGAATGATGGCGACCTCATGATGCTCCCCCAGAAGAAAGAGGGGTGGGTGAGAATATATAAATCTGCATCTAATGTGTATTATTTGTCTAGTAATATTTATAAGACTGAAGAAGAGGCAAAACATTCTAGTGATTGCTGCTATGTAGGTGCTTCTAAAATTTCTTGGGAGGAGTAAACTATGTGGGTAGCAAGAGACGAAAGTGGAAAATTGTTTATGTACTCAACTAAACCATTTAAACGTAAGTATACATGGGGATTTAGAGACAAAAATACTACTGTTGTTGTATTAAGTGACAGTTTATTCCCAGAAGTAAAATGGGAGGATAAAGAACCAAGAGAGTTGATATTGAAATAATTATGTAAGACGAATAAATCTGATATATATATTTTAACAAATAAAGGCATTAAAAATGATTGTTTTATTAACTGGAATACGTATATTTGCAACGTCATATCGTTTGATATGAAAATTTAAGGGTTTTACCTTGAACCTTGAACATGCGCATTAAGCGCGATTACAATGGGCATTATGCCAGATTTATACTAAGCCATCTATTGTGGGATGGCTTTCTTTATTTTTATTATTTCATTTATGGCAAAGACAGTAGTAGTTTTAGTAGATGGGCAGAACCTGTATTATAGTCTGCAAGAGATGAGTATTATAGAGAAAGAAGTTGATTGGACGGTATTATTCAATTCAATGATTGATGCCGGAGAAGAACTTATACGAGCCTATTGGTTCAGGCCAGCCAAAATACTTGATACGTATTATACGGAAACCAATATTCGTAATTCAATTGTATACAAGAAATATAGGACCCATCTTGAAAATTATAAAAATGGTAAATTTTCCGCTATACCTAAGACAGTACAAGATAGTGTGAATAGTGAATGCTCTTCAATTTTGGAATGGATTAAAAAGCAAAAGGAGAAATTTGCCAATATAGAATATGCCTACGATCAATTATGTCTTGAACATGATAATATAGAAATGGTTAAAACAGGAGTTTTAAAAATTGATCCATATAAACATACTTATGTTGGTGAAAAAGGAGTTGATATTTCACTAGCTGTGAAAATGATTTCCCTTAGTGTTGGTAAAAAATGTGATAAAATTATTCTTGTCAGTGGAGACTACGATTATTCAGAAGCAATAAGGTTTGTTAAAGACAATATGACAAAAATTAATGTAGTAAAATTCCATAAAGGCTATCCACCGAGGAATCGTAGCATGTCAAGAGATCTTAGTGTACTTGCCGATAAGGTCGTAGATGTTTATGAAACCGACCTTAAAGGGAAATATAAAAAGGTATAATTACCCTCTTTTTTAGGTATAGAGCTGCCTACGGGCAGATTTCCTTTTTTTTCGATGCTATCTCAAATTTTATTTTGAGATAGCTTTTTTATTTTATAAACCTTATAAAATTATATAAGACAATAAATAATGAAACGAATCATTGAAGAGATAGTTAAGATTGAAAATAAAGTTGAACAGTTAAAATTGTCCTGATATGAACATTGAAATATTGAAAGAGGAATACAGCCGCAAGATGGAGAAGGCTCTGAGAAGGGGCGACTTCGATCTGTTTGACAACTTACGAAGGCAATACGACCGGCTACTGCAAACCCGTGAGCAAGTCACGGCAAAAACAATCACCGACACCATGAGCAAAGAGGACAAAGAGAAATGTAATCGCCTCCTGAGAAAAATCCCAGTGTTGGCGGACATTGCAGAATCCTCCGCCGTCGATTTACTTTCACTACTGAAAAAATATGACGGAACTGTTACCCTTCCTATGCTGGAAGAACTGAGAGCGTTCAACCATATTGCCCGTGACCTGCGATCCATCATAGACCGTGTAGGCGACGAATCTTTTGCCATTTCCTTTGGAGATACATGTGACAGGGTGAACGAAAAAATCGAAAGCATATTTGATGAAAATTAGGAGTAAAATATGAGTTATAAAAAATTATTTGAAACATGATTGAGAGTATATACAAGTCATATCCTTTCTGCGAGAATTGGGAGAAGAAACATTGCAAGAGTGTCATTGAGGAAGCCTATCAGTGGGGTGAACAACTCAAAAAGAAAAATATTAAGCAAAAAATTAATACAAGAATAAACATGATGAGATTTTATAATGGGACGAAGCAGGATATAAATGGGAACTGCAAAGTTACCAAAAGTTAAACTATTAATTATGAGCAAAATAACGTTGTAAATATTTGGTTAACTCACTGATAATGAGTATCTTTACAATACTAAAACAAACAACATTACTAACAATTAAAAGACAAGAACGATGAAATACCAAGTATCAAAGAAAGGTTCAAGTGTAACATTTAAGTTTGAAACATACGAAGAAGCAGTTGATTTTTGCAACACAATGATTTTTTTGGAAAATGCAAGAGGTGCTGAATATCCAGAACTTACAATAAGTGAAATAAAATAAGATATATTACATAAGAGCAATGAACACATTTGATTTTTATCAAGACCGCAAAGTAACATGTTGGGAGCGTACTCAGTTTTCTATCGAAGCGGAAAGTTATAAAAAAGCGTTAGAAATAATAAAATCATGGGGAGGTGAAGATGTACTTTGTTTTGAAGATGACAAGCAGATAATGGTTACAGACGGAGAAACTTTATATGAAACATCAGAGACCATTTCTCCTATTGATAACGGAGGTAGACCAACTATAGAAGTATTTGATAGCACAGGAAACAAAATTACTGATAATGTCATGAAAACACGATTATGAAAGGAGAATACGAGAGAACACTAAAACTTTCAAATATAGTAGATTAAACAAATTTAGTTTTAAAAGTGAATGAAATTCATTCACTTTTACTATTTTTGAAAAAAAATCGTATGAAGTAATACGAAACATGACTATGGACGAAATTAAAATTTTTGAGAATGAGCAATTCGGAAAAGTAAGAATTGCGATGAGTGAGGGTAACGATCCATTGTTTTGCTTGGCGGATGTGTGCCGTGTTATAGGCATTACTAACGCAAGAAATGTCAGGTCAAGACTTGAAGAAGATGATGTCCGCCAAATGGACACCATAGATTCGTTAGGTAGGAATCAACAAGTTACATTTATAACAGAAAGCGGTTTATATGATGTGATAATTCGCAGTGAAAGCGAAAAAGCAAAGCCGTTTCGCAAATGGGTGACAAGTGAAGTTCTCCCTTCTATCCGAAAACATGGTGTATACCTGACAAACGAAACGCTAGAAAAGGCTCTTTTATCTCCAGATTATTTAATTAAACTTGCTACCCAAATTAAAGAAGAACGCCAAAAGCGCATTGAAGCAGAAAAAAAAGTAGCTGAAGCCGCACCATCAATTGCATTTACGAATGCTGTTCAATCTTCTAATACTTCTTGCTTGATTGGAGAGCTTGCTAAATTAATTGCTCAGAACGGTTATCCAATCGGAGAAAAGCGGTTATTCGCATGGCTGCGTGAAAACGGATATCTTGGGAAACATGGTGAACGGTACAATATCCCCAATCAGCAATATATTGAACAAGGATTATTTGAGTTGAAAAAAGGAGTACGGTCTGGTAATGGTGGAGTATTACATACCACTATAACACCGAAAATAACCGGAAAAGGACAAGTATATTTTGTAAACAAATTCCTTAGAAATCAATAATAAATACACAGTGTGAAGATGCACTGCACAATTGTACAATCATGGACGAAATAACCACTATATTAGACAGTGCCCGACCCGTTGATAATATTATCAATGACTTAAAAAGAAAATCCGTTTGTGTTCCTTCATGGGAAATTCTTATTAAAGCGTATGAACCATCATTCCATGAAATAGCCAAAGATACTATAACAAGAAAAGATAAAATACGCAAAGACGGGACAAAAGAAGAAGCATCACGCATTTACATTGGCCTTGAAAAGCTGCTTACAAAGCGTATGACCGAGTTCATGTTTGCTATTCCTGTAAAACGTATCTATCACAACACAGAAGGATTTGAAGTCCGCCAACAGATAGCAAAGGCTATAGAGTCAATTTACAAGTATGCCCGAATCGATACAGAAAATATTAAACGTGCAAATGCGTATTTCGCATCATGCGAAATCTTCACAATTTGGTATGTAGTAGAAAAGCCCAATACATTATATGGGTTTAATAGTAAGTATAAGCTAAAATGCAAGACATACTCACCGATGGAGGGCGTAAAACTATATCCATTGATTGACGAACTTGACGATATGCTTGCAATGTCCTTTGAATACACAAAAAAGGTAAAGGACGAAGAAATTACTTATTTTGAGACTTACACATCAGACAAACATTATAAATGGAAACAAAATGGTAAGGGCTGGGAGCCTGTCGGCACTGTTGAACAGATACGGTTAATGAAAATACCCGGCGCATACGCACTTAGGCCTGTACCTATATACCACGGATTAACTCGTATTCGCAAAGAATTGGAATATACACTTTCTCGTAACTCCGACGTGATTGCCTATAATTCAGCACCAATTTTGAAAATAGCCGGTGGTATACAAGGCAAAGAAGATAAGGGAGAAAGCCGTAGAGTTTACCGTGTGGAACAAAATGGAGATGTATCGTATGTATCGTGGGCGCAATCTATCGAGGCATTGAAGTATCACGTGGAAACCCTTCTTAAACTCTATTGGATGCAATCGCAGATGCCGGACGTTTCTTTTGACAACATGAAGTCTTTGGGGAACATAGGTTATGATGCCAGACAAATGCTTTTGACCGATGCACACTTAAAGGTTGGTGACGAAAGCGGCTCATGGATTGAGCTTTTCGAGCGTGAGGCAAGTGTCATCAAAGAATTTTTAAAGCACATGAACACATCATGGGCAAGAGAAATTGATAATATAGAGATTGAACATATCATTACACCCTTCATACAACAAGATGAAGATGCCACAGCAGATCGCTTATTGAAACTTAATGGCGGAAAACCAGTCATGTCACAGCTTGAATCTATCCAACAGGCAGGTTATAGCAATGACGCACAAGCTACGTTGGAACAGATACAGCAAGAAGAGGCTAGCACTTCTCAAAGCAGGGTCAACAATATATTCGGAGAGTCAGCAATTTAATTAGATAATTATGGAGAATATCAGTTTTCAAGAGAAAGACGGCGTATATATGGCCGACTTTGTGTCAAAAGGTAAATGTGTAATTCAAGTTGATAACGGTACGGTAGATAAATTAATCATTTATCGTCACATGCCAGACATGGAGCCAAACGTTTATGATAAATTGGATATAGACTGCCGAAAACGTGTAATCGACTTAGATATTCCGATAGGAATGATGATACGTATTATCAGCGATACACCTGTCAAGGCAGCAAAGATGGTCGTGGTTCCCCAATCCGGTGGTGGTGGAAGTTCGTCAATAACCGAAGCAACAGCCACAGTGGACGCTAACACGGGAGTGCCGAGTGTCGAGGTATCATTAGAAGAAAACAGTCTCAACTTCGAGTTCAAAAATCTTAAAGGCGAAAAAGGGAAAGACGGCGCCGATGGTACAAATGGAAAAGACGGCGCCACCCCTTCCATCACTGCTACTGCTACAGTTGACAATAACACTGGTACTCCTAGTGTGGAAGTGACTAAAGGTGGAACGACAGAGGCTCCCACATTTGCTTTCTCATTCAAGAACTTAAAAGGTAGTGCTGGACAGGACGGCGCACCCGGAACTGCAGGAAAAGATGGAACGAATGGAGCAAAAATCACCTCCATTGAATTGAATATTAACGGTACAGCTATAACGGGTACAGCACATTTGTCGGATAGCACCACGGCAGCGATAACCGGGACTTATACAGCAGGAGCGTAGCCTATTTACCAAGTAGTAGAAAAGGAAAAGGCAGTGTAAGTTTAGGCTTACACTGCTACGAAACATCGTAAAAATCTAATTATGAAGATAAAAAATAAATACAATATTGGAGATTATGTGTGGGTTATGTTTTGTAAAGGAAAACCTACACGGCATAAAATTGACGGAATAAAAATACATATTTATCCTGACAATATTGTAAGTATATTCTATCAATTAGAAGGTACATCTCGTGATATTATAGGCTTTCCAGAAAGAGAGTGTTTTCTTACCAAAGACGAATGTACGAAAAACAAAACTTATGGGGCGGTTAAGGGTACTGCAATTAGACTTAGCAGTGTTTTTGCTCGTTTATATTTAATTATTGCAATGATGTTGTTTTCCGTTCCATTACTAATTATCCAAGTCATACATTGGCTTTTTACAGGTCGAAGAGAACCAGTTACTTATCGTATAATGGATAAGATAACCGATAAACTTGATAATGGCTAGTATGAAAGTACCAATAGATGAAATGACGTTTGCTGAAAGTGAGTATCACCGTGGGGATAAAATTTGGACAGCACAAACACTCTATGACTTTGCAAAAGCAAAAGAATATCCCATACTTGATATGCCCTTATGGAATATTGACTTGACAGCAGAGCCATTTGAGTGTAATCAGCTTCATAGTTTTATATTTCAGTGTAAACGGGTGAATCAATGTTCTCTTGAATATCCGATTATTCTTGATGATGTGGAACAAATCGCCGATGGCTATCACCGTTTATGTAAAGCAATATTAGAGGGTAAAGAAACAATTAAAGCTATTCGTTTATTGGAAATGCCAGCACCTGACAGGGTTGAAAATAAATAATACGCAATGGCAAAGCCGAAAACTCCAAATCAAAAACGCAAGTACAGCGAACTGAATAAACGGCTCGCCAAGTACGTCATGCTTGTGGAATCCATATACGAGGATTTGAATTTAGAGGCGGCTAAAATAGTCGGAATTACCGATTTTACTATTGATAGTGATAGGCCGTTTATGTGGTCGGATTATCCCCAAACAAGAAAACGGATAAGAGACTTACAAGAAAGGTTCGTTGAGGACATCGGAGCTGTAATATATAGTGGCACTTCTGAAGAATGGAAAAACAGCAACGAAGTTCAAGACCTACTTGCTAACAAAGTATTGCAAACTTATGGTGCTACCATAGGCAAGAAGAATTACGAAATCCTATACCAGCCCAATAATGATGCATTGAAAGCGTTCCAGCAACGTAAGGATAAAGGATTTACCATCTCAGATAAGTTGTGGAATCAATCAACTCTGTATAAGCAGGAACTTGAAGAGGCTATATCATGTGCTATTCAGAAAGGCACGAGTGCAATCATATTAAGTAAACAAATCTCCAAATATCTGCTCGATTTTCCACAACTGCAAAAGGATTACAAGGAAAGGTTCGGAAAAGCATCACGATCAATGGATTGCGAGTATCGTTCTATCCGTTTGGCTGCTTCCGAAATCAATATGGCATACCGCCAAGCAGAAAACCTACGCTGGCAACAGATGGACTTCGTTGTGGGGTATGAAATCAAATTAAGCAACAACCATACTTGCAACGGAAAGCCTTTTCAAGACATTTGCGATATACTAGCTGGAAAATACCCGAAAGACTTCCAATGGACCGGTTGGCATCCCCTTTGCAGATGTTACAAGATACCCATTTTAAAGACGGAAGAAGAATTTTGGGAATGGGACGGTCGGAGTGAAGCCACGACAGCAAGCGTGAACGAAGTTAAAGATGTACCGGACGCTTTCAAAAAGTGGGTATTAGATAATCAAGAGCGCATCAGCACAGCAAAAAAACGTAATACTTTACCATACTTTTTGCGTGATAATAAATCCGTTTATCAGAAAATAACAGTTGAAAGTTCCATTTCGGAAATTGTAAAACGAGCATCATCAGTGGGAGATGAAGTACAGTCCACAGCAGAACGGATCGCAATAAAAAATGGTGGTTATGTTACGCCTATTAATTTCAAGAGTACAACTTCTATCACAAGAAAAGTCATCACAGAAGGTATAACTCCATACGATATTAAAGATGCTGTAAGAACAACCATAATCGTTCCGAAGTCCCGAATAGAAGATGTGTTAGAAGAGCTGCACAAAACGGAAGGCTTCTTACGCCTTAAAAGGCAAAAACCAGAATCATTCATGGGATATAGTGGAAACATCGTAAACATAAGAACCACAAATGGTCTTACTGCGGAAATACAGGTTAATACGGAACGTATGATTTATGCAAAAGAAAGGCCGGAAGATGCGAAACGTATTCTTGGTAAAAAACGTTGGGAAGAAATACATAATGAGACAGGAATGGAAGGTGGTCTCGGACATAAATATTATGAGCAGTGGCGTATACTCGATAAATCAAGTAATGAAGCACTAAAAATAGTAGAAAAATCTATTGAATATTATAGTCATTTCCGATAAAAATAATTATCTTTACATATAAATATGAACTCAAATATCCTACAAAAAAAATTACAAGCGGGTGAAGAAGTCTATATTTTAGACGATTTTGAAGAATCTGCAATACGTCTTGTCCTTGAAAATGGAAAGACAAATGCTTTCATTAAGCACAAAGGAGGACGTAGTGAAAAAGAAATATCACAGTCAAATGAAACCGTTTGTGAGATAATATTAGGAGGTATAGAAATACCTAAATCAGAATATGACATGTACTAAAAATTCACTATTAGAAAAAGCTCTTCAAATCGCCGTCAAAGCCCATAGCGGACAAACCGATAAAGCTGGAGCAGCCTACATCTTCCACCCTATCCGTGTGGCAAACCGATGCAAAACAGATGAGGAGCGCATAGTCGCTTTATTGCATGACACGATAGAAGATACCGAAGTTACTGCTGAATATTTACTAATGGAAGGCTTTCCTCATAATATTGTGGATGCTATACTTTCTGTCACTCGTAACGATGATGAGATCTATGACGATTTCATAAAACGGTGTAGATTGAATCCTATTGGAAGACAAGTAAAGCTGCACGACTTGGAGGACAATTTGGACGTAACCCGTTTACCTCAAATAATAGAGGAAGACTTACCGAGATTGAACAAGTATCTTAAAGCGTATAAGTTTTTGCTGTCATTGTAGAGAAACGGTCATGAAGCAAATCAAGCTATCAAAACAGGAGAAGCAAGTGTTACGTTTAATCAGCAGCGGGATTGTCTGCCCAAACACATATCCGCACCATATATTCATTTCATGCGTAGACTCTCTGGAAAGATTGGGCCTTGTCAAAGGGCTATGGAACGAAGGGCATGAACTTGAAGATGTCCGCATGACAAAATATGGGAAAATCTATCTTGCTACCAATCCTAACTTGCACAATCCCATAGACTGGAAATGGATTATAACTACCATCATCGCAATAGCAAGTGCCATATTCGGAGCTATGGCCTTGTTCGTGGTTTGCTCGATAAAATACGGATAGTTCCTTTGATTGAAAAAGAATCATTGTATAATATCTTAATGACAGTTACACATAAAAAGAATAATTTTTAAACCTAATCTTCTTACATTATAGATAAATTGAGACTGTATTTATATTTTATGTGCCAATATGTAACTACACCATTATTTTGTAAAATCTATTAAAAGAACTATTTTTGCAAAAAAATACTGGTATGACTTTATTTGAATACGCTTGGGTTTCTAATTTCTATGATCAAATCAAGGATTTAAAATCATTAGCAATGAATGAAGATTGGGATTATAAAAAACACCCAACAGGTAAATACCCCATTTTATCAAATTATATCAAACATACATTCGTCAAATTATATGAAGAAGGTAAAGTATTAGAGCAAAGTGGATATTCTGTATTTAATACAGGTTTAGTTACTGATTTACAAGAAGAAATATTTGCATTATTCCAAAAGAATAAACGTAAAGCAAGCCAAAATTGGTATTTTATTGGATGGCGAAAACAAAGTGATAGAGATTTATTAAAATTTTCTCAACTTCCAGATTGCGCTAATTATTTTGATAATTCATCAGATTTAATATACGATACAAAACTGGAATTGAGGTCAAATGTAAACCATATCATAGAGGATAATATAAATCGTTTCCCAGAATCCTTACAGCAAATGGATACATACCAACTAAGCGTTTTACTTGAAGGTACAATAAATGATGCGAAACGTAGAATTAGAAGAAATTATAAAACCGCAGTTCCTCAATATTATAATGGGAAACTACAATTGCTTTTACCTCTTTGTTTAACATCAAAAGCCTCAGCAGATTTAGCACTAGTTATAGAAAAAGAAAATTGTATTTATCGAGCATCTACTTGTTTAACGTTAGATATGGCAATAAATAATGCACGATTGATTGCAAAACCAGATGACGAATGGTTAAAAGTTTAATAATTCTTGCGCACTCGTATTTTTTGTTTTATATTTGTACTCGAAAATATATAACATAATTAGAACAATATTTTTTTAGTAGAAAATACTATTTTACAAGAGCAAAAAAGAACATACAAACTTAGTGAAAAAGATTAAAACAGGATTATATGAGGATGTCTTTTCAGACATCCTCTTTTTTATATGGCTTTTATATAGATAGAAACCACCTATGGAAACACCAGAACATTTGGCTGTGTTCGGACTATAAACTTTTAATTCACTCTCAGAATTTGCGAAGATATGGGGATTTTACTTTAAACTGAATTTTGCCTTACGAAATACCGCCTTACGAAATCGTATAATAGCCCTCAAAGGTTAATAATATTGAATTATGTATGAAATTCATACACTTTTGATATATTTACACCGTAAAAAGAACAAAAAATGAAGATTTTTACATTTCAGCCAAAGAGTGTGGTTCGATTCCATGCGTTATGCTGGTAGCGGTCAATCTGACAGCTTGGAAAGGCACGCAAATTTGGTGGTATGGCGGAATTGGAAGACGCTGACAACTCTTAGTAGACTTGGTTACGATGTTATGAAAACTGGGCATCATTGTAAAACGAACCAATCCAGTGTTACACGAAAGATGTAGAAGATTGCCAAGCATTGCAGGTTCGAGTCCTGCTACCACCTCAACCCTTATAGTAGTAGCGATAAGCAAAAGCAAGAACATTGAAGCTTGTGCAGCTTACGGGGTGATGGAAATTACCATCTGACACGACTGAAAGAAGCCGAAGAATTGCATAAGTGTTCTTGTAAGTAGCTTGAAGAATGATTGAATTTGTGTTTAAGTCTGCTGGGAATACGCTCGGCATACTTAACGCAAAATGTATATGAAGTTATATACAACCTATCATAACTAAAAAACATGAAAGGACTTACAATCAAACAAGAGAACTTTTGCAATTATTACATTGAAAGCGGTAATGCTTCCGATGCTTATCGTCGTGCCTATTCATGTGAGAAGATGAAGGATGAAACGGTAAATATTAAAGCGTCTGAACTGTTAAATAACGGTAAGATTGCGGTAAGGGTAAAAGAGTTGCAAGAGGAACAAAAAGAAAAGTCAGATATAACCAAAGAACGAGTTTTGCAAGAATTGTCCGGTATAGCATTTTCTTCTATCGCTGATATGCACAATACTTGGATTGAGCGAAAAGAATTTGAAAAACTTTCTCGGAAAGAAAAATCGGCAATAAAAAGTATCTCCACAAAGATTTTTAAGAAGAATATCGGAACAAGCGATGAGCCGGAGATAGTGGACGTTGAATATGTGAAGATAGAGCTATACGATAAAATAAAAGCTATTGAACGTATCTGTAAGATGCTTGGGTTTGATTCACCGACCGAAATGAACATAAATAGGACCGAAGAGGAAATGTCCCGTGAAGATATGCTAGATGAGCTAGAACGTTTGGAGAAATTGCGTGAGGAATGAGACTGACTGATGCACAAGTTAAGAGGAAATTGGAGTTGGAGCGGATGTTATTGAGAATGGACGCTCCAAACCGTTTGTGTAAGTTCATCCCATACATGAATCCGCAATACAGTCAACAGTGGTTCCATAGGGTTATAGCAGACAACTGCCAAAAACTTTTGGAGGGCAAGATAAAGAATTTGATGGTATTCGTAAGCCCGCAGCATGGCAAATCGGAAATTATATCTCGCTCCTTTCCGGCGTATGCTCTTGGGCGCAATCCTGATCTGAAAATCGTTGGTACATCGTATAGTGCTAATCTTGCAGAACAGTTCTCGCTTTCTATTCAGCGTATTATAGATAGCAAGGAGTATCAAGCTATATTCCCCAATACTTATCTTAATGGAAGTAATGTCAGGACGAATGTAAAAGGTTATTTGCGCAATGTGGATATGTTTGAGACGGTGGGGCATAAAGGTTTTTATAAGGCGGTTGGTGTCGGTGGTTCTTTGACTGGAACGCCAGTAGATATAGCCATTATTGACGACCCGGTAAAAGATGCTATGGAGGCGTATTCCCCTGTTTATAGGGAAAGGGTATGGGATTGGTATACGTCCGTATTACTTACTCGTCTGCATAATGAGAGCAAGCAGCTTTTTATTATGACGAGATGGCATGATGATGACCTAGCTGGGCGCATATTGAAGAGAGAAGCCGATAAATGGACGGTGCTCTCAATCCCGGCTATACGCGAGACTCTTGATGATGGGAATGATTTTGATCCGCGTGAGGTAGGCGAGGCGTTATGGCCAGAACGCCATTCATTAGGAAGGCTTCTTGATGCACAAAAACGTTCTCCGCGATTCTTTTCGGCGTTATATCAACAGCATCCGACTATTGAAGGCGGAAACATTATCAAAGAGGCATGGTTCGGTCGTATTTCGGCGTTTGACTTCAAAAAGAAACGTATGGACGAGCCTATAATTTTCTTTGTCGATACGGCGTATACGGAAAAAACATCTAATGACCCGACAGGTATACTCGGTTCTTGTATGATTGGTAACAACATATACATTGTATGTTCCAAGAAAGTTAATATGAAATTCCCCGAATTATGTCGTTTCCTTCCCTCTTATGTACGAGATAATGGCTACGGAAAAGGAAGTTCCGTTCGCATTGAACCCAAAGCAAACGGGCTTTCAGTAATTGACCAATTGTATGAGAGTACCGATCTAAATGTCGTATCTACTCCCTCTCCAAAAGAAAGCAAAGAAACAAGACTCAATGCTGCATCCCCTTATGTGGAAAGCGGAAGGGTATATCTTGTTGGAGGGGATTGGAATGACACGTTTATTGATGAAGTGTGCGGTTTCCCGGCAAAGCCCCATGATGAATTTGTGGATTTACTTTGCTATTCCTTAGACTATCATCACAGGAGCTTTAATGAATTAAGTGATGAAGAAATTCTAAGGGATTTTCTTTAATTTATATAAAAATATACGGGACAATTATAGCGTCCCGTCCACATTGCGAAAATAAAACCGCACGAGACGAATGTTTCATTGCTCTTATGTGTTATATAGGGTTTTCGCCCTGCTGGTTAAACTTAAATGATTTCGATTGTCTGCTCCTTGTAATTGATAGTCACTTCTAATTTCTTCTCGCTTTTTTCAAAAATAACCGTGCAAATTTCGTGCAAATAACAAACAAACGACAAATATAAAACTGATAATTAAATTATTATAATATAAATAAACGCGTCTGGGGGGCGTGTGGTCGCAAGTTCGAATCTTGTCACCCCGACTGATTTATAAAAACACTGATAATTAATTATCAGTGTTTTTCTTTTTATATCCAGTCTTAAAAATATGGGCCTAATAGGCAAATGGTAGGCCGGTAATCGCATTAATAGACATTCATACAGGTTTTGATTCCGAAAAAAATAGACACTGCTAATCGTCAAGTCATTGATTTTGCCAATATAAAAGCAAAATAGAATTTCTATAAATTTACTTTGCATAATAGTACCTCATGGAGACAAAAACGGTCACAATATCATCATGAACCGTGTAGATAATACGATGTTCGGAATTGATACGACGAGACCAATACCCGATGAACTCATATCTCAGAAGTTCATCACTGTTTTTTAATTATTTATGTACATTTGCAAAAACTATTCAGAGATGGAACAAAAGAGTGAAATCGTATTATATCAACCAGAAGGTTCTGTAAGTCTGGAAGTCCGTTTAGAAAATGAGACCGTATGGCTGACACAACAACAGATATCTGAACTGTTCGGAACAGGGAGGCAAGCTATAACCAAACATCTAAAAAACATCTTTGCCAGTAATGAGTTAGACGAAAATTCAGTATGTTCCATTTTGGAACTAACTGCCGCAGATGGAAAAAACTATAAAACAAAAGTCTATAACTTAGATGCTATTCTATCGGTAGGCTATCGTGTAAATTCAAAAAACGCTACACTTTTCAGACGTTGGGCAAATTCTGTTCTAAAAGATTATATGTTGAAAGGTTATTCCTTAAACCATCGGTTTGAAAGATTGGAAGACAAAATCGATACCCGTTTCCAAAGATATGACTCCGAAATACAAAGGCTCAGTAACCAAGTAGATTTTTTTGTCCGCCATTCCTTACCGCCGATAGAGGGAATATTTTTTGCCGGCCAGATATTCGACGCCTACAAATTCGTTTGCGATCTTGTCAAGTCAGCCCGAAAGAGTATCGTCCTTTTCGACAACTACATAGACGAGTCTGTCTTGACTTTATTCGGGAAACGAGGAAAATCGGTATCGGTGGTGATTTATACGGATAAGATCACTCCGCAATTGGAGCTCGACATCAAGCGATTCAACGCTCAATATTCGCCTGTAAAAGTCAAGTTATACACAAAGGCGCACGATCGGTTCCTAATCATCGATGGGGAAATCTACCATATAGGCGCTTCGCTGAAAGACTTGGGAAAGAAACTTTTCGCCTTCTCGAAAATATCGGCTATTCCACCCGAAATCATATATAAACAAATTGACTCGTGAACGTTATGCGACCTCGTACCGATAAAATAGAAATCTCCGGTAATCTGCTTACAGGGGTATTCCATATCTACATCTTCAAACAAGCTAATGCCTATATCGCCTATTGTCCCTCCATCGATTTAGCCGTATCCGGGAACAGCATACGAAATGCGGAAGAGTCCTTCCAAGAATCCGTGTCGATACATCTCGACTATCAGATAAAGAATAAAGAACTCTTGAAGGACTTGAAAAAGCACAAATGGAAAAAACTATATCTTATTAAAAACAAGAAAAGCCGGTGATTGACCGGCTTTTTCATTTTTATACTTCGGTAGTTACGTTAAATACATTCTTGTTACCCAACCGACTTCAATCCAATCAAAGTTAGAAATTCAATACAACGAGGGAAATTTATCACCAACAAAAAATAATTGCTAATAATTATTTCGATTATTCCCGATAATTAGTATTATAATAATAAAGCCAAACAAACATCTAATTATCAATATTTTACAAGAACTACAAATCTTATTTCCATTTATTTTTCATTGCAATTTTAAATATATTATATTTTAGAATCATTTTTTATATACTTAAATAATGAATATAAAATAAAAATATCTACATTTGAAAACCTGAAATAAACACAAAGACTCAAAATATACTCGAATTATCCTTAATAATCCATTATTTACCCATATAATTTTAATCATTATGAGAAAAACATTTCTAGGAGTACTCGTTTTTATGAGTCAATTGATTTTTGCCCAAGGAATCGAGGTAATCAGTACCAAAGCCCTTACACTCGACGGGCAAGGAGTATTTCTCCCGAAGATAAGTCCGAAGGGGGATTGCGTTCTAGTAACCAACGAAGACATGAGCGGTCTGAAAAAATTTGATCTTGCAACCGGGAAATTGACGACCATTACCAATGACCGAAGTGCTGGGTTTAATGCCCAATTTTCCGAAGACGGCTCTACCGTAATTTATAGAAAGAGCGAATATAAAGGGAAACTTCGCTACTCATCATTAAACAGTGTAAATCTACAAACCGGGAAAACAGAACAACTAGTAAAACCTACCCGAAATCTAGAAGGTGTGACTGTAAAAGGAGGTACGGTTCTCGCTGTAAACAATGGCAAACTTATTTCTAAACGGATAGCCGGTAAAAAGCTGAAAAACCTCCCGGCTATCCCAAGTATTAAGAACAGCCAGCTTTACATTACAATCGATGGAAAAACAAAGCAACTTTCTCCCAACGGAACAAATGTAGGATATTTATGGCCATCGGTTTCTCCCGATGGGGGAAAACTTCTCTATTATGTCATTGACGAAGCGAAAGCATACGTCTGCAATATAGATGGAACAAATCCGGTTTCTTTGGGGACATTGCGTGCACCGGTCTGGTTAGGTAACGATTGGGTTGTAGGCATGGTAGATTATGATAACGGGGAAATCGTTACTTACTCCCAAATATTCGCCGTTACGTCACAAGGCACTCATCGCACGGCATTGACAGATCAATCAAAAATCTGCATGTACCCTTCTGCATCCGACGATGCTTCCAAAATCGTCTATACGACACAAAATGGAGAGATATTTTTAATGAATGTAGCAACCTCAAAATAATTAATCACCATGAAACTCAATAAACTTCTATCGATATGCTTAGGAATAACGTTAGCATTTTCGGTAAGTGCAAACGATCTAAGCGAGGCCAGAATATATATTAATCCGGGGCACGGCGGTTGGGGGCCTAACGACCGGCCGATGGCAACGATCAACTATGCTCAAATGGATACTCTCGGATTCTTCGAAACAAATACGAACTTGATAAAAGGAATGGCCCTAAGGGAAGAACTCGTAAAAGCCGGAGCCGGATATGTGAGAATGTCGCGCACGGTAAACGGTGTTGTATCGGCCGATGATGAACACAAAACCGAAAACGACAAATACATCGAGACTCAGCCCGGAGAAAGTGGAACTCAACAGTTAGTTACCCTATCGGTGATTTGTCAAGATGTAGAGGCCAACAATATGGATTATTTCATTTCGATCCATAGTAACGCTGCAACGGAGGGGAGCAGTACGAATTATCCACTGATTCTCTATCGAGGGACCGATTCGGAATCGGGAAACGGATTGACAAACGCCCGCGATATGGCTCGTGCCGCATGGCCATATGTCAACAAGAATGAGGTTACCTATAAATCCTATTATACCGGCGAAAACGACAACAACAGCCGGGGCGACATATCTTTCTATGGTAGCTCGTCCTCAAACAGCATGGGATATACCGGTTATCTCGGTGTTTTGAAACACGGGTGTGACGGCTTCCTTTGTGAAGGCTGTTTCCACACCTATCAACCCGAACGCCAAAGACTTCTCAACAAAGACTACTGCAAACAAGAAGGTATGCGATATGCTCGGGCCATACGTGCATGGTTCAACGACGATAGCGAAACTACCGGCTGCATTATGGGGACTGTTAAAGATAAATATAACACTCTCGAACACGACCTCTATAAATACAAAATCAATTCGATCGATTCCTATGCTCCCTTGAACAACGTAACTGTTATTCTTCAAAACGAGAACGGTGAAGAAGTAGGCCGATATACAACCGATAAAGAATATAATGGATTATTCGTATTTACCGATTTGACTCCCGGAAACTACAATCTGGTATTCGACATCGAGGGATTCTGGAAAGAAACCGAACCAATCGAAGTCATCGTCAATGAAACGGCATTCATTAATAAAAGGCTGACCGATTTGGAACATGAAGAACCCTCTGATGAAGAAATAGAAGAGGAAGTGCTTGATTATCCACACCCCGACCAAGACGGAGATATTGCAGCAGCGGCATATTACAATCTCTCCAAAGAAACAGAAATTACCGACATCGAAGCCTTGAATGGACTTACCGTACGTCGGGCAATACTGCGAGACAACAAATATTATGTATTGGCAGTAGATGAAAATAAAATTCCTAAACTCTTGGTTCTAAATCCAGCAACCGGAGAACTCATTAAAGAAATGAGTACCGAAGGTCTTGTAACCGAAGGTTATAACGGGAAAGAATTACCCTATATACTATCCGATATCGCCTTTACTATCGACGGCGTGCTTATTGGGACAAACTCGACGGTCATCGGCAAAGAAGGCAATGCGTATCAAACCGGAGACTTTTACGTATATAAATGGCAGGGAAGTGAAACGACCTCGTTAGAAGATTCAGCCCCGGTTGTCGTCGCTACATTACAAACGAATACAAGTGCCAGCCTCGCAGCCGCCGGAAATAACAACTCCAACTATATAGCCAACACCATCGCTGTAAGCGGCACGATCGACGATTTCCAACTGTATTTCGACTCCCATGCCGGAAACGCTTGGAATACGGCATACGGTATCAGATATGTATGTTGGAACATTAAAAACGGAGAAGTGGCCGGATTCCAGAAAAACGATACGGACTTCGACGAAAGTCAAATCGGAGAAAAAGCCCATATCACACTCTCGCCCTTAGCAAAAAGTAGATTGATCATAGACGGTACACTCACGGCCCCAAGAGAATTTTTAATGGACTGGATGAGCGATCAGGGAATCATGCTAGCCGATTTCTCGGATAACATTCCGGTAGAGTCATACGGAGCGAATTATTTCCGTTACGCCGATAAAATTTATATGAGCGCACCCATTTGTGAAAGTCAAGGAGATGGAAATTATTCTTATAAAGTTCGTTTATACGACATTACGAATGGAATAGATCAAGCCCAAAACATCGGAGATACCGAATCTTTCATCTCCACTACGGGACTTTCTCCAATGACAAGTATAGGAATCGTAGATAATTCCGATATAGATATATACCTGTTGGCTGGAAACAAAATCGTAAAATACACGACCAAAGGCATGGAGCAATCCGAATCTCCCGCCCGTATATTTGCATACAGTTTATCCTATGACGAAACAGAAGACGGATATACTATCAACTTCAACTTAAACGAGGATGCCACATCTGTAAACTTGATATTGAATAATCCAGAAACAGGCGAAGCTGTTCAAACGATTGCATTAGGAGCGCTACCAAAAGGAGCGAATCAGACTACTATATCCAGAGCCGATCTTCCTGCCGAAAAGCTGAATTGGAGTATTCAAGCCATCGCCGGAAACGTCACGAAATTTACGAAAATATCCGACGACAGTCCTCTATACCAGTACTACTCACCATACGGTGTCGCCATCGATAAATCACCTGAAAGCGACTACTTCGGACGTATCTATATAACGAACACTGCTGCCGGAACAGTAAGTGCAGGAAATCCTTCACAAGCCCAAACCTCGACAGTGGGTGTGTATGTACTCGGTGCAGACATAAGCGATATCACTCAACAAGGCTCCACAGCTTATAGCGGAACCATATCTTGGAGCGGAGAAACCGGTATGGGTCCGAGAAAAGCAGCCGTAGCATCAGATGGACGAGTATTCCTATGCGACGCCAGCACGAACAACGCAGGTATTTACCTGATGAACCCCGAAACCTTTGATATTTCTTCTATATTTACAGGAGCTACAAATTCGAATGGCAGCCTAATGATAGGAGGCAAATATGTATGCGGCCAAATAACAGCCGTAGGTATTCGAGGAGAAGGTGCTACAACTCAACTTTATGCCATAGATAAAACGGCTTCGGGTTCATCTTGGAAAAAATTTATCAACGTCTATAACATCGGCGAATCGAATACATGGACAACTGCGCCCAACGAATCGAAAGCCGCCAGTAGTTACGTGGGCAACGACAACAGCAGTATCGTACCCGTTTCTACCGGATATTGGGCCGCACAATACAGAGGTGGCGGAAGCAACTCTCCCGCAAATCCATGTATGTTCTATTACAGCGATCAATACCAAGATGCCGTATTTAATACAGCCGAGCCCAACATCATCGGTGAGTCGTCCCAAAACGGAGCTCTCGCCGTCAATGAAAAAGAACAGCTTATAGCCCTTAGCGTAAATGGCGGAGTGGCCGTGTACTCCTACAAGATGAAAGAGGGAATACCTTCTGTCACGGAAAAATTCCGAAAAGAAATTGCCGAAATGGGCGGTTATGTTAATGATTTCGAATTCGACTATGCCGGGAACTTATATGCGGTATCCAATGCCGGTGAAAGATTAGCCGTATGGGCTATGCCTACCAGTGACAACAGTTGTGTGACACCCGCAAAGAAATCATTGGTATTGAACAATATATATACAGGCATAGAAAATGCAGTAAGCATTTCACGTATATCGCCCAACCCCACGACGGGAATCATTACGATATCTGCTCAAAATACAATCGAAACGGTCGAAATATATAATATAGCCGGTTCTCTGGTAATGAGACAAGCCCATGTAGGTACGACAACTATTTCTCTCGACCTTTCCGATCTTGCTGGCGGTATGTATTTTGTAAAAGTGAACGATGGTAAAGCCGTGAAAGTCATCAAAAAATAAAATGCTAAATTATCCCAACTCATCTTTTTGAATTATAAAGATATAGTCCTACACAAAATCCCCCGCCTTGAAAAAGAGCGGGGGATTTATACATTTCTGTTAATTACGATCACTACTTTTATTACCCATTTTTATTTCTCTCGCCTCAAAAAGAAAAACCTAGCAGCAGGCCCCATCTTACATTTGAAACTCCCCCATAAGTTCATACGTGTCTGGTTCATAGCCAAAACGGAAAAACAAAGAGAACACACCGAGCAAACGAAAAATATCAGACCCGTAGTAGAAAGGATATCGCCCAATCCCACCAACAGAGAAACGATACCTCCAAAAGCAAAACCTGCTGCTCCGAACAACGCAGAGGCCGTTCCCGAATTGGCTCGCTCACAATCCATGTCCAAAGTCGTAGAAGCTGTAAAAGTCAATCCCATAGAAAAAAGCAACACAAACAGCACAGCCTCATATACAACAAAACGATATTCATTACTAAGGATTACAAACTCTACCGCAATTTCAAACTCCCCGTACGAAAATCCTCTCTTCAAAAATTAAAACAATTTCTAATATCTTCTTAACAATAAGGACTATATCAAAAACATTTTTCACATTTAAAGCCATACTATCCTAAAAATAACTTCATCGACTACATATTAACAGAAAGATACCGTATATTTGTCCCTCAAACTTTTGGATATGAAAAAAATAATAGGACTTTTTATATTCATGGGGCTGCTTTCCGCCACCACCGTCCAAGCACAAAATTACAATACGAAGTGCTTAGGCATATCAGCCGGATACATGTTCGATACAGAAAACGTACAAGCAGGAGTTTTCATGCATCTCCCCTTTGCAAAAAACTGGCGAGTAGTGCCGTCGGTCAACTACACATTCTCGCACCACGACCTCAACGAATGGGAAATCAATGGGAACATTCATTACCTCATTCCTTTCGCCGGTCGATTCTCGGTATATCCCTTAGCCGGTATCGCGTTTCAAAGTTGGAGGGGAAATGCGTTACAAAACGATAAAGAACTCTCCAATACCCGAAATAAATTCGGAATAAACGCCGGAGCCGGATTCGAAATGAACATCTCTCGCCACTTAAACCTACATATAGAGGGAAAATATATTTTCATAAACGACTTCAATCAGGCTAATATTTCTATTGGTCTCGGATACAAATTCTAATTCCCCATGAGTTTGTCTCCCTCCCGACGTTTCCATGTCGTTTCTCTGCAAGTCCCTTTTCCACCGGACTATGGAGGGGTTATCGATATTTACTATAAGTTGAAAGCGTTAAAAAAAATGGGCTACGAGACATGGCTACACACATTCCAATACGACCGGAGTAGAGCCGAACAACTGAACGAAGTAGCCGCCAGAGTCTCTTACTATCCGCGCCACCGTTCTGTTATCCGCCAGCTTTCGCATATCCCTTATATAGTTTCCAGTCGCCATTGTTCAAAACTTCTCGACGATCTGCTTTCCGACAATGCCCCCATACTGTTCGAAGGTCTGCATTGCTGCGCCTTTCTGTCCGACAAACGGCTGAAAGACCGTATCAAATTAGTCCGAACGCACAACATCGAGCACGAATATTACAAAGAATTATCCCGCAAGACATCAGGGTGGAAAAAACTCTACTACGAACTCGAAGCTGTCAAATTGGCAAAATACGAAAAGATACTCCTGCATGCCGATGCCATTTTAGCGATCTCCGAGAGCGACCGCTGTTATTTCTCGTCGAGATACCCGCAAATCCCGGTGTCGCTGCTTCCCGCCTTTCACGCATACGCCGAAGTAGCCCCTGCCGGCCCGAAGGAGAACTATATCCTTTATCACGGAAACCTTTCGGTCGAAGAGAACATCGAAGCCGCCGAATACCTGTTACGGCAAGTCGCCCCGCTCACACAAGGCACATCATGGATATTCGCCGGAAAAAATCCCCCGGAAACACTCGTTCGGCTGGTCGAACGGACACCCGGCGCACAACTCATCGCCAACCCCTCGGAAGAACAAATGAACCAGCTTATCGAAAAAGCGGCAGCCAACCTGCTCGTCACATTCCAACCCACGGGATTAAAACTGAAACTATTGAATGCCCTCTTTCACGGAGGACACTGTATCGTAAACAGCAAAATGCTATTCGGCACAGGCTTGGACAAAGCCTGCCTCATTGCCGATACGCCTCAGGCTATGGCTCGCGCTGTCGAAACCGCCTTAAACGAACCTTTCGACCAAGCCAAACGCACCGAACGAATACAGCTGCTGAAAGCGTACGATAACGAAAAGAATATTCATATCCTCTCCGATCTTCTCGAAGAGAAACTCAGGTAAATCACAAATAAACAATCATTCAACCCCTCTCCGCAGAACAAAGTTCTGTGGGTCTCCCCTATTGCTAACGCAACTTCCCGTAAGGCTACGGGACACGGCAGGGGAGAAGGGCTAATACCTTCGATAACGAGAACAGAGTGATGCATATCT
>ULPQ01048980.1_pt1 | contig 59164 bp, 47 predicted proteins | sample 1953571 | NCBI WGS metagenome assembly ULPQ01 (sample SAMEA4835631, study PRJEB28245) | human gut metagenome | biome: gut microbiome; material: fecal sample | place: Denmark | collected 2008 | reverse complement strand
TATCGGATTTACCCCTCAGGTTTTTACATTGAGCCCAGAATACGGGGATCAACGTAAAAATCTGAGAGATTCGTTGATTAAGCATAAATTTGGAATCACGGATCATTTTCCAATAAATCACTAAATGACAGACTTATGTTTTTGTATTTTTGCGGAAATGAAATCTTAATGAATATAGAATAAATGGAAAAATGGAATGAAATATGTACCGATTTGTGTAACTGCCGAAATCGGAATGTTTCTGAAAGTGAATATCAAAAGCAGGTCGTCCTTGATTTACGTTTACTGGGATGGAAACTTTATGCACATGAAATTCGTGAACAAATGACAATTGAAATTGGAGCAGCTAATGCCTTGCGTCCCGATTTTGTAATCTACAAAGATGAAAAGCCACAATTTGTTATTGAATTGAAAAAGCCTCAGCATGTGCAAAAGGAAAGAGAACGGATGCAGTTGTTTTCTTACATGAAGCAGTTGAACCTTAAAATCGGTCTTTATATAGGAGAAAATATTCAGGTTTTTTATTTTGATGCAGCAAAGGATGAAAACCCACGACAAGCGTTTCATGTGACATTAAAAACTAATTCGGAAGACGGGAAGATATTCGTTGAACTATTCAGCCGTGAAAACTATTCGCAAGAACGTTTGTTGGAATTTTGTCAGGAAAGAATAGAACAATTTCGCCAACAAGAACTGTTGATAGAAGAACTAAAATATCTGACCTCTGAAAATGGAAGAATATGGATTTATGATATGTTGCGACAAAAGTATGAGCAAGAACATGCAGCAGACTGGGTAGAAGATTTATTGCAGCAAATCGATATCCGTGTGGACCTTAAGCAGACTCCTCTTCAGAAAGTAACAATACAACAAAATAGCCGCCCAGCTTCTCTCCAACAACAATCACCTACTGCGAGGAGATATTTTTCCTTGAATGGTAACGGACATTTTTGTAAAAACGAATTGGCTTTTGCTGTAATTAAGCGTTTTGTGAATGATCACCCCGAAATGAACTATTGGGAATTTGAGCAAACAATAATGCCTAAAGCAATTGAGCGCTGGGAAGTTATTCAATCGAAAAAACAATTTAGTACCGATTCAATGAAAAATAAGCGTTGGTTTGAGAAAGAATTGTTGAAAAGCAGAGATGGAATAGAATTCGCGGTATCTACCCAATGTGGAGATAGTGATACAAGTCGTGTTAAATTCCAAGAAGTCCTAAGATTTGCACTCCAGCAAGGGTATAAGATTGAAGAAGTATTGTAAAGAATCCAATCGCATAGTTCAAAGTTTTTGAAGGATGACTTAAACATTTCCACTTCAGTCCATTTCCCCGATCAGCTTCATTTTGACACAATTTCATTGGCAATAACCACTAAAACCGCTATATTTGTATGACAATATAAATCTAAAAACATGAAAAGCATACCATATAACGATTATTATGAAAGCAAGTTATTATCTATCCCCTTATTCAAAGACTTACCGGTTAACCTAAAATGTGAAATCATCAGAAAATTACATTTCAAACTGTATGAAATAGACAAGGATACAGTCATCATCGAACAAGGAAGCACTTGCTGCTACCTGTATATCTTGCTGGAAGGAATTCTGGAAGTGAACATCATCGATGCCAACGGAAACGAAGTACTGATAGAGCATATAGAAGCTCCACGCACTTTTGCCACTCCGCATCTGTTTCAAAGGGATAATCGTTTTCCTGCTACGTTCAAGACCCTGAACAAGTCTGTCCTGCTGACTGCTACCAAGGATTCTACCTTCGAACTGCTAAGTAAGTATCCCGAGATGCTGAAAAGTTTTTTCTGTATATCTGGAAACTGCAATGCCTGTACGACGAGCAGGCTGGATGTTCTTTCCAGAAAAACGATTCGTGAAAGAGTGCTGGTATATCTCATCAAAAAGCTGAAAAAAGATTCTTCTACCATAAAAATAACGCATACCATCACTCAGCTGGCCGAATATCTGAACGTAACCCGTCCGGCCTTATCGACGGAGTTCAACAAAATGGAAAAGGAAGGTATCATCCGCAGAAAGGGAAACAACCACATTGAGCTCAACCTGAAAATGATACGCAACCTGTATAATTATTGCCTCTTCGAATAAAAGGATGTGCCAAACCAGCATGTTGTTTTGGCACATCCTCCTCTGTAAAAAGCAAACAATATTATTTCACAAATATTTGTGGATTGATGTTGAGTGAAACCCATCCCCAGTCCTGCCAGCTGCGATGATCTCCACCTTTCACGACATCCATAGTGGAAGTCCCAGCATGACAGAATACCCTACAGACAATGAAACATCCTTCATGATTTTCCAATCCAACTGGTAGTCGAACTCAGAACCCAGCGAACGTTTCATTCCGTCCAATTTAACGCCTGTAGCAAAATAGTGATAATTCAGTCCCATGGAAACAGCAGCGGAAGCCTTATAGCCGATCCCCACCTGCGTGTCCGAAAGCCCGGGAGCATAACCGTTTCTAAAATCGGACGCATAAAAATAATCCATTGCTCCGTAAAACTTATGATGAGTTCCGTATAAAGGATTGAAAGCCTTGTAGGTTCCGTCGGGACTTTTGCTTCCACTCAGATAATCGGTACCTGCATTGACCGACCAGGTTTTATTGATATGATATAAAGCACGTATGCTTCCCATGTAAGCAGAAACAGATCGTGCCGAAGCATTCTTGCCCGTCTGATAATAAAAGCTGCCCGAAAAATTCCACGAGCCGGGATTGAACTTGAGATGTGTTCCTACGGTCTGCATATATTGGGTATCCGATGTCCGGGTAGCAGCATCCCCGCCTTCCTGACCCAGATTCATGGCAAGAACAGAAATTCCTAGCGGAGTAGTGTCAAAATCATAGTGGTACCACAAGGTCTGCATATTTTTATACAGCTTGGTCTTGCTGCTATCGTAAAACGTACCTCCCGATACATACTCATCATTTTGATTGAAAGCAAATATTCCATGAAACTGATGCCCGTTTTTGTGGAACACAATCTTTAACGCATCATGATAGCGCCCTGCCACATTCCAGTCCAGCCCTCCTAAAATACGTTCGTCGTCATAAACCAACGCCTGCCTTCCCAACTGAACCAGCCAGGAGTCACTCAGCTCCAGTCCAGCCCATGCCTCGTTCAAAATAAAACGCCCGTTCTTGTCGACCAGCGCATCCTGTCCCCACACTCCTACATGCTGTGCCGAAAATCGCAAGGAAAGCTTCTTACGTTCATACCCCAATGTCAGTCGGGCACGTTCATTGATGAATCCGGCCGGACTCTCTCCTTCATTCCGCGGTATCAACGCACCGTTGCGGTACTCGCCCCGGGAACGGAGTTGCGCTGAGATAAAAAAACGATCCTGATCGCCGGTATTCTCCTGAGCACTCGACATAGCAATATTTCCCAACAACAAAAATACGGCCAAAGCCAGTGAATCTTTCTTTTTCATAGCAGTGAGATTTTATCAGTTTATATTATAAGTATGTATACTGCTTCCCTGTGCAGCAGGCAGGTAATTGATTCCCCACCAGCACATTTGCAGAAATACAAACGACACTAACAGCATATACAAGGCCATCCGCTGCCTGTGGCGGAAGCCTATCCGCATGTGAATGTAAGCAAGATAAGAAAACCAGGTAACCGCCGCCCAGGTTTCCTTCGGGTCCCACGACCAGTAATGTCCCCATGCCTCTTTAGCCCATAAAGCTCCGGTAAGCATCCCCAGCGTCATGAATGCCAGTCCTACATAAACCAGATTGTCGCACATCGCCATTTCCTTTTCTACCGCCTGTTTCTTCTTTACCCATAAAAGATACACTCCCATGATAGCAGCAGCTCCCAGCATGGCATAAGCAAACATATAAATAATCACATGAGGGGCAAACCAAGGACTCTGCAAGGCAGGCATAAGCGCCTTATTGTGAATTTCCGGCTTCAGGATGTTGACACAAATAAATACTACAGACAAGATGGAGCTAAAGCCCAATATCCATTTGTATCTCCACCGGACATAGGTAATCAACCCGGCCAGTGGCAAGAAGAAAGAATACCACAGACGAGTTTCTCCCATGGTCCTGAGCGGAGGACGTTCCAGCGAAAGCCACAGCAGCCCGATGAAGGTTCCAAACACCACCAGCCCGGCTGTCGTCAATGCACAAGCCTGCACATGCTTTCCCTTGAAGGCTCTCCACGAGCCGATTATCCAGAACAAGACAGATACGATTGCAAAATAGATGAAATAGTCCCAGCTTATCATAACTCCTCCTTTTTCGTTTTTTGAGCCATCACAAACATACATACGGCTCCCACCATCATCAGTATGATACCGGCGTACACTACAGGAAGCCACGGGTCGGAAACCAGTTCGAAAACAGAAACATCGCTCCAGCGTCCTTTCCCTTCGTCATAGCTCAACTGATACACATCCCAGCCTTCAATCGTAGCTGGTTTGTTGACCTCTATGGTTTTCTCGACGATCTTTCCGCTCTTGGTATAGAACACCACATCCGAGAAGAATCGCTGCGGCTCTCTATCGGGCATCACCAGACTGCAAGCACTATCCAAGCGCAAAGCCTGATACGGGAACAGGAAGCTTCCACAGCTTACCCACCCACCGACCGTCCGCTTTCCATCAGGAGAAAAAGCCCTGACTTTTACGGCACTGGTAGCACCGGTAGTGGCCCATTCAACATATCTTACGCTGTCCTTTCCAGGAACAGATGCAGCCATATCTATTTTATCCAGTACCTCGATACGCCAGCCCGACAAGCTGCCCGCCAGCACACCTTCCTCCAGCATCAAATGTTCCGGAGCCCTTTCCGGCAAAGCCTTCCCCGTTGCATTGTCTATCAACATCAGCTTCGGAGGATATTCGTCGATACTGAAATTCTTAAGTTCAATCGCCAAAGGCAGTTCATGCAGATTTCCGTCGGCATCGAGCGCACGCCACTCCACCTGCCCCACCCGTGTATTCATGGTGAGGCGCTGCATGTCTGCACTTCCCAGCGTTCCGGCCACCAACGCTACAAACAGTCCCAGGTGATTGCACAAAAAAGGAATCTTGCTCAGCTTGAACGAAAACAAATACCGCACAGACACCAGTCCCACAATCGTAGTCATCCAGAAATACACCAGGACAAACGGCCAGAACGAAAGCATCCGGCCAAACAAAGGGACATCTTCACGAGGGACAGAGGCAGGAACCTGCTTGGTAATTCCCATAATGAACGTAAGAAATACCACAAAAATCAAAGACGGAATAGCAGCCTGATAAGACATAGCCCAGCGAACAAAATAAACCTTACTCCGGACAAGGTACAAAATGACCAAAACCGCTACATATACAATTGCCAGATACACATTCAGCGGCCACGCAAAACTGCCCCAGTCCAGTCCGCCCGTACAAAGATGAAGGATCAGACCGATGAAGACCAGTCCTCCACAGATCATGATACCTTCACTTATTCCCCACGTTCTTTTCCACATACAACTTAAATAATACGTCCGTTCGATTTAGCCTGTTTCAACCATTCGGGTACAGTTTTCTCCAGAAAGCGTTTTTTCGCCGCCTTTTCAGCCGGAATATCCAGTCCGATATACTTTTGCGCTTTTTCTTTGGTCGTAATATCCGGCATCGGCACATCATCAGTATATCCATGCTTTGCCAGCACCTTAGAGATAGAAAGCCGTGCCTGTAAAGCACGATCCAGTCCATGCGACAAAATCCGCTGTATTTCCTGAGGCGCATGGAAGGATGCTCCATGAGAAGCCACGGCAAAGTCCCAGCGCCACTGTGCCTGACGCAGCAATTGCAGAGCCGTCTTCATTTCGCCGTCCGTTGCTCCCTTATCCCATGCAAACTTAGCCTCAATGTGTGCCGCAGCCAGTTCTTTTTCCAGACGATTGCGTATCTCGTTGGCCTTACGCTGGCGTTCGTATACATTGTTCCGCAGGGTCTCTTCACTTTCACGATGACACACCTGACAGGTACGATCGATCATAGCCAGAGGGCTCTGAACATGATGATCGCTGAATTTTACGCCTCCCTCACTCTTATAAGGCATATGGCAATCGGCACACGATACTCCACGCTGTCCGTGAATGCCCATCTGAGAAATCTCATAGTCGGGATGCTGCGCCTTGATGATTGGCGCACGGCTCAACGCATGGGTATAATCAGAAAAATTCGCTTCATCATAATACTGTTCGATGTTTTCTACGGTCATGCCTTTATCCCAGGGGAAGGTAAGGTATTTTCCATCGCCCTTAAAATAATATTCTACATGACACTGTGCGCAGACCAGCGAACGCATTTCTTGAGGAGTAGCCTTGGTAATATCCTTTCCCTGACGGGCAAACGCCTCGATAAGTGCCGGACGACTGATATGAAGATCCATCGTTTCCGAGTCGTGGCAGTCTGAACATCCGATTGGATTGACAATCTCACTTCCAAATGCAGCCCATTTATTGTTATAGAATGAATCTACCCCTATTTCCTGCATCATGCGAGGTACATCCGGACTTTTACACGTCCAGCAAGTAGACGGCTGCGGACCGTCCTGACTACCTTCGGGAGCTCCTGTCCGGAGGGTCGCCCGGATATCTTCAATGGCATGCATATGACCGCGAGGGGTAGCATAATCTTTCGAAAAAGCATAACCGGCCCACAAAATGACCATTTCCGGACGCTGCTCGAGCACATCTACCTGAACATTGCCATTAAACTCACTCTGGAAGTCTGTACGTGCCGTTTCGGTCCACGTCTGATATTCCCGTGGAAAATCACCCTGAAACTTTTCATTCTGAGCAACAATACCTTTCATCGGATTCTTTCTGTTATTGAAGATGCTCACAACCTCTGCCCTACGTTCCGACAAAGCAGATACGGCAAGTCCCAAACAAAATACAACGACCATTGATATTCCAAACAACAGCCATCCATGCCAAGATTTAAAACGATTGTTCATATATTTCAGTTTTTGATTGTTTTACTTTTTCATTTTTCTCAACCATTCCGGTAAAGGAGAATCCGGATAGGGAGTGATGGCTCCCGGAGTAGACGAAAGGCTGTTCTTGCCTCCATGCGGAACATCTCGGTGACAATCCCAGCAGGCCTTGCCTTTTCCTACTTCCGACATCATGTAATCAATGCGTCCGGTCTTTACAAACTCTGTATTCAGCTGCTGGTGGCAGCGGATACAATTATTCATAATCACCTGCGAACTTGCCGGATGCGCCTGAATCACTTGCGGCTCCGAGCTTGTAAGAAAAGCTGCCACGTGTTTCATTCCATCCATTCCCTTAAAAGTCCACTTTCTGACAAAATTCTCGTGTGGCACATGACAATCATTACACGTTGCATCCCGCCCGTGCGAGCTATGCATCCAAGTAGCATAATAAGGTGACATGATGTGGCAGTTCACACAAGCCGAAGGTTCGTCCGTCAGATAGGTATGTGCTCTCAACAGATAGAGGAAATACAATCCTCCACCTACCATGAAGCCAGCTACAAGCGCCGTTATAATTTTCTGTCGTTTGGATAACACCATAATGATATATTTTTTGCAAAAAAAACATTTTATTACAAAACTTCGTGTAATAAATATGACACTGGAGGCATTATTACTTGCTCTCAGGATGCTTTTACATGGCTTCAGTTTTACGCCAAAAGTTGAACGAATTGATATTTTTCCAATTCATTCAACCACTTTCCGGCATAAAGCCATAACTTTGCCCGTACTTTAAGAGATTCGACCGATTATGTGGAAGTATTATGCACTGCTGTCGGCGTTTTTTGCCGCACTGACAGCTATCTTTGCCAAGATAGGCGTAAAAGACATCAATTCAGACCTTGCTACAGCTATCCGCACCACGATTATCTTGTGTATTACGTGGGGAATCGTTTTCTGCAGCCGGGAAACCGCAGGCATCAGACAAGTGAGTGAACATACGTGGATATTCCTCATCCTCTCAGGAATAGCAACGGGACTGTCGTGGCTGTTTTATTTCAAAGCATTGCAAACCGGAGATGTGTCGCGTGTGGCTCCGATAGATAAGCTCAGCGTGGTCATGACCATCTGCCTGTCGTTCTTGTTTCTGCGCGAACCGGTCAGCCTGCGAGTAATAATAGGGGCTCTCCTGATTACCTGCGGAAGCATTGTAATGCTTATCAAATAATCCATAACAATCCCGTAAAACAGCTTTTTAATGACCAGACTGCCCAGACATAGAGTTTCCGACATTTCTGAAACAGGAATACGCCTGCGGCTATTCTCTCCGGACAACATACGAGAAACACCGGTCAACTATGTACATCAAGACGATTATTATATATTCGGATTTATTGAATCGGGGACTTGCAATATCCGCATCGACTTCAAGGACTATGAACTGGCGGTGAACAAAACGGCTCTGGTCTTGCCCGGACAAGTACACTGTTTTACACACTCTGACCAGCTGTCGGCGTACCTGCTCATGATAGACAGCGCTTTTGTGGAAGAAACCTCTCAAAGGGCTTTCGAACAATATACCCTGACATCGCAACTCATCTGCTTATCTCCCCAACAACAGACAAAGCTGAAATCATTGTTTGCCATCCTGTCCGACAACCAGTCGCTCCCCGGTAACCGCTCTCAGGCATTGAATCTGCATGTATCTCTTGCCATTATCGACATATCACAATGGGACTATCGGTGGCCTGCCTACTTGCTGACAATCGTCACTGCCATTATTCTCATATTGCAAAAAGGTCCCGCAGATATACATTGGGGCCTATTACACTATCAGGTAGGTATTTTATTCAGCATTTTGGGATTATGTCACCTGATCAGTCGCCTGAAGTTTCTACTGAATCACTTTTGCCTCGGAAAGTGAAAGCCCTACCACCTCCTTTGGAAGTGGATATTCCGGCTTCATCGAGGGACATTCTGTTCCTAAAGCTTTAATTTCTACAGCACTAAATTTAGTGTTAATTCACAAAGCCATAACATCACAATCCAAAAAGGCCATTACTATTTACAGCACTTTTTCGTTTTCTCCACACACTGCCCGAAAAACTCCTGAAAAAGCCCGCTGGCCAGTTTCCAGTTTTCACGGTTTATACAGTACTTCACCTTCGGAGTTTCCACCTCACCTTGTATAAGTCCCGCATCCTTCAGCTCCTTTAAATGTTGAGATACGGTAGCCTTGGCAATAGGCAATTCCTCATGAATATCACCAAAATAGCATGTTTCCTGCCGGGCAAGAAAATGCAGGATAGCAATCCGTGCCGGATGTCCCAAAGCTTTGGCAAATCTTGCCAACTGCTCTTGTGTGGCTGTATAATCCTTTTTCTCTTCCATCGTTTCTTATCGTTCGCAAAATCACGAATAATCTTTTAAATTGCAATAAAAAAATTCCTTTATGCTGAACAGAACGGTAAAATCCATCCTTCAGCACAAAGGAATTTTTCACTTATCAGAACAACTTGCTCGGATATTCTCCAGAGTCGGCAAGTGCTTTCAGCTTATCTACAACTCCCTGACGGTCGGCAGCATAAGTCACACCGAACCAACGAGAAGTCGTATCAAGTACTTCTACTGTGGCAGTACCTTCGTTGATCAACTTGTTCACCATGAGCGGAATATAATATTCAGCTTTCGGCTTGTCAATATTCTCTTTCAGGAAGTCTACGAAATAATCTTCAGAATACTTGAAATAGTCGGGAGTAAAGCCCCACATATTCATAGAAACCGGTGTATTATCTTCGATGCCTACCCATTCACCGTTCTCGTCCTTATAAGAAACAACGCCGTTGATACGCATGATTTCAGTACGTTCAACTACCGTAGTCAGGTGTCTGTGTTCATCGGTAGAGCAGATACCGCGAGCTACTGTACCACTATCGCTCAACGTATTACCTACACGGAATCCTACCATGCAGTATGTATTCTTGGCTCCTTCGGGCAGTTCAGACAGATATTTGCCGATAACGGCGAAACTGTCGCGTCCGTAGAAGTCGTCGGCATTGATAACAGCAAAAGGTTCACGAATCACATCTTTACCCATCAGCACAGCATGATTGGTACCCCATGGTTTGGTACGCTCTGCCGGGCAAGTGAATCCTTCGGGCAACTTGTCTATGCTCTGGAAAACTACTTCCACCGGAATATGATTTTCGTACTTGCTGATGATTTTCTTACGGAAATCCTCTTCAAAATCCTTTCTGATTACAAATACGATTTTTCCAAATCCGCCACGGATAGCGTCGAAAATAGAATAATCCATGATTGTTTCACCGTTAGGTCCCACGCCGTCAAGCTGCTTCAAACCTCCGTAACGGCTTCCCATTCCTGCTGCCAGGACAAATAAAGTTGGTTTCATAATATGTCTTTAAATTAAGTTATACCGCAAAGGTAAAGAATTTATATAAATGGCGCTAAATTGTTATAGAACAAAATGAATGTTGTTTCGGTTATTTTATATAAATTCGCAATAAACTATACGCTTTATTTAGCCTATGAAAAAGTATTTACGATGGACTGGGATTGCCGTCGCATCACCGTTCATACTATTTATACTACTATGCATTTTGATATACATTCCTCCTATCCAGAACTTTCTGGTGAATACGGCTACCCGTTATGCTTCCGAGGCCACAGGAATGCAAATTTCCATCGGACGGATTTCGCTCTCCTTCCCCTTAGACCTGGTAGTCAACCATACGGTTGTAGTCGACAAGCAGGACACAATTCTGAATGCCGAACGGCTGACTGCCAAGGTACAGCTCATGCCGCTCCTACGGAAGAAAGTAGAGCTGGACGGACTGCAACTTACCAAGGCTTCGGTCAATACAGCAAACCTGATTGAGGGTCTCACCCTGAAAGGAAATCTGGGAGAACTCTTCGTTTCCTCTCACGGAGTAGACCTCGACCCGGAAACTGCCATTGTCAATACACTGTCGCTGAAAGATACACACCTATCGGTATGCATGGCAGATACGACTGCTGCCGACACGACCAGCTCGGCACCGCTGTACTGGAAAATACAGCTGAAAAATGTCGATTTGGAAAATGTATCGTTTGCCATGCAGATGCCTTTAGACTCCCTCGACATGTCAGCGTCCATCGGAAAGCTGTCACTGCGCAACGGACTGGTAGACTTGCATAAATCGGCATACTCTGCCCAGACACTCAATCTGAACAAAGGTACGGCTTCCATCAATACTAATACGCTTGCTCCCGCACAGGGACTGGACGTAGCACATATCGCCATCACCGACATTAACCTACGTCTAGACTCGGTATATTATGCCGGGGAGGATATCTATGCCAATATCAAAGACTTCAACCTGAAGGAACGTTCCGGACTGGAAATTACCTCAACGCAAGGTAAGCTAATCTCCGACGCGAAAACCCTCAAGGTACCCTCGCTCCAGATAAAGACTCCCGACTCGTTCATCGAGTTTAACGCCTCTATGGACTGGGATGCTACGCATGCCGATAAGGACGGACAAATCAACGCCCGCCTCATGGCAGACATCGGCAAGAACGACTTGTTGAAGGTAGTTACCGGCATGCCTGAAGCGTTCATCCAGAAATATCCGGCTGCTCCCCTACAAATACGGGCAGGAGTAGACGGCAACCTGAAAGAGATACGCCTCACTACACTCTCGGCAAACATTCAGGGAGCACTCAAGGCACAGGCGTCGGGAAAAATTTCTCTTCCACTGGACAGCATACGCCGGAACGGTTCGGTCAACCTGAAGGTAGAAACGGGCAATCTGGCTTTCGTTGAAACCATGATGGAAGGTATCGTGCTGCCTCACGGCATGAAGTTGAACGGAGAAGCGCGAATCAACGGAAGCAAACTAGGAGCCGACTTACAATTCCTGCCAGGCAAGAAGGCTAACGTATCTGTCAAAGCAGACTACGACATGCAGAAGGAAGCCTATCTGTTCGACCTGAACGTAGACAGCCTCAACCTGCACCGTTTCATGCCTCATGACTCCATCTTCGGACTTTCGGCTACCATTCATGCTGAAGGCGAAGGCATGGACTTTTTCTCTCCGCGTACAAGAGCAATGCTAAAAACCGAAGTTTCTCACTTCCGATACGGGTCACTCGTATTCTCGGGAGTGACACTGACGGCAGGACTACAACGCTCTCAGGCTTCGGCACTGCTGAACATCAACAACCGTGCGCTCGACGTATCGGCGGAATTGCAGGCACTGTTGCATCCCAATCTGGTAAAAGCCGATCTCAATACTAACATCCGGTTGCTGGACTGGCAGGAACTGGCACTGATGAATACGCCGTTCCGCTCGTCCATGAACATTGAAGTTCATGCACAGACCGACATGAAACAGCGGCACAGTGCACGGACAACCATCAGCGGAATCCAACTGGCTACAGCAGAACGGACATTCAAGACCAAGGACCTGCATGCGGGATTCAACATGGCGCCCGACTCGGTACGAGGATATGTGAATGCTGGTGACCTTACGTTCCTGTTCCGAACAGCGAACAGTCTTGAAAAATTCATGAACAAAACCGACCGCATAGCACAAGAATTCAGTGCCCAGTGGAAAAAGAAACATATCAACCAGCAACTGCTCAAGGAGATAATGCTGACAGCCCAGCTGAAGATATTCTCCGGTTCCGACAATCCGGTTGCCAATTTTCTGGCAGCACAGCACATCAGTTATAACCGCCTGAGAGCAAACTTCAGCATGTCACCCGAAAAAGGACTGGACGGTTCTATCGACTTGTTTGGCTTGCATACTGACAGTCTGCAACTGGACACTATTTACTTCAGAGCCTCACAGGATTCTGCTCGCCTACAGTTCAACAGCGGTGTAAAGGCACTTGCCAGCAAGCGTCAGGAAGCATTCAATATCTCTCTGAACGGTTACATAGGCTCTACCGACGCACAGATGCTAATCGGTTATCTGAACGGGAAAGGAGAAACAGGCGTAGACCTCGGTCTGCAAGCCCAGCTACGTCCCAACGGAATCAGCATGCACATTACTCCCGACAACCCCACACTGGTATACCGGCCGTTCAAGGTAAATCCCGACAATTACATTTACCTGAGCGACCAGGGACGCATCCATGCCGACGTAAAGATATACGACGAGAACCATTCGGGACTGTCGTTGTACTCTACCCCCGATTCTCTCGCTCAACAAGATATTACGTTAGGACTCAACCAGATAAACATAGCTGAATTCCGGCGCATTATCCCTTACATGCCCGACATAGCCGGGTTCATCAATGCAGAAGCCCATTATATACAGACCGAAGCCAGTACGCAAGTGGCTACCGATATAAGTATCAACAATCTGGCCTACAACAAGCAGCCATTGGGCAACTGGGAAATGAGCGCCGTCTATCTTCCTAAGGAAACGGGAGAGCACAGCATCGACGGTTTTGTCATGCTGAACGGAGAAGAAATCATGAGCATGAACGGAAGTTATCTGTCGGCTTCGGACAAAAACGACAAAGACCATATCACTGCCGACGTGAACCTGCATCACCTGCCGCTGAAGATAGCCAATGCATTTATCCCCGACAATATGGCAAAGCTGCAAGGCGACCTCGACGGAGCCATTTCCGTAGAAGGCTCTACGTCGCAACCCGTATTAAACGGACAATTGGGAATGGATAGCGTCATCGTAAACATACCGCAGGCTTCGCTGAACCTTCGTTTCGATGACCGCCCGCTGAAGATAGAAAACAGCCGGTTGATATTCGAACGCTTCAATATCTTCACCAAGGGGAAAACGCCGTTCAGCATCGACGGATATGTCGATATGACCGACATGGCTGCCATGGATATCAACCTGAAGATGCAGGCACACAATTTCGAACTGATCAATGCCAAGCGCACCAAGGAATCGCTGGTTCACGGCAAACTGTATGTCGATGTCAACGCCATGCTGAAAGGAAGACCAGATGCCCTGACCATGCGCGGAAACATGAACATACTAGGCAACAGTGATTTCACCTATGTGCTGAAAGATTCACCGCTCACCGTGGAAGACCGCCTGAACGAAACCGTAACGTTTGTCGACTTCAGCGATACCACCCATATAGAGAAGCCCAACATGCCGGTTATGTCGCTGGGAGGAATGGATATCTTGATGACACTCCACATTGATGAAGCCGTACAGGCACGTGTCGACTTGAACGACAACGGCAGCAACTACATGCTGCTGGAAGGTGGAGGCGACCTCTCGTTCCAGTATCAACCCGACGGCAACATGCTGCTGAACGGACGGTACTCGCTGATGAGCGGAGAAATGAAATACGAAATGCCTATTATCCCGCTGAAAACCTTCTACATACAAGACGGAAGCTACATAGAATGGACCGGTAACTTGATGAATCCTAATCTGAACATCAAAGCCTCCGAGCGTGTACGCGCCTCGGTTTCATCCGACGGGGGAGAAAGTTCACGCATGGTCAACTTCAATGTGGGTGTTAATCTGACTAACCGCTTGGAGAATCTAGGATTCACCTTTACCCTCGAGGCCCCCGACGACGGAGCCATGCAGAATGAACTGGCGTCCAAGTCGGCAGAGGAAAAGAACAAGTTGGCAGTCACCATGCTGGTAACCGGCGTATACATGGGCGACAGCAGTGCCGGAACGAAAGGATTCGATACCAACAGTATGCTGAACTCTTTCCTGCAAAGCGAAATCAACAAAGTGGCGGGAAGCGCACTGAAAAGTATCGATATCAATTTCGGTATGGAAACCACGGACGAAAGCGGTACCGGAAATACCCGTACCGACTACAACTTCCAGTTTGCCAAACGTTTCTGGAACAACCGCTTCCAGGTAATTATCGGCGGAAAAATTTCTACCGGAAACGACGTACAGCAGCAAGATGAATCATTTATCGATAATATATCGCTGGAATACCGCCTCGACAACAGTGGAACACGCTACATCAAGATTTTCCACGACAAGAATTACGAGAGTATTCTCGACGGCGAAGTGATAGAAACCGGTGCCGGTATTGTACTGAGAAAGAAAGTAAGCAAACTGGGTGAGCTCTTCATCTTCCGCTCGCGAAAGAAGAAGCAGCCGGAACAAGAAACAGCCAACTGATTTTTTAGACACATAAAAACAGATTCATGAAAAGACAGAACATATATTATATAGCCATTCTGCTGGTAACGTTACTCTCAGCGTCATGCTCTACTACCAAGCATTTGCCTGAAGGGGAAACATTGTATTTAGGATTGAAAAAGGTAACCATCAACAACGAAGACAAAAGCAAGGCAGGACAAAACGCGCTGGCAGAAGTGGAAGGTGCAATCAGCATCGCCCCCAACTATGCCATTACAATCAATCCCAACATACGCTTTCCGATCCCCTTCGGACTATGGATATACAACCGCTTCGAGCGATATGAAAAAGGATTTGGCCATTGGGTATTCAAAAAACTGGCCTCCGACCCCGTATACGTTTCTACCGTCAATCCTGAAACTCGTATCAAGGTAGCAACCAACCTGCTGCACGACTACGGTTATTTTGACGGCAAGGTAACCTACCGTGTAGACAGCACGCGCAATCCCCGTGCCGTAAAACTGAGCTACGATATCGACATGGGTAAGCCCTACTATATCGATACTCTCATCTACGAAGGCTTCCGGCCACGTACCGACAGTCTGATCCGCGCCCACTTCGATGAACGTCTGGTACGCAGCGGCGACAACTTCGACGTGACCGTGCTAAATCAGGAACGCCAACGCCTGATAGACTTGCTGCGAGACAACGGATATTACTATGCCCGAAACGAATTTCTGACGTTTCTGGCCGACACCATCATGCGCAAAGGCTACGTCAGCATGAAGATTGTACCACGACAGAGCATACCCGAAGAAGCACTCCGCACCTATTACATCGGACACACCTCGGTGTATCTTACCGGCTACAACGGCGAACAGCCCACCGATTCGCTGAAACGACGCAACTTTACGGTTTATTATTCCGGCAAGAAACCCGGCATCCGGTACGGCGTACTTCGCAAGCGTTTCCTATACCGCAAAGGAGAAGTCTATTCACAAACCCGGCAGAACTATACGCAAGAAGCACTGGCACGACTGGACGTATTCAAGTTCAGCGACTTTCAATACACTCCCCGTAGCGGAGCCGAAAAAGATACCCTCGACATACGGGTAAATGCCATGTTCGACCTGCCCTACAATAGTGAACTGGAACTGAACGTCACGACCAAAAGTACCAAACAGACCGGACCGGGAGCCATTTTCAATCTCTCGCGCAAGAACTTCCGCGGCATGGGAGCCTCGCTTAACCTCGAGCTAAAGGGTTCGTATGAATGGCAAACGAGTTCTACCGTAGACGGCGACAAGTCGGTCATGAACTCCTATGAACTAGGAGCGGCATTGTCGCTGGAGTTTCCCCGCCTCGTACTGCCGTGGGTACGTAACCGTATCGACCCTTTCCGTTTCCCTTCGCAAACCAACTTTAAGATTTATGCCGAACAAGTGAATCGTGCCCGTTACTTCAAGATGCTTTCCTTCGGCGGAAGCGTAGCGTACAGCTTCCAGCCCTCACGCAGCATGAAGCACACAGTCACACCGCTTCATCTGGCATTCAACCACCTGCAACACCGCACGGCAGCCTTCGACTCCATAGCAGAAGCCAACCCGATGCTGTTCCACAGTCTGGACGACCAGTTCATCCCATCGGTGACCTATACCTTTACCTACGACAACTCCTGGCAGCAGCGCCGGATGCGCCTATGGTGGGAAAACTCCTTTACCTCGGCAGGAAACGTCACCTCCCTTATTTATGCAGCCTTCGGACGAAGCCTAAAAGAAAAAGATAAGAAATTTTTAGGAACTCCTTTTGCACAGTTTATGAAAATCTCAAGCGAGATACGCCCGTTGTATTACATCAGCGACAAACAGCAGATAGCAGCCCGCTTCATGGCAGGAGTTATTTGGTCGTACGGAAACAAGACCATCGCTCCCTACAGCGAACAGTTCTACGTAGGAGGTGCCAACAGTATCCGTGCCTTTACGGTACGTTCCATCGGTCCGGGCCGCTTTCATCCGGCAGAAAGTTCCACCTATTCGTACGTCGACGAAACAGGTGACATTAAACTGGAAGCCAATCTGGAGTACCGTTTCCGTATCTTGTCGAGCTTGTTCGGCGGCAACCTGAACGGAGCCGTCTTTCTGGATGCCGGCAACGTATGGCTGATGCGCAAGGATGAAGCCCGTCCGGATGCCGAATTCAGCTTCAACAAATTCTTTGATAGCATTGCACTAGGCACCGGTTTGGGCATCCGCTACGACCTGTCATTCCTCGTGCTCCGCCTCGACTGGGGAATCGCCCTTCACGTACCTTACGAAACGGGTATCTCCAAGTATTACAACATTCCCCGGTTCAAAGACGGCATGGGTATTCATTTTGCTATCGGATATCCATTCTAAGAACCGAGCCACCTACACATAAAAAATGTACCCACCTTGCAAGCAAGTACGGGTACATTCTCTTTTTATGAAAAAAGTTGAAAAGAAATAATCAATTGAAAATAATGGAATTCATAATCTGCCACTCGTGACGAGCATCGAGCACGAGCACTCCGGCCGTACTCAAGTCAATAGGCTCATCCTCACCATAGTTCTGCGACTGATTTTTCTCTCCCATCGTATACAAGCGGTTACGCACAATACTGAAACATGTTTCCGTATCAATATTATCGAGCTCGGTAATCACGGTACGTCCGTTCTCTCCATCGGGCAGCGACACCAGCGTACGGTTCTCACCAGCCGTTTCGTAATTACGCAAGATGACATCCCAGTACTTTATCACCTTTCCGTCCGCATCGAGCATCTGCATCTGGAAAGTAGGCACACCCGCATCCACATCCTCTTGCGTCATGACCACCGATATCCAGAAACTGTCGCCGAACACCGTACCCCTCGGCAGCGAAATCGTGCCCTTAGGATAAGCCTCCTCGTCGGTCTGCCAGTTCGTATCGGCACTGTCCAGATAACCGTCGCCATTCATATCCAGTGGCAGCAGCCCGTTCTTCGTATTTCCCGGGAACCACTTGCACAAGTCAATCTCGTATACTTCAAACGCATTGTTCGCAGCCGATCCAGCCAAAGCACAATCATAGTCCGTACGCGGATTCATACCGTTTATCACATTATCCTTATGAAAATCGAAAGCATCGTCCACGCTTCTGAATCCTCCGAAGATAACAGTCTGATTACGCTTGGTAGCAACCAGCCGAAGCTTCGCCACCGTACTGCCATTTACCTGCACCGGCACACGGGTAAAATAGCCAAACGTACCCGCTACCTGCCGGCGAGCCACCATCAGACCGTGCTGTGCTTCCGCCTCATCACTCAGTTTGGAAAGAATTACGCCATTTTCCACCCAGAAAATTTCCGCCCCGGCAAACACCTCTTCGGCATATCCATCATCGGGTACGGTAGCCACCTCTGTATGGTTAAAAGAATCGCCTACCTCCACACCCTTGAACGGTTCATAGCCTCCATACGTACCGCTTTGGTAACCTATCACATAAGCCATGTAAGTCTTGCCTTCCTCCAGACACTCACTGCCGGTAAGCGTAATCGTGGCATAGCGTCCCATTCCATCTTCCGTACTCCAAGGAATGCTTGCCTTGTTGTCCGGATTACTCCAGTTGTCGATAGTCTTTTTATACACCACCTTTGCCGGACTCTGATACTCCACAATCAGTATACTGAGCTTGTCGAACGTCTGCGTAGGCGTAACACTCGAGATAGGACGGCGTGACACCACAGCAGCCGGATTCACTCCCTCTCCACCTTCAAAAAGCTCGCCCACACTTTCTACCGCAACCGAAAACGTCTGCTGCTGAGGCTTTCCACTCTGCCCCTCTGCATCGAACGACGAAGAATCGCTGCAGGCAGAAAGAAGCATCAGGGCTATGCCTGCCAAATATGTCAATCTATATAACTTCATAAATAAATCATCCAGTTAAGTAACTTCATACCCTTGTAACTACCTTACACAGTGCCAATTGTTAGTCCAATACGCCAGAACAACTAATAGATTTTGACGGAGTTCCCAAACAATAAAAATGATTTGCCTCAATCGGGAAAAGATACTTGTCGAGGTCGTCGATAATACCGGTACCTATATCAGTTTCTTCTCCGAACTCAAGTCCGTCACTATTTTGCCAAGGCTTCATCAGACGTACCTTTTTGCTGGTACCCACAATACCGGTAATGGAAGTAGTCACAAACTCCGCCACAAGCGTATAGTCGTACCGCTCCCTGTCTGGGATATTCACGGGAAGCATAAATGCCGTCATGGAACATTGATAAGCCGAAGAAGAAGAGCCTATCCTTGTATTTCCATTTTCATCCACTATATCCTTTTCCGTAAAAACTTTATCCATCAGTACCCTACCCTCTTCATTAAAAGAATTGCCTTTATAAGGGCTGGTGATGTAATCTGCAATCACCTTATTATGCTCGTTAACCGCCGCAGGGACAGGAAGGATGTTTACCTTTGTATTCTGCGAATTATAAAGCAAAATTCTCACGCGCTCTACTTCCAGCGGAATCTGATTCAGGCAAACCTGCAGACCTGCGACCCTGCGCCACAAATTAATATCACCAATATTCTTGTCACTCTCCGACTGTGGTGTGAAATCTACGAAACCGGTAAAAAATTCCGAATGTGCCATATCAACGGGTGTCCTACCCTCCTGAAGTGTAATCGGATCAGTCAGTTTACTACCAATCTCAATAAACTCAGGCAAGCCATAAGTTTCTATCGAGTTCATCCCGTCATAGTCTGGCATATTATCTTGCTCTGTCGCTCCATCTACACCTACTGCTACCAGCCGGTAAGTTTTTCCGACTACAAATGTATAAGCAAACGTATACTGAATTGCTGCTGTTTCAATCGGAAGCGAATTAAAGTGTTCTCTCCATCCCACATTAAAGCGGGCTTTGCATTCACCATCGTTCCGTTCTTTGTTCATTTCGTAGATATAGAGGTATACATCCGTAACGTGCTGAACGCCAGAAATATTATTCCCATAATCGCCATCATAAACCGGCAAGGAAGTCCGGGTCTGCAAGTCACTTTGAGCCGCAATGGTAACCGTTACTCCCTCAACAGTCTGTACCGGTTCATTCTCCTTGCTGCATGAAGCTCCCAACAGGAGGAAGCCACACACAGTCAGGGCACAAAATACAGCATGTATGAATTGTTTCATTTTCATAACCCACTTTCCTTTCATTCTTTTACGAGATAGAAACGTCCGCTGTTCGTCTTCATTACACCCGCATTAACTGTAAGCGGATTTCCCTCCAACCGATAGCGATTTCCGGTCTGCTTGTCCACCAGCGTCCATCCCTTCCAGTTGCTGCCATAATTCAGGGTGAATTTTGTCTGTTGCGAACCGTCCTTTACCATGAATCCTAAATCCACACGAGCAGCATTCTTTATCTTCTGGATATCGAGCGCACGCTTGCCGGCTACGGTATACACCTTTACCTTCGGCATAAAATGCTCGTCAATCAATGAAATGACATCCTCCTTCGCATTGTAAGCATCCGATGCCCCAGCACTACGAAGCAGCGAGCAAGAACTTACAGAGTTCCCCGATACAGCCGAGATCTTCATTTCACCTGCAGCCGGTGCAAAAGCACTGCGGGAACTTCTGGTTGCGGTACTTGCAGAAGGCTGTACGAACATATCCGAAGTATAAGTTACATTAAGCTGATTCAAAGTCGTATTAGTGGACACTACATAAAAAGCCTGCAATGGTGCAATAGTACAAATACCGTCTTTCGAATCGCGAGAAACTGTAATCAAATCTCCCTCTTCCGACAAAACACTTATAGCACTCACGGAACCACTATTCTGCTGTAAGAATTTCTGAATATCCAGATAGCTCATAAACGGATTTCCTGCCACAAAATAGGTAGCTTCAGCTCCCTGTTTATCCCCCTGTTTATCATTCCGCAATTCAAAAGTAAATGAATCACTCACTTTTCCCGGATCAAAACTCTCCTTCTCATAAGTAAATCTTCCATTCTTATCTCTTGCTCCGTTCTGCAATTCTTCTTTTTTAACCCATCCTCCGGAAAGTGTATAATAATTATATATAGTATAATCTTTCGGGAAACGAAGACGATAAGAAGTCCCATCTCCTTCACTACCAACCATCAGCATGATACCCTGCGCCTGTTCGTACGGCTGAGCCACCGCATTAAACGTACGGCTCCAGTCGGCAGTGGCCGCTATTGTACTATCCGGGGCATTTGTTCCCGAAGTGGCAGTAGTAACGGCACGACTGTACATCTGTTGGCGCACCAGTGGATTATGGCGTACTTCTGGATAAGTTTCGTTATTCAGCGGAGTAAAGTATGCCGGCATTTCAGACGAAACAAACATATCGCCTGTAACCATACCTTGAAGCGGAATGGAAATCATACGAGGCATAGCGTCTGCCATTTCCATCTCCACGTATGCACGGCTATACTCCAAGTATTGTGTATTGAGTACGGCTGCTCCCGGTTCGAAATGGATATTCTCACAATAGTTACCGCCATAAAATTTATCTATACTACTCCACGATTCCAACACCGGATAACGTTTGGCTCCTGTAGGAATCACCACTTTGGTACATCCCCAAGGAGAACCGTCTGTCCAGTTGCTCCAGTTGTTCCAGTCGGTATCTGCCGGATTTCTCTTCCAGGTAGTCTTCAGCGGATGTACCTGAGCACGCAGCCCGTTGTAAGTAGACAATCCCGAAATAGAATAATCGCCTACCGGCAATGACAATTCAAAGAAATAGCCCTTATCATCCTGCTGCAATTCAGCCTCCTGTTCTATCTTCTGCCCGTTGCCGTTATATGGATAGCAGGTAAATGTAATTAGCTTATTTAATAGCTCTGGCTTAGCATCGACAGAGATACGTACATGGCCCAAATAAGTTGTTTTATCCACACAAACATGTTCGGTTATCCCATTGTATGTAATACCGTCGGTTCCTCCCTGGTCTGCCGGTTCTTCCGCACAATCGGGAATGCCATTGTTGTTCGCATCCGGACGGATGTAGAAGCCCGACAACCAGACTGTTTCAAGCGTATTTGCCAGTGAAGGGAATGAAATACGTACTTCATCGTAATCCTGTAAAGGGGTCACCTCCATATAAGCCAGCCCGGCATCGCTTATCACCTCAATGGAAGCCAGTCCGCTGGAAGTCGATTCACTTGCTACCGCCTGTACACCATTGTATGCTGCAATTGTCACATTCTGAAGAACAGATGCATTCAATGTATATCCCGGCGTACGGAGTATGGCACCTACCGGCTGTCCGCCTCTGACGCGATTAAATTTTACAGCCACAGTAGAACGGCTTATCAGGCTGACTCCTGCTACAATAGAAGCCGCTGTCTGCTGACTGTTATCAATGACGTACGACAGGTTGTTCATGGTTGTGCCCACACCTACCACCGACGGAGATTTTGTTTCCGCATAGTTGATGGTTGCTCCATGCTTCTGTGCCGTAATCATTTCCATACAGGCCTCCGATGTAGTTGTATTATTTTCACATCCATCTACCGGCTCATAGAATGCATAATACAAGCGGAAAGTATTCAGATTAATATTCAGCAAACCTGCACTCCAAAGTTCTACCCGATCGAATGCCTCCTCTGTTTCCACATAAAAGCGCAACTTGCTTCCGTCGTTTCCTATCAAACCGACTCCTACTGTATTATTCTGTCCTGTCAGCCCCTCATATACCTTAGTCTGTCCCTTATATAGTCTGATAAAGAAAAACTTCAACACATCGGCACCCAGCAGCTGATTATTTGTCTGCATCACAAAACCCACACGGGTTTTTACATTTTGCTTGTTAATCTCCTCATTTGATTTCACACTTGCCAGTCCTCCCAATTGAATCAAGCTCAACACATTGGTCGCTTCCGCATAGTTGTTATACTCAGCATCGACCAGATTCTCGACGTCTTCTATCTTATTGAAAAGAGAAATGCCTCCCTGTCCCCCCAGAGGTTCCTCCACGCTATACTGTGTTGGATTATCAGATGTATTAATCATCATCGTATTACAACCCGACACAACTTCTTTTTTGTTGCGATGAATCACGGCATACGACCATGAAGTTTCTTCTTCTCGGGTATATACAGCTTTTACTAAATAGTCACCATTTACGGTCATGCCGGTTATGCGGTTGCCCGATATAGAAGATGTAGCTCCGTTAGGCCCACTCACAAGCGAATAGCTTACTCCACCTTCCGATGGAGTCGGGAGATTGTAATAATCGGTAGAAATGGTATCATTGCCAATGGTGAAATAAGAGGATACGTCTATCTCTACCGGGTCGCGGGAGTAAGCGTAATGAACCTGCACTGCTGATAACAAATTAATGCCAGCAGGTAAATCCAGTTCCAATCTTCGGGCATTCTCTTTTATTAATATCATGCTAAACTCTCTTGCGCCTCCCGCTAAAGCAGATACTCCTATACCACTTTCTGTATTAATGCTTTGAGGATTTTTATTAGTTGTGTCATAAGCGTTTAATTTAGTTTTTCCCAAAGTGATAGAAGCTAATCCACCTCCTGTTGTATAATATCCTACTTCTGAACCAACGGGTATCGTCGCTCCAAAATCTACACGACAGGTGAGACCACCACCTAGTCCAGAAAACAATTCGCAGGTTGGACCATTACTAATATCTGAATCCACAAGATTACGACCCGACACATCAGTTAAATTCCAATCTGGCTTTTCCTGCTTAGCATTAGAATATTCATGGTCTTTGGCCGCTATTTTTTTAGGATTATCCCCCACAAACGCATAGTAAAATTCCAGTCCACTAAGTACATCGACATCGATGGAAGCACAACCGATGCGTACCTCATCAAAAGGTTTAGTAGTAGTAAATGAAATTTCACTCAAACCTCCGGATACATTCAAGAGATTTAAGTTTAGTAACTGAAAATCATCGCCACTTCCTGATGTAGAGGAACCGTCTTGTTTTTCACCTTTTAAATAAGTCTTTACCCAAAAGCCTTTCAAAACATTTAAGCTTAGTAAACCTCCTGGATCTTTATACAAGAATCCGACCTTAATGCCATTAGAAGAATCATAATAAACACGGTTTACGTCTTTTACAGACAAAATAGGAAGACCGGTATTTACCTCTGCCAATCCTGTCAGTTTAACAGAGTTATCTAAGTTCTTATCTACCAGATATTCCAACTTATTATCCGAACTACTTAAAACGCCTACCAAATTATCGGTTATCTGGTTGATTACTCTTCCTTCACCCACCAAAGGGACACGACGAGAAGGAGCATACGTATAACCTGAATAGAGAAGGTTATTCTTATCGTCATAAATTTTTTTAATATCCTCTGATATTGTTAACCCTGAAGTATTCGCATTATCTTCTGTACGGGTTCCGTTATGTTCTACACTCTGTACCGAGGGAAGTAAATCCTCATCGCGGCATGAATAAAATACAACTGTCAGCAGTGCAGCCAAAAACAGCGGCACCGATGCAGACCATTTCTTTCCGGCTATTCGACAGGCGGAAAGAAAACTCCTTTGTCTGGATGTCTGGAAAAATACTCTCATTATCTTTTGGTTTTATAGTTTTTACAATATTACTTCACTTCCCCGTCGTACATAAAGCGGTACTACCTGACTGCGGTTTTACGCGATGCTTTCTCTGAATAATGACGGAAAGCTGCCTGGCTCTTGCCTTCGGAATAATAATGAAAGACAGGCAGTCTTCCGGCTCCGATTCGTATCGTTCATGAAAAATCTCACTGTTGCCGGCGTCTTGCAGAAGAGCTTTTTGTTACTTGCCTTCGGAAGTTCAAAAAAACAGGGTAAAATAGTATTGCCTGCATGTCAGGCAATACTATTGGGTTTATCGGTTTGGAAATTATTCCAGTTCCATTCTGTGAATAACTTCCCAGTTATCGTTCACTCTCAATACAAGTTCCTGCTTGTTGTTCAGTGATTCTGGTTTGTCTTTATCCGGATCTGGAGTTCCAGGTTCCGGATCTGTACCCGGATTAGTCGGATTAGCTTCATCATTCATTCTGGTACCAATTCCATACAAGTGGTTACGTACAAGGCTATAAATATTTGCAGATTCATCCGTAACTTCAGTGCTCCAGTCAGTAGATGCACTATTCCAGCATGTGATTCTCTGGGCCAACTGTTCATCACTTGAACTCAAATTCACTTTCCAGCTTCTGAGTACTGTTCCACCTTCATTTGTCAATTGCAAAGTCAATGTCTGTTGTCCATCTACATGTGCAAACGGGATTACAAATTCACCCCCAAAAACAGAACCTTTCTGGAAAGTAGGATGACCTTCTGAAGAATATGGATTCTTCCAATTATCACCCGCATCAATCAAATTATCACCGTCATTATCTGCAATATTTGTAAACCACTGAGTCAAATCAATAGAGCTAATCTCATAAGTTTCATTTCCAGATTTACCATTCTCACCGTTTACTACATATTTTACATTTCCTGTATTTTCAGAACCATTTCCAGTAAGATCAACGCTATTGAAATGACCAAGAACCAATGACTGATTCTGAGCACTTGCAACCAGTTTCAGATATCTAGCATCCGCTATATAAGGAATATCCTTAACATAGGCAAAAGCACCTGCTACCTGACGGTTCAGTACTATCGGTTTCTTGAAACCTTTTCCATCTTCAACACTCAATTCCATCTGTCCGGCAAAGATTTCTTCGCCTACAGTATTACTCAATGGCAACACCATGTTTTCCTTGAAAGTATATTTACCTTCACCTTCTTCTGTCTTTTTAACTTCAGTAACCGCACTTAAATCATAATCACTGCTATTGCTATAACCTACCGCATACACTTGATAAGTATCGGCAGCAAGTTTATCTGCATCCTTCAGTTCGATTGTTTTCTGACGGCCATGAGCACCTGAGTCGTAAATAGAACTAACTTTGTCATTATTCCAATTTCCGATAGTTGTTACATAAACAACTTCATTACCTTTACAAATCCACAGCTTTACATTCTGAATGTCCTGTTTAGCCTCAGCACTATACAACGGACGTCCGGCACGGGTAGCCAGTCCGTCGCCACCATTTTCCACCTGAAGTGTAATAATCTGAGCACCGTCAGTCACACTCTCTACACCATTTCCGTCTTGCACATAGACAACTTCCTTGTCGCAAGAATAGAATGACAATGAAGCCATCAAAGCCATTCCCAATAAGTAATTTTTCTTCATACTTAAAATTTTAAAATATAAATAATAACATTATCAATAATCGGTCAATTAATCCAGTTCCATATCGTGCAGCAACTCCCAGTTGTCGTTCACCCGAAGATAAATCTCGAAGTCGCCCTCACCGCTTCCACCTTCGTCTACATACACATACTTCAAGATGGTAATCTCGTTACGCCCCATGGTGATGTTTACATCCTGTGGTTCCAGCGTAGGATAATAGGTTGCCCTGCCCTGAGTTCCGGCTGCTGACTTGTCGAAGAATGTCACACTCAGCGTAGAACCTTCATACGACGGCGAAGGACACATCAGGGTTTCGCTTTTTATATTGTTGTATACTTCCCAATCAAGTTCAGTATGTATATCTGTCAGACTGGAATAATGGAAGCCATTGTCCACAAAGCTGAATACATCCTGTATATCCTTGGTGGAAAAATCGATGTTGTCGGGAATTCCCTCAGCCTTGATGAGCAGGTTGCCCTTGGTACGCTCCATGGCGAGCGTATGCTTTTCATTGCCGTAACGATAGTCGAACGTGGCACTTGCCAGATAAATATCGTTTGCAGCCGCACCCACAGCCTCCATTTCTGCTGTAGTGGCATCTTCACCCAATGGTTCATTACTCTTCATGTTTCCCCATACGGTAACGGTATATTTTCCATACGGCAGCGACTCGGGAAGAGTGATGAGCTGTGTCTGGCTGTCGTTGTCAACCGGTGTATTTTTCTGCTCTGCCACTACCTTTCCTTCGGCATCGTTCACCACGTAATACAACGTGCTCACGTAGTCACGAAACGGCAGGTTTTCTGCCTTGCGCTCCATCAGTCCCAGCTTCACGGCATCGTCGATGTTGAAGTAGTTCTTGTCTTTTACCGTAAGTGTAACCTGCAGCGGCGGACAGGGAGGAACCGTATCGCGTATGCAACTGCTCCACAAAAGGCACATAGCCACCGGCAATACATATATTATCTTCATTCCTTTACTCATAGTCTTTTCCTCCTGTCAATGCTTGAAATGCCGGTGTCGTAAGGTAAGGAAGGAAATCGGGCTCGGTCTTCATTCGTTCCTTCAACCGGCTGTCGGGCAGTGCTTGTTTCAGACGGGCTGCTACCTCGTCGGCCTCTTTCTGCATGCGTGCAGCTATCAGTGCACGTACGTATTCCGCCAGCGGACTATTGTCCTCACAGCGTTCCATGATAGAAGCTGCATGCTGTGTATCGCCAACACTGAGCGATACAACCGCCGCATTCACGTCTTCGTAGCCCTGCATCAGTGTGTATGCCTCCTGCAACTTTCTTTCCTGTGCCTTGAGCAAGGCCAGGTTGTAGCGCGCCTGAGGCAGTTCGGTATTGGTCTGCAGCAGTTCGATTGCCTTTTCGTTATTTTCCTTGTACACATATACGGCTGCCTTGGTATTCAGCACCTCTGGCGAATATTCTTTCAGTCCGTCGAGCACAGCCTCCGCCTCGTCTGCCTTGTCTTCACGCAGCAGGAGCACCGCCAGATTGTTGGCTGCCACCTGCGACTGCGGGAAGTAGTGCAGAATGGTGCGGTATACCTCTTTCTTCTCTTCGGGAGTCTTCTTCAGCGTCGATACGCGCAGCAGCTCTTCTTCGTTGAAAGCATCGGGACGCTTGCCGTACATGTCGAGCAGTTCGGCATCGGTAGTGAAGCTCTTCAGCGTATACGTATATACATACTCTACCTTACGGTCTTTTTGCAGATACTTGTTCTTGATGTCGTTCCAGCAAGACAGACGGCGGATATAGCGTTCGGCCACATCGTCGTTCTCGGCATTATACTTGTCGATGATTTCTCTCACTTTCAGCGAGTCGGGATGTCCGTCGGCTGTCATTGCCTGAAGCACCGGCATCCAGCCCTCGGGACGGGAACCGATACTGAAACGTGACGCCTGCGATGCATTGAAATGAAGCTGGCCTACCAGCCAGTTCTTCGCCGAATTGGCACGGTTGCGAGCCAGCGTGGTATTGAAAGCATACGAACCGTCGGCCGATGCCATACCGTAAATGCTTACGCTATTCAGCGTGGCAAGCGAGTCGGTCACGATTTTCTGTAGCGTGGCAAGCATGCGGTTCATCTCGTTACGGTTATCGCCCAGCGACAAATTGATGTCGTAACGGTTTATCACAAACTGCAACAAGGCCTCTCCCCTGCCTTCCATAATCTTGGGACGGATTACGAACTCCGGCTCAATCCAGTTAAGCTGAAGCGATTTCTTGGGTTCTATCAGGGCAGGGATGTTATTGATGTAAGCAATATCTACAGTATCAGCAATGCTGCATTCACCGCATCCGTCGGTAGACAAGACAGCCACAATACGCCCGCCGTCAATATCGGCAGGAACAGCTACCCGTTCGGAATAATTTACATCGTATTCCTTGCGGTTGTTTACCTTGCGTGCGGAATTTGCCAGTGTATCTACATAGCCGTCAAGAAGCACACGACGTTTCATCTTCTTACTATAAATAGGCGCATCGAACACCATGGGAGTATATTCCGCCAGCATCGAATCTTTCTGCAGCAACTGCGGAACGACAATCAGGCGGCTTCTGCCGGTAAAGGCATGGCTCGGAATATGAATATTGACATCCACGTCGACAGTCGACATGCTGTCGGGGGTAAGCGTACGTACCGGTGTAACCGAAACTTTCTTACTCATACCCGATGATGCACAGCCAGCCACTCCCAGCGACAAGCATCCGGCACAAAACAAATATGTATATCTGAATTTCATATTGCAAACGTTTAAAAGATATAAGAAACCGATACAGCCAATTTTGTAAGTCCCCAATAATCTTTGGTCTTATTTTCGTGACACTTGCTGCAAGGTATGCGGGGACTCTCCTTATACCACAGACGGGCGTATCCGGCACCAATCAGTGCCTCCAGGTTCCAGTGCGGCGACAATATCCAGTTATAGCCATAGGTGACACCTCCCCCGGCCAGATAACCGTCGTAACGCTTGTCGTTGAAACCTCCGTAATATTGTGCTCCGTGCAGGTGGACTCCCACGAAATGTCCTTCGAATTTTTCACAAAACCAATATCTCAACTCCGGCTGCACCAGCCAGAAACGCATTTTCTTGTCATCCTTGAACGTCCACGGATTGTATGCCAGCTGCCAGTCGGTAGTAAACTTCCTGCTTAAACCAATTTCAATGCTGGCATTTGGAGTAGTAGTTCCCCAATAAAGAGCATTTGTTTTCAAAGCTACATTTTGAGCATTTCCGCTATACCCAAAACACAAAAAGGTGCATAGAAAGAAGAATTTTCCCTTATTCCACATCGTTTATACTATCTTTTTGATTTTTCCGCAAAGGTAAGCAGATGTAAAACAATGTAAATTACAAATTCGCGTCAAAGAATTACACTTTGCATGCATTGCCAGTCAACAGGCATTTATTCAAACTATCAGACCTCTTTTTCAAGCGCTTCCTTACGCAATTCATTAGGCGTCTTTCCAAAATATTTTTTACAGAACGTAACTAAATAGGAGGTTGAGGAGAAACTATATTTTTCTGCAATCTCATTAAACGTCAGATTACTCAACGTAATATCATGTTTTACAAATTCCTGTTTACGCAACAGCAGCCAGTTCTTTGCCGTATCATTGAACGTTTCCTTGAAGCGCCGGTTGAACGTACTCAAACTCATATTAGCCTGCACGGCGAACTCTTTCACATCGAACAATGTACGACTATTCATCAGTATGAAATCCTTAAACTCCATATCTTTTCCCAAAATCGGATGAAAGAATAACGCCAGTTCTTTCTTTGTGTATCCGGCACGCAGATAAAGAAAAAGTTCATCACGCTTTATCTGATGGTAATGTACACATCCCAGCCCTTCTCTTAAACAGCTGATGAGCAAAGGTAAAAAACGCTGAATCCGGATGTCTAACTGCAAGCAATAAGGACTTTTAGTAATATTTCCCATAACACAATGTGATAACTGCTGGATAGAAAAACGAGAGCATAATTTTAAATCGCTGACAAAGCTACATAATAATAAGGTGGAAGATTTTTGGGCATAAGTAGTTACCTGTTCATTCTTGGGAAGCAAAAACATATAACCAGGACGAGGACTGAAATGCTTGTCTATTTCAAATTTAACCTCTATATCACCTTCCAGCATGATAACCAAAAAGGTAGTATCCAGATGCCGCCGTTCTACAACAGCCCCCTCCGAAATTTCCATCAATGAAAAAATCTTACTGAATCCTTCTGCATAATTGGTGCAAGAAATATGCTCATTTTTATAAAAAAATGCCATAATACTTATATTAGTAACCGTTAAACTCTCTTCTTAAAAAATCCTTCGTCTGGTTAAAGGATTCTGACATTTTCCTTCTCAAAAGTCCAACAAATATAAATAAATTCCTATTAAAAATATAAAAAGCAATTTTTTTTTCTAATTAAACTATACATAGATCAAGACTTTCAAGGTTTTTCACTAAAAAAAATAAGGAGAAAAACGCATCAAGAAACCGGTAAGTCTCAGGAACAATGTCAGCAGGAATCTTTCCTTTTTTGTACAAAAAATCCGGAAATTTGTACAAAAGTTCACAGACATTTGTACAAATTTCCGGATATACGCTCCGAGAAAAAAACAAAAATTCCGTTATTTACTTTTCTGTTTATCCTTATATTCGGTAGGTGTCATACCAAAACGCTGCTTGAAACATTTGCTAAAATAACGCGGATCGTTGATACCTACCATGTACGAGATCTGAGTCATATTGAACTCTCCCGTCTCAATAAGCTGAGCAGCACGTTTTACACGTATTTCTTTAACAAATTCTATCGGAGCAAGTCCCGTCAGCGACTTCAATTTTTTGAAAAAGACTGAACGACTTACTGCCATCTCGTGCACCAGATCATCAATCACCAGATCTCCGTTGTCGATGTTACGCTCCATAAACTCTGTCAGCTGGTCGAGAAACCGCCGATCCTGCTGCGACATCATGTCTACTTCCTCTTCTTCATTGGTAACCTCAGGAGAATCAGGATCCATTAAGTGCTCACAATAGAACTGACGCAGTTTCTGACGACGGGCCAGCAGATTGTCCACACGAGCCTCAAGGTAAGTGGCACTAAAAGGCTTAGTAATATAACTGTCGGCACCTAATTTCAAGCTCTGGAGCTTGGTATCGATATCAGTCTTCGCCGTAAGCAGCACTATAGGTATATGACTGATAGTCAAATCCTCTCGCAATTCACGGACCAGTGTAATACCATCTTTTTCGGGCATCATGATATCGCTGATAATGATATCGGGGATATACTTCACAGCTTTTTCCATACCTTCCACCCCATTGGCAGCTTCTATGATACGAAAACGAGAGCTGAATATGCTGCGTAAGAAGAACCTCAGTTCCAGATTGTCTTCGACAAGAAGCATGGTCTTTTCAAAAGAAGTTTCAGAGGGAGCAGTCCCAGATGTGGAAGTTTCTGCAACGGTCACCACACCATCCGGCGTTTCCTGCTTGCTAATAGCATCTACTACTTCTACATTATCGGACAAGACAAATTCTACATCTTCGCCATAATGTTCTTTCCCCTTCAGGAAATCTACCATAAAGCAACTTCCCTCTCCTACTTTACTTTCTACACGTATGGTAGCGTGATGCATTTCCACCAGCTCTTTCACAAGTGAAAGCCCGATGCCCGAACTATTCGGATTGAACAAATTCTTGTCGAGCAACGTTTCGAAACGCACAAACAAAGAATTTTTCTTGTTTTCCGGAATACCGATTCCCTGATCCTGTACGCCTACTGTTACGTTTTTTTCATTATCGTGTACAAATACGGTAATGGTTTTCCCCGGCTGTGTATACTTAAATGCATTCGACAAGAGATTGAACACAATTTTCTCTACTTTATCGGCATCTACCCATAATTTCAATTCCGGTTGCTCACTCTCAAATAAAAAATCAATCTTATTCGATTCTGCCACCGATTCAAAATTTTCCATAATATTGTGTACAAACGATACGATATCAATCTGCTCGACCGAAAGTTTCATCTTATGGTTCTGTATCTTACGGAAATCCAGAATCTGATTGACCAGCCTCAGCATGCGGTGAGTATTGCGTTCTACCACTTGCAATTGCTCACGTACTTCCTTGCTTAAATCCGCACGTTTCAAGATATATTCCAGCGGTCCTTCTATCAGTGTAAGTGGCGTACGGAGCTCGTGTGAAATATTGGTGAAGAAACGTAACTTCATATCTGTAACCTGCTGCTCAACAGATACCTCATGCTTCAGGCGATAAATCAAGAACAGAATATAAGCTCCTCCCAATAGTACGAATATAAACACCAGTACATATAGGACATAAGCGTAAGGCGTTTCCCAAAACGAGGGCTTTACAGTAAAATTCAGCGTATGTTCGTTCTCTACCCAGATACCTGCCCCATTGGTCGATTTGACACGGAACACATAATCTCCCTTAGGCAGATTGGTATACGTAGCCGTACGCTGTTTACCTACATAGTTCCACTCTTTGTCGAAGCCCTCGAGTATATACGCATACTTCACATTTTCGGGAAAACTCATATCTAGTGCTGCAAACGATAACGTTACGGTATTCTCTTTATGAGAGAGCGTAAGATGCGACAAGCTGTTTAACGACTCCGGCAAAACAGAACCGGGCTTTGGAACAATCACTTGATTGTCTATCTTCAAACCAGAAAAAACAATCTCAGGAATATAAGCATTTTTTCGGATATGTCCTGGTACAAAGGATAAGAGTCCTCTGTTTGTTCCAAACAGCAGACGTCCATCAGTCGAAGCAATCGCCGTACTTTCCTCGAATAGCAACTCCTCACCAATTTCCTGCTTCAGGAAATTGTCAAAATGACGTTTTGCCTTATTCATCCTACTCAATCCGCTTTCCGAACCCATCCAAATGTTACCGTCCTTGTCTTCGGCAAGCGAGAATAGTACGTCCGTAGGAAGGCCATCCTTGGTACCATACGAAACAAACCGTGCATTACCCAGATTGTCGATATGTGTCAGTTCATTCAATCCACCACCAAACGTAGCAAAAAACAGTTGTCTATCGTGCGTAAGCAAAATATCGTATATATCGTTACAAGTCAAAGTTTCCTGCTGACCAGGCGTACTGACGTACAAATGAAAATTTATATCATCAGGTCGTGCAAATTTCTCACTGAACGACAACAATCCGTTGGAAGTTGCTACCCACAAGGTTCCCTTTCCGTCCTGACGTATACGGCGCACCTTATAACAACGTTCTATCGGATACGATTTCAGGTTATTGTGAGAGTTAATAAAGCGTACGCTGCCATCGTCTTGTCTTTCTATATAGTTGATGCCTCCGCCAAACGTAACGACCCAGATACGTCCAAAGCTATCTTCACACAAATCGTAAACACTGTTATGACTCAGGCTGTAAATATTGCTGGCATTATATACATAATGATTCACTTTGTATGTGTTTCCCTGAGGAATGAGCTGAAGCAATCCATCCCCCTTAGTAGCAATCCAGATATGCTTATGTGAATCTTCTATTATTTTATAGGCCGATCCTTTAAAAGGTGTTCCTGAAGTAGAAATCCGTCCATCAGTAGTGAGATAACCCTGAAAATGAAAGTCGAGTGAATAAACCGAGATTTTGCTGTCGCGTGTACCAATCCAAAGCTGCTTCCGGGAATCCTCGCACAAGGCTCGTACCTGATTGGCATTGGTATCATAATTACAATCGAAAGGCTTAAACAAACGAAATTTATTTTTAAAGAACGTTACTTTATCCAGTCCCTTGGAGTGCGTTCCCAACCATAAGTTACCCTGATGGTCAAGCATCATGGCATGCAACTTATTGGAAAAGCGCCATGAATCGGTACCGGCCTCATTATAAAAAGGCTGCAGACGGTTATTTTTCCGATCAAACCACGACAAACCTCCTCCTTCCGGATGTACCCACAAATTTCCCTGACCGTCTTCACAAATGGCAAACCTGGGTGCATTGCCAGGTTCCTGCTCCACCGCAATCTGTTCTACCTTGAATGTTTGAGTAAACGGATTGAAATGGCAGACACCACCAATCTTTTTTACTTCAAACCATACCTCATGGCAACTATCAACATACATAGACCGTATCGGATACTGCATGAAATCGAATTTATCGACCGGATTATAATATGTCAGGCTATCCAGTGCTGCATTGCCCACTATAAAGCCCGATGTACGGGTAGCCATTATAAGCTTATTGCCCGGCAACTGGTGAATGGCTATAATATCATCTTTCACCGATAATTCTTTCAGCTCGAAAGAAGCATCTTTCAACGAGTACTTCCAAACTCGTCCGTAACTGGAAGTGAAATAAACGTGTTCGTTCACAGAAGTTGCCGAAAAAAAAGATTGTCCCATATGACCAGCCTCAAGCCGCGTATGTACAAAAAAAGAAGATCTTTTTCCACTTGCACCATCTATTGCAAATAACCCATCTTGCGTCAGCAACCATTCCCTGTTATTCGCATCCAGATAAATAGTATTGATGGCAATTCCTTTCTCCTTGTTTGTAGTCGACAGATAGATTTTGGAAGTAAATTTTCCCGTTTTTTTATCAGGTACCACTCTGATACCTCCATTTCTATCAGTAAGCAACCACACCGTTCCATTACCGAGTGGCAAGATAGAATTAATAACCAGTTCCTTTCCTATACCATCGGCAGGTACTTCGGTAAAAGTTTCCATCCGCTTATCAAAGCGAAACGCCCTGCCATCGTAAGTAATGCACCATACATCTCCTTGCTTATCCACCTGTAAGTGATCTACACGATTGGAACTCCAAAGCATATCATTCTCCTTACGAGCCTTATACACTTTAAAGTCATAACCATTGAAACGATTAATGCCATCCCAAGTAGCAAACCATATCATTCCGTCATGGTCTTGCACCATATCCATAACCGAATTTTCCGACAAACCGTTTTCCTGCGAATAATGCGTAAAGGTACAGTTTAGCTGAGCATGAGCTAAAAGACTAACAAACAGAAGAGAAAGAATATTTAAAAGTTTTTTCATAACATTATTTTCAGCGAGTCGGACAAAAGTAATGAAAATTAAATGATTCCGCAAAGAAGAAAAGATAGTAAAATACCTCTTGCCTGTTTTATAGTGCCAATACGTAGAGAAAACAATTAAACAAGCAGAGCCCCAATTGGGGTAAAGATAAACCTTAAAATTAAAATCAAGAAAGCTTTACAAAAACAAATAAAGAGTCGTATCAATACTCCCAAACGGTGAAGTGCACCCCAAAAGTTTTCTGTCTAACTTTTGGGGTGCACTTTATGATACGACTCTTTTATATTTTACAACTTCAACCTATAACTTAATGGTGTGTAACCATTTACGCCTGAAATCTCTTTCTAGGTTACACAATCTCCAACGGAAAGAGTCTTTCATTTGGGATCATCCTTTTAAGGATTTTAGAAACGATGAGGAGGGCCACCAAATCCCCCTCTTGGTCCTCTCCCAAACCCGGGCCCACCTTTAGGAGCATCCTTTCCGCCAAACAAATTCAGACGGTAAATGAAGTGTACCATGCAATAGCTGTAGATTGCATTATATTCCGTATCCTGACGCATGGCAGCACTGATGGTACGGCTGATGTTGCTCTGGTTTCTCAAGATATCGTAGAACTGTATGCTTACCGTAGCAGCATTCCCCTTAAGGAAGTCCTGAGAAATCTGTGCATTCCAGATCAGTTCGTCGGTATTCATGCTCGATTCAGTATACCCTCTTCGGGAGTTCTGAGACAAGTCAGTAGAGATAGACATATTCCACGGCAAGCGCACATTCGTACTGGCACCATAAGAAAACTGATACGTATCCATATTATTGCTTTCCTGATAGCTGTTACGTGAATGTGTGTAATCCAGCGAACCATTCAGCGAAAACTCCCACCAGTCATTACGATACGTACCTCTCAAACGTTCTCCCAAGGACAAACGCTTCGTTGTATTTTTGTCGGTATCGGCAACAACATTCTTATCGCTGATGTAACTGATCATATTCTGATAATTTGCCCGGGTAAATGTATTGATAGTATATTTTTTGTTGCGCAAAGCAATGTTGGTACCAACCATTCCCATCAAGTTCCAGTTTCCGTTGATGTTTTCAGGAGTAGTCACATATCCACCTGTCTGCGGATCGTATACTCTTCGGTTACTGATGTCGTTCAAGACATTCTGATAACGGAAGAACGAGAACATACCCCGCTGATTTTCCGTATTGAAGAAATTATATTCGGCACGCAGCTCGTTGGTGAACGTAGGTTTCAATCCCGGATTACCGTTCTGAATATTCAACGGGTCTGTATTATCCGAAATCGGTAATAAATCTACCATATCCGGCTGGGCAGCCTTTCCACGATAACGAATACGCAACTGGCTGGTCTTGGAAAATTTATATCGGAAATCGAACGTCGGAGTAAAGTTGAATACATTTCTCACGGTCATTGTATCCAGCTCTCCCTTTTTATACGACAAATCCGACTTCTGCGGTTGGAAGCTAAGACCAGCATTCAGGCTCATCTTCTCACGCACCCAGCGGAACGTTACATCCATCTGGTGATTATAATAATTGTATACTGCATTTTTACTTAAATCTGCATTGTATTCTCCCTGTGTATCACCGTTCAGTCCATCATTCACCGTCCAGTCATCTCCCATATTGAACGTAGAGTTATCAGTTGTAGAATGTTTATACTGGAAATTATAACTGAACTGAAGAAAACCACCCGTAAAAATAGGCTCACTGTACGTCAGTCGTGCACTAACATCAGACGTCTTAGTAGGGGTCGTTATATAACGGTTCAAAATTTCCAGACGTTCTTCCGGAGATTTCTGGAAATAATCTGTCCGTGAGGTAGAGAACTGTTCACTGCTGCTATTGGTATAATTATATCTGCCACGGAAAGTTATATTTCGGCCAGCCTTTCCCAAACGGCGATTAATCATAGCAGAACCTCCAGCTGTAAGATCATCTCCCTTTTTCAAGGTATTTTTCAAAACCGTATTCACGATATTTTCTTCGGGAACCAACGAAGTCAGATCATCCGTTCCAAACAATTCATCCGTAGAATAGCCAGGATCCTGTCCGAAGGTATACGAATTTTGACTGGTAGAATTATCCGTCTTACCATAACTGATACGCGGACGGAAGATAAAAGTAGTCATAGTATCCGGTTTCCATTCGATGAAAGCATCGGCCAACATGTTAGTCGTTTTATTACGAGAATGATCAATCGCATTCTTGAATGAACTGCTCTCCGACGATACAAACGTTTCAGAAGCTTGCTTGCTGATTATATCTCCATCCTTATAATTGAATTTCACACTTCCTTCGGTTTTCAACTTCGATGTTTCAGTAGCGAAATTCACTCCACCCATCTTTACAGCCGTCAGCCCGTTATCTCCTTTGCGGAAGCCACCTCCACCACCAGGGAAGCTATTGTCGTTTACATTATTTAAAGAACCAATAGCAGTAAACTGTCTTTTCCCTTGAAAATAGTTTATCATAGCCTTTCCACTGTAACGATCTTTTGTTCCAGCCGCCAAGTCTACATTACCTACCCATCCTTTGTTCATACCAGGCTTGACAGTCAGGTCGAGTACCGTTTCCTCCTCTCCATCGTCTATTCCCGTCATCCGGGCCATATCCGACTGCTTTTCGTAAGCACGTATCTTATCAATGATATTCACAGGCAAGTTCTTCATTGCGATATTCGGATCGTCGGCAAAGAACTCTTTACCGTCAATCATAATCTTATTGATTTCCTTGCCGTTGATGGTAATTTTCCCACTTTCATCAATTTCAGCTCCTGGCAATTTTTTAACGAGTTCCTCCAGTGCCGATCCCTCTGGCACACGATAGGCTGAGCTATTATATACCAGCGTATCTTCCGAAGCCGTAACCTCCGGCGCCTGAGCTACTACAACCGCACCTTCCAGCATAATCGCATCCGAATGCAGTTTAATCGTACCCAAATTGATACGTGGCTTTGACTGTGTCAGCGTTACCGGTTGAAATGCAGGTGCATACCCTACAAAAGATACTTTCAACAAATACTTTCCCGGACGCACAGATAAAGCAAAACGTCCGTCATTATTTGTCACATCCCCCGTAACCATTGAACTATCCCGCACGGCAAGTATCTGCACCGTTGCCTGCATAACCGGAGAATTGTCATCATTATCGATGACAGTTCCCGAAACCAAACCTTTGCTACCTCTGCTTTGTGCAAAAGCGACTACCCCACAGGATATCAGTAGCAACCCCATCACCCATTTTTTCATTCTTACAATCTAATACAAATGTTTCAACGTTGGTTTGACATTGAAATATTTTAAAGGTTTAATTGCAAAACCTTTTTTAAGGGTTATTTTCTTCTAAAAGCCTTTTCAATACGATGCTTCTGCAAGAAAAACTCCCAGCAAAGTACATTGATAATCATATATACGATACCGACAGAATTATCGGCAGACTGCACATCCTGATTGATGGTTCCCTTTACCAGCATAACAATATAGTATATTCCCCACAAGTATAAGGCATACTTCATCGCCTTACTGCGAATACTGGCTATTTCTTCGTTCTCTTCCTTAGCCTTTGCCAAAAAGATCATGAATAGTGAAATCCAGATAACAAGCTTTATACACAGCTTGATATACAACAAATTACCATCGTGTACAAGTCCAAACATGTACATCAGTAAAGGTACAAAAACAGATAAGATAAGTAAAGCATAGCCTGCATATCTACACGCAACGGGTAATATTCCTTTCATAAACAAATCAATTTATTGGTAAATACTGTACAAAAATAATTAATTGTCAACGCACGGGCATGTACTTTTTACTTTTTTTCTATTTTTGCAGGAAAAACAAAAGATTTATGAGCAAACAAGAAGTTGTCATTTGTCATGAGCTGGAAGAAAATCTGCGTCATGCAGTTTCCAGCCAATCCTACGATAAAGTGTTCATCCTGACCGATGAACATACCCGCATGTATTGCCTTCCCATTATTGAAAAATATCCGTTTTTAGCTCAAGCCGAACAGATTTGTATCGGAGTAGAAGATATACATAAAAATCTGGAAACCCTCGCTTATGTATGGAATCAACTGAGCAGCAAGGGAGGTACACGCCATTCATTGCTGATTAATCTTGGTGGCGGCATGGTTACCGACTTGGGCGGCTTCGCTGCGGCTACTTTCAAACGGGGTATCGATATGATTAATATTCCGACCACTCTGCTGGCTATGGTAGATGCTTCGGTAGGCGGTAAGACAGGTATCAACTTCAATGGCTTGAAAAACGAAATCGGAGCCTTTGCTCCGGCCAACTATGTACTGATAGACTGCGAGTTTCTGAAAACCCTCGATCATCCTAATATTTTGTCGGGATATGCAGAAATGCTGAAACACGGACTTATCAGTAATGTAGAGCACTGGAGTGAACTTCTCAATTTCAATCTGGAACATGTAGACTACAAGCATTTGCAAAAACTGGTAGATACTTCCATTCAGGTAAAAGAAAAGGTTGTGGAACAAGATCCGTTTGAAAAAGGAATCCGCAAGGCACTGAACTTCGGCCATACCATAGGGCATGCATTCGAGAGTTTTGCCCTCGAAACAGAACACCCTGTATTGCACGGGTATGCAGTAGCCTGGGGAATGGTCTGTGAACTGTATTATTCTCATCTGACAGTAGGTTTTCCGAAAGACAAACTGCGCCAAACCATACAGTTCATCAAAGAACATTACGGGAAACTGGATTTCAGCTGTAAAGATTACGACCGTTTGTATGAGTTCATGAAGCACGACAAGAAAAATGCTTCGTTGGGTAACGTCAACTTTACCCTGCTGGGAGAAATCGGTGATGTTCATATCAACCAGACTGCTACACAGGATGAGATATATGATATGTTCGATTTCTACAGCGAAACAATGGGATAAACAGCCGAAGCCGTTGCAGGAACAGACATGTTTCAGGCAATATTAAGACAAAAGTCTATCTCTTTTGTTTTCAAGCATAACCGCCCAAGCTGACATTTTGCTGCAACGTGCTTCCTTAAAAAAGTAGAAAAAACTATCCCAAATAATTTGCTAGTTTAAAATAAAGCCTTACCTTTGCATCCGCAATTCGGGGTGTAGCTCAGCCCGGTTAGAGTACGCGTCTGGGGGGCGTGTGGTCGCTGGTTCGAATCCAGTCACCCCGACTGGTGAAAATGAAGGAGTTAAGCGGTTGGTTTAGCTCCTTTTTGGTTTTATATACTGACGGATTACTGACGGTTGGGGTGGAGAATAAATGCTATCAAACATAAAATAGCGAAGAAGATAATTTGTTTTGGTTTGTTCCTGCCTTCATCTGTTTACGCGAATGAACGGCAAGTCTTCCCTTTGCTATGTTTTATTTTTATGCTTGTTTATTCAATAACAATGTAACCGTTGCTTCTTTACGATCGCTATCTTCTGTTATAATGCCAAATTGAATGTCTTCATAATTCAGCCATAAGCGGACATTACACTTAAAATCGTCCAGTTCCTTGTTGGTTAACGGGTATTGAGCTGAAACACGTATGCTGACCACAGCGTTATTGTATCGGCTTAGGTCAAGTTGTTGATATTGGGTCATAGAAGCTGCAATATAGGCTAATCGCTCCTCTTGCCCGTTGGTAATGGAATGATAATCATATCGTGTACCGTATTCCACTTGCAATAGATAGGCTAAGTCCTTATACGTGAAACTGCTTCCGGACACAGTAAGTTCTTGTATGATGGATTTTCTCCGTTCCATTTTGCTTTGTATGGGACCATGGCTTCTCCAAAAATTTTCAATTATTTCCGCTGGAGAAAAGCCATAAAAGGTGATGTCGTAGATACAATGTGCGGCAATTTCCTCTTTACTTAGAGTAGCATTATTGGTTAAAACAAGTTCTTTAGCCAATTCATTCTCCCAAGAATCCCCATCTAAAGACTGCACGCTTACCCAATCCTCTTCTTGCACTATCCAAACCTTCCCGGCAAACTTAGGATTAGGCTGCATATCCCGAAGAATATCATATGCTTCCCGAAAGGCATAGATATTGTCAAGATGCCCGACTATTATTTCTTTCAAGTAAGGAAGCAAGTCGTCGAATTTCACTTCCATGATTAATTCTTTCACCGTCATAAGCATTCTGTTTTCAAGATTCTGATTACAAAATAAAGTTTGCGATATGCTATATCAGTGCATAACTTCTATAATTTGAAGGGAAATCCTATCCCATTTTTAAGAATATACTCATTCCCAGCATTATGCTCATCGTATTGATTGTATACTACGGCATAAATTTTACATCCGTATTTACGTGCAAAATAAACTGTATTCATTGTGCCGCTTTTCACAGCACATTGAACGACAATGACTTTTTGTGCCAAAGCTGCTTGCAGTCGGTTACGGGCATACAGCCGTGCAGGATTGGCTTTCACGCCAAAGGGTTGTTCAGAGATGATTAAACCGCCTTTGTTTATAATTTCTTTCTGCAAAGATTCGTTTGCTTTGGGGTGAACGATCTCCAAACCGGATGCAACTACTGCAATAGTTTTTCCATTGGCATCTACACATCCTTGATGAGCAGCAGTATCGCATCCTAATGCCAATCCGCTCACTATGATATTTCCTTTCAAGGCATAGTCTTTAGCCAACTGATAGGCTATATCACATCCGACATCATCAGCGTTTCGTGAGCCAATGATGGCTATGGAGTTTTCATTATAAAGTAACTCCTTATTCCCTAATAGATGAATTAACGCAGGTGCTTCTACGCCAATCTTGGCAAATAAAACTGGATAATCGTCTGCATAATAAGGGATAACACAAACGCCCGCTTCTTTTTGTTTCTCACAAATCATTTTTGCTTTTGCGAAAGTTGCCGGATGAAGGGCGATTATTTCTCGCAATTCTCGTTCCTCTTTACTGCATATATCAGCATAGTGACACCGCAACAAGTGCAGGCATGTCAGTTCTTCTATTGAAAATCTTTTCTCCATAATCTCATTCATTTTATGCAAAGATGAGTGGAAGCAATGCCAATGTAAAGCATAACTATAAATTTTCTCATCTTATGCTTTGATGCTGCATATCTTTAATGGAACTTTGCGGCAAAAGAGATTGCGTTTCTCATTGAGAATGAAAACTATCTTGGGGGAATTCGCTATATTTGTTTTAGAATTCATTCACTTTAAAATATACGTTTATGGAAACATTATCAGATCAATTGACCACAATTTACAACGACCATTGGGGAAAGTTAATGGAACAACTGGAAGCCAATGGATTGCGAGACAAACTGCAATGTCCGTTCTTAATTTCTCTGTTGCGTTCGGGACAAAAGAAAGAAGAAAGAGAAAAAGAACAAGCGCTAATAGGTTATGATAAGTGGTATGCGCAGAAAGAAACCCCAAAGCATGAAGAATGGTACACCAAAGCCGACATCAAAATCATGTTCTTTGGTAAAGAGCCAAATGGTTGGGAACGAGATAATGTTGAAGAACATTTAGATGTAGGTGATTTAATGGCTACCTATGAAGATTTCCTTGATGACAATTATGTGGCAATAGAAGGGAATGGAGGATATTTTAGTGGTGGAAGTCAATTCTTCAAAAGAGGAATCAACGGTATCATGGCAGAAATTAAAGATAATTTGCTCAATGCATATCCTGGCAAGCGTGTCTCTATGATTTGGAATGAAATTTCTAAACTTTCTGCCCGTACTACAAAAGGTGGTGGTGCCGTAAATGCAGATGTGCACGAAATAGAGAAGAACTTTTTCCACGTAATTCCGGATGAAGTTGAAATTCTTAAACCGGATATATTGATATTCTTTATTGGACCGGGAATGGAAAACAACAAATACTATAATTACATATTGGAGAACTTTAAGTTAAATGGGAAGCCAAATCCGTTACCCAATTTGCCTACGGGCGAGGATGTCATCAAACTTCCTATTGAGGGTGTAAAATTCGCATATAAAACTTATCATCCCGGATATGCACCTAAAGATGCGAATACATTTCATTGGAAACTTTACGATGCCATTCTTAAAGATATCAAAGAAAACATAGACAAACTTTTAAAGAAAGAATAACTTGTGAACCACTTTGGCATAACTTGATCTCATCTTTGCATTGAAATGGATGGAAAGATGAGGTTTTGTTTTTCCTATGTACAACTAAAAGCAGAACAATATGGAAGAGAAAAACAAAGTGGTAAGCAAACGCCTGCAAAAGCAATTGAAGGAATTAATACGTAATGGGCAGCTTGAAGAAGCGGCAATACGGCTTGAGTCTATAGCAAAGGTCGGTAATCCCAATGCACAATATCAATTAGGGCAATTGCTTTTCGATATTATGAGAGACAAAAGGGATTATACTGGCATAGAAAAAGTGGTTTATTGGTATGAAGAGGCTGTTAAACAGGGGTATGCCAAAGCATTGACAGCACTTGGCGAATTGTATTTTCCCGGAACTTGGGATGCTTGCATGGGGAATGTGAAACGCTCTCCTACTTTTACACTGCAGACAGACTTAAGCAAATCGTTATCTTATTTTGTACAAGCTTCTGAAAAGGGAGAGCGGTTATGGGCTAATTCCATCTCATTATCTAATCTGTTCCACTCTTTGGACGCTACAGACGATATGAAAAATGAAGTTATGCAAACAGTATTGATTCTTGCCCGAAAAGGAAATTGTGATGCGGCATATCATTTGATTGATGAATGGTTGTGGCATTTCAGACACCCTGATAGAGTGCCAGATATTCTTCATTTGACACCGGAGGAATTGCTTCATACGGATTGGTTTCTCGCATTATTGGATTATGAAATCAAATGTCAGAAAAGGGGAGAACATACGGAAGATGATGCGATAAGGCTATTGGATGAGTTAGCAAAGAATGGCAATCAAGAAGCCTTGGATATGTTGACGGACATCGGACTGCAAGTCGGTGGATTAGTAGCTTGTTGGGCTGGAGATATTCATTATGAACGCCAAGAGTATGAGCTCGCCCTGAAATGTTATCAAGTTGGCGAATATTCTCGTATGTTGGGGCAAATGTATGAGCGGGGCGAAGGCACTGCCCCCGATGCAGAGAAAGCATTCCATTATTATGTGGAAGCGGAAAGTTATTACAATATGGGGCGAATATATGAACAGGGTATCGGAACAGAAAAGGATTTGCAAAAGGCTTTTGAATGCTATCACAAAATAATTCATGAAGAATGTTGGAACCATGCTTCTGATGAATGGAATGAACAAGTCTTGGCTACACGCCGTTCGTTCCGTCGCTTGAAGAAGGTTCTGTTTGAGCAAAAAGATGAGATACGGATGACAGTTACTGCAAAAGAATCGGAATCCGTCTGTGGCTTCTCGTTTATCAGCTATGGCGATTGTCTTTTCACGATAGATTGGGGTGACGGGCAAGTGGAAAAGATAAACAATGAGAAAGGGGAAGAAATCCATGCAGAACATACGTATGTGAAAAAAGGAGAATGGCACATCTGCTTGAAAAGCGATGAAACGCATACCCTTACTTCTTTCCATTATACATGCGAGGCGTGTACACTGAAAGCGTTGAATGTGACGCAATGCCCGATACTTATTGATTTGTACTGCGTCAATCAAGAACTGAAGCATTTGAACATTTCCAAAAATCCAAGGCTGGAACGCTTGGTGTGCCGTGGCAACAAACTGGAAACATTGAATATCAGGCAAAACAACCGCCTTACACAGCTTGATTGTTCAGATAATCCATTGAATTATTTGAATTGGCATCCGCGATACTCGGCTTTGCTCCAAATTTGTATCCAAAACACCACATTGTTTCCAGACCAATACGATTTCCTTGATTATTTGTTAAAGAGAAATGATGGTCGGAAAGTGAATGCTATTTCAGAAGACTCTTTTGGAACATCTTACTTGAACTTGGCTTATTATATGCGTTGCAGTAATTGGAAAGATATTAAAGAGGAAGTAAAAAACGGTGTGACCAGTGGAAAAATGCATACATGGGAAAAATACCGTCAGGCTTTTGCTAAAATTTGCTCTATGGAAGTGGATAAAACGAATACCAACGGCAAATGGAAGATAGTCAGCGACGGTTGGGTTCATGGCGAATATAACTTAGGGAACGGTGATTATTCTCCACAAGACATAGAAGATGTTCACATGTCATGGAGTGAATGGTTAGCAACGCCTGTAGAAGCTATTGAGAAAGAAGGATGGATGATGTTGCCACTTACAAAACCTTCTGAAATAGCAGGTCAGTGCTTTTTAGGTATGACTTACGGAAATAAATGGTGTGATATAAACCTGTTAAGAAGCCGGAACTTTAACTTGTGATATTAAACCGATGAGATTGGATTCTAAAGGAAAACATTTGTTTGCATTTTCGGACACGCAGTATGCACCGAAAATTAAGTATCCCCAAAGACACAGATATTCTGATTTGTGCCGGGGATGTCGTATCAGATTTTCAAGAAAATGGGTTGAGTGATTTTTTTGACTGGTTTTCTTCCTGTCCGGCACAGCTTCGCTTATTTGTGCCGGGCAACCACGAAATCATTTTCGACTTTTGTCCGGAAGAAGCCTGCCGAATGATACCTGCAAATGTAACTTTACTTGAAGATTGCGGTATAGAATATGACGGCATTACTTTCTATGCCATTTCCAGCAGGATGGTTCAGCAAATACAATGGTTGGGAGGGGAGTGTGGACTGCCTTCTGAAACGGATTTTTTGATTACCCACATTCCCTCGAAAGACATATTGGATGAAGGTATGGGCAGCGAGATATTGAAACAAATAATTTTAGAACGTCAACCAAGATATCATCTTTTCGGCCATGTACATTCTAAAGGAGGAGTATGCGAGGAAAAGTGGAGCACAAAGTTTGGCAATGTCTCCACCTTTCAGGCACTTTGCAAAACAAATGATTAATCCGAGTTATAGCGTTTCCCGTTTTGGTCTATGATATGCTGGCATACCAGATGGGCTTCCACCCAAAAATCATTTAACCGCAATAAGTCCGGAATGGAGTAAGGCTTGTGTGTGCAAATATCATGTATGGCATGACACACGATAACGTGCTCCAGTTCTGGACGGCGCAAACGCCCTTCCGCCCATGTCACTCCATCATCCCATACATCCACACATTGTAACTGTTCATCTGTCATATCCGATGTGTTTTGAGGCGAATAATTACAGGAGCATTCTTCAATTTCGGGAACTCCTCCGTTGTAATCCTCAAGCAAATAGTAAATCAATTCAATCATATAAGCAAAATCGGAACCATAATGACCATCTTCCGGTAAAATCAATATGGAATCCTCGTCATTATACACATACTTCAGCGTACCGGAAACCACATAATCGTCATCAAAAGATTCATCTTTAGGGCTGTCAATCAATGTACGGTAGAGGTTTGCCATGCGATGATACATCTTCTTGGTCAAACTATCCAGCAATTCGTTTACTGATTCAAAACGTTGGATTTCCTGCGAAGTGGCTTGGAACATCCGGTTAAGAATCAAGCTCCGTGTGCCTATCAAATCTTGTATCTTTTCTATCTGTACTGCACCGATATGCCTCAAATCAAGGCTGCCCTTTTCCTGTTCGCTCATGAGCTTTTTGATTTCCGCTTCCACTTCCAACAGCAAAGCACGTCTCTTGGCCACATCATTTTCATTATAAATGTAGTCTGTCAAATCTTCTGCATATAAATCCATAATCGTCTTATTTATTGAATGATGTGGCAAAAATAAGTTCACCTTATGCCAAACGAAAGCATAGGAATACTTTTCTTTCAGAATAACAAAATCTTTTTAGCGTATGCTTTAATATGGCATAACTTTACGCGATATTTGCATTATCGAACTCAAAACTTTGTATTATGGAACAACTGACATTCAAATCTTTGCTTACTCGGTTTAGTTTTGATGACATCTTACCTGAGTTTAAAGCCTTGTATCGAAAGATAAGACCCGACTTGTTTGAGCAGACAGATTGGGATATTTATCGGAATGTATATCAAGACTTACAAACCCGTAAAGAAAAAGAAAGTAAGTCCAAGTATACCATTCAAATAAGTGAACGTTGGGAAGACTTGCAATTTATAGGTTCAAATTGTTACTTGTATTATGAAGGAGGAGATGATTATGACTATCGAGGAATAGGTGGCTATCCCTGTCTGTCAGAGATTTTAGACATGAGAATCAATCTCGATAGCAATGTCGCACTTTCGTTAGAAGAATTAACTGCAGGCTTGCTTTGGGAAATTACGTATGACAAGCGTAACGGATTAATGGATGTTGATATGGAACATTTGACCTTTAAGTATTTACTTACTCGTTTCTGTTTTGATGAAATCTTAAGCGATTTCAAGACTTTGTATCAAAGGAATGTGCCAGAATCGTTTCTGAAAGCGGATTGGGAAGCTTATCGGAAAGTGTATCAGTATCTTCAGTTGCTTGAACCATCAGGGTCAAAGTATTGCATCTATCTGGCATCCCGTTGGGAAGGATGCTCGCCTTTGATTGATATGAATTGTTCCATCTACGATAAAAATAGGGATGAAATTTGTCAGCCTATGGCAACATATCCTAAATGGTCGGAAATATTAGGCATGAGGATTATCATTGAATATGATATAGTAATCAGACCACAAGAACTGACCGCCGGATTGCTTTGGGAAATCACTTATTACGGAGAAATGGAAAAAATGATTCAAGAGCATCTTGAAAAACTGTTCAAATAGCTGATTTTGTAGAAGGAACTCACAAAAAGGAATAGTATGACAAAAGATTTATTCGACAAATACATCTGGTTGGTAGATACTATCTACAGAGCCGGAAAAATCACGTTTGAGGAAATTAACGAGCGCTGGCTTCGTTCACGATTGAGTGAAGGGGAAGATATTCCATTAAGGACTTTTCATAACTGGCGTATAGCCATCGAACAAGTGTTTGATATAAATATCAACTGCAACCGAAAGGGAGGTTATTACTACTATATTGAGAATGCGGATGATATGCAAAAGGGAGGTGTCCGCAACTGGTTGCTCAATACATTTGCGGTCAATAATCTGATAAACGAAAGCCATCATTTGAAACGCAGGATTCTGTTTGAAGAGATTCCTTCCGGCAGAAAATATCTCACGTCTGTTATTGAAGCCATGCGTGACGGATTGGAAATAGAATTATATTATCAAAGCTATTGGTATGAGGAACCAAGTACCTATACGCTGCAACCTTATTGCATCAAAGTATTTAAGCAAAGATGGTATGTCATTGGTTTCTGCAAAGAACGGAATAATATCCGCACCTTTTCTTTGGATAGAATACAACAACTGACCACTTTGGATGCCAAATTCGTTTATCCTAAAGATTTTGACCCGGAAGCCTACTTTGCAGACTATTTCGGCATTATGATTGAAAACAAGAAGTTGGAAACCATTCGGATTAAAGTCTATGGAATGCATGTACAGTATATCCGTGCTTTGCCTTTGCATCGTTCCCAATGTGAAATAGAAACAACGGTAGATTATTCCATCTTTGAGTACCGTATGAAACCGACATTGGACTTCCGGCAGGAATTACTCTCAAGAGGGGCAGATGTAGAGGTGCTTGCTCCTTTAACTTTTCGGGAAGAAATGATTCAATCTGTGGATAAAATGAGTTCATTATACAATAAACCGTAATCTTACGTGCAAATGAAAAAGAAACATATTGATGTTCAATCCTATTTTCAAGATTGGGCACAAGCCAAAAGGAAGGAAGTGCAGGATATGGAAAAGTCCATGAGGGAAAATCCGTTATATCAGAAGGAAGTTAACTCGATGGATGATGATGAAACTTGGTCAGAGCGATTCCACTTCATAGTTCGCAAGGGACTCTCTGAAAAAGAATGGAAAGCGTATCAAAAGGGCATAAGAAAAGACCGCTTACAGATTTGGGCAATGTTCATGAATGAGAATCCGGACTACGATTATCACTATTTCTTGAATCTGTTGAAATTCAAATTAGAATGGATTATTTTCTACTGGGAGAACTTTGGGCATTTAGCTTGTGCGGAACATGATATTAGCCGTATGCGAATTGCCACAAAACTTTTGGATATTATCATGAATGAAAATCCTGATGCTCCCATCCCTTATGTGAATATGAAAAACAAACACCGCTTCCGTGTATATCATAAATCGCAGGGCATGTATGAAATTGATAGTGAGCATGAAGTTCGCTTTCGCAAAGCATATTGTTTGTTCTTTAGGTTTTTAGAATATCATCTGTTAGGATGGTGGGATTGAGAAACGATATACCCCCAACAACTCAAACGAATTGTTGGGGGCAATAATTATCTCAGGGCTTCTGCTTCCTGTTGTAACAATCTTGCCCGTTCAAGTTTTTCAGCCCTTACCCTTGTACGGTATTCAAAATCTTCCACCACGTTGCGAATGTTACCAATAAGTTTTTTATTCCTATTGTACGTAAATATGACTTCCAAAGTATCTAAATCTGCTTCACTCGCTCTGCCATGCATTCGAATAAAACGATACTTTAGGTCGTTATCTGACAAAACCATATTTCTTTTAAACTGATAAGCATTACTTACCAAAAGAAGCATAATCATTCCAATCATACCCACTTGCCACAGAAACGGGCGGGAGGTTTTGAAATCAATGATATGCGTATGATTGTTCTGAACTTTCAGATTTTGCAAACGTTGCAATTCATTGCTGATTCGTTCTTGCTCGGCAAATATTTTTCCGTTGGTTGTACTCAGAACTGAATATACTTCTTTGAGTTCTTTTAACCGCAAATTTATAGCGGTACGAAGTCTTTCTTGTCCTTCTTTGTCATAAGATAGTCCGGTTTTCATTTCCGTTATTTCCGATTGAAGCCGTTGTAGGTTGTCTGAGAGCAGGATAATTCCTTCACTACCCTCATCTTCTTGTTTCTCCGTTTCTACATTTACTAATTCTTTGATTTCGGAACAGAGGTTATATACTGCATCCAGTGTGTGGATAAAATTGTTGTTTTCCATTTCTTTCATTTTCGTATCTGTTTTTTGAGTGATTACCAGTTTATTCTTTTCTTTTTCTTCTTTTTCAACTTCCGTTGAAAGGCAGCTTCCGCATTTTCATCAGCATTGTTAAGAGTAGGGGTAAATAATCCACCCAATGCTCCGACAAGGCTTTCCGCGATATTGCTGCTTGATGTATAAGTATTCTCATGTTGTATTACAGATTGTCCATTGTTGGTCACTATTCCGATACCCTGTTGGTATTGGTTATCAGTTTCTCCCAATTGCCCATCCAGTTTTAGATAGCTGAAACTTCTGTCAATGTCCGAAGCCTTAAACGTAATGCCGTCTTTGGTAAAAGATAAACCTTGAATAACATTACTCCTACCTCTATATTTGAACTCCGTTATTATTCCTTGTCTGGATAATTCCGATATGAACAGCTTCCAGCTATTGGATTTGCTTAACGAGTTCTTGACCGCATGGCAAATCTCATACTTCGTTTTATCATTTCCTTTCAGACGGTGAGTCCGTACCCTATCCTTTCCTTTACCAAAATAAAGTCCATACTTCTCTTTCAGTTCCTTGCAGACTTTGACATTCCGATAACAGTCGTTCTTGTCATTGATGATGCGTCCGTTGTTATTCACTCGGTTGAAAACAATGTGAACATGCGGATGCTTCTGGTCATTGTGCCGGGCAATGATATATTAGGTATCTTTGATTCCCATTTTCTGCATATACTCCTTTGCCAGACTTACCAACATCTCATCTGTCATTCTCGGGGCGTCCTCAGGTGCATAGCTGAGCGAGATATGTCCCACAGGCTGACAGATATTCGGTTTCATCATCCGCTGAGCTTGAAAACAGTCCGTAATGGTCTGAATGCTGTCCGTCAACACTCCTTCCGCAGCCAGCAGTCTCGCTTCCGGCTTACCCAGTACATAATTGACACATCCTTTGAATCCCGCTCCCTTACTTATTTTTCCAATCATCGGACAACTGTTTAATGATTTGTACTATCTTTTCTTCAACAGCATAAGTTCTGTTGCTACGCCAGCAAATCCTCCGGCATTGGCTTTATGGGCAAGCTGGTTGATGTTATTGGCTTCTCCGGCAAGTTTCCGCAACACGTCCGCATCCGCCTTGCTGATGCGCTGTACTACTTTACCCGTAAGCAATACGGAGTGGACGAACCTACTGAGTGAAACTCCTGCATCTTTCCTGCGCTTCTCTACCGCTTGGTATTCAATATCTGTAAATCTTGCGCTGACCACACGCACCTTGTTGCGCCTGGTCTGCCGTGATTGTTGTTTATCTTTTTCCATTCTGAAATTCCTTTTGGACTGCAACCAACGGGAGCAGGTTGTCTTTGCCTTCCGGCAAAGCAAGGGCGGAAATGTATACATTTCCATTACCTTGCTTCCTTAGCCTGCACATATTCCGTTGCTACAGCAATGTTACTTGATTAATACTACAGACTTCTGCCTTTCGACTTCTTGGGCACTGATGTTTGTATGATTTTCTTTTCTCGAAGAGGATTCCGTTTACACAAGTACTCATTCAAATCCTTGCATCCACTATATAGATGTGATGCGTCACGGATATTGATGGTACTACCATACTCTTTTCGGATTTGCAGAATGGCTTCTATCCCTGCACGGTCGTTATCAAAAAAGCAATGAATGCGCTGATAATTTCCCAACGGATAAAGAGCCTTGGAAACATTCGATACAGAATTCAGTACCATATAGTCTTGTTTGTCAAATTCCGGATATTGGGGACAACTGTCCAATCTCAATGTCAAGAAAGAAAGATAATCCATAAATCCTTCAAAGACATAGCAGACTTCATTTTGCCTGTTCGTATGCCGAATATGACTGATGTCCTTGGGAGCAATACACCCCTTGAAATACTTGTTCCGTATTTCATACCCTCCACGCACATTAGGGAACCCGACTGCATAGTAATGCTTACCGTTGTTCTCGAAATGTACTTCGCAACATTCTCTTTTCGCAAGTTCCGTATTAATCCCCCTTTCACGCAGATAGGAAAGCAAAATAGGTGATTCCAAAGGTTTCACTTCCATACGTTGAAAACTCGGTTCTGTAGGAGATTGCTTCTGAAAAGAAAAGGAAACGGGGCAAATATGCGGAGCCTGCTCCTCAATTTGATGCAAAATGTAAGGTACACTTTCAGAACAATACAGTACCGAAGCCAAGGTAAGTATATTACCTCCCTTACCCAGCCCGAAATCATACCATTTATTGATTTCGGTATTCACCTTAAACGATGCGTCTGTTTCCTCTCTAAATGGTGATTTATACCAAAGGTTCATTCCCTGTCGTTTGACCGGATTATACCCCAAACTATGCAGATAATCTTCCAGTTTAATATTCTTTGCTTCTTCTATTGTCATTTTCTTATGAATTTGAATGTGAATGAAATGTGTTGATTTGTTGAGCGACGAACTTATCTTACTGAAAAACAACAGAATGACACTTCCACATCAACTCAACAAAGACCGATGAGAAAAAGAAATAACTACTTCTCTTTTCAACAGCATATTTAAGAAGTTGAGTGTTTGTTGAGAATATTATTCTCTTATACTCAGCAAGTTGGTATTATCCTTCAACAATTCAACAAAAAATTTAGAATTCATCCAGTTGTTTTCTGGTAATGGTGTAATAGCGTCCTACCCGTCTGATGGGTTCAAATCTCCTTTCTTTGTTACAGGCAAACAGATAAGTGGTATAAGTCAATCCGTTCGGAGCTGGAGCCAGTTTCCAGTCCTCGGTCACAATTTTCCTTAACCAATGCTTGTCAATTCTGACTTGGGAAAGATTCAGCAGGATAAGCAAGTCATTCAGACAAAAAGAAAAGCTGTCTATTTCCATACACTCCATGATTTCCTTTATCAGCTCTGCAGCTTCCACCTCGTATTTACTTTTGTTGCAGCGTATGATTTTCAATAAGGCCGCTGTTTCCGTCTGTTTCGGTGAAAACCACATACGGCTCACATTTTGAGTGGTCAGTGACCGATGTTGCAAAAAGTAAAGGAATGCCGGAATCTCCTCAATCAGTTTCTGTAAGAAGTGTGTATCGTCATTTTCCAGATGATGAATCTTCCTTACCCAATACCGTGTTTCTCCCGGGTCGATAATTACAGGAAGTCTTTCGTTATTTGAACAAAGCACAAACTTGGCAAAGAAGGCAATCTCATCACGGTCTTTACCTTTTGCTTCCACTTTATAGGATAAAGTTGTACTCAGATTTTTCAACCGTTCCGAATCCTCCCTGCGGTTCAGCAATACCTCATCCACTACAATGATGAGTTTTCCTGCCCAATCCGAATTGAACTGACTGCGGAAATCTTCATTCGTATTAAAGGTTACATTATTGCGGAACATAGCTTTCAGGAAGTTCAGGAACGTACTCTTTCCCGTATTGCGTTCTTCCGATACCAATAATAAAATCGGCAATTTCTGAATAGGATGCAAATAAAGGAGTTGCAAATAATCTACCCCCAATTCGTATTGCTCGCCAAAGATATGGTGTAGCAAAGCCTGAATATGAGAGAAATCTCCTTCTTTTGGCTGGTGTCCTATCGGTTCATACAGATTCAGAAAATTATCAATCACTTGACGGTAGTTCACATGGTCAGGTACAGTACAAAAGCCGTCATACTTTGGGACATTTGCCAGATAATCTTTACCATAATCCTGACGAAGTGTTTCATTGTTCCAGACTATACGCTTTTTTACGTAACCACCATTCAGACGAGGCTGGTTCACTATCTTGTATAGTGTCGTACCAACCCGGACAAATGGGCTTTCATTCCTCAATGTTTCATCCGTACTCATACCTTAGCGTTTACGTTTAAAACATTTCTGAATGTTGGCCGCGGAATCACAACCTTCACTGCTGTTAGAAACCAATTGCTTGTGCGCCCATTCAATAAGAGCCTTCCGAGAAAACACAAGTTTGTTTCCATACTTCATAAAAGGTATCTGTTCCTGCGAAGTCATTTTGTATAATTTCGCTTTTGAAGTCGGAAAGCCGTTATCCTCCAGCACCTTCAATGCATTGGGCATACTTAACGTATCAGGTAAATCAGAACTAGGTACTGCCTGTTGGTTTCCTGAAAAGAATTTTGAAACCGCATTGAATACAGCTTCTTGAATTTGTTCCTCTGTTGCGACAATGATATTTGCCATAATCAAACATTTTAGGGGTTAAACAATAAGCTGTCGTCACAGCCATCTCAACGTTGATACGGCAAAGGAAATATAAAAATAAGAGCTTATAAAACAGGATAATATCTATATCAGCTATGCCAACAGCGGACATTTGATGTCATTTGAAGACATTTGCCAGACAGCATTTCAAGGCTTGGCAACAAATGGCTCGAATTGGCACTAATTGACACAGTTAATATAGATGATAAAAGAAAATGTGATTTTATTGTTTTTGTTTGCGAAGCTGGTCTATTACCTCGTCTATATCGAAGAATTCCAGATTGGTGAATGATTTCTTGCTGGGCTTTATCAGACCTTCCTTTATCCATTTATTGACGGATGCTTGGGTTGTCTTCATCCATTTGGCTAAATGAACATTTGTAATCAGGTAGCATCCGTTTAATTGCGTAACAGTATGTTTGTTTGCTGAAAAGCCACGCTGCAAACGGTCTATCAACATATCAATATCTTTTTTAATGATTTTGGGTGCTGGTCTGTTTTCTTTGATGGTCAGTTCAATAGAATTCATGTCGAAGTTAGCCAACTGTGGTAGTTTGGATAACTCTTCGATGATATGACCAGCACATCGCAAATCTTGAATATGGAATGTTAATTGCTTCCGTCTTGGCATAGTAATAATGATTTTCCTTTTTCTGTGGTATAATATTTCTGCAAACGGCTGTTAGGCTTATCAGGAACAGTCATTGCCAACAATCCTTCAGCAATCAAAGGATTTATATATTTCCTCTTAAACTTTGTTCTATCACTAAAATTGAATAAAGCAATAATCTGAGTTAAAGAATTTTCGAGCAAGCATGTTTCCAATATAGTTTTTATCTCCTTTTGACTTAATGCTACCTTAGTGCCGACTTGCTGCCAACTTAGTGCCGACTTAGTGCCGACTTGTCGGTGACTTGTCGGTATATTTTCTGCAAACTCAAATTCTTTAGGGTCACGATAGGTAATGGAAAAGATAAACTCTTCCCCACTATGTATCTCTATTTCAGAATTTTCAAAATATAACGGAGCATATTTCCGAATATTTTTCTGTCCCGAACCAAGCTCCTCAGCCCATTTCATCTCACGGAACACCTTTGTTATTAGCGGATTCTTTGTACGGGTGCGCCAATCATTTATATCTATATCCCCTGTTTGGAAAGGTTTCGTCCAATTCTCCGTTATAACCCGGTCGCGGAATATGAGAAACTTATTGGTATATGAACTGATATATTCACGGTGCAGAAGGGGGCTCAACGTAAAAACCGAAAGCTTCGTTACTTTAAGCATAATATTAATTTAAAGAAAAAGGCCATCTCAAGTTCATTCATTATGAGACGGCCCCTTTTCAACACTGATATCAAGTAATATCTTACTTTTCAAACATCACTCCTTATGATCATGTTCATGGCATTCATGATGATGTTCATGAGATGAACAGCTTACTCCCGAATCAGTAAGAGTACCGTTTAAATACTCAGCAGCCACATCGAGAATATTACCCGAACAACCTCTTATCACCTTGATATGATGGGTGGTTAATACGTTTAAAGCACCTTGTCCCATATTTCCTGCCAACATGACGCTGACTCCCATATTTTCCAATTCTCCCGCAATATTAGATTTACACCCGCATCCCTGAGGAGAAGGAATAGTTTCGCTACTCAGAATTTGATTGTCTGCCCCTACTGTCAAGATTGTATAATACTCACAGTGACCAAAATGGCTGTCAACCATATTATCTCTGGTAGGAATTGCAATTTTCATCATAATCTCACTTTTATTAATGTTAATATTACTTATGCTTATGTCATTGGAGTGGCACATCGGACATTCTATCTTACGGATTTTAAGTGCCGGATTGATATTATTGAATAAAAAGCCGCATACTCCACAACGGAACCATTCACTATCGGTATACGATACTCCGCCTTCTATCATTATCGCCACCCCACGTACCAATGCTGTGGCTATCTTTTGCCTCGCACTGACATATATCCGGCTAAGAGTCGGACGTGATACTCCCATTGAAACAGACGCTTCTTGCTGGGTTTTCATTTCATAATCACACAGTCGTATCGCTTCATATTCTTCAAAATGCAAGAATATAGTATCCTTACGACAATAGCTTGAAGCTATCGGCTTAAATCCTGCCACAGAAGGCATATCATTGATTTTACGGATATTTTTAGGACGTGGTGACATGAATGTATTTATTGTTTCCGCCCGCAAATATAATGAACAAATGTTCATAATAGAACAAGAAGTCATTTTTTAACATTAAAGACAGATATGCCTTGAAACCAGTAGAAAGAACACTCTTAAAACAAGAATCCCAGCCTTCGTTTGAGTGAAAGCCGGGATCTTTTCTTATAAACCAATTATCCCAGAATCAGTCTGCACAAAAAGACAGACAGATAAAGAGTCAATACAAATATCCAAACCTTACTTTCCTTTCAAAGCATCGGCTGCCGCTTTTGCCTGATCATACAGCTCGCTTCCTTTCAGAGTAATGAGTATTTTAGACAAGCATCCCATAGAGGCCGCATTATAACTTTCAATATGAATATGCGTATCGACAGGCACTTTCGAACCAGCCGGCATTGGTTCGCCTCCCATGTCTTTAGACAATCCGTCGTATGCAAAAGGCTTACCGTTATTGTCGTAAGATAATACCACCAAGTCATCCAGTTCGAATGCATCGGTCGGCTCGTATGAATCAAATCCGATTGCGGTGGCCGTCAGTTCCAATTCACCAACCAGCTTAACCAAATGACGTGAAACAGATATATCTTCTATCTTCATAGGAGTGACAACCTTCAGCGGTAGTTCCGGATCAATTTCGGTTACCACCTCTTTGCCTTTCACTTTTTCGAAAGCAGCATTCATTGACTCCTTAAACTTTTCTTCCGCTGTTTTCATCTCTTCGAGGATTTTCTTCATATTATCCTCACCTCCACTTTGCAATTCAGCCCGTTTCGCATCCGAAAAAGTTTCAAAATCACTCACAAGTGAGGGTATTTCTCCAAAAGGTCCCGAAGCTGAAGCTTTGCTTCCATCACCTCCACAAGATACTAACATCGCCGCTGAGGCCAAACCTGCAATCATTACAAACAACAAACTTTTCATAGGCTTTTATTTTAAATGAACAAATGGAATATCTGTCTCTTATCCGGTCAAGGGAGCAACCACATTATCCCTCCCTGCTTTTTTCAGTTTCTTACGGATACGATAGCGCACTGAATAAATGGTCTTCTTTTCTATATGAAACAAGGTCTGGATATCCCCATATTCCATACCGATAGCAAAACACAAAAGATATCTGATATCCGTATGAGTAAGAACATGATAACATTGTAAAATATCCTTTCCCTCTTCACCTTTTATCTGATAGGAAGCCAAACGATGAAGATATTTCACTTTCCGTTCATCGCTGATGTTTGCTTCCGAATCGACAATGACCGCACACAGTTTTTTTATAATCACCAAAATAGAATACTCTGTCAGTCCGGAATTGAGAAATTCTGTGTTTTGCATAATGTTGACGTTCTTATCTTCTGCAAACAAAATTAACCGAATCTGTGCTTCAAATAAATAGACAAATATAGACAAATGCCTGTCTCTCCATAAAAAATCACTTCATAAGAAACTGAAAAGAAGGATTGTCCCTGAATTTCTTACGCAACCGATAACGTACTGTATACACACTGGCTGGCTCTACACTAAAAATCGTAGCAATATCGCGAGCCTCAAACTCAAGATAAAAGCAAAGAATATACTTTATGTCCATTTGTGTCATCCGAGAAATGGAAGTCGCAAACTGACGTTCAAATGCTACTAAATTAAGAGTTGAAAGCTTCTGTATATATTCATCGCGTACAGCAGGATCTAAACGGGCTGCCATAACAACCGATTTCATCTTTTCCACTGCAACTTCAAAATTACGTAATACCTGTCTGGATTCAAGACTATCCTTCAGGTCAGAATATTGCGATTTAACGGTTTCCAGTTCCTGAAGATTCATCTCCGACTCAAGAGCAGACTGATAAAGACGGTCTTGCAAGCGGCGACGATGCAGTATATAAATCCAGACTACAAACACAAGAATTACCACGGCAGCCACCAGCGAGCCGATAAGCAAACGAAGAATGACGGTACGCTGTTCTTCTCGTTCTTTCAGATTCTGCAACTCCAGGTTTTTCTTCTCTACTCCAAATTTAGTAGAGATTTCATCCAGCTGCCGTGCAAGTTCACTATCGTAAACCTTTTGATGGTAATCTATTATCTTTTGCTGATACGCCAGCGCCTCCTTATAATTACCAAGAGCCGAATCCATCGAAACAATGTTTTCATAAGCATCCAGACGTTCCTGACGGATACCGTTGTTTATCGTATCGGCATCCATCATACGCAGCGCATCTTTAAACACCTTGATGGCTTTCGGATAATGTCCCTGACTTTTATAAAGCGTAGCATACGCACAGCGTACATTCAGCTCTACCT
>ULPQ01008238.1_pt1 | contig 79344 bp, 83 predicted proteins | sample 1953571 | NCBI WGS metagenome assembly ULPQ01 (sample SAMEA4835631, study PRJEB28245) | human gut metagenome | biome: gut microbiome; material: fecal sample | place: Denmark | collected 2008 | reverse complement strand
ACAATGATAAACTTTTTCAATTAATCGGTAATATTGAACTTCTTAAAGAATATAAGCTTACTGTTGTGCTTAATGAAGCTTACGGCAAGCTGAGAAAAGAGCTTGTAGGAGTTGAAGAACTTGGAAAGTAACGAACTTATTGAAAGCATTTATTTTATTTGCGGTTCAATTCTTGTTGTTGAGTTAATCAAATTTTCGATAGATTATTTGATTAAGCCGCTTGTTAATTGGATTAGTTCATTATTTCCTGAAGATTGGGGGTCTACAAAATAAAAGAGTTAATTTTACTTTTTATAGCTTTTGCTATCTTCCTTTACGGCGTTTATGCTTTACTTCGTGATTGTACGAAAAAGCTTATAGCCGTAAGGTTAGAAATAAAGAAAGAAAAAGAAAGGGGGAAAATAGATAATGCCTGTACTTCAGCCGATTAATGCCGCTACCGTGCTTGATAAGACTATTACATCCGAAATGGTCGGCGGTGTACTTAATGAAGTTGTAGCTGTTATTCCTACTATTATTCCTGTTGCAATTACATTTATTGCAATTCGTAAGGGTATCAGCTTCGTACTCGGTATGCTTCGTTCAGCATAATTTTTTTGTATATTTTTATACTATTTGTTTTTTACCTCGAGCGAGGGGAGAGGGGAAACCCTTTCCCCTTATTTTTATGAAAGGAGATTTTTTTATGAAAAAGATTTATTGTGTTATTTTTTCTGTAATGCTTGTTGTCTTTACTATGATACCTGTTACCGCTTTTGCATATACGGGTGCCGCTAATGCTGATTATAGAGCAATTGCAAGCGATTCCGGTATTGCTATTGCGGATGATATGAAATATTACGTAGTTTATACTGAAAAGGGTAAAACTGATTATGTTTATGCGGTATTTAGTACTCAGGAGATTGCTGCAACTTCTTATACTATGAATGGTGGTGTTTATTATTGTTTGAAACCTCCTACCGGTACTGTAATAACTGTTGTACGTTATTCTTATCAAAATATATATAGTAACCCTACTTCGCTAAATGAAAAGTTTTCTTTTTCAACTAGTTATAATATGCACGGCCTTAATCCTTATACCGGGTTGCGTTATGAGACAGCTGGAGATAGTTCTGCCGCTAAAAATCCTTTAGTTCCTGCATATAGTAACTATGATTTTGATAATGCCGGAACAACTTTTCAGCAAACCCCCTCGACTCCGACAACACCGGGGACGGAGGGGGAGACAACACCGGGAGCGGCAGTTCTTGGACAGACGTTCAAAAAGACCAACTTATCACAAGTATTGAGCGAATTAATAGCAGTATTGCCAATATTAGTTCCGGTATTGATAAGCTTTATAGCAATTCGCAAGGGATTGAAGTTTACCTTAAGTCAATTGAGAGCAGCTTAAAATATAAAAATAACTCTATTACTCTTTATGTTAATGATATTAAGAATTTTGTCAGTTTAATTTATAGTCAGCTTGATAATGCAGTATGGTATTTAAATGCTATTAATGAAAACATAGTTGATTTAAATGATACAGTTATGAAATACTCTGATATATTTTTAAGCAGTATTTCGAATTTTCAAAAGGCTTTAGCTTCATATTTCGGTTTTGACTTAACTCTTGATATAAACGGCTATAACACAGACCCTTCAAAGGCTTTTAGTTTTAGCATTAAAGAAACTTTTAAAGAAGTGCTGCTTGATGTATATAAAACAATTGATAACACTATCAATCCTCGTTCGGAAGATAATGCAGAAGCTTTTGATGCAGCTTTAATTAATGTTAAGGATAATACTTTTATCGGCTCTGCTTATGAAGTTGTTGATACGGTGCCTAACGACATTAAGAACGCATTAACAACGGATAGTTCGCCTGTTTTGACATTTAAAACGGCAGGGGTAAGTAATAGTTATTATTCTAATCCCGGCTAAATCGTATAGCGTGGATTTTAGCTGGTATGCTCCTTTTAAAGGTGTAGGTGATACAGTTGTTAGTTGCTTTATGTACCTTGGATTTTTGGTTGCTCTTTGGAAGCGTTTGCCTGAAATTATACACGGCGCAGGTGTTACCTTTGTTGGCGGTGTTGAATTCCACGAAAATCAATTAAATGATATGATTAACGATTCTATGGCTAATGATTATTACGAGCATTTGAAAGCTAATGGCGGATATGATGATATTGATGATTTTTAGTGAGGTGATAATATGATTGTAATTACTTTTCTTAATTGGGTAGCTAATTTGTTGCACGGTACTCAATTTGATATTTCATCTATAACAACTTCATTTGATATTTTAACTGAAGCTATCGGTTTTATAGGTTACTTTATTCCTATGGGTCCTGTTATTGTTATTCTTGGCTTTTTAATCGGTACTTATGTTTATAGATTGATTGTATCTGTTTTAAAGCTTTTATGGTCGATTATACCATTACTATAAAATAATTAAGCTTGCTGTTTGCGTAGTCGGCTTCGCCGACACGCAACAGCTCTTAATATTTGGGGGTGTTAATTTTATGATATTAACTGTTTTAAAGGCTTTATGGTCTTGTTTATGGGTTCTTCTTAAACCTTGTTTATTTGTCCTTATACCTTTTAGTATTGTATTTGGTATTGCTTTTTATGTTGCTTATCTGCGTAAGAAAAAAAGCGGTACAGCGCATAGGGAAGTGATAGCTCACTATAATCCTAAAGCTGATGTTAGTATATTAACTAAGCTTTTTGTTCAGCTTCCCCGGCAGTATTGGGATAATTATTACAATATTAAAGTAGGGGAGTTTCGTCAACACGGTATTATTATGTATACAGGTAAGCAGGGTATGGGAAAAACTCTAACAATGACACATGATATATTACAACTTAAATATCAATATCCGTCTTTGAAAATCGGCACTAACTACAGAAGGAAAAAGATGACTTGTTTTCTTATTGGTATCATAAGGATTTACGGTTATCTGATGACGTTGTTACTTATGAAGATAGGTATAGACTTCGTAAATGTGATGAAGTTGACCATTTGGAAAGTATTATAGCTATTACTCGGCAGAAAATGTTTAACGAAGTTATGCTTGAGATTTTCCAAATACTCGAGCTTGGACCTTATGATAAAACTAATTTGAAACAAAAAAATAGGGGCTCTGAATGAGCTCCTATAGCTGTTTTATTCAAGTAAATAATAGGGATGAAATATTGACATAGGTTAATTTTTATGTTATAATTGCACAAAATAAATATTTTGTGCAATTTAGGGGACTTAAAATCATAATTATTCCGTTTTGAAATAAATTATTGATATTTAACATATTATACTGATAATATCCGCAAGCAACGATTAAACTATTCATTTGTAGCTATTTAGTTATTTTGAAACGATAATTACATTGTTTAAAAAGTTTCTATCAAATAAATGGTTTTATATTAACTGCTATAACGAATATAATAAACTAATTAACTAAAATTGCCAAAATGTTTATTTAATTCTAAGGAGTTAATCTAATATGCGTAAAGAAGAATTCAGTACATTACCAAAGCTTGTACAGCAATATTTAGTTTATATTGAAGCTATCAAAGGTCACAGCGAAAAATCTGTACTTGAGTATGCTTCAGACTTACGTACCTTTTTCAGATACATAGTCAAATTAAAAGGCTTATACAGTTTTGACACAGAGGACGAAAAAATTGACTTATCCCCTATTGATTTAAATTTTATACAGAGTGTAAATCTTGAAGATGCATATCAATTTATGATTTATTGCAAAAACGTAAGGCAAAACAACGAAACTACACGTGCAAGACGTGTAATATGCATCAGAAGATTTTATGCTTATTTGACAGACAATTTAGGATTGCTTGAAAAAAATCCTATGAAAAATCTCGACATTCCGAAAACAAAAAAATCATTGCCTAAATATTTGTCACTTGAAGAAGCTGAAAAGCTTTTGTCGGTTATAGACGGCAAATACAAAGAGCGAGATTATGCAATGATTACGCTGTTTTTAAACTGCGGAATGCGACTAAGTGAGCTTGTATCAATTGATTATAACGATATAAAAGCCGACGGTACGCTCGTCATAACCGGTAAAGGAAACAAGGAACGAACTGTTTATTTAAACCAAGCGTGCATTAATGCTGTCACCACATATATGAAAGTACGGCCGCACGACGGTGTAAAAGACAGAGCGCTGTTTTTAAGTTCTCGCAATCAAAGGATAAGCAACAGAAGCGTTCAGCATATTGTTGAAGAATATTTAAAAAAAGCAGGATTAGGTGATCGTGGTTTATCGGTTCATAAGCTAAGACATACAGCAGCAACGCTTATGTATCAGCACGGCAATGTTGACGTATTGCTTCTTAAGGAAATACTCGGTCACGAAAATCTCAGCACCACGGAAATTTATACTCATATCAGCAATGACGCAACTAAAAAAGCTGTTGATTCTAACCCGTTATCAAGCGAAAAACCTAAATGGTAACAACACTTTTCAAAAGCGTTTCAATTAGTGCACAAACGCCCGAAAAAGCAATTATAATCAAACCGTAAATCAAAAATTTTCTTAATGTCGGCTTGACTTCTAACTTATAATCAAGATTATTTTTTGTTATATCAACTATTTGCTTTGACATATTGCTGCTTGTTTGGATAGCAAAAATCAAAACGGTTAGAAAAAGTGCAGCAAAAGGCGCAATCATAAGAATTGTATAGCCTACACCCTTTGCTTGATAATTTATGTAAAAATATGCGGCCTTCATTCCAACCTGAATGCCTATAACGCATGGAATAATGTTTATTAAACCGTATCCGATAAGGCAAAAAGCAAGAAAAACGGTAATTAAAAAAAGCGACAAATAATTACAAATATTTTGACTGAAAAGTTTTGAAAAATTTGCATTGCTCGGCTTTAAAACAGAATCAAGCGCACTGCTTTGAAGAAGCCTGTAAAGAACAGTTCCTATTGCCAGTGAGCAAGCATAAAAAACAATTGAATAAATAACTGTTTTATTATCAACAATGATTTTTTCAATGTCGGTTTTCTTTTCATTTTCATCTTCTAAATTAAATTCCTTTTTAAGTTCAATAGGAATATCACTCAATTTTAATCACCTTCTCTTCCCTGCCGACATAACCCCTGTTACAAATGCTACTGCAATAATTATTGCCAATGATATAAATAATTGAACGAACTCCTTGCCAAAAAATATAAAATTTGCAAGCGTAAATAATACTAACGGTATAATCGACAAAAATGACAAGAATAGTATATTGTTTTTAAAAGGCTTAAGACAAATAAAAGGAACTATAAAAGATGTCAGCGCACTAATCAAATAACCGGCATATTTACAATACGATAAGTCCAAGTCAAGTTTAAAAATTATAAATGAAGCAACAGACGATATTAATATTATTGACGCCGTAGTTAATGCTAAGGATTTTACAATAAATTTAATAATAACACTTTTTACGTTAAGACTGCTTATTTTAGGCATAATAAAACCCCCTGAATAATTAATATTCAAGGGGTTATTTTTTTAGAACAATTATTTATTATCCTTTTTATTTGAGCCGTCCTTGTCAGCCTTTTTAGCTGCCTTTTTTTCTTTAGCGGCTTCTCTTGCAGCTTCTACTTCCTTTTGATGCTGCTCGTTCTTTGTTCTGTTAGTATTAATTGCCCAGCGCTCAATTTTCATCTTATTTCTGTCAGCACCGGTTTCAATGATAAGGTCGTTTTCACGAATTGTAACAACACGTCCTACAATACCGCCGATTGTAACAATCTCATCGCCGATTTCAAGAGCATTTCTCATTTCCTGCTCTTCTTTTTGACGTTTCTTCTGTGGACGAATCATCATAAAATACATAAGTGCGAACAACACAACCATAAGAACAATCATTTGTATGCTGCTTGTCTTTTGATTAGCAGCTGAGCCTGAAGCTGCATTTTGCGCAAATAATAAAATTGATTCCATAAAATTAATTTCCTCCAATTATATGATAAAAAGTATTATAAATTAAATTTATATGATTTGCAAGTCTTTTCTAAATTCTTGTATCAAGTTTAACACAAAATTCATTTTTATAGTCCGTAAATGTACCGTTGTCTAAGTTTTCTCTTATCTCAGCCATAAGATTATTATAAAAGTAAAGATTATGAATAACGGCAAGGCGCATACCGAGTATTTCATTGCTCTTAAACAAATGACGAACATACGCTCTTGAATGTTTTCGGCAAGTTGGGCAATTACATTCTTCATCAATAGGCTTACCGTCACGTTCATATTTGGCATTATTGATGTTTATTATTCCTTTTTTTGTAAATAAATGACCGTGACGTGCATTTCTTGACGGCATTACACAGTCGAACAAATCAACGCCTCGGCTGACACCCTCAAGAATATTACCCGGAGTACCGACGCCCATAAGATATCTCGGCTTGTTTTTTGGAGCATAAGGTTCAACAGCAGATATAATTCTATACATATCCTCTTTGGGTTCTCCGACTGCAAGGCCGCCGATTGCATAGCCGTCAAGTTCCATTTTTGCAATTTCTTTCATATGCCAAATACGCAAATCGTCATAAACACAGCCTTGGTTTATGCCAAATAGTAATTGGTTTTTATTAATTGTTGTATCAAGAGAATTAAGCCTGTCCATTTCCTTTTTGCAACGTTCAAGCCAACGAAGTGTACGCTCGCAAGCCTCTTTTGCATATTTAAGGGTTGCAGGATTTTTAACGCATTCATCAAATGCCATTGCAATCGTTGAACCTAAATGAGACTGAATTTGCATACTTTCCTCAGGTCCCATAAATATTTTTCTTCCGTCAACATGAGAATTAAAAGTTACACCCTCTTCGTTGATTTTGTTAAGTTTTGCAAGGCTGAAAACTTGAAATCCGCCGCTGTCGGTTAAAATAGGCCTGTCCCAATTTGTAAATTTATGAAGCCCACCCATATCGTATACAAGCTCATCACCCGGACGAACATGAAGATGATAAGTGTTGCAAAGCATTACCTGACAACCGATATCTTTTAAATCCTCGGTTGAAAGACCGCCTTTAATTGCGGCTGAGGTTGCAACGTTCATAAATGCAGGGGTTTGAACAGTTCCGTGTACTGTTTCAAACTGACCTCTTCTTGCTGTGCCCTCTTGTTTTAATAATGTATATTTAGCCATAATTTCCTCTCAAATCTTATAGTATATCAGCAAATAAACATAGCATCGCCAAAGCTGAAAAATCTGTATTTTTCATCAACTGCGATTTTGTATGCGTTCATTACATGGTCATAGCCGGCGAAAGCAGAAATAAGCATAATGAGTGTGCTTTCAGGAAGATGAAAATTAGTAACAAGTGCATCTATGCATTTAAATTCGTAACCGGGATAAATAAATATGCTCGTGTCATCCTCGTCTGCACAAATACAGCCATTCTTAGTAGCAACCGATTCAAGCGTTCTACAGCTTGTAGTACCTACGGAAATAACTCTTTTTCCGTTTTTCTTGGTTTCGTTAATTAAATCGGCAGTTTCCTGCGGCATAATATAATGCTCCGTATGCATAGTATGTTTTGTGACATCATCAACCTTAACGGGTCTAAAAGTTCCAAGCCCTACATGAAGCGTTACATATCCGATATTAACGCCTTTTGCTTTGATTTCCTCAAGCATTTCCTTAGTAAAATGCAGACCTGCGGTCGGTGCGGCAGCAGAACCTAAATGCTCGCTGTAAACAGTTTGATATCTTTCCTTATCAGCAAGCTTTTCCTTAATATAAGGCGGAAGTGGCATTTGACCGATTTCATCCAAAACAGCATAGATATTGGCGTCACAATCAAATTTAATAATTCTGTTACCATCATCAAGAACGTCAATAACCTTACACTCAAGCTTTCCCTCGCCAAAAACAAATTCCGTTCCTACTTTTGCTTTTTTGCCCGGCTTGCAAAGACATTCCCACACAAGTGTTTCCTTTTGTTTCAAAAGCAAAAATTCAACTACAGCTCCGGTTTCTTTTTTAACACCGAATATTCTTGCAGGAATAACTCTTGTATCATTAAGAATCAAGCAATCGCCGGGATTTAAGTAGTTTGTTAAATCCTTAAAAATTTTGTGTTCAACCTCACCCGTTTCTTTATTTAAAACCATAAGTCTCGATGCATTTCTCGGCTCAATAGGTGTTTGAGCAATAAGCTCTTCGGGCAAATCATAATAAAAGTCTGAAGTTTTCATCATATTCTCCGTAAATTTTGATTGACATATATATATAATAAGTGTTATTATATCAAATAAGTACGGATGAGGTACAAAACCTTAAGCGCACTTCAACCGTCAACAAGTATTATATTGCATATTATCTTGTTTTACAAGTTATTTTTTAAGGAGATTACAGACTATGAGTAAAAAGTACAATGTCGGCATCGTCGGCGCAACAGGTATGGTAGGTCAAAGATTTGCTACTTTACTTGAAAATCACCCTTGGTTTAACGTTGTTTGCCTTGCAGCATCTTCAAGAAGTGCAGGTAAAACCTTTGAAGAAGCTGTTGGCAAAAAATGGTGCATGGATACACCTATTCCTGAAAATATGAAAAACATTGTTGTAATGGACGCAACAAATGATATTGAAAAAATCACTTCACAGGTAGATTTTGTATTCTGTGCGGTTGATATGAAAAAAGATGAAATTAAAGCTCTTGAAGAGGAATATGCAAAGCACGAGTGTCCGGTAGTATCTAACAACAGTGCTAACAGATTTACACCTGACGTTCCTATGGTAGTTCCGGAACTTAATGCCGAGCATATCAACATTATTCCTGCACAAAGAAAAAGACTTGGTACAAAGCGTGGCTTTATCGCAGTAAAATCAAACTGTTCGCTTCAGTCTTATGTGCCTGCTCTTTTCCCTCTTCAGGAAAAATATCCTATTAAGAAAGTACTTGTTTGTACTTACCAGGCTATTTCAGGCGCAGGAAAAACATTTGAAACATGGCCTGAAATGATTGATAACGTTATTCCATACATCGGCGGTGAGGAAGAAAAGAGTGAAAAAGAGCCTCTTAAGCTTATGGGTAAAATTGTCGGCGACGAAATCGTTTCTGCTGATTCCCCGGCTTTCACAGCTCAGTGCATTCGTGTTCCTGTTTCAAACGGTCACCTCGGTGCAGTATTTGTAGAATTTGAGGATAAAAAGCCTACTAAGGAAGAAATGATTAATATTTGGGAAAACTTCTCAGGCAGAGCACAGGAACTTAATCTTCCGTCTGCTCCAAAGCAGTTTCTTCACTATTTTACAGAACCTGACAGACCTCAGATTCATTCAGAAAGAATGCTTGAACATGGCATGGCTGTTTCTATCGGCAGACTCAGAGAAGACACACAATACGATTATAAATTTGTTTGCCTTTCTCACAACACACTTCGTGGTGCAGCAGGCGGTGCCGTTCTTCTCGGTGAGCTTCTTGCAGCAGAAGGTTACTTTGACTAATATATTTGTAATAAATTTGTTAAGGAGATAATCATTATGAAAAATCCTATTTTTACAGGTGCAGCAGTTGCTATTATCACTCCTATGAATGAGGATGGAACTGTTAATTATGATGAATTTGCAAAGTTTATTGACTTTCAAATTGAAAACGGCACCGACGCTATTGTAGTATGCGGTACTACAGGCGAAAGTTCAACACTTAAGGTTGTTGAGCACAACGAATGCATCAGGTGGTGCGTTGAATATGTAAATCACAGAGTTCCTGTTATTGCAGGAACGGGTTCAAACAGTACCGCTTGTGCAATTGAAATCAGCCAAGAGGCTTGCAAAAACGGCGCAGACGCTCTTTTACTCGTTACACCTTACTATAACAAAACAAGTCAAAGAGGTCTTATTGCCCACTACACTGCCATTCACGACGCAACAAACCTTCCTATAATTCTTTACAATGTTCCGTCGAGAACAGGTGTTAATATTAAGCCTGAAACTGCTGCCGAGCTTGCTAAGCTTCCAAGAGTAAACGGTATTAAGGAAGCTTCGGGTGACCTTGACCAAGTAGCTAAGATTCACGAACTTTGCGGTGATGAGCTTAACATTTGGAGTGGTAATGACGACCAAATTTTTGACATTCTTGAGCGTGGCGGAAAAGGTGTAATAAGCGTTCTTTCTAACATTGCACCTAAGGAAACTCACGAAATTGTTGCTTCATACTTAAACGGCGACAAGAAAACATCTAAGGAACTTATGGATAAGTACGTTAAACTTGCAAAGGCTATGTTTGTTGACGTCAATCCTATTCCTGTAAAAGAGGCTGTAAGCCTTATAGGATTTAACGCAGGTCCGTTAAGACTTCCTCTTATTGAAATGGATGAAAGTAACAAGAAATACGTTAAAGAAACAATGGAAGAATACGGCTTAATAAAATAAGTATAAATAAGGAAGTAAAAAATGACTAATTTAATTATAACAGGCGCTAACGGTAAAATGGGCAAAGTTATTCAAAGCATTGTAGCAAATCGTAACGATTGCAACATAGTTGCCGGTGTTGACCTTAACACTGAAGATAACGGGCACTTCCCTATTTACTCTTCAATTTTCGATGTCAAGGAAAAAGCAGACGCCATTATTGACTTTTCAAATCCCGTGCTTCTTAACGATTTACTTTCCTATTCCGAAAAGACCTCTACACCGCTTGTAATTGCAACAACCGGATACAGTGATGAGCAAAAAAAGCAAATCTCAGATGCTTCAAAAAAAATTCCCGTGTTCTTTACTTATAATATGAGTATGGGTGTTAATCTTCTTGCAAATCTTGCTAAAAAAGCTGTTGAGGTTCTCGGCAATGATTTTGATATTGAGATTGTAGAAAAGCATCATAATCAAAAAATTGACGCACCGAGCGGTACGGCTCTTATGCTTGCAGATGCAATGTGTGAAGAAATCGATCAGCCTATGAAATACGAATACGACCGTCATTCAAAGCGTGAAAAACGTACTAAGAATGAAATCGGTATTCATGCAGTAAGAGGCGGAACAATTGTTGGCGAGCACGAAATAATTTTTGCAGGCCGTGACGAAATAATTACTCTATCACACTCTGCAAGAAGCAAGGAAATATTCGCAGTAGGCGCTGTAAATGCAGCTGTTTATATGAATGGCAAGGGTGCAGGCCTTTACGATATGAAAGAATTAATTGATTAACAATAAATCATTAACAAGGCAAACTTTTACGGTTTGTCTTGTTTTTTTTATATAAATATGTTTTAATATATAATAAAGTTTTGAGAAATAAATGGCGGTGAATTATATGAATATTCAACAGCTTCGTTGCATAGTTGAAATTGCAAGAGTAGGTTCAATAACAAAGGCGGCTGAAAATCTTTATATGAACCAACCGAACTTGAGCCGAACTGTAATTGAATTTGAAAAAGAATACGGCATTACTCTTTTTATACGTAATTCGCAAGGTGTCATCTTAACCGACAGCGGAAAGAAAGTTGTAGAGAAAGCCGAAGAAATCATAAAAAAAACAAATGATTTAAACCGTTTCTTATATAATAACGATAAGGAAACAATAAACGTGAAATTGGCTGTTCCCCGTTCATCATATATCAGTGTAGCATTTTGTAACACCATTGAAGCCGTCGAAAACAATAAGCTCAATATCTCTTTCAAAGAATGTAATAACACTGATGTATTAAACGACGTTATGATTAACGGCTATAATATCGGAATTATAAGAATTCCAACAGAACTTGAAGCAAAATATAAAAAGATGATTACATCTAAACAAATGCAATTTCAGGAAATTTGGAATTTCAAATATAAAATTCTGTTTTCACAAAATCATCCTCTTGCAACAAAGCAAAAGCTTCAATTTAACGATTTAAAGGAATATTCAGTGTTACTTCACGATGATGAATATATCCCCTTTGTTTCAAAAGAAGAAATTAAAAGATACACTCCCTCGCACGATTCTCAAAGTAAAATTTTGATTCAAGAACGTGGAAGCCAATTTGATATTCTTTCAAATCTGCCTAATACTTATATGTGGACCACCCCCATTCCGAAAAGTCTTCTTGAAAATCATAAGCTTGTAACAAAAAAATGTATTGATAATAAGCAATCTTTTTCAGATATTCTGATATATCCTAAAAATTACACTTTAACTGACTTTGAGAAATTGTTTATTGAAAATGTTTTTGAGATTAAATATGAGCTTGAAAACGGCAATAATACGGTATAAAATCGTATTATTGCCTTTTTTTACAAATTATATTATTAATAAATTGTAAATATTAAATCGACAATTATATATTATTTAGTATATTTATAAGAAATCGGCATTAATATGATAAAATTTTAACAAATAAATGATACAAATTTAACAAAGGTGTTCAATACTGACATATGTCAGTTACTACATATCATTAGTGATATGTAACATATCATATTTTATATTACTATTATTATTCTATTTGTGTTAAAATTCATAGCGGAAAAGAAAAAATCCATTAATTAATAAATTATTCTATTTAAGGAGGAATAATCACTATGGTAGATTTCGAACAATGGGAAGGCTTTGAAGGCTCTCTCTGGAAAGAAGAAGTAAATGTACGTGACTTTATCCAGAAGAACTATACAGTCTATGACGGTGACGAATCTTTCCTTGCAGGCCCAACAGATGCAACAAATAAACTTTGGGGTATTCTTCAAGGTCTTCAAAAGGAAGAACGTGCTAAGGGCGGCGTACTTGATATGGAAACTAAAGTTGTTTCAGGTATCACTTCTTACGGCCCAGGCTACATCAGCGAAGCTGACAAGGACCTTGAAAAGGTTGTAGGTTTACAGACAGACAAGCCTCTTAAGAGAGCATTTATGCCTTTCGGCGGTATCAAGATGGCTGAGCAGGCTTGCTCAACATACGGTTACGAGCCGGATCCTGAACTTCATAAAATTTTCACAGAATATTGCAAGACACATAACCAGGGTGTATTTGATGCTTACACTCCTGAAATGCTTAAGGCTCGTCACAACAAGATTATTACAGGTCTTCCTGATACTTACGGACGTGGCCGTATCGTAGGCGACTACAGAAGGGTTGCTCTTTACGGTATTGACTTCCTTATGGAAGAAAAGAAGCATGACTTTGCTAACTGCGGCGACGGTACAATGACAGACGACGTTATTCGTCTCAGAGAAGAAATCACAATGCAGTACAAAGCACTCGGTCAGATGAAGAAAATGGCTGAAAGCTACGGCTATGATATTTCTAAGCCTGCTAAGGACGCTAAAGAAGCTGTTCAGTGGTTATACTTCGGCTACCTTGCTGCTATTAAGACTCAAAACGGTGCTGCAATGAGTGTCGGCAGAATTTCAACATTCCTTGACATTTATATTGAAAGAGACCTCAAGGCAGGCAAACTTACCGAATCAGAGGCTCAGGAACTTATTGACCATCTTGTAATGAAATTTAGAATGGTTAAGTTCGCAAGAATCCCATCATACAATCAGCTTTTCTCAGGCGACCCTGTTTGGGCTACACTTGAGGTTGCAGGTATCGGCGTTGACGGTCGCTCAATGGTAACAAAGAATGACTTCCGTTTTCTCCATACTCTTGAAAATATGGGTCCTTCACCTGAACCAAACCTTACAGTTCTTTATTCATCAGCACTTCCTGACACATTTAAAAAGTATGCTGCTGATATTTCTATCAGAACAAGTTCAATTCAGTATGAAAACGATGACGTTATGAAGCCTGTATGGGGCGATGACTACTCTATTTGCTGCTGCGTATCAGCTACACAGACAGGTAAAGAAATGCAGTTCTTCGGCGCAAGAGCTAACCTTGCTAAGTGCCTTCTTTACGCTATCAACGGCGGTGTTGACGCTAAGACATTTGACCAGGTTGGTCCTAAGTACAGACCTATTACATCAGAATACCTCGATTATGACGAAGTAATCGAAGCTTATGACAGAATGATGGATTGGCTCGCAGGTCTTTATGTTAATGTACTTAACCTCATTCAGTTTATGCATGATAAATACTATTATGAAGCTGCTGAAATGGCACTTATTGATACAGATGTAAGAAGAACATTTGCAACAGGTATTGCAGGTTTCTCTCACGTTGTTGACTCTCTTAGTGCTATTAAGTATGCTAAGGTTAAAACAATAAGAAACGAAGACGGTGTTGTTGTTGATTACGAAACTGAGGGTGACTTCCCACGTTACGGTAACGATGATGACAGAGCTGATGAAATCGCTGTATGGCTTCTCAAGACTTTCCTTGACAAGATTAAGAAGCATCACACATACCGTAATTCAGAGCCGACAACCTCTATCCTTACTATCACATCAAACGTTGTATACGGTAAGGCAACAGGTACAATGCCGGATGGTCGTAAGGCAGGCGCTCCTCTTTCACCGGGTGCTAACCCATCATACGGTGCAGAACAGAGCGGTCTTCTTGCTTCTCTTAACTCTGTAGCTAAGCTTCCATACGAATGGGCTCTTGACGGTATTTCAAATACTCAGACAATCAATCCGGGTGCTCTCGGTCATTCAGAAGAAGAAAAGATTAACAATCTTGTTCAGGTTATGGACGGTTATTTTGACCAGGGTGCTCATCACCTTAACGTAAACGTATTCGGTACTGAAAAGCTTATCGATGCTATGGAACATCCTGAAAAAGAAGAATATCAGAACTTCACAATTCGTGTATCAGGTTATGCTGTTAAGTTCATTGACCTTACTAAGGAACAGCAGATGGACGTTATTTCAAGAACCTGCCACGACAGAATGTAATTATTAACTTATAAAGGATTTGTTGAAATTGGACGGTAAAATTCACAGCATTGAAACTTTTGGTCTTGTTGACGGACCGGGCGTAAGATACGTACTCTTTTTGCAAGGTTGCAATATGCGTTGCAAATATTGCCATAATCCCGAAACCTGGAGCTTTGATGATGCGAAATTTACCGTTTCGGCAAAGGATGCGTTCAACAAGGCATATAAGTATAAGAATTATTGGAGAAAAAACGGAAAGCCAAACGGCGGTATTACAGTAAGCGGCGGTGAACCGCTCCTTCAAATTGATTTTGTAACTGAATTTTTCAAGCTTGCAAAGGAAAAAGGAGTACACACCACGCTTGACTCCTCAGGCTCTGCTTTTACAAGAGAAGAGCCTTTCATCTCCAAATTCAATGAGCTTATGAAGTATACTGACCTTGTTATGCTTGATTTAAAGCAAACAGATACTGAAAAGCATAAAGAGCTTACGGGCAGAACAAATGAAAATATACTTGATATGGCAAAATATTTGTCAGATATCGGCAAGGATATGTGGATAAGAAGAGTTCTCGTTCCTAATTTAACCAATGATGATAACGAGCTTAATAATCTTTTCAGCTTTATTTCGTCACTCAAAACGGTTAAAAAGGTTGAAATACTCCCCTACCACACCTTAGGTATTTTTAAATGGGAAAACCTAGGTATCAAATATCCTCTTGAAGGCTATAAGCCGCCTACAAAAGAAGAGGTTGAAAAGGCAGAAAAAATACTTCATATTGAAAAATAAAACTAACCCTCCTGAATCAATCAGGAGGGTTTTGTTATGCCTATTTTTACTTTGAAATTTTATTAAGTAATGCATAGTCCTTTGCATTTATATATCCGTCATTATTCAAATCAAGATACATATTGTCATTACCTCTCACTACCTTAGTATTTACATAATCAATAAATATAGGCAATTCGCTTTTCGTTTTAGTTACAGTAGAATCGCAATCGGAGCATTTATAAGTAAGCTCAGAATTATCTGCGCTTACAAATTTATAATTATGACCTAATGCGTCGACATAATTTTCAGTATAGCTTTCATTGCATTTTGCACATTTATACAGTGTATAGCCCTTTTCTTCACATTTAGGAGCGATTACAGACTTTACAAACGAATGCTCATGAACAAATACTATATCATTATCAGCTTCCTCAATTCCAACATAATCATCGACATTTGCAACACTGCTGTAGCTTCGTGTAATGACAGGAGAATAAAAATACATTCCGTCAATATTTATATAAGCTCTTGCAGATATTTCGTCATTGATATGTTCTGTAGGAATACCTGTAAACACGGCGTTATATGTTGAAACTAATCCGTCAACAGTACGCTTTGCAGCTTTTGAAGTTATTGTATCATCATTATCTGCACGAATTTGAGCATTAACATTTTCATTTTGTTCGTCAATACTTTGGTCAAAGGAGTACGTAAAGCCGTATTCTTTATTTATTCTTTTATAAAGATTTTTGTATTGGCTCAAATCAACTCCAAACACACTTTCATCAAGAACGAATCCAAAACGCATGCCGTTATCTCTTGTTCTGATTTGAGCACCCTTTGCTTCAATAATTGAATCCGAATCAATATATTTTATCGGGTCTTCATCAGAATATTGCCATTGTGACCAAGCGGCGGAACCTTTAGGGGCAATTATCGTTGGATAAACATTATCTAAATAGCTCTGCCTTGTAACCCCAACTGCAACATCTGTAGCTTTTTCTGATATAACTATTATCGAAGAATATGAATCGATATGCAAATATCTTGTATTTGGTGCAAAAAATAATTTCAGTTGGTCGGTTACATGTGTTGAATCCGGGTTTATATATTGTGTTTTCACTTGCGCTTTTGGAAGCCACACTATTTCAAGCGGCGGAAGAAAAGGATATGTTTCTACCGTCGGATAGTATAATTCTTCTGCATTAGGCAGATAAAGTACTTTCAGACATGGCAGATTTTTAAAAACATTAGACGGATTTTTAAAAGATGTGATACTGTCTAAATATATTTCTTCGACATACATATTGTAAAATACATTGTTTGATGTTATTTCTGTCAATTTAGGTAAATCTATGACTCTGATATAACTTCTTTGTCCGATTCCGACCGATGACCCCATTCCGGAGAGAGTAACACATTTAGGAGCATACAAAGTATCAATATAACAATAGTCAAATGCTCCGTCATTTATCCAAGTAACGTTTGGAAAATCAACATTTTCAAGAGAATAGCAATATTCAAATACACTTGTTCCTATATCATTTGCATTTGGAACATTCACTTTGTAAAGATTATTGCAACAAGAAAACATATAATTTGATAAAACTTCAATATTAGGCATATTGCAGGTCATTAATGAGCTTCCATAAAACAAATATTCCGAATCAAAATCCTCAACATTGCTAAAATCAGCGTTAAGTAATCCTGAATTTTCAAAAGCATGCCAACCTAAAAATGTTACCGAATCGGAAAAGTCTATTTCATGCAGCATTGAGCAGCCTCTAAATACTGACGAGTCAAGTTCAGTGCAATTCGGCATTATTTCATCACGCAAATCAGAGCAGGCATAAAATGCAGCCTCCCGAATATCATTTACATTCGTCGCCTTAAAATGTTTTAAGTTTTTAGATTTTTGAAAGCATTTGTTATATATTGTATTTATGGTGTCCGGTAATATAATAGAAGTAAATTTACTTTCTTTAAATGCTTCTTTTCCTAAAGCAGTAGGAATAATGTTATTTATTAGTTTAGGAACAATAATATTATTTTTATCGCCGTTATAAGCAGTTATTACACCGTCCTCGGTTATTTCAAAATCATTTTCATCTGCAATATATTGAACTGTATAATATTGTGACTTTATATCACTTACATATTTATCACTTTGAATCAATGCATAATTGAGCTGCATTTCATTATCTATCGTTATTGGTGATGTATAGATTGTTCCGTTTGAATTGCTCGGAATCGACTTATCGAGCGTATAAATAAGCTGTGTGTCGGCAGGGATATTATCAAAAGTTACAGTTTGTGTATCTGTATAAAAGCCACCAATAGTGCTTGGAGTCGGAGCTGTATATTCCTTATCAACTAAAAGATTTGGGAAATTAAGCATACCGCTTCCGTAATAATCTTCTTCATCCTCACCCATATAAATTGCTGAGGATTTTATTTCATTTTTTACTTCCGTTGGGGATAATTTTGGGTTTTGCATAAGTATATACGCGCAAGCGGAACTGACAAACGGACAAGCTGCTGATGTGCCGGTGAAATTAGTAATATATGCATTTACCGCCTTATGAGATGCGGTAAAAACATTCTCACCGGGAGCAGCTATATCAACCTCTTTTCCAAAATTTGAAAATGAACATATATGATTATCTTTATTATACGCTCCGACAGTAATTGCAGTTTCACAATTTGCAGGTGTAATATTTTGGACAGGTAAATTGTCGTTACCTGCGGCAACACAAACCGCAACATTGCATTTAACCAATTTATCAACAAGTTCAGTTTGAATTTTCATATTACTATATGGATCAAATACCCCGACACTTAAATTCATAATGTCGGGCTTATTTTTTTCAGCGATAATAGCTTCCATAGCCGCAATAAAAGTTGACAAGGTACAAACACCTTTATCATTCATAACCTTATATGGCTTAATTTTAACATTATCAGGCGTAGCCTGAGCAATAATGCCGGCAACGGATGTACCGTGACCGTTATCGTCCATACAATCGTTTTCGTTTCCGGAATCGCTCATATTAAATGATGTATCGGTAATTTTATCTTTTAGCAGATTGTGTTCATAATTAACACCGGAATCGAAAACACCTATTACAATCTCATTTTCACTATAAGAACTATCGGCTATTCTTGATTTGGCAAAATCAACACCTGTTTCTTGAATTCCCCATTTACTGTCTTCTATATTAACGGCACAAGTATGTAAATATATATCTTTTTCAACAGTATAGCCTTTATCTCTAAGATCATCATATTCTTCAAGCATATCACCTTTATTATTATATTGAAGAACTGCATAATCTAAACCATAAACAGAATCTATAGCATCAGTATTTTTTATTTTGTTTTTGGTTTTGACAATCAAACGATTTTCTGTTGCGTTAGGTGTATTATCATTATAGTGCTTCTCAAATGAATCAGAGTCTGATTCATATTTTTCATTAAGCTTTGCAATTCGACTGCTGAATAAAGAAACGCTTTTTCTTTCAATCTCTGATGCTATTACACTTTGAAGCGGCGCACATATAGATAAAACAATTATAATCGACAGTAAAACGCTCAGCCTCTTTTTCATACAAACTTCCCCTAATATATTTATTAAGTTAATATTAACATAATATTAAGATATTAGCAATACATATTACGATATTGACAATATAAAGTTGTTTTGAATTTAACGATAATCAATTCACTGCATAAAAAGTTTGACTACCTTGCCCTCTAATACATCGGGTACGCTGATTGACTGCGGGCAATGATTTTTGCATTTATTGCACCAAGCGCAGGCTGTCGGATTGACTTTATAAGAGTTATATTTATCTCTGCCAGAATTGATGTCAATTTCACCTGAAATGACGCTGTTGTAAAGAGAGAAAAACGAACTGATTTTAATACCCTTTGGGCAAGGTTGGCAATAGTCACAGCCTGTGCAGGAAATAACCTCGCTTTTGTTAATAATTGCGGCGGCCTTTTCGCAAAGGGAATATTCAATATCAGTAAACGGTTTAAAATCAGTTAAAGTAGAAAGATTATCAAGCATTTGCTCTGCACTGTTCATTCCGCTTAAAATTGTGATTATATTTTTATGGCTTGCAACAAAACCCATAGCCAACGAGGCAGGGCTGTTATCAGGCTTTAACGATTTAAACATATCAGATATCTCGTCATTAACCAAAGCAAGCTTACCGCCCCTTACAGGCTCCATAACGATTGTGGGAATACCTGAATCTTCAAGTATTTGGTATTGCATCTTTGCATTTTGATTTTCCCAATCAAGATAATTCATTTGAATTTGAGCAAAATCCCATTTATGAGCAGATACTATATTTCTTAAATCGTCAATCGTTCCGTGAAACGAAAAGCCGATATATTTAATCTTGCCCTCTTTTTGCATTTTCTTTAAAAAATCATAAGCGGCGAATTTTTCGCATTTTTCAAAATTTTCATTATCAAGAGAATGAAGAAGATAAAAATCAAAATAATCCATACCGGTTCGCTCAAGCTGTTTCTCAAACACACGCTTCATATCCTCTTTAGTATCACACAACCAAATAGGTAGCTTATCGGCAATAAAATATGTATCTCTCGGATATTTCTTTAACGCATAACCTATAAAGGCTTCGCTTTTACCACAATGATACATATATGCGGTATCAAAATAGTTCACTCCGTTTTTATATGCTAAATCGACAAGACTTTGCGCCTTATCATAATCAATATTAGGGTTTGATTCTCTTTTTTCTTCGGTTTCGCACGGCAGTCGCATTGTGCCCAAACCTAAAAGCGATACATTAATATCCTTAAATTTTCTTTTATCAACCATCATATATTCCTTACTAAAAAAGGCAGGAAAACCAAAGTCCCCTGCCCGATTAATTATTATTCCTTAGTCCAAGTAACACCCTGCGGTGTATCCTTTAAAATGATGCCCTTAGCTTTAAGCTCGTCACGAATACGGTCAGCCGTTGCCCAATCTTTATTAGCTCTTGCCGTCTGACGTTGTTCAATAAGCGCTTCAATATCAGCGTCAACGTCGTTGCTCTTTCTGTTATAAAGAATACCGAGCACATCGCAAAGTTCGTCAAACACATCAGCGGCTGTTTGACAAACATTTTTAGAAACTTCCTTATCAAGAATAGATATATTAATATCCTTAACAAGGTCAAAGATTGCCGCAACACCGTCGGCAGTATTAAGGTCGTCATCCATAGTCTTAATAAATTGCTCTCTGCGGCTGTTTATGCGGTCGATAAGCTCAGTATCATCAGCTATGTCTTTAGCGTTTTTAATAGCAAAATCAAGGCTTTCACGGCAAGTATAAAGTCTTTCAAGAGCGCTTTTGCACTGTTCAATTATTTCAAGGCTGTAATTAATAGGTGAACGATAATGAGATGAAACAAGAAAGTATCTGATAACTTCATAACCGTAAACATTGGCAATTTCACGAACTGTTTTGAAATTACCGAGTGATTTACTCATTTTAACGTTATCAACATTGATATAGCCGTTGTGCATCCAATATTTTGAAAAAGTGCAACCGTTTGCGCATTCGCTTTGCGCAATTTCATTTTCGTGATGAGGGAAAATAAGGTCCTGACCGCCGCAATGAATATCAATTGTATCGCCTAAATATCTTTTATTCATAGCAGAACATTCAATATGCCAGCCCGGTCTGCCCTTACCCCAAGGCGACTGCCAATAAGGCTCACCCTCTTTTGCAGCTTTCCAAAGAGCGAAATCAAGAGGATTTTCCTTTTTCTCTCCGATAGCAATTCTTGCACCCGACTGTAAATCCTCAATAGGCTGATGGCTTAATTTGCCGTAGTCCTTAAATTTAAGAGTTCTGAAATAAACGTCGCCGTCAACTGAATAAGCGTAACCTTTTTCTTCAAGAGTTTTGATTATATTAATAATCTCATCAATATTCTCCGTTGCCTTTGGGTGAACTGTTGCTTTTTTGAAATTCAATCCGTTAGCATCAATCCAAAATTCTTCAATGTACTTTTTAGAAATTTCCTCAAAGGTACTGCCCTCTTCATTTGCACGTTTAATAATCTTGTCGTCAACATCGGTAAAGTTTTGAACAAATTTTACATTGTATCCTCTGTATTCAAGGTATCTTCTTAAAACGTCAAAAACACAAAGCGGACGAGCGTTACCGATATGAATATAATTATATACCGTCGGTCCACAAGCATAAATTTTAACTTCCTTAGGGTCATTTGGAACAAACTCTTCCTTTTGACGAGTCATTGTATTATAAATCTTCATTATTTTTGCTCCTTTAATTTTTCAATTTCTTCTTTAAGCTTTTTAATTTCAGCCTGATTTTCTCTAATCAAATTCATTAGCGGATCAGGAATATTGATTTGGTCAAGGTCATCTACCCTTTCGCCGTCAATCCTAACTACCTCACCCGGAACGCCGACAACAGTACAATTAGGTTCAACATCCTTAACAACGACTGCACCTGCGGCGACTTTAGCATTTCTGCCGATAGTAATAGGTCCTAAAACTTTAGCGCCGGAGCCTATCATAACGCCGCTTTCAATAGTTGGGTGACGTTTGCCGACATCCTTGCCGGTACCGCCAAGTGTTACACCCTGATAAATCATAACGTCATCGCCGATTTCAGTTGTTTCGCCGATAACAATACCGTTACCGTGATCAATGCAAACTCTTCTGCCAATTGTAGCACCGGGGTGAATTTCAATACCCGTTTTATGCGCTGAACGCTGACTGATATATCTTGCTATAAAAGGCATATTATGATTTAAAAACCACTTTGCTCTTTTATGGCTTTGAAGCGCCTTAAATCCGGGGTAAAGAAGCACTATTTCAATAGGACTTCTCGCCGCCGGATCGTGCTCCATAAAGCTTTTAATATCCTCTTTAAATGAGTCAAACATATAATATAATCTCCCTTACAGATTTCAATATAATAAAAACAAAAGCCCCTGTCAAATTGACAGAGGCAATAAAATACTGCGGTTCCACTCTTGTTTATACTCAGGCTGCAAAATATACAGCTTATGCCTATAACGTGGCAAACGGCTTAAAATACTAAATTCCTTTAAGCAACTCCGCAGTGCATTTTAGCAGATTATTTATAAAGCCTCACAGCAAAACGGCTCATTCTCTGAATAAATAATTATCTGCTTACTTCTCTGCATCACAGTTTTTAATATTAAACAATTATTTCTACTATTATTATATATATTTTTTTAAAATTTGCAACAATTATTTTGTTTTTATTAAATGCCAACCGTCTTTAGCGTAAATAAGACCGCTTAAAACAGCAACAACGCTTACAACCCAAAATGCAATAGCACAATAAACATTGAGCCAATGAGTCGTAGTTGTGATGTCAGCCGCACCCTCGCCGATTGCAAGAAGAAGGAAAGTCATACCTGTTGTTGACATTTGAAGAAACGTTTTGCACTTACCAAAACCGTTTGCGGCGATAACCTCACCGTTTGCGGCGGCAAGCATTCTTATTCCTGCAACGAGAAATTCCCTTGCAAGCATAAGAAGGATACAAAGTTCTGTATGCCAACCCATATTGATAAATACAAGATAAGCGGCAAAAACGAGAGTTTTATCTGAAAGCGGGTCCATAACCTTACCAAAATCAGTTACAAGACCTTTTTTTCTTGCAATAATTCCGTCAGCCTTGTCACTCATACATGCAACGAAATATACAAGAAGCGCCGCAACCCAATGGTATTTAAATTCTATAAGTGAAAATGCCATTAAAAAAGGAATACAGCAAAAACGAAACACTGTTATTTTATTTGGTAAATTCATACTTTTTCTCCAATCAAATCATAGCCGTCACAGCCTGTAATTTTAACATTTACGAACTCGCCGATTTCAAGCTTATCATTACTTTTAAATATTATTCCGCTGTCAATCTCGGGAGAATCAAAATAAGCTCTGCCGTTATACATACCGTCGTCAAACGAATCAACAATAACCTTATATGTATTGCCTACTCTCGCTTTGTTAAGTTGCTCGCTGATTGAATACTGAATATCCATCAAAACGTCGGCACGTCTCTTTTTAACTTCCTCGTCAATTTGATTATCGTATTCGGCGGCAGGAGTATCCTCCTCGGCAGAATATGTAAAGCAACCCATTTTGTCAAATTTAATTTCCTTAATAAATCTGCAAAGTTCCTCAAAATGCTCGTCACTTTCACCGGGAAATCCAACCATAAATGTTGTACGAAGTGCAAGATTGGGAATTTTTTCTTTCATTTTGAACAAAAGGTCTTTAAGTTGCTCATACGAGCCTGTTCTGTGCATAGCTTTTAATATATTTTTATCACAATGTTGAAGTGGAATATCAATATACGGGCAAATTTTTTCCTCACTTGCAATTACATCAATAAGCTCGTCGGTAACTCTGTCAGGATAACAATAATAAAGCCTAATCCACTCAATGCCGTCTATCTTAACAAGTTCCTTTAAAAGACTTGCAAGACGATATTCACCGTAAAGCTTTAAGCCGTATTTTGTGGTATCCTGCGCAATAATTATAAGTTCTTTAATTCCCTTTGCGGCAAGATTTTGCGCTTCCCTAATAATATTCTCCATAGGGCGCTCTATATAACCGCCACGTATAAGCGGAATTGCACAATAAGAGCATCTGTTGTCGCAGCCGTCGCTTATTTTTAAATAAGCCCAATGCTTAGGGGTAGAAAGCATTCTGTCACCCTCAAGCAAAAGATACTTTTTATCAGGGTAAAAGCTTGTTCTTACACCGAGCAAAGCCTTGTGACAAACTTTAACAATATCATTATCCGCACCGATACCTATTACAGAATCAACTTCGGGAATTTCTTTAATGATTTCATCCTGATATCTTTCGGCAAGGCATCCTGTAACAACAATAGCGCTGATAATCCCTGCCTTTTTATATTCGGCAACTTCTAAAATAGTTTCAATAGCCTCACGTTTAGCATCTTCAATAAAGCCGCAGGTGTTAATAATCATAACGTCGCTGTCTTCAATGTTTTGCGCTATTTCAAAGCCGCTTTTATTTAATTTTTCAAGCATTACTTCACCGTCAACCTGATTTTTAGGACAACCAAGTGAAATCATACCTACTTTATTCGTCATATTCTTCTATCCTGTAAAATGCCGATTTAATATCCGAATAGTAAAAACCTTTTCTTTGAAGTGCGGCGATTACCTTTTCTTTCCCATTTTCCTGATTAAGCTTTGTGGCATACTTTGATTTAATAAGTTTGATAATTGTTGAAACGTTATCAATTTCAATAATTGACAGTTTTTCGTCAACAATCTCCCTGTCAATACCACGCTTAAAGCACTCTTGCTTAATATTAGCTGTTGAAAACTTTTTTACCTCAAGTAAATATTCAATAAGCCTTTGGCAATACTTTTCGTCATCAAGATACCCTGCTTCGATATATCTGTCAACTGCTTTTTGAGCACTTACCTCATCAACGGATTTTAAAAGCTTTGTTTTAAGCTCTTTAACGGAATAATCACGCCTTGATAAATAGTCGGCACATTTATTTAACGCTTTTTTGTAATTTATTTTAACAAGAAGAGCCTGCCACTGCTCATCATCAATATCTGCTCCATTTGAAATATAATTATCAAGCCAACAGTTTTCATCAGTAGTGGCGGCATATTCCCCGTCAAGAAACAGATGAACCTTAGTTCCTCTGCCTTTTTGATGAGTTAAAATCATCAGTCCTCATCGTCCTCAACCATAATGTTGATTTTAGCAAGTGCTTCCTCACGTGTAATCTTTTTTTCAGGCTTCGGTGCAGGTTTAGAGGCATTAGCCTTTGCTACACGTTCTTCCTTTGCTTTTTCGATATCCTCGGCAATTTTATCCTTAATCTTCTGCTCAAGTTCAGCAGCAAGTTCAGGTTCATTTTTAATAATTTCTTTAACATTATCTCTGCCCTGACCGAGCCTGCGGTCACCGTAAGAGAACCACGAGCCGCCCTTGTGAACAATATCATACTGAACAGCCATATCAAGAATTTCGCCAACCTTACTAATGCCCTCTCCATACATAATATCAAATTCAGCACTCTTGAAAGGAGGCGCAACCTTATTTTTAACAATCTTAGCACGAGTACGAGAACCGATAAATTCACTTCCAGCGCCCTTTAACTGTTCAATTTTTCTTACATCAATACGCATTGACGAATAAAATTTAAGCGCACGTCCGCCGGTAGTAACCTCAGGATTACCATACATAACACCGATTTTTTCACGAAGTTGGTTAATGAATATAACTATACAATTTGTTTTATTAATAGTACCGGCAAGAATTCTTAATGCCTGCGACATAAGCCTTGCGTGCTGACCCACATGGCTGTCACCCATATCGCCCTCAATTTCACTCTTTGGAACAAGTGCTGCAACAGAGTCAACAACAACAATATCAACCGCACCGCTGCTTACGAGTTGTTCTGTAATTTCAAGTGCCTGCTCGCCGAAATCAGGCTGAGACACAATAAGAGAATCAACATCTACACCCAAATTAGCGGCATAAACAGGGTCAAGTGCGTGCTCTGCGTCAACAAATGCAGCATCACCGCCAAGCTTTTGAGCCTCAGCAATACAATGAAGTGCAAGGGTAGTTTTACCGCTTGATTCAGGACCGTAAATTTCAATTATACGACCTCTTGGCAAACCGCCGATTCCAGTAGCAATATCAAGAGTGAGAGAACCGGTAGAAATAGAGTCAACCTTAAGAGAAGAATTTTCGCCAAGGCGCATAACTGCACCGTCGCCGAACTTCTTTTTTATATTTTTCATAGCAGCCTCAAGAGCCGCTTTTTTGTTATCAACTGCCATCAGATAACCTCCTAACATAATTCCCTACTATTATACTAAATTCGATATTTAAAATCAATAGTAAATAAAAAATATGCAAATATTTGTTCTAAATAAAAAAATAGTGAAAAAAGGCTTGCATTTTAATAACAATTGTGATAATATATCTACGTTCTAAATTGACAAGGAGGTGTTCGCAAATGGCAAAATGTGAATACTGCGGAAAAGACGTATCTTTCGGCATCAAGGTTTCTCACTCACACAGAAGATCAAACAGAACTTGGAAACCAAACATTAAAAAAGTAAAGGCTATTGTAAACGGCTCTCCTAAAAGAGTTAATGTTTGCACAAGATGTCTTCGTTCAGGTAAGGTTGAAAGAGCTTAATTATTTCGCATAAAACAGCACCGATTTATTCGGTGCTTCTTTTATTTTAAAGAGCTTTGTAAATATGTAAAAGCCCTTAATCTTAACCCCTAAGGGGGCTTGGAAAATAATTGAATATAAATATAATAAGTATATATTTGAAGGAGATGAGCAAATAAAATGAACATAATCAAAGCTAATAATATAAATCATTCATATATATTTGCTCAAAGAGAGATAAAATCACTTTACAACATTTCCTTTAAAATTGAAAAAGGCGAATTTATATCAATAGTCGGTATGAACGGCTGTGGCAAAAGCACCCTTGTTAAACACCTTAATGCACTTATTCCTCTTCAAAGCGGTGAGCTTACAATTGCAAGCCTTGATTGCAGGAATAATAAAAACATATACAAAATCAGGCAGAAATGCGGTATGGTATTTCAAAATCCCGATAATCAATTTGTTTCAACAGTTGTTAAAGAGGACATTGAATTTTCGCTTAAAAATCATGATATAAAATATAATGACAAAACGATTGATGATGTACTTTCACTCGTAGGACTTAAGGGCTTTGAAAAAAGAAATATACTCTCTCTTTCAGGAGGTCAAAAGCAAAGGCTTGCCCTTGCAGGGATACTTTGCGTAAAACCTGATATTATTATTCTTGATGAGGCAACCTCAATGCTTTCTCCAAATTCAAGAAAAGAGGTTTTGGATATAATTTTAAAACTTCACAAAGAAACGGATATAACATTTATAATGATTACGCAGTATGCAGAGGAAACGGTAAATGCTGACAGAATAATTGTTATGAATGACGGTAAAATCATTTCAAGCGGCGTTCCTGAAAAAATATACTCAAACGAAGAGCTTATAGAAAAATCACAAATTTCACTTCCCTATTGTGTTAAAATATATAATGATTTAAAGAAAGCGGGAATTTTCCTTGACGAATGTCCTTTAAACAATAAAAGATTGGTGGAACTTTTATGCCGATTGAAATAAAAGAACTTTCATTTTCCTATGACAGCAAGCCGTTTATTAATAATTTAGATTTAAAAATAGATGATGGCGAAATGGTCGGTATTATAGGTAATACGGGCTGTGGAAAATCAACATTTGTCCGTCTTATTGCGGGGCTTATAAAAAGCGACAGCGGTAAAATAATTATTGACGGCGACGATATTACCAACAAAAAATTTAATAAAGAAATTCTTCGCAGAAAGCTCGGAATAGTATTTCAATTTCCCGAAATGCAATTATTTGAGCAAACGATTGAAAAAGACATATTCTTCGGCTTAAAACAATATAAGTTGACTTATGACGAAAAATACAAAAGAGCCAAAGAAGCACTTGAACTTTTAGGTCTTGATTTTGAAAGAATTAAAGATAAATCCCCTCTTGCACTTTCCGGCGGTGAAAAAAGAAAAATCGCTATAGCGGGAATACTCGTTTGCAAGCCGAAATATTTAATTTTTGATGAACCGATAGCCGGTCTTGACTGTAATTCAAAAGATAGCTTTATGAAATTGCTATTAGCATTAAAACAAAACGGCACAACAATTATAATCATATCTCACAACACCGATTACTTGGCAGAATATGTAGACAGAATACTTGTTATGGACGGCGGCAAAATTATATTGGACGATAAACCGAATGAAATTTTTAATCAAACTAACTTATTAAATAATCTTAACATAGGTGTTTGCAATTCAAAGGAAATCGCAAATTTATTAAATAAAAACGGCTTTAATATTCAAAGTGATATTTTAAAATATGACGATTTGCTAAGTTCAATAATATCAAATATAGGAGTTATAAATGACTGACATATTATCGGGGACTTATGTAAATATTAGTTCACCCATTCACAACATAAATGCAAAATATAAAATTCCTTGCTTTTTAGCAATGATTATATTAACGCTTGCAGCGAAAAGTTACGTAGTCTATATAATCGATTTTTTGTTTCTTGGCATTTGCATTTTAATTTCAAAATTAAACATTAAGCATTTCATATCGGCAATAAGCAAGCTTTGGTTGTTTTATTTAATAATATTCTTAATGAACGCCCTTTTCTTCGGCAAGGGAGAAACGGTTTTAAGCCTTTGGAAAATCAACATAACGACACTCGGCATAAGGCAAGGAGCAGTAATAGTTTTAAACGTAATATTTGTTATACTTTGGTCTAAATTATTCGTTTTGACCTCCTCCCCAATTGAGATAACAAACGCAATCAATTTCTATCTGAAACCGCTTAAATTATTTAAAGTTCCGACAGAAAATTTAGCGCTTATATTATCGGTTTCAATTCAATTTGTTCCGACCTTATTAATTGAAGCGCAAAATATAAAAATGGCTCAAATTGCAAGAGGCGCAGAATTTGAATCGAGAAACATATTTAAAAAAGCCAAATGCATATTTCCGCTTATAGTTCCGATTTTCATAAACGCTTTTAAAAGAGCGGACGAATTATCGCAGGCACTTGAAGCAAGAGGATATAAAGGAGAAAAATGAATGAATAAAAATAATTTAAAAATCAACAAATTAAGCACAATGAGTGTAGTGAAACAATCAATCATAACCGCTGTGTGCATTGCGCTTTGCGTTGTTTTGCCTATGGCATTTCACAGCATTCCGCAAGCAGGTATGATTTATTGCCCTATGCACATTCCGGTACTTATTTGCGGTATTATTTGCGCACCTCAATATGCAATTATCTGTGGCATTGCCGGAGCGCTTCTTTCAAGTGTACTTACGGGTATGCCACCTGCGGCGACGCTTCCGTCAATGCTTGTTGAGCTTACCTGCTATGCACTTATTGCATCACTTTTAATGAAATTTGTTCACACGAAAAAATCTGCGGTTGATTTATATATTTCTCTTATCGGTGCACTTCTTATCGGCAGAGTAATTGCCGGTATTGTTAAAGCATTGATTTTTGCTCGTGGAGAAATAACAATTACCGCTTGGGCAACGTCATATTTCGTCACCTGTCTTCCGGGAATTATTATGCAAATAATCTTAGTCCCTGTTATTTATGCTTCACTCGTTAAGGCAAACCTTATCCCGTCAAGATACGTTTACAGTGAGGAATAAGATGGATAAAAACGAAGTAATCAGTTTTTTCGATATTCACTCATCTACTTGGGATAAAAATATGGAAAAAGACGACGGCAAAATGAATGAAATACTCGACGTCGCAAAAATATCAAGCGGAAAAAGTGTACTTGATATCGCCTGCGGCACAGGTGTTATGATTGATTATTACATTGAAAAAAATGTATCAAAAGTAACGGGCGTTGATATTTCGAGCAAAATGATTGAGATTGCAAGAAATAAATTCAAGAAATATGATTTTATAGATTTTCTTTGCGAGGACGCCGAGGAATTTAATTTCAAATATCAATATGACCGTGTTATGGTGTTTAATGCATTCCCTCATTTTCAGAATCCAAAAGCGCTGATTAAAAATCTTGCAAAAGCCGTTAAATCCGGCGGTACTGTTACAGTCGCTCACGACAGGGGCAGAAAAGACCTTGACAACCACCACAAAAGCGTTCAGGCAAGCAAGATTTCAAACGGACTTATCAGCGAAAACGCTTTAGAGGAAATATTCAAATCAGCAGGACTTGTTGATATTTATAAAAAAGCAACCGAAGATATTTATATTGTCAGCGGAGTAAAGGCATAATTTAAGCGGACATTCTCATTTGAGAACGTCCGCTCATTTTAATTTTGGAAGAATATTGGCTCATTTTCAATTACATCATAAGCAAAAAGCTTACTGTCATCAAGATTCACCTTGTGCATATCAACCGCATTAATTCTATGGCAATTATATGTTGTATAATAATAAATTCCTTTATCTGCATTGCAACAAGAGGTATAAATCGTTATTTCATATTTACCCTCAGCCACCTCGCAGCAACCACGCTGTTGGTCAACCGAGCCTAAAATATGAAAGAATTGACTTACGCTGTCATTTTCATTATCGCCTGATTTTGAATTAAGTTTAGTAAAGGCAACACGAGCAAAACGAGATGCTGACGATAAATCACCCGGCAAACCGAGTGCGCCCATACCTCTGCTGTATTGTTTTAAATCAATATTTACGGCAAAGCTGTTATCGGGTTGTTTAGGTGATAAAGACATATAATTATTAAGCATAAACATTTGCATATCAAAAGGCGGATTATTAGTTAATACTCCTACCTTATTATCATAAATTTTCATACCGTCTTTGGTACATTCAAGGGTTATGCAATCGTTTTTGTCAGCAATAATATAATGAAGCTGAGCAGTAGGCAATTTATCTGAAAAAGGTGTATTTGTTATATTGATTTTTTCAAACAAATTGCGTACGTCGTTCATATTTTCGCATTGGCAAAGTATCCACGTAATAAGTTCAAACTGCGCAACATTTTCTTTTCCCTCAGTCGGATTATTATAAACCGCATTGCCCACAAAATTAAGGCCTGCAATGCAAACACCTTTTTCGTTCATTGCGTCATAATAAAGAGGATAATCATTTGCAATATGAGCCATACCGATTATTGCATAATGGTTTTTAACCTCACCCATAAATTTAAAATCAAACGTATAATTTCTCGGTGTAATAGTTATTTTGTCACCGTAAGAATATTCATAATCAAGAGTTCTGCCAAAATAAAAATCCTTAGTTTTATATGTTGCCGCAGTACACATAATATCACCCTTTATAATTATTAACAAAAATCAAAAAAATAAAAGGGTTGTTCTAAAACAACCCTTGGTGCCGGCGGCGGGGGTCGAACCCGCACCCTGTTGCCAGGACTGGATTTTGAGTCCAGCACGTCTGCCAATTCCATCACGCCGGCAAATCAGCTTTTTTATTATATAAAATTAAAAGCCCAAAGTCAATAGATTTATTAATTTTAATAAATACTTATTTAAAAATACTTATCCATTCATCTTTTACTTTAATACTCTCGTGCTCGCAAAAATCATTATTTGTGAATACTTCAAGCATTTTATCAAAATCCGGCGCTAATTTCATTTTAGGAATTTCATCAAGACTTGACCAAGGTGTAAATTAATTTTTCATTATTTATAATAACAAAATTCGTAAATATAAAAAAACTGCCGTGAATTAACACGGCAGCTTAAATTAGAATTTATTTACTAAACTTATGGAATACTTTTTTACCCTTTTTAACAATGATTTCGTTTGAAAAATCATCGGTTGTAAATGACATGTTAGGGTCGGTTGCCTTTTCGTCATTAACGCTTACGCCGCCCTGAGTGATAAGACGTCTGCCCTCTCCCTTTGACTTAATAATGCCGGCTTTAACCATCATATCAAGAAGCATAATTGAACCGTCTGTGAAATCATCATCGGTGAGTACGGTTTCAGGCATATTTGAATTATCTGCACCGCCTGCAAAAAGCGCTTTTGCGGCATTTTGAGCCTTAGTAGCTTCTTCCTCGCCATGAATCATCTTAGTAAGTTCAAAAGCAAGAACTTCCTTAACCTTGTTAAGCTCAGCACCCTCAAGCTTTGCATACTCATTTATCTGCTCCATAGGAATAAACGTAAGAAGCTTCATACACTTGATTACGTCATCATCGCCGACATTTCTCCAATACTGATAGAACTCATAAGGTGAGGTTTTTTCAGCGTCAAGCCAAACAGCACCCTTTTCGGTCTTACCCATTTTCTTACCCTCTGAATTGGTAAGAAGAGTAATTGTCATAGCATTTGCATTACCCTGAAGCTTCCTTCTGATAAGCTCCATACCGCCAATCATATTTGACCACTGGTCATCGCCGCCGAACTGAAGGTTACAGCCGTATTTCTTATAAAGAGTATAGAAGTCATAGCTTTGCATAATCATATAGTTAAATTCAAGGAACGAAAGACCTCTTTCCATTCTCTGCTTATAACATTCAAAGCTTAACATTCTGTTTACACTAAAGCATGCACCAACCTCACGAAGAACGTTGATATAGTTAAGGTCAAGAAGCCAATCGGCATTATTAACCATCATTGCCTTACCGTCTGAAAAGTCAATAAACTTAGACATTTGCTTTTTAAAGCAGTCGCAGTTATGCTGAATAATTTCAGGTGTAAGCATTTTACGCATATCTGTCTTACCGCTTGGGTCACCGATCATACCGGTACCGCCGCCGATAAGGGCAATCGGCTTATTGCCAGCCATTTGAAGCCTTTTCATAAGGCAAAGAGCCATAAAATGACCAACATGCAAGCTGTCCGCAGTCGGGTCGAAGCCGATATAAAATACAGCCTTACCGTTATTAATAAGCTCTCTTACTTCGTCCTCATTAGTGATTTGAGCTATAAGTCCTCTTTCTTGTAATTCTTCATAAACTCCCATTTATATATCCTCCTAAAATAAAAACAAATTTATAATGACAAAGTGGCACAAGTGCCGTTTTTCACCTTTTGTTCAATATTAATTCCCATAGTTAATTACTGTACAAATTTTGATTTAATAATTCCTCTGCACTTTGAAGAAGAGTGTCGGTTATTTCAAGACCGCCCATAATACGTGCGAGTTCACTCTTTCTGCCTTCAAAATCAAGCGGTGTAACCGAAGTAAAAGTTTTATTATCATCAAATTTCTTTTGAATCAGAAAATGCTCGTTGGCATTTGAAGCAATTTGAGCAGAATGAGTAACACATATAACCTGCGTATTTTTAGAAACAGATTTAAGCTTCAAGCCGATTTTTTGACTTGCTCTGCCGCTTACACCTGTGTCGATTTCGTCAAAAATCAAAGTTCCGATTGTATCATTGTACGATATTATGCTTTTAATTGCAAGCATTATTCTCGAAAGCTCACCGCCTGAAGCAACCTTTGACAATGATTTAGGCGGCTCACCGGGATTTGCGGAAATCATAAATTTGATTTTGTCAAAACCCGTTGACGATAAATTACCCTTATCGAAATTAACAAAAAACTGCATTTTAGGCATATCGAGAAATGAAAGCTCGTTTTTTACGTTTTTTTCAAAATCAGATGCAACCTTTTTTCTTTCATTTGAAAGTTTTTCGGCAAGACTAACTGTTTCATTTAATAAGCCGTCATATTCTTTATTAAGCCTGTCAAGCTCCTCGTCAGCAAAAAGAATTGAATTTCTTTTTTGCTTGGCATTCTCAAGAAAAGCAAGCATTTCTTCTTCATTTTTTCCGTATTTATTAGAAAATTTATAATAAAGGTCAAGCCTTTCGTCAATCATTTCAATTTCTTCGGGTGAGAAATCAATTGACATTAAAAGAGTTTCAGCCTTATCCTTAGCAAGTTCCAGCTTATCGTTTATATCATTAAATACGTCAAAAATTTCCTTAGTTTCATCATATTTAAAAATCATTCTTGAAACATCGTTGCAAGCCTGTTCAACGCCTGCATTTTCATCATCACCGTTAATAGTTGAAACAGCAAGATTAAGTGCCTTTATTATATCCTCACTCTTTTGAATAAGTTCACGTTTTTTAGTAAGTTCTTCCCTCTCGCCTATTTTGATATCAGCTGCCTCAAGTTCATCTATTTGAAAATTAAGAATTTCAAGCTGCTTTTCCTTATCGCTCTCATCATTAGCAAGTGATTTAAGTTTTCTGCGAACGCTAATAAGCTTTTTAAACGAATTTTTATAATCGTATAATACCGACTTATCATTTAAAAGCATATCTATATATGTATATTGCAAATCAGGATTTAAAAGTGCCTGACTGTCATGTTGGCCGTGAACATTAACAAGAAGCGAACTTATTTCCTTAAGCATAGAAACGGTAACAGTTTTGCCGTTTACCTTGCAAAGCGATTTACCGTTTGACGAAATTTTGCGGCTTAAAAGCAGTGAATTTTCTTCGTCAATCTCAATGCCAAGTTCCCTTAACTTATCACAAATTGATTTGCTAATATCATCAAAATAAGCGCTTACAAACCCATAATCGGTATTATGTCTTACAAGTTCTTTTGAAGTACGCTCACCCATTATTGCGTTAATGGAGTCAACAACAATAGATTTACCTGCACCGGTTTCACCTGTCAGAACATTAAGACCGTCACTGAAATTAACACTTGCCTTTTCAATAACAGCTATATTTTCAATGTCAAGAGTTCTTAGCATTTAAAATCTTCTCCATATTCATTGTAAATATTTTCGCAAAGTCCTCAGTTTTACAAAGTACAAAAATAGTATCATCGCCGCTGATTGTACCTACGACGCCTGTCCATTCCATTGAGTCAATTGCAGTGCATACGGCAACAGCCATACCTGAAAAGCATTTAATGCAAACAATATTTTGAGCGTATTCAACATTAATAATTGATTCCCCGAAAATACCGCCTGTTCTTCTTGCATTTTCATTATTTTTCTTACCTGTTGAATAAATGTATCTGCCTTTATCTGACAAATCCTTAACAAGGCGCAATTCTTTAATATCACGGGATATTGTTGCTTGTGTAACCTCATAGCCGTTTTTCAAAAGAAAAGCCTGAAGTTCTTCCTGAGTTTCAATATCATGGGAGTTGATAAGTTCTAATATTTTAGCGTGTCTTCTCTTTTTCATTTATACTCTCCTCTCAATAATTTTCTTATTAAGAATTTCGTAAAAGTTTTCAGGTTTTAGTTTAATTAGCTTAGTTTTAATGTCCGAAGTCTTGATATGTATTTCACAATCAGGGGCTAAATTGACAGCCTCCTGACCGTCAACAGTCATAATCGGAGAATTATTTTGATCGTTATTTGCTTTAATAATTAATTCTTTATCCGCCGAAAAAATAATGCTTCTGTCCATAAGTGAATGTGGACAAATCGGTGTTTCGATAATACAATCTGCCTCAGGGCTTACAACAGGACCTCCTGCAGCCATTGAATAGGCAGTAGAGCCAGTAGGTGTAGAAATAATAACTCCGTCACTTCTCATATTAGAAACATTTCTGCCGTCACAAGTGATTGATACATCAATAAGTCTTGCAAAATCGCCACGTGAAACAACAATATCATTTAAACAATGATGTGAAGAAATCACCTGACCTTTTCGTTCTATCGTCGCTTTGAGCATAAGACGTTCATCAATAATATAATCATTATTAATAAGCCTTGCAAGCAAACCAAGTTCATCTCTCTCGATACCACTCATAAAGCCCAGCCTGCCGGCATTGATACCGAGTGCAGGTTTGCCCAAAAAAGCCGCTTTTTTAGCGATATTAAGCGTTGTACCGTCGCCGCCTATTGCAATAGCACAATCACAAATTGACATAGCCTTGTCAAATGTTTCAAATTTCGCTTTTGTTTTTGCAAATACAGCTTCGTGTTCCTCGGATAAATACACCTCTGCGCCGCCGCTGATAAGTTTATTAACTACATTTACAGCAAGAACGCTCACGCCTTTATTATTAAGATTTGGAAAAACTGAAATAATCATTATAATTCCTCATGTGATTTATAAACTAATTGTTTTGCGTCAACATTTTCATAAACAACAGGCTCATTTGATTTTAACAGATAAATCAAATATTCAATATTACCCTCAGGCCCTTTAATAGGTGAAAAATCAAGGCCTGCAACGCTAAAACCGTTTTCAACTGCCAAGCCGATAACTTTTTCGCAAACCTCAAGGTGAGTTGCAGGGTCGCTTACAACGCCCTTTTTACCGACCTTTTCCCTTCCGGCCTCAAACTGAGGCTTAATAAGGCAAACAGCACTGCCGTCATCCTTTAAAAATTTATTAAGATTTGGCAAAATATGCTTAAGAGAGATAAAGGAAACGTCAACAGATGAAAAATCAATTTTATCCTTAATTTGTTCATCTGTTACATATCGAAAATTAGTTCTTTCCAAATTAACTACTCGTTCATCGGTACGAAGCTTCCAAGCAAGCTGACCGTAGCCGACATCGACTGAATACACCTTAACTGCTCCGTTCATAATCATACAATCGGTAAAGCCTCCCGTTGAAGCACCGACATCCATACAAATTTTGCCGTCAAGAGAAATAGGAAAACATTCCATAGCTTTTTCAAGCTTCAAACCGCCACGGCTGACATATTTTAATGTTTTACCACGAACTTCGATTGTATCATCCGGACTAACGTCCTTGCCTGCTTTATCAGATTTTTGATTGTTAACATATACTATGCCCGACATAATGATTGCTTTTGCCTTTTCTCTGCTTTCAGCAAGTCCTTTTTCTACCAAAGCAACGTCAAGCCTTGTCTTATTCTTAGCCATTATTGACCTCTTTAATAATAGAATTTGTATCTAAATTATAATGCTCAAGTTGACGGCAAACACTTGCCTGCTTAACAAATTCGTCGTCAATTGCAATATGCTTAAAATGAACATTAATATTATTTTCAATTAACAGTGAAGCAAATATCTCACCGACAGAACCGCTTTTTACACTTTCCTCATAAAAATATACGGTATCACAATTTTTGAGATATTCAACTACGCTTTCATCAATCGGCTTAATTTTATTAAGTTTAATCAAAAAAGCGTCGTCAAGATTTTTATAAGCTTTTGCACATTCGCAAAATTCTCTGCCGTAAGACACAACACATTTTTTCAAACTTGTATCACCTATAATGTTGTAGTTATCGTGATTATATTTATATTCGACAGGAATTTCACATTGGCAGCCACGTGGATATCTGACTGCGACTGCGCCGTCAATTTTATAAATTGCCTGATAAAACATAGCTTCAAGTTCATCAAATGTTGACGGTGCGAAAACAGTTAATCCAATCACCGAGTTAAGAAAAGAAGTATCAAACACGCCCTGATGGCTTTCGCCGTCCTCACCGACAAATCCGGCACGGTCAATTGCAAAAATAACCTTTAAATTTTGCATTGCGACATCGTGGATAAGTTGGTCATACGAACGTTGAAGAAATGTTGAATAAACAGCAAAAACAGGAATTAAACCGTTTTTTGCAAGACCGCTTGAAAATGTTACTGCATGCTGTTCGGCAATGCCGACATCAAAAAATCTTTTAGGAAATTCCTCTGCAAAATTACAAAGGCCCGTACCCTCAGCCATAGCGGCAGTAACACAGCAAATTCGAGCGTCTTTTTTAGCGAAATTACACATAGTTTCGCCAAAGCATGCTGAAAAATTCTTTCCTGAACTTTTCGGTTCACCTGTATTTATATCAAATTTACCTATACCGTGAAACTGAGTCGGATTTTTCTCAGCAGGATAATAACCTTTACCCTTAACGGTATTCACATGAATTAAAACTGAATGGTTATGGGCTTTAGCCGCATTAAAAACGTCAACAAGTGCGTCAATATCGTGGCCGTCAATCGGACCGTAATATCTAAAACCTAAATCCTCAAAGAATGTGGATTTGTAAATCATTTTTCTGATTTTAGTATTAATATATGTAAAAAATCTGTTAATCTGAGTACCAACCTTAGGGATTCTTGCAAGTCGGTGCTGAAAATTAGATTTAAAGGTTACGTATCTTTTAGATGTGCGTATAGTAGTCAGATTTTTAGCCATTGAGCCGACATTTTTGCTGATAGACATATTATTATCATTCAAAACTACTATAAGATTACTGTTATCGTTTCCTGAATTATTAAGTGCCTCGTATGCAAGACCGCCGGTCAAGGCGCCGTCACCGATAACTGCAACAACCTTGCCCTTTTCGCCTTTAATCTGCTTAGCCCTTGCAAGACCGACAGCGGCAGAGATTGATGTTGAACTGTGACCTGAAGAAAAAATATCATGTTCACTTTCAACAGGACGAGTAAATCCGCTGATGCCGCCTTCGGTACGTAAGGTTTCAAACTTGTCCTTCCTGCCTGTAAGAATTTTATGAGTATAGCACTGATGGCCGACATCAAACACAATTTGGTCAACAGGGCTGTTAAAAACCTTGTGCATGGCAACTGTGAGTTCAACAACGCCTAAATTAGAAGCAAGGTGACCGCCTGTTTTGGAAACAGTATTAATCAACAATTCACGTATATCGCCGCATAGCACTTCAAGCTCTTTATCATTCAGTTTTTTTAAATCTTTAGGAGAATTAACCCTATCAAGAACAGACATAATATTTCCCTTTTCAATGATTAAAGCTATTTTTTACGATTGACAAGTGATAAAGCAAGCGCTTTCAAAAAATCACTGTTTTCAAATATATCAAGTTGATTTACAGCCGCATTTGTAAGCTTTTTAACGTCTGATTTTGCTTTTTCAATACCGACAAGTGCAGCATAGGTGATTTTTTCATTTTCAGCATCAGAGCCAACAGGTTTGCCAAGTTCCTTTTCATCACCAACAATATCTAAAATATCATCTTGGATTTGGAACGCAATACCGAGTGAATAAGCGAATTTAGAAGCTGCTGACATTTTCTCTTCATCAGCTCCGGCGCTGATACAACCCATAAGGCATGCAGCAGAAATAAGTGCGCCTGTTTTCATTCTGTATACATTTAAAAGCTGCTTAACTGTAGGATTTTCTTTTTCGTAAATAAGGTCAATAACCTGACCGCCAATCATTCCGCCTACGCCTGCATTTTGAGCAAGAAGAAGAGAAGCGGAAACCTTTTTATCATCAGAAAGTTCGCTTGATGCAATAATTTCAAATGCGTGAGTCAAAAGCGCATCTCCCGCCAAAAGAGCGGTATCCTCGCCAAATGCTTTATGACAACTCGGCTTACCTCTCCTTAAATCATCATTGTCCATACAAGGCAAATCATCGTGAATAAGACTATATGTATGAACGTATTCCATAGCACACGCAAAGGGCAACGCATCTTCTCTGCTTCCACCGCATGCTTGCGCAAACTCAAGCGTAAAAACAGGTCTAAGTCTTTTGCCTCCGTTTACAAGACTGTATTCCATAGCCTGAACAACACTTTCTTGACCGTCCTTGCAATCAGGAAGAAAAGACAAAAGTGTGTGTTCAACTTTTTTTATATCATTTGTCAGAATATTTTTAAATTCCGTTTCAGTCATTATTATTCTCCTTAGTAAGCATAGTAATCTTTTGCTCAGCCTTTTTCAGCTTATCACTGCAAATACCTGCAAGCTTAGTTCCTCTTTCAAAAAGTTTAATACTCTCGTCAAGAGAAACAGTACCATTTTCAAGCTTAGATACTATTTCATCAAGCTCTTTAACAGCATCTTCATATTTTATTTCATCACTCATTGGGCGTTACCTCTTTAACTATACATTTAGATTTTCCGTTATAAAAAGTTATATCAATCTCATCGTTCACTTTAACGCTGTTAATATCGTTTATTGCATTATTATTAATAGATGCAAGTGTGTATCCCCGTAAAAGAATTTTAAGCGGACTTAAAGCGTCAAGACGAGATACTTTATTTTTAAACTCGTTATTTTTTTGCTCAATAAAATATGAGTAGCCATCAACAAGTCTTGTTTGCAAAACAACCAAATCATCATATTTCAGATTAATGAAATCATTCATATTTTCTAAAGGCGTATTAATAAGCAATTTGTCAAGAAGCTGATATTCCTTATCAATTTTGTTATGCAAATAAGATAATAATCTGTTTTTTATACCGTCAAAATAATTAATTAATGTTGCCGAATCCGGTACAGCAAGTTCTGCCGCAGCACTCGGAGTAGGTGCTCTTAAATCCGACACAAAATCGCAAATTGTGTAATCCGTTTCATGACCTACGGCAGAAATTATCGGAGTTTCACATTCAAAAACCGCCCTGGCAACCTGCTCTGTATTAAAAGCCCACAAATCCTCAAGTGAGCCGCCGCCTCTGCCGACGATGATTACATCAATATCGTCTCTTAAATCAAGAATTTTAATTGATTTGCATATATCCGCCGGTGCGCTGTCACCTTGAACGACAGTCGGTACAACGACAAGTTCGGCAATAGGATATCTTCTTTTTGTAATATTTTTTATATCCTCAATTGCCGCACCCATATCCGAGGTAGCAACACCTATTTTCCTCGGAAATTTAGGTATTGGCTTTTTGTAGATTTCATCAAACAAGCCTTCTTTTGAAAGTTTATCCTTAAGCTGTTCAAAAGCAACAGCAAGTGTTCCTATACCTTCAGGTTGCATATCGTCAACATAAAACTGATATGCTCCGTCTTTGTCATATACAGAAATTCTGCCTCTGCAAAGAACCTTTCTTCCGTCAGACGGCTCGAATTTAAGCCTCTGTGCATTTGATGAAAACATAACCGCTTTAAGTTGTGAGTTATCGTCCTTAAGCGTGAAATACATATGACCGGAACGAAAATAATGGAGAAAATTACTGATTTCACCCACAATATAAATATTTTTTAAATGAACGTTTTCATCGAGAATAGCTTTAATATAAGTATTAACTTGTGTAACCGTTAATGCGTTAATATTCATATAATATCTTTCAAATAAGCATATATTGCAATTCCTGCGGCATTGTCACAGCTAAACTCAGACTTTGCAAAATATGCCGAAAATTTATTTACTAAATTTGTTTTAATAAGCGTGTTAGACATTACGCCGCCTGCAAATACAAGAGGTAAATCCCCATATTTTTCAAGCAATAGCTCTGTCATTTTTTCAAGCGAAGTTGAAATGTACGTAAGAACGAACTTGGAAATATCTTGCTTACTTTCGCCGTTTTCTATCATCGCCTTAGCCTTATTTTCAATACCGGAAAGTGAGCAGTCAAGCCCCTTCATAGAAGGTTTAATTCTAAAGTTCTTATCGCTTAACAAAGAAAATTTGTCAAGTTCCTTTCCGCAAGGAAAATTTAAACCGAGAAGCACACCTGTTCTGTCAATAGCCTGTCCTGCCTTTAAATCAAGGCTTTGAGCAATAATTTGTGCTTTGATAATTTCATCTTTATCCGGCGTGACAAGAAGTGCCTCAGTTGTTCCTCCGCTAACATGAAAGGCAATAAATTGACGTTCAACCAAATCAAGCCTTCCGACGGAATAAAGCGCCGCTAAAATATGCCCAACTTGATGAGATGTATAATAAAGCCTTGATGATGTGAATTTAGAAACAGCATCGGCAATACCCTTTCCCACCATAAAGCACGGCATATAACTTTTTTCAATATTTCTCGGTCTTGTACTTACTGCAACGGCATCAATACTTGACTTATCATATTCAAGCTCAGCCAAAATTTCAGGCATATTGACTGTATGCTGAAAAACAGCGTCACTTTGCCTTAGCCCACGCTCACCTGTTTTGACATGCAAAAGTTTCTTTGCCTGAATTATATCGTTGCCGTCAAACAAAGCCACAGAGGTTGTATAGTTGCTTGTATCAAATCCAAGATACATAATTAACCCCTTGAAACAGCGCCGAGAATGCCGTTGATATATGATGCGTCATTGCTTGAAGCGTATTTTTTTGCAAGCTCAACAGCTTCATTAATTGCAATACTGTCGGCAACGTCCTCAACGTTTTTCATCTCATAAAGCGCAACGTAAAGAATAGCAAGCGTAACCTTAGGAAGCCTTGCGGCTTTCCAACTTTTTGAATACTTATTAATTATTTCATCAAGCTCATTTTTTGAACCTTTTACGCCGACAAACACATCCTTTGCATATTTGCTCACCGTTTCAACATTTTCGCTGTAAAGTTCGATTACCTCATCAATATCTTGGCCGCTTGAAAAAAGCCCTTCAAACGTTAAGAGAAACGCTTGCTCTCTCATTTCACTTCTTTTCATCTATGTATCTCCTAAATATTTTATGCAAAATAAAATGCCGACAAAAATCTATTGTCGGCAGATTTTGCTACTCTTCAGTTTCACAAGGTTCAACAGAGCTTACAGGCTCTTCAAAATCAATACCGGCTACAATAACATTTACTTTAGTTACAAGCTTACCCGTCATATTTTGCACTGATTCCTTAACTGCACTTTGCACTTGAGTAGCAACAGTTTGGAATTTTTTACCGGGAGCTATGTTGATATAAATGCTGATAGTAAAGCTGTCATTTTCCTGCTTAATTCTTACAGGACTCATAACCTTAAGACTGCCCTGCTTAATTGTATTTACAACATCAACGGGTTTGTTGCAAAACGAAGAAACACCATCAACATCCTTAGCCGCATTAACTGCGATTGATGAAAGAACCTCATCGGATATAATAAGCTCACCCATAGAGCTTTTTGAAATTATTTCCATAATTAAGCCTCCTTGATTTTGAACCATTATAACACAAACTGAATAAATATACAAGATATTAATATAAAATATTTATGAATTTAGTTTGACTGAATAATAGTGACATCCTCATAGCTGCAACCAAGCTGAGAAACTGTTATTTCCTTAATTTGTAAAACAATTTGGTCCGTTAAATCTTTGGTATCAACAATAACATTAACTTTTGTTGCATCTTCGTTAATAACTGCAATACAATTATTAACGCCTTTTGCTTTAACAAGCGTTTCTATTTTATTCTCTGTTGATATTATATCCGAAATTGAAGCTATTTTATCAGCTGCGGCGATATGCGCTTTATCCGTGTCCTTTGTTGAGTCAACAATTTTTTGAAGTTTTTCGAGGCTTTCGTCTCTTGCGGTTTGCCTGTCAACTCGTGCAGAGGAAAAATATGCATTTTCTTTAACAGGCTGTGTTGTAGTGGCATCTACATATGTCGCCTCGCCCAAAACCTTATCTCTGCCGGACGAAATCGAACTTACCTTTGCTGATATATCGCTGTTTTCCCAATACCAATTGCCGGCAACGCCTACGCCGAGCAAAAGCAAGAAGCAGCACGCAACAATGCGTGAATTTCTTGTTTTCCTCTTTTTGATTTGTTCTTCGGTAAGTACGGTTTTTTCTTTTTTCTTCTTTTTTGGTTTATCGTTTTTCATATTTTCTTTTTTCAAAATAATCACCCTTTTGATTTTATTTTAGAAACAGAAACTCTGTTTGCCGATATATTAAAAAGAGAGGTAACGGTATTAATTACCGCCTCACGAACCTCCACGTTATCACCACCCGAACAAACAACGCTTACACCTTGAACGGTCGGATATTTTTCCTTGATAAGCAAAGCCTTTTCTCCGCTTTGCGAGTCATATAAAACATATTCGTCTTTATTGCTTTGAGAATTTTCATCGTTTTTGTTTTCGCTGTCTGTCGCATACACATTTTCGCTACTGTACTCAAATGTAATCATCACCTCACAGTCACCCACTCCGTCAATAGAGGATACGATATTTGTCAGCTGTTTTTCAGTTTCATCGCTGTATTGCGAATAATCAAATGACGTTTCATTTTCGGTCGCTTTATTGTCATTTGACTGAAAAAACGAAGAAAAAGCAATTAAAACAATTGCAACAAGCCCCATAGCAACTATTATTTTTGCTCTTTTACCATCGGATTTAAGCATAAAATTTATTGCATCTTTTATTTTATTCACCAATATAATACACCTGCGCATTTATTCCGAGCTTATCAAAAATATATTTTTTAACCTCTGATTTGTCATATTCATTTAATATATATATTTCAACAGATTTGATAAAAAGCTCATCATCTTTGATTTTAACGTTAACTTTTGCCTTAGAATTTTTATAATTACCGTCATTAAGTGTTTTTTCAATATTTGATTTAATAGTTGTGCTGTATGATTTCTCCTTGTTTTCCGTTTGCTGTTCGTTGATTACTTTTATATTTTCAAAACTCAAATCAAATCCGTTTGCTTTAAAAGGCGCAATAAGTGATAACATAATAAAAACGGTAATAATAATTTTTCCTACTTTGCCGTTTGAGTTTTTAGGAAGAAGCAAAGAGAAAATTATAGAAAAAATAAGAGTGATACAAACTGTATACGTCCAATCGTTTAAATACTTCATACATTCACCGTTTTCGATGCCACTAAAATTCCTAATGATATAATCGTTGTTACCATTGATAAAATTAACAAAACATTTATTATTAGCAAAACGCTTGAAAACGCTTCCAAAACTGTGCTTGATTCGCTGTCAAAAAACACCTTAGAGCAAATATTTGCAGCAGATATCGAAAGTCGCCAAAGAGTTATATTAATTATCGCAGGCAAAAATATAGCCGATATTGTAATAATTCCTACTATTCCCACGCTTGTTTTAATAAGGCTTGAATAGCTTTGAATTGATAAAAGCCCCTCGCTTATTGAACTGCCGATAATAGGAACAACAGAATTAATTGCAAATCTGACCGAACGCAAGCCAAGAGCATCGGCTCTCGATGCGACGGCGGTTTTAAGTGATAAATACGACACAAAAATTGCAGACAAAGCCGAAATTGCTTTTGTTATCAAATTTCTTAAAGCAGACACGATACTGCCCATATTCAAATCACGTCTGATTGAGGAACACACAGATATACCCATAAATGAATTTACAATCGGCAAAAACACATTAGATGAAATAAAATTCAAGGCTTGAGAAAACAAAAGAAGACTGCCGTTTACGCTAAACGAAGTCATTGCTGCACCGCTCGTTGCGCAAATTATACAAAACGCAGGAAAAAAAGCATACGTAAAATCAGAACATAATTTGATTGCCGAGCAAGCAAGCTTCATAGAAGGATAAATCTGCGTCACCAAAAATATTGCAATGACGAGGTTTGAAACCGTTGCATACATATCTGAAACAGAGTCGCTTGACAGGTGCATATCAAATGATTTAACGATTGATGACAATATTATAAAGCAAATCAATATCAAGCAGCATCTTAAAGGACCTTGTGCATTTTTTGAGAAAACAGATGAAATATAATCTATAATTTGTTTAAACGATATACTGCTGATATTTTCATAATCAAAATCATCAATTCCGAGTTCATCTAAAAGACTTGCGGTATCGTCATCGAGCAAATCAAATGACGATAAATCATATTCATCAAGTTGTGATTGATAATCTGCAATTTTTTCCTCAGCAAAACACACATCGGGAAAAACAAGCATAAGCATAAAAATAAACATTATGAGTATTTTAATTTTTCTTTTCATTTAAGCATTCCTATCATAATATCCATAATCGTTGTAAAAAGCGGCAATGCAGTTACAAGAATAATAATTTTTGCCGACAGCTCCGTTTGGTTTGCAAGCGTATTTTCGCCGTTATCCCTGCACAAATCCGAAAGCAATTGAGCTATCATAGATATTCCGAGAATTTTAAGCATAATTTTTATGTATGGTAATAAAACGGATATTTCATTACTTATTGACGTCAGCCTGTCAACTATTCCTTTTAAATCTTTTGATATTAACGTGAAAATAATTATTGTGCATACTATGTTTATAAGAAAAGTAAATTCTTTAGAATAATTTTTCAGCACAATATTAATAATCAGCGCCGTCAATACAATTCCTACAACCTTAATCATAAGTCAAAAAGTGATTTAACGGCTGAAAACAAATTGCTTATTTGCGGAATAATCATCATTAATACAACTATTACACCTGCAAGGGTTGTAAGCATCGCTTGCTCTTCCCTGCCGCTTCTTATTAAAACCATATTAAGCACAGCAACTATTATTCCTATTGCTGCAATTTTAAAGATAAAACTAATATCCATTTATCCTCCTATATCAGCAAGATCGCTATTAAACAGCCTATTCCTAAGCCGAGAGCATATATTATTTTATAATGAGCAGTATAATATTGCTGATAATAATCTTTTAATATTCTAAATGTTTCGCAAAATTCGTTTGCCTCATTTATTTGAGTTTGAGAGTCATATTTTCCTATTGAATTTATGTAATCGTATATTTTTTCATTTTCTTCTCTTTTAAGAGGTGAAGATGAAATTATATTATTTAAATCAATATCCTTAAGCTTTTCACTGTTATTGAGTAAATCAAAAATTTTTTCTGTTTCAGGATTAGTAGTTTTTAATAAAACCATTACTTTTGAGCCTAAGAACACCATCTTATCACAATAATCAATTTTGCTTTTTTCGTACTTACATATACTCGCTGAAAGGAGTATAGATATTCCTAATATCATTAGAATTCCTGCCGTTTTCATTTTCATCCTCCGTCAAATCGATAATGTCAAATCCTTCATCAATTCCGTGTAAAAAAACAATGTGCGAAAATTCACGAGTAGAGATAAGCTGAATAGCTATTTGATTTCTCATTAAATCATTAATTGATTTTAAATGGATAGATAAAATAAACGACGTACCGCTTGAAAAGCCGAATTTTATTGCCTCTACTTCATCCGAATTTCCTATTTCATCACAAACTATTAATTCAGGCGAAAGTGTTCTTACTGCCAATTCGATTCCCTTAGCTTTTTTATACGAGGATATAACATCTGTATTAATTCCGATATCAAAGCCGGAAGAAAGTTCTTTCCTTTCATCAATAACGCTTATTTTTTTATATTTTCCTGCATATCCGCTTGATAAAAGGCGGGTCATATCTCTTAATATTGTTGTTTTGCCGCTTGAAGGCGGACCTGCAATAATAACACTTGGCGTTGAATTTGCGAAAAGAATATTTAAAATATTTTTTGAACAATCAACGACATTATGAGATATTCTTATGTTAAGACTGCTTATATTCTTAACGCTTGAAATTAAGTTGTTTTTATAAACAGCTTCACCTGCTATACCTATTCTTGAGCCGAATTTATCTGTAACGTATCCGTCAATCATTGTTTGCATATTTGTATGATACGAATTATTACAGAAACTGTCGAGAATAAATATAAACTCATCATCGCTGATAAATCTGCAATCATTCAAATAATGATTAATAAGCTTGTCATATTTACTGATAAAAAAAGGTTTATCAAGAATGTAAATAACTATAGGTTTATTAACTCTAAGCCTAATCTCAGTTATTTTTGACAAAACAGATACATCAAATGACAAAAAGCAGTTTTTTAAATCGCTTGGAAAGTGCTCTAAAACAGAAAAAATATTGTCCATAAAATCACCTTGCTTAATAGTATGCTGAATTTTTGAAAAATATAACAAATTTTCAGTTGAAGTAGAAAAGCAAATGTGATATTATATGTATATAATTATAATATTTACGGAAGTGCGGTTGCAGTAATGAATAGCAATATAACTATCAACACAAAAACAAACAAATTCATTAACGGCGAAACGGTTAGCTATACTCTTATGGCTACGGTTTCGCTTTTTGTTCTGTTTGCATTAAAACAGATATTAAAAGTTTTTATCGGCGTTGCAGTTGCTCCGAGTTGTATCATCGCTTTTATCACGGCAAGTATTATTTCATTTTTACTTGAAAGAAAATTTGTGTTTGGCAAAAAGATGTTAGCTTCAAACGCTAAACAAATAATATTTTTTATAATCAGAGTAGCAGTTAACTTCGGCTTTTATAAACTTTCGGAATTTGGGTTTAAAAATATGCTTGATATGCCAATCACGTTTGTTTGGTTTATAGCCGTTGTAACTTCTTTTTTATTTAACTATATTTATGACAGGACACTCGTTTTTGATTGCGGATATGAGGCAATAAGTGTAAAACAGTCAAGAATATATAAAACATTTTATAAAAACAGATATGTATTTTTATCCTCTGCCTTGGCACTTTTATGTATAAGCATTCTTTATATCATTTATTCGGCATTTCCGTTTGGCGATACAACTGTTATGAGAATGGACCTTTATCATCAATACGGACCGCTTTTTGCCGAACTTTATGACAGAATAGTTGAGCACAAAAGCCTGCTTTATTCTTGGACAACGGGCGGCGGCTCAAGCTTTTTAGGCAATTATCTAAACTATCTGTCAAGCCCGCTTTCATTTTTAATTTTCCTTTTTAATAAGGAGGATATTGCATTTGCCATTACCTTTATAGTTGGATTAAAATGCATATTAAGTGCAGCCACATTCAGTTACTACTTAAAGAGCAGCTTTGGCAAAAATAATTATTACGTAAGTGCATTCGGTGTGCTCTATGCCTTTAGCGCATATTTCCTTGCATATTATTGGAATATTATGTGGCTTGACGGAATGATTATGCTTCCGCTTATTGTTCTCGGAATTGAAAGAATTTTCAATAAGGGTGACATTAAGCTATATACTATTTCAATGATTTTGCTTTTCTTTGCAAATTATTATATGGGTTATATGAGTTGTATATTCGCAGTAATATATTTCGTTGCATACTTCATTATTTCATATAAAAATGACGGCAAGCTCAATCCTAATGCAAAATTTGAAAAGAAATATTCAACAAAAGCATTGATGAATAACACTTTTATTAACAGAGGGGTTAAATTTGCATTTGCCAGCATCATTGCGGCAATGTTTTGTGCTATCACTTTAATTCCGGTGTTTATGATATTAAAGAACAGTTCTGCAACGTCAGGCACTTTTCCTGATACATTCACAAGCTATTTTGACATTCTTGACTTCATAACCTCTCACTTTGCAATTCTCGAAACAACTATAAGAAGCAGTGGCGACAACGTTCTCCCTAATGTATATACCGGCATTTTGACGCTTATATTGCTGCCGTTATTCTTACTCAACAACAAAATAAGTCTTAAAGAAAAAGCGACTTACGTGCTTTTGATGGTTTTCTTTATTTTCAGTTTCAACAATAACTGTGCAAACTATATTTGGCACGCATTCCATTTTCCTAATGATTTGCCATATCGTTTTTCGTATATGTATTCATTTATAGTTGCTGTTATGGGATATAAAACCTTAATCAATTTCAAAGCAATTAATATTAAAGATATCGTATATTCGGGACTTGGCATTATTGCAATCGTTATTTTAGCTCAAAAATTTCTCACTAACAAAATGACTAACAGTACCATTTATGCAACAATTATTTTAGTTGCACTTTGGTGCGGATATCTTCTTATCGTTAAAAACAAGAATATTCAAAAAAGACTGACAGCATTTGTGCTTATAGTATTTTTAGTCGGTGAAACAGTTATAAGCGCCGTTACCGGAATACCGCTTAATCAGGAAAACGGAAACTATAAAGAAAATTTTTCCACATATAACGATGCAATCAAATATATTGACTCAAATGATAAAGACTTCTATAGAACGGAGCTTTGCTATCTAAATACACGTATGGACCCGTCTTATTACGGCTATAACGGAATATCCGTATTTTCGTCAATGGCATACGAATCATATTCAGAGCTTCAGCACAGCTTAGGAATGTTCGGTAATAGAATTAACAGCTATACTTACAATCCTCAAACACCTGTATACAATATGATGTTTAACATTAAATATTTAATCCAAACCGATGTAAGCTTAGCTCCTTCTTCAAATCTTTATAAAAAGAAATACACAACCAAAAACAAAAAGGCAAATGTATATGAAAACAAGTATAATCTGCCTATCGCCTACTGCGTTAATTCAAATATTGAGGATTGGATAACAGATGAGGGCAATCCGTTTGAAATTCAAAGTGACTTTATAAAGCTTGCAACGGGATATTCAAATGTGTTTAAAAACGTTGATTATATCAGTACCGACTTTGACTCAGTAACAGGTGATGACGTTACTGAAAACGGAACATATTGGCTTAATAAAAGCGATGCTTCATCAAAATACGGCACAGAAACAATTACGCTGTCACCTACTATCGACGGAAACCTTTATCTTTATGTTAAGTCAAGCGATTTAAAGAGCATAACTGTTAATTCTGAAAAAGTATCTGATATTACACAAAACACAGATGAGGAATATTTACTTGACCTTGGTTTCCACAATAAAGGCGATGAAGTTAAGGTCTCGCTTGACGGCGGAACTATGGAAAGTGAGAGCACATCGTTTGATATTTATTGTTACAGTTGCGATGACTCGGTATTGAAAAATGCTTACAATTCTCTTTCCAAGAACACTTTAAATGTATCTTCTTATAGCGACACATCAATTAAAGGTACAATTTCCTCAAAAGGAAATTGTTATTTATATTCATCAATTCCTTATGATGACGGTTGGAGCGTATATGTCGATGGCAAAAAGGCAGAAACATTTGAAATCGGCGGCACTCTTCTTGCTATTGAATTAACTGCGGGTAATCATCAAATCGAATATAAATATACTCCATCAGGCTTTGTTTACGGCATAACAATTACTGCAATTACTGCATTTGGATTATGCGGTTATTATATATTCAGTAAATCTTCTTTAAAACTTAACAAAAGAGCGAGAAAAAAGGAGAAAAATATTGTTGAATAAATAAAAATCAGTATAATTCTTAAAAATCTATTTACAATAATGTGCTTTTATTGTAGAATACACGTGAACATTTGAGAGGAGTTTCATATTACTATGGCAAGACAAACAGCAATCAGTATTAACACTATTCCAATCGGTCCTCTTGGCATAATCGGTATGCCGGGATGCGAAGGATTAACGGACAAAATTGACCAGTACCTCGTTAAATGGCGCAAAACTCAAGCAAGTGAGCATGCTGAGTCGATTGCTTTCTTTGGCTATCAGAGAGATACATATAAAATTGATGTATCTATTCCCCGTTTTGGCAGCGGCGAAGGCAAGGGTGTTATTAACGAAAGCGTAAGAGGTTACGATATTTATATTGTATGCGACGTATTTAACTACAGCTGCAGCTATGATATGTACGGCAGAAAGGTTTATATGTCACCCGACGATCATTTCGCTGACCTTAAGAGAGTTATTTCAGCGCTTTGTTCAAAACCAAAAAGAGTTTCTGTTATTATGCCTATGCTTTACGAGGGCAGACAGCACAAGAGAAGTTCAAGAGAATCACTTGACTGTGCAATGGCTCTTAAGGAGCTCGTTCATCTTGGTGTTGAAAACATTATTACGTTTGACGCTCACGACCAAAGAGTACAAAATGCAATTCCTGACAAATCATTTGAAAATGTTATGCCGACTTACCAGATGATTAAGGCACTTGTCAACAATGTTGAAGACTTAAATGTTGATAAGGACCATTTAATGATTATCTCTCCTGACGAAGGCGCACTTCACAGATGTATTTATTTTGCTACACAGCTTGGAGTTAATCTTGGTATGTTCTACAAGAGAAGAGATTATACAAGAGTTGTAAACGGCAGAAATCCAATCGTTGAGCATCAATATCTCGGTGATTCCGTTAAAGGCAAAGATATTATCATTGTTGACGATATGATTTCATCAGGTGAATCTATGCTTGAGGTTGCTATGAAGCTTAAGAACTTAGGTTGCGGCAGAATTTTTGTGTGCACAACTTTCGGTCTCTTCTGCAACGGTCTTGATGTATTTGATAAAGCTTATAAAGACGGTGTATTCTACAGAGTGTTTACTACTAACGGTGTATATCAGCCGCAGGAGCTTTTGGACAGAGAATGGTATGTAAGCGTTGAGCTTTCAAAATATGCCGCATATTTGATTGACACATTAAATCACGATATGTCTGTTTCAAGTCTTCTCGACAGCTCTGCAAAAATTGATACTTTGTTAAAAAATAAAGGTTTAAAGGACTAAGATATTATGGCAAAAGTAAAATTGTCTAAAGCTAAAACAGCTATAATTATTATTGCAGCAATTATTTTCGCACTTTTAGTTGCAGGCGGAATTTATTGCGTTGCAACAGACCAAAGCCCTGCTACTGCAATTGAAGCGGCAACAGCGCATCAGGACAAGCTTGTCGGCAAGTGGCAAAGCCAAAAATCGCCGGGATTATCCGCTTATGTATTTTATGATGACGGAACGTATGATTCTTATTTGTCTACAGTTAATTTTTCAGGCGAATATACTGTAAAAGGCAATAAAATCACTTTGACAAATCCTAATACTAACGCACAGGTTGTTTATAAATACAAGGTTAAAGGCAAGGTTCTCACCCTCACTCTTATGGAAGACGACAAAGAGGCAGAATCAAACGCTTATGATTCTGTTGATGAACTTCAAATGAAAACGCTTGCAGATTTAATCGGCGATTCTATTAAAGACAATAATACAACTACACAAGAACAATAATTAAAAACCCCTCGTCATTGACGTGGGGTTTGTTCTATTTTTTGTTTACTTTCCATATACATTACCAAGGAAGGTGAAATTCTTTGATTGGTAATGTGGAAAAACGTTGTATCGATTTAGGACATTATATAATTGAAACAGGTGCTACTGTCAGGCAAGCGGCAATAGTTTTCAATATCAGTAAATCTACCGTACATAATGACGTCACAAAGCGCCTTGCAATGATTAATCCCCTGCTTTGCAGTGAGGTTAAAGAGGTGCTTGAGCGCAACAAGGCCGAGCGTCACATAAGAGGCGGACTTGCCACAAAAGAAAAATACAGAAAGCTAAAAGATAACAAAAACATTGATTAATAAGCAAAATAATGCTATTATAAAAAAAGAAAATCAAAGGAAGTGTAAATATGAAGATAGGTTTTATAGGCTGCGGAAATATGGCAACTGCCATTATTAACGGAATTACGAATAATAACGTCGTAAGCGAAAAGGATATAAATGCTTATGACGTTTTTGACGGTGCAACCAAAAAGCTTAAAGAAAATAAAGATATAAACATTTGTGAAAACGAAAAAGACGTTGTAAAATCAAGCGACATTATTTTTCTTGCAGTCAAGCCAAATGTTCAGGCAAGCGTATTAAAAGCAATTGACGGTGAAATTAAGGATAAATTAATCATTTCAATTGCCGCAGGAAAAACAATTGAATTTATCGAAAGCAATTTAAAATGCAAAGCTAAAATTGTTAGAGTTATGCCAAACATCAACGCTAAAGTCGGTGAGGCTATATCTGCTTATTGCTTTAATGATTCAGTAACAGGTGAGGACAAAACTAACGTTGAAAGCCTTTTAAACGGAATAGGACAGGTACTTTGCCTTGATGAAAGCTACTTCCCTCTTTTCGGTGTTATCGGCGGCTGCGGACCTGCTTTTGCATATATGTTTATTGACGCAATGGCACGTGCAGGAGTTAAAAACGGAATGAAAAAAAGCGATGCACTTAAAATTTCTGCTCAAACCGTATTAGGCAGTGCAAAAATGATTTTGGAAAGCGACGAGCATCCATGGCAGCTTATCGATAATGTTTGCTCTCCCGGCGGTACAACTATCGAGGGTGTAACCTCACTTCAGGCAGACGGATTTGAAGCGGCAGTTCATAATGCAGTTGATAAAGCGCTTGATAAGGACAAGAAATTATAATAACTCTTTGAGGGTGAACACAGTTCACCCTTTATTTTTAATGAGGAAGAACTATGTGGAAATTTAAAAACGATAATACACCTGCCATAATCAATGCTAAAAAACATATAGCGAGTTCGCACAGTAATAAAATAGAAAAACTACCAAAAACAGCAATTTTATTTTTTATGCGTGGCGGTATTGAATATACGACTAAACATTATAAAACTAAAAAAATCAGTAATCATTTTCCACGTTTTTTAAATTCTTGTCCCGTTTATAAAATTAAAAATTCGGATATTTGCTTTTTGCACGGCGGATATGGAGCACCTCAAGCAGTTGATACCATTGAAACTCTTGCCGCTTTAGATGTTAAAAACATAATAACAATAGGTATGTTTGGCACTTTTTCAAGTAATGTAAACAGTGGTGATATTTTAATTCCTAATAAAGCATTTAGCGAAGAAGGAACCTCTTTGCATTATTATGAAAACGCTGAATTTTTTGAACCTGATGCAATGCTTTTGGATAAAGCAACGAAATTTATCAATAATTCATACTATTTCCCTATTGTATCAACTGATGCGGTATATCGTCAAACTTTCTTTAAAGAGGAATTATGGCGCAGCAAAGGAGCAATCGGAGTTGATATGGAAACATCTGCAATATATTCAGTCAGCAAATATCTCGGTTTAAATTCAATTTCAATTCTTATCGCATCGGACAAACATCCATTAAACGAAAATGAGAAATCATGGAAATGGACAATGACAGAAAATCAAAGAAAAGATTTATTTAAAAAATGCATTGATTTTGCGTTAACTTTATAATACGGCATAGCCGCCAACTGATTACAAACAATAATTACCCATATACTACAAAACAAAAAGCTCGGAGCAATCCGAGCTTTTTTCGCATAATTTTTATAGTATGATTACATATACTTTTTAATTTCATCAACCATATCTGTCTTTTCCCAAGAAACACCGAGGTCTTCCCTGCCCATATGACCGTAAGCAGCAACATTTTTATAAATCGGCTTTCTAAGGTCAAGCCTGTCAATAATTGCAGACGGACGAAGGTCGAATACCTTATTAACGATATCTGCAATCTTTTCGTCATCAAGCTTACCTGTACCGAATGTATCAACCATAACAGAAACAGGCTTTGCAACGCCGATTGCATAAGCAAGCTCAACCTCGCACTTATCTGCAAGACCTGCGGCAACGATATTTTTTGCTACCCAACGGGAAGCATAAGCGGCGCTTCTGTCAACCTTAGTTGGGTCCTTACCGCTGAATGCACCGCCGCCGTGGCGAGCATATCCGCCGTATGTATCAACAATAATTTTACGGCCTGTAAGACCTGAATCGCCGTGAGGGCCGCCGATTACGAATCTACCGGTAGGATTTACAAAATATTCTGTATCATCGTCGATAAGATCATTAGGAATAGTAGTTTTAATAACCTTTTCGATAATATCGTTTCTAAGTTGAGAAAGCTCAACATCAGCGCTGTGCTGGCTTGAAACAACAACAGCAGTTACCTTTACAGGCTTGTCATCGTCATATTCAACCGTAACCTGGGTTTTACCGTCGGCATAAAGATAAGGCAATGAACCGTTTTCTCTCACCTCTGTAAGCTTAAGAGCAAGCTTGTGAGCAAGACTGATAGGAAGCGGCATAAGTTCCTTAGTTTCATTGCAAGCGTAGCCGAACATCATACCTTGGTCGCCGGCGCCGTTGAGGTTATATTCATCTTCTTCGTCATTCTTAAGCTCTAATGATTTATCAACACCCATAGCAATATCAGGTGACTGACGGTCAAGAGCAAGCAAAACAGCACAGGTGTTGCCGTTAAAGCCTTTCTTATCGTCGTCATAGCCGATATCGCAAACGGTTTTTCTTACGATTGACGGGATATCAACCGTAGCTTTAGTTGTAATTTCACCCATAACAAGAACTTGGCCTGTTGTGCAAGTAGTTTCACATGCTACACGGCTTTGCGGGTCTTGTTCGAGCATTGCGTCGAGAATAGAATCTGAAATTTGGTCACAAATTTTATCAGGATGACCCTTTGTTACAGATTCACTTGTAAACAAATGTTTTGACATAATATATTCCTCTCATCAAAAAAATTGTTAATTGCTTTAGAAAGAAAAAAGCACACGTAACGAGCGTGTGCACTTAGCTATCATCACTCGGTAAGCCGCAGGTATTAGCACCTTACAAATGCAGGTTGCTGTGGTTTCACAGGGCCTGTCCCTCAACCACTCTTGATAAAGCATATTAACATCACACATATAATACAACAACGATTAGATAAAGTCAACAAATATTTATAAAAATAAAGGTTATTTTATATTTACTATTGTAATTTCTTAATAAATAGTTTATAATTATATAGCAATAAAAGGCATATAGCCTTATAAGGAGGAAAATTATGGCAAAGAAAACCGTATTTATTACCGGTGGTACAGGTAATATGGGTTGGGCTGCCGTTCAGGAAATGCTTAAGCATCCAAGTGATATCAATATCAAGATGCTTGCAAGAAAAAGCCCAAAGAACGAAGAAAAGCTTAAGGATTTAATGGCAAAGCCAAACGTAAAGGTTGTTTGGGGTGACCTTAATGATTACGATTCAATCCTTGAAGGTGTTACAGGCTCTGACTATGTCCTTCACGTAGGTGGTATGGTTTCACCGACTGCTGACTGGAAACCTTACAAAACACAAAAGACAAACATCGGTGCTGCACAAAGCATCTGCAAGGCTGTTCTTGCTCAGCCAGACCCTGATGCAGTAAAAGTTTGTTATATCGGTACCGTTGCCGAAACAGGCGACCGTAACTATCCTATCCATTGGGGACGTTGCGGTGACCCTATCAAAATTTCAATTTACGACCACTATGCAATTTCTAAGACCGTTGCTGAGCGCACATTTGTTGAAAGCGGTATTAAGAATTGGGTTGTAATGCGTCAGTCAGGTATTCTTTATCCTAATATTCTTAAGAATATGGATCCTATTATGTTCCACGTTCCAATCAACGGCGTGCTTGAATGGTGTACAGTAGAAGATTCAGGCAGACTTATGTGCAACCTTGTTCTTGAGGATAAGGCAGGCAACCTTGGCGCTGACTTCTGGAATCACTTCTACAACATCGGTTCAGGTAAGGAATACAGAATTTCTAACTATGAATTTGAGCAACTTCTTCTCGGAACACTTGGTCTTGCAGGCCCTGAAAAGCTCTTTGAGCCTAATTGGTTTATCACTAAGAACTTCCACGGTCAATTCTATGCAGACGGTGACAAACTTGAAGAATACTTACACTTCAGAGAAAATCTTCCTATAAAGGACTATTTCCACAGACTTGCTGACCACGTTGAATTCTATTTCAAAATACCAAGATATCTTCCAAAGAATCTTGTAGCAGCTTGTGCAAAGCCGTTTATGAAAAAGATTGCTTCTACTCCTGACTTTGGTACTCTTGATTGGGTTAAAACAAATAATCCTGAAAGAATGTCTGCATACTATGGTTCACTTGAAGAATACAACAAGATTCCTACAAAGTGGGAAGACTTTAAAATCATCAAGTTTGATAAGGATAGCAGCGCAGCAGAAAAGTTTAAGCTTGACCATGGTTATGATGAAAGCAAGCCTGAATCAGAGCTTGACATTGAAGATATGAAGCAAGCAGCTAAGTTCCGTGGCGGTGAATGCCTCAGCGAAACAATGGTTAAGGGAGATATGGCAACAAAGCTTAAGTGGAAATGCGGCACTTGCGGTGCTGAATTTGAAGCTTCACCTGCACTTATTCTTCTTGGCGGTCACTGGTGCCCTGAATGCTACATTCCGCAGAAGGAATGGAACTATGATGAGGTTGCTAAGACTAACCCGTTCTTCGCTCAAGTTTGGTATCCTAACCACACTAAGGAAGAGCATAATGTTTACAAGTTTGACGACCTCTTCCATATTAACGGAGTTAAATGGGACGATATTAAGCACTAAGCACTGACTTAAATACATATAAATTACTAAACACCTTGCATTAATTTGCAAGGTGTTTTTCATTTTTTGAAATATCTAAAAAAATAATATAAAAAAGCTGTCATCGACGATGACAGCTTTTAAAATACAATATTAAAATGTTTTATGTATTAGTCAAACAAAATGTCAGTATTAGCAAATGAAAGCGGTACATATTCACCGTTATTTACATAATAAACTGCAGAAAGCTTAACGGCAACTGCATATTGCTTACCTGAACATGTAAACATATAGCAATCAGCACCATTTACGGTCTTAATGCTATTATTAAATGAAATTGCGCTGTTTGATACATCTGAACTGTAACCTATTTCTCTCCAATTATCGTGAATTGTTTGCTTAAGCATACGCTTAGCATCATTAACATTATAATCAGGAGTAGTAGTAATCTCGTGTGGATTAGAATAAAGGTCGTATACAGCTGGTTTTTTGCTTTCCTCTGCAACGGTTGTTTCCTCAACAACAGGTGCGACATAAGCAGTGTTTACATACATAATGATGAAGTAAATTAAGAACCAAATAAGAAGAAGGAGAATTATCATAAGGATAATCTTTCCTGCCTTATTTTGATTTGCAGTTGATGAATTAGCAAATTCCTCTTCGGTAGGAATTTGAACAGGAACGAAAGGTTTACCTTTCTTTGCACACTTTTTCTCTACCTTGGCATTCTTCTTTTCTAATTTCTTAACATACTTTCCGTATGCTTTAGTTGTAGCCTTTTCAGCCTTGATTTCCTTCTTTGTTTGATATTCATCAACATTAGGAATTGCGATAGGAACAAATTCCTTACCGTCTTTTTGAGCCTTAGCCTGAAGCTTTGCATTCTTCTTCTCAGTATCCTTTACGAAGCTTGCATAAGCTTTAGCATGTTTCTTTTCAGCCTTTGCTTTATATTTAGCATTTGCTTTTTCAGCTTTAGCTTCTTTCTTTTCAGATTTTGCCTCTTTCTTGGCAAGTTTCTTTGTTTGCTTTTCTTCTTTAGTCAAGGCACAATTACCCCCTTATAAGTCTAATAGTAGTATACCATTAAAGATATTAAATTTCAACAAAAAAATATACAGAAATGGCAGTATTTTATGAACAAATTGTAAACATTAACGCTTTTTGAACTATTTTGTAACAGAAAAATAAAAAATTCTGAAAAATAAGACAAAAGTTGAATATTTACAAATATAGTTATTATAAATTAAACTGACCAATATATAGTATATTTATTTAGTATAAAGCGAATAAGTGCCGTGATTTTCACGGCTGATAAATTCTTTCTTTTCAAAAGGAGAATTAATATTAATAGCCGCCTCAATAAGTTTCTTTGTAAGCTCAGGTACATCAAAACGTTTTAATGCCTCATCAACATCAAGCCACAACACCTCGCTGTTTTCATCATTGTCTGAATGTTCCCTACCGCTTACATAATCAGCAGAAAACGCAACATACCAATCCTTAAGATTAAACCTGACAGCGATAATATTTTTAGGCTCAATCACAACTCCTGTTTCTTCAAGGAATTCTCTTTTCACTGCATCTTCAGGAGTTTCGTATAAATTAAGATAACCTCCCGGAACAATAAGAAAATCCTTACCGGCACCATATGTATGACGAGCAAGAAGCACTTTATTGTCCCTAAGTACCACAGCCGTGACAGATTGCTTATAACACGTATTTTCGCCGTTCATATTATAGTTCCTCCGCCAATGACTGTATCGCCGTCATAAAGCACCACAGCCTGTCCTTTGGTTATTGCTCTTTGCGGCTCATCAAAAATAAGTTTCAGTTTGTCGCCGTCCAAATAAGCAGTTGCTCCCTGCTCTTTCATATTATAACGCACACGGGCTTTACACTTAAATTCATTGGGTAAATCAGGAACAAGCAAATTAAAATCAACTGCGTTTACTTCCTTTGAAAACAGTTCGTCATTAGTACAAAGAGTTACCGTATTCTTTTCAATATTCTTATCGGCAACATACATAGGCTTGCCAAAAGCGACACCAAGCCCTTTGCGCTGACCGTTTGTGTATCTAATAATACCATTGTGCCTTCCGATTACATTACCGTTAATATCGACAAAATCACCGTCGGGATATGTTTTACCGAGATAGCCTTCAATAAACTTAGCGTAATCACCGTCGGGTACAAAACAAATATCCTGGCTGTCACGCTTGCGTGCGTTTAAGAAATGCTGCTCCTCTGCAATTTTGCGGATTTTTGTTTTAGAATATTCGCCCAAAGGAAATTGAATATGCGCAAGCTGATTTTGAGTAAGCGAATAAAGAACATAACTTTGGTCTTTAGTATCGTCACTACCCTTTTTAAGATAAAACCAGCCGTCTTTTTCCTCAACAATTGCATAGTGACCTGTTACAACATAATCGAAGCCGAGCTCGTTCATACGCTGAAAAAGCTTTTCAAACTTTAAATATCTGTTACAATCAATACAAGGATTAGGAGTTCCGCCGTTTTCATAAGTTCTGATAAACTTATTTATAACTTTTTCCTCAAATTCATCTTTAAAATTAAAAACGTAATAAGGCATAGAAAGACGGCGTGCAACAGCTCTTGCATCTTCAATATCGTCAAGCGAGCAACAGGTCTTTTCCCTACTGATACCGATTTCCTCGTTATCATAAAGTTTCATTGTTGCGCCGATACATTCATATCCTTTTTCTTTCATTAAAAAAGCGGCAACGCTGGAATCAACGCCACCGCTCATTGCGATAATACATTTTTTATTCATTTAACCAAGCCTTATCATTTCATCGATGCATTTTTTTGCACCGATATATGTTTCTTCATCAAGAGTAATTTCTTCACCGAAAACACCCTTGCAGCAATTAAGTACGTCGACAAGCGTGGTAGCCTTCATATTATGGCATACACAGTCCTTAGAAAGCGGATAAAACATTTTATCGGGACAGCTCATTTGAAGATGAGTTACAATACTGTTTTCCGTACCGATAATAAATTCCTTAGCGTCGCTTTCCTTGGCATAATTCATAATACCTGTTGTTGAGCCTACATAATCGGCGTGTTTAACAACATCAGGCACGCACTCAGGGTGAACAAGCAAAAGTGCATCAGGGTGAGCTTCTCTTGCTCTCTTAACGTCCCTTTCGCCCATTCTTGCGTGAGTTGGGCATCCGCCGCTCAAAAGCTTAAAGTTCTTTTCCGGAAGTTGCTTAGAAATCCAATCACCTAAATTGCAATCGGGAATAAAAAGAATATTTTTGTTTTCAATCTGTTTGCAAATCTTTAATGCAGATGAAGAAGTTACACAAACATCGCAAATTGTTTTAAGTTCACTTGTAGTGTTAATATAGGCAACAACCGTATAATCGGGATATTGCTCCTTAACAAGCGAAATAACCTCTTTATCCATCATTTCAGCCATAGGGCATCCTGCATCGGGATTTGCCAAATAGACTGCTTTGTCAGGTGAAAGTATTTTAACGGTTTCAGCCATAAAGCGTACGCCGCACATAATTACAGTTTTATTATTAACTTTTGATGCCTCTACAGAGAGAGCAAAGGAGTCACCGACAAAGTCGGCAACTTCCAATATTTCCGGTGATTGATAGCAATGAGCAAGGATACAAATATCCTTCTCCTTTTTGAGCTTAATTATCTCTTGCTGAATATCAGAAATCATATTAATTGTGTACTCCGCACTCCGCACAGTCAACACCCGCAAATTCAGCAGGGTCATATTCTATGCCTTTTTTATCATAATAATCTTTAACAGCAGCCTTAACTGCCTCTTCTGCCAAAACAGAACAGTGAATTTTAACCGGTGGCAAACCGTCAAGCGCCTCAACAACTGCCTTATTAGTAAGCTCTAAAGCTTTATCAATAGGCTGGCCTTTAATCATTTCCGTAGCCATTGAGCTTGATGCGATAGCAGAAGCACAACCGAAGGTGTTAAACTTAACGTCTTCAATAATGCCATCGTCGCTAACCTTAATATACATTTTCATTATATCGCCGCACTTAGCGTTACCAACTTCACCAATACCGTCGGCATCTTCAATTTTACCAACATTTCTCGGATTTGTAAAGTGGTCCATTACTTTTTCTGAGTATAGAGCCATAATTATTTTTCCTCCTTTTTAATTCTTTCCCAAACGGGAGAAATAGAACGAAGGTAACTTACTACCTCCGGAACTGATTTTACAATATGATCCATCTGTTCCATAGTGTTATATTCACTTATTGACAATCTCAATGAGCCATGTGCGATTTCTACAGGGACACCGATTGAAAGAAGAACGTGTGACGGGTCAAGACTGCCGCTTGTGCAAGCCGAGCCGCTTGATGCACAAATACCCTTAGCGTCAAGCAAAAGAAGGAGACTTTCGCCCTCAATGCCCTCAAAGCACATATTCAATGTTCCCGGTAAATGATGCTCAAGGTCACCGTTAATTCTGCTCCTTTCGATTCCCTTAAGCCCATCTATGAGTCTGTTTCTCATTGCGGTAACCTTTTCGGCATTTTCTTGAAGATGGTCTGTAGCATCCTTAATGGCTGTTGCCATACCGACAATAGAAGCCATATTTTCAGTACCGGCTCTTTTATTACGCTCCTGAGCGCCGCCGTAAATAATATTTGTAAGAAGAATACCCTTACGTGCATAAAGGAAACCTACACCCTTAGGGCCATGGAATTTATGAGCCGAAACAGACAACATATCGCAATTCATATCCTTAACATTAACCGGAATATGACCTACCGCCTGAACAGCATCTGTATGAAAAAGTACACCTTTTTCCTTACAAATCTTACCTATCTCGGCAATTGGCTGAATTGTGCCGATTTCGTTATTAGCTGTCATTATAGTTACAAGGCAGGTTTCATCTGTAATAGCGTTTGCTACATCCTCAGGCTTAACAATGCCATTTGAATAAACGTCAAGAAGAGTAACCGTAAAACCTTCTTTTTTGAGCGCATCAAGCGTGTGAAGAACAGCATGATGTTCAAACTTACTTGAAATAATATGCTTTTTACCTTTTCTTGCGCCAATGTAAGCAGCAGAACGAATAGCCTGATTATCAGCCTCACTGCCGCCTGATGTGAAATATATTTCTTTAGGGTCTGCTCCGATACATTCGGCAACAGTTTCCCTTGCAGCTTCCAAATGCTCCTTAGCAATTTGACCAACAGAATGGAGTGATGACGGATTACCGTAAATGTCGGTAAGAAGCGGCATCATTGCTTTTAACACACTATCGCTCATCTGAGTTGTTGCTGCATTATCTGCATAAACTGTCATAATATCGCCTTTCTAACCACAATTGTTTTTATGCCTGCTGTGGTTGACAGGAAATTAATATAAATAAAGAAAGAATATATAAGTTAATATTCCTATCTTTTCAATAGGAAATAATAGCACTAATTTCCTACCTTGTCAATAGGATATTATGTATAAATTTTAAACAGTTTATACATCAAACGCAAAATGAATATTATTTTTTTCTGTTACCTTTAATGTCAAAATTGTCAGCCAGTGCCTTTTCTGTTTTATTAATTGTAAAAAACAAGGTTACAAATTCAGCAATAAAGATAACAAATCCAACAGCAACGAATACTCTTTGGTCGGTTTTGATAAGACAAAGCATAATAACAATTGATGCCAAAATGAAAATAATGCTGACTTTAAGCCACAACTTACCGCAATATTCGTGAGCAAAAGTCCAAGTATCCTTATTAATCATCGACCAACCTGTTCTGTAGCCAAAAATATTATTAATATTTTTAGGACCGCCTGCAATAAAATAAAAGCTACTCATAAACATAATAAACGGTAAAACTATTGCTATAAACAGCATAAAAAACCACATTTGCATAAATAATCACCTGACTAATTATATCATAATAATTCATATAAAACAATATAAAAAGAGTGACGAAAGACTTGAAAAATGCATTCAAATTTTGCAAGAAATAAAAAACAATGCCGAATAACAATAAAAATAGCAAAAGGACTTGGAAAAATCCAAGTCCTTATTTTTATGCAAACATAACAGAAGCAGCTATAAGATACTGACCCGCATAATAGAGAAAATGATTTACAAACAAATGAATCGGTTTATCTTTTCCTCTGCCAAAGAAAGTGTTAGACAAAACAGCATCCGAAAGTAAAAATAATACAGAACCGATTGCCATAATAACGTAAGCCTTTTGAAAATGAGTAACAAATACGGCAATAATTGAAATAATCGAAGTCATTGCAAGAAACGCTACATAAACTGCAACAATACGTCTGTATGCACCGTAGTGAACTTTCATAAGATTTGCAGAAGCTACGGTCAATACGCCGATTATTACAGAAACAACAGCGGCAATAAGAACCAAGTACCATTTCATCTTAATTGAATAAATTACAGCGCAGAAATAGAAAATATGACCGATTAGAAAGAAAATAAATCCACCCTTCAAATAGATTTTTTCTTCATTTTTATATATTCCCTTTAAGTCAAGCAAAATATCGCCAACAAGACCAAGCGCTCCGCCCATTATAACAAGCGAACCGTATGTGTATGCCTTATAATTTGTAATAAGAGCAAATACTGCGGTTAAAAGATAGCAAAGACTTGATACAGACTTAAAAATCAAATTATTCACACTGTAACCTTTGCTTCTGTTAAAGCAAAATATGAGTGAAATCACAACACCTACTGATAAAACAACATAATACATAATTAATATCACCCCCTAACAGTTAAATTTGATTTTGTATCATCTGTTTAAATTTCTTTTTCTTATTAAGATAAATAATAATTAGCGGGATATCCGCAAGAAGCCACGCAACAGGACCTGCATAACAAATTGCGTTAAATCCAATGACCTTTGCAAATATAAGAGCAACGGCAAGTCTTCCAAAAAATTCTCCTGCTCCGGCAATCATATTGGCATAAGTAAAGCCGAGACCTTGAAGTGTATTTCTAAATACGAATAATATTGCAACAAGACTGTAACATTCTGCAATAGCCCAAAGATAATGATTAGCCGCATTCATTATTTCAGGATTATATTCTTTCATAAAGAGTTTAACAATAAAAGGACCTATTCCTACCAAAATTGCACTACAGAAAAGGGATACAATTACATCAAGAATAAATATTTTCTTGACGCTTTTAATAATTCTTTCATACTTTCCTGCACCGTAATTTTGAGAAACAAAAGTCATATTGCCTACGCCCAAACCTGACATAGGAATATTGGTAAGCTGCTCTACCCTGCCGGCGGCTGTAAAACCGGCTATTACATTAGCTCCAAATCCGTTTACAGCGGTTTGAAGTACCATTGAACCTATTGAGGTAATACTGAATTGAAGCGAAATAGGAATTCCTATTTTAATTTGCGACCATGAAGTTTTCAAGTCAAGTTTAAGAGAAGATTTATTAATAGTGTATTCTTCGGTATGCTTAAACACGCTTATTGCAGACAAAATCATTGCAACAAGTTCACTTATTGCGGTTGCCCAAGCAGCACCTATAACACCCCATTTGAAGTAACCGACAAATAGGATATCAAGTATCAAATTGACTATTACGCTTACAATTAAAAAATAAAGAGGTCGTTTACTGTCGCCGACTGCACGAGAAAGAGAATTGAAATTATTAAGCGACATTTGAATAGGCACGGCATAATAGAGCACGTCAATATATTGCGCTGACATATCAATAATCTCGTCAGGTGTGTCGATTAATCTTAAAAGAGGACGAGAAAGGAAATGCGCAACTATCATTATAATCATACCGATAAGAAATGAAAGAGCAATACTGTTACCGGCATATTTATTCATTTTATCAAATCGTTTAGCTCCAAAGGCTTGAGCAACAGAAATCGTAAAACCTGAGGTAAGCCCTAACGATGTTCCTATTATAAAGTTGTTAATCGAGCCGACATTTCCGACAGCGGCAAGTGCGTTAGTTCCTACAAATCTGCCGACAATAATATTATCCACCAAATTATAATTATATTGAAGCATTGAGCTTGCCATAATAGGAAGAGCAAATAAAATAATACTCTTTAAAGGTTTTCCGTTTATCAAATCCGTTTTCATTATATTCCCTCTATGTATACCTCTATCTTAAATAACTTTAACATTAATAATATGACAAGTCAATACAAAATGCAAATTATTATAATTATTTGCAAACAAAAGGTTAATTGGACAAATGCTCTCATCATATATTTAATCGGTGATGAAAATGCTTTCAGCAATAATTTCTGCAATAAGTGCAAATTTGATTTATTTTATATTGCACATTCAAAACACGTCAAGTTTTCCAAAACCCCTTTCGCCGAAAGAAGAAAAAGTAATGCTTGAACGAATGAAAAACGGCGATAAAAGTGCAAGAGCTGTTTTAATAGAAAGAAATCTTAGACTGGTAAGTCATATTGTTAAAAAATATTATTCAAAAACAAATGATAACGATGATTTAATAAGCATAGGAACAATCGGTCTTATAAAAGCTATTGATTCTTTCGACAGCGAAAAATGCGTTCGTCTTGCTACATATGCGTCACGTTGTATTGAAAAAGCAACGCTATCGCTACGGCTCTTTTTAGAGAAAAAGACGGAATTAAGAGTCCTTTTTATGGTAATTGGCATTTGCTCAATCAAATATCTAATAATTTCTATGTTTTATCAAAGACTAGTAATGCTCACGGCATTAAATACGCTTTAGTTTATGTTTTTAATTTCAGAGTTGTTTATCCTCATTGGAATACAAAAGCAGAAATGCTATTTTATAAATATCCCGACCCGAACAAAATACCAACAGTTGCAGAACGCTTGCAGTATTACAGACATAAAAAATCATTGCTACAAAAAGATGTTGCAAAAGCAGTAGAAATTGACCGAACAACTTACACTTCCTATGAAAATATAAATCATAGAAATTATCCTTTAAATATTCTTCAAAAAATTGCGAATTTATTTGAAATTGACATTGTTGCATTGCTTGATGATTACAATTATTTTTTGTATAACGGACAAGCCAAACAAATTCTTGACAAAAGAAAATCATTAGGACTAACTCAATATCGTTTCGGAGAGCTTTACGGAGTAAGTGTCAGGACTGTAAGAGGTTGGGAAAAGAACAGAATACAAATTTCAAAGAAAGTATGGGAACGAATTTATAAATAAAATAAGGCTGCCTTATGTATTTCACACAAGACAGCCGTTTGTTATTTTATACTATTGAATATTTCAACCTTTTGTTCTTTTGAACAGTCAAGCTTATTTACCTTTTCAAAGACTGCATTTGCATATGTAACTGCAACCTTTTTATTAAGTTCTTCAATTCCTTTTGCGGAGGTCGGAAAATGAAAATTGATATTCATTATCTGCCCTCCCTGTTCATATTGTTTTGCAATGAATTATATGCTTCATCGCTTGTACAGTATGAAGAAAGTTTTTTCGTTAAAGCCATTAACTCTTTAACTATATTAGTAAATTCATCTTTTGAATTTTGTTCTTTATATATTCTCATTAAACTTAAACCTCCTCTCCCTTTTCTGACAATTCAGGTTTGGAAATTTGGTTTAATAAAGAATCGTTATATACATATTCTTGAAAGCCGATTTTATTTAATAATTGCTTGTTGCCTTCTTCATCAGTTAAGATGATACATTTAGTTTGTGAATATACATTTTTATAGTTGCAAACCAACTTTTCTATTTCTTCTAAATTCATCTCTACAGGCTTAGGAACACAAATTCCTTTACTCTTTGAATATATATTAAAGCCGTGTGGATACTCTTTTATTAAATTAAATTTATCACTTGATTTTTTAGAAGCATTTCTTGATGGCACAAAATAATTTTGAAGTCCTTTCAATGATTTTATGCGTTGAACATTTACTTTTCCATTTCCCCACATAGCAATCAATTTATCATTTGGAATAAATAATACTTTATTAGGTTTGTCTTTCAAAAGTAAGTGAATATGGAAACTCTTTTTCTTATTAAGTTCTACAATTTTCAAATATTCACAATTTGGGTATTTTCTTTTGAATTTTCTCCAAAATGCTTTAAAATCATTTTGCAATTTAACTGCATCATTCATTGTGCTGGAATAAGTCAATGTGATAAAAAGCTCATTACTACCACCTGAAAAATTCGCTTCAATTATTCTTTTAATAGTAAAGAAAACATCCATATTAACTTTTCTTACAGTTTTCTTTTTAAACGGTTTAACTTCGCCTGTAATACGATTACAATAAAAGCCATTACCTATGTTAATTGTTTTGGGAGTTATGCTTCTTTTACTTTTATTTGATTTAATGTAGATTTTATCACCGCAGATGTACACTTTATTAGTAGCATAATATTCCATTTGTACTTTTTCTTCTTTTTTAATTGTATTTACTATTTTTTCTTGTGCCAAAATATAGCCCTTTCTAAGAGCAATGAATTTTATTTATTGATAGTGCTCTTATCATTTCAGGCACTTATAAACCCTTTAATAAGAAAAAATTTTCAAACAACAATATTCAGAATTTAAGTAAGTATTAAATTACTTATTATTAAAACTACTTTTTTCATAAAACAATTGGTTCCGATGTTTGGTTAAATAACAAGTAAAATATAAGAAAAAGCGCTTCTCGGTTGAGAAACGCTTTATTTTTTGCCATAAAAGGCTCTATTCACTTTTAACACCGTCTGAAGACTCCTATTTTAAGTTTATTACTCTTTGGCGAAACGCTTTGCCCTTAAAAGCAAAAACCGTTTCAACAAGTTCCTTTAGGAAATGAAATATTAACATAAAAAGGAAAAGCCATTGATTATAATCGACTGTTGGAAATCAAGTGCATTCAATGGCTTAAATTATTGATTTTCAAATATAAACAAATCATTTGGCGTGCATTCAAAGATTTTACACAATTTTTCAATCGTATCAAGCTGCAAACCCGTTAAAGTATTATCGCAGAGTTTATTAACAGTTTTATAGGTTGTCTGCATTTCTTTAACAAGCCAATACCTTGTTTTGCCCCTTTCATCGAGCAAGTTTTGAACATTCATTTTTAACATATCATCACCAGTTAAATATTATCATTAATGCACCATAAATATAATTACCCTTTTGGTAGTGTACCGTGTGGTTGACTATTTTGTAAATTTATGTATAATTAAGTTATATATTGGTGAAAGGAAATGAATTAAATTGAAACTTGCAGATATCATTAAATACGAGGGTGATAATACCACTTTTATTTGGAAACACCCTATTGAAGATTTTAATACGTCAAGTCAGTTGATTGTTCACGAATCGCAGGAAGCCATTTTTATGATGAATGGTCAGGCACTTGATTTATTCGGACCTGGCAGATATACACTTGAAACGCAGAATATTCCTCTGTTAAGAAAATTAATTAATATTCCCACTGGCGGTAAAACTCCCTTTCATTGTGAAGTTTATTTCATTAATAAGACAACACAAATGGGCATAAAATGGGGAACGGATTCAAAAGTAAGATTCATTGATCCTCTAACTGGTGTTCCACTTCAAATAGGTGCGTGCGGTGAAATGAATTTAAAAGTGTCTGATTCAAGGAAGCTTCTTGTTAAACTGGTCGGAACAACAAGTGGAATTGCGTGGAATCAAGAAGGAAATCAATTTACTAATTCTTTAAAAAATTCATTTAAACCGCTTATTTCTACCGCAGTAAAGGTCAACCTTTCTAAGTCGATTGTATCAGAAAACATAAACATTCTTGAAATAGACAGTCATCTTGATGTGCTTTCTGAAACTTTAAAATACAATATTCTTCCGGGATTTGAAGAATACGGACTTACCATTCCTCAATTTTATGTTACAACGGTAGTATTGCCTGAAGATGACCCAAACTTTAGAAAAATACGCGAACTGCACACAGTTTCTTTCCAAACAAAAATTGCGGAAGCCGAAGCTACTGTAAGAGCTGCGCAGGCAAAAGCAAAAGCAAAAATTACAGCTGCCGAAAGAGAAATTGAACTTGAAAAGAAAACTACACAAACCGAAGTTGCCAAGCGAGAAGCAGAGAGAAAGGTAATTGAATCTCAAGGTTCTGCCACATCAACAAAAATCGAAGGCTTTGCTGACGCTGATGTTATGAAAGCAAAAGGATATAACGAAAAAGATTTAATTCAGGCGGATGTACAAAAAGCATTTGCTGAAGGTATCGGGAATATGGGTTCAGGAGGATCAGGAAACTCAGGCGGAAATAGCCCTGTTGCCGATATTATGGGACTTGGTGTAGGCATGGCAGCCGCAAATGCAATGAGCAGTCAAATCGGAGGAATGTTTAATAATTTTACAGGAAACAATCAGAACAGCACTACTGACACAACCATAAAAATAAATCAAACTTGTTCAAACTGTGGTGCACCAATCCCTGAAAATGCCAAATTCTGTCTTGAATGCGGAACAAAAGTTAAAAATTACAATAACAATACAGTTGTTTGTCCGAACTGTAAACAAACCGTTATAAAAAGTAAGTTTTGTTCAGAATGTGGCTTTAAACTTTCAACTGTCTGTCCACATTGTGGAACAGAAACCAACGGCGCAAAATTCTGCCCTGAATGCGGTGCAAAACAATAAGGAGAATACGCATGAAAAAAAGTTTTAAATTATACATAATTATATGGATTATTTCCATTGTGACTTTCAACATCATATCATTTGTTGTACCGACAGCACAAATAGGTTCATTTTGGGTAGGATACACGCTGATAACATTAATGTTTATTGTTCAGCTTATATGCAGTTATTTGTTTTTCAAACAGGATACAAAAGAAAAAATATTCTTAAACATTCCGATTATAACAATCAGTTATTTGGCATTATTTGTTTCAATAATCGTTGGCTCAATTTTTATGGCAATAACCAACTTGCCGATTTGGATATCAATTACTATTTCTTCGCTTGTAACTGCATTTTATTTAATTGCGGTAATCAGTATGAAACCTGCAATAGATAACATAGAAAATACAGACAAGAATGTTAAAGTTCAAACACTTTTCATAAAATCGCTGAATATTGACGCTCAAACACTTAAGCAAAAGGCAAGTAACAATGAAATTATATCAATTGCGGAAAAAGTTTGTGAAGCAATAAGGTACAGTGACCCTGTAAGCGATGAATCACTCGCAAGTTGTGAAAATCAAATAACATTAAAATTCAAGGAATTTGAAAAATCTGTTATTGAAAACAATACAGAAGTTGCTGAGAAAACTTCAAATGAATTAATAATTCTTATCAATGACAGAAATCAAAAATGCAAATTATTAAAATAAGTTCAGCTATGGGAGAAAAAAATTAATGGAAATGATAGACTTAAAATGTAAAAATTGCGGCGGAACTATGCAACCTGAAGAAGACGGAATACATGCAGTTTGTGAGTACTGTGGTGCAAGGCAGGAAATACATACAGTTCAAAATATTACAGACAATTCGTTAATTACCGCTACAGAAAACAAAAAGACAAAATCAAGAATGTCAGCAGGAATATTAGCTATTCTTTTAGGCATATTCGGTGTGCACAATTTTTATCTCGGATATACGATAAAAGGAGTAATTCAATTACTCTTAACGGTACTTTTTTGTTGGACATATGCTGTTCCGATAATTGTTTGGGTTTGGGCATTAGTTGAAGCAATTCTTATTTTAAAAGGTAAAATAACCGATTCAAAAGGAAATGCACTTTCAGAATAAAACATTAAATCAAAGGAATGATACATATGGCTGAATTAAAATGTAAAAACTGCGGCGGAACTATGCTTATAGATGAAAACGACGAATATGCAATATGCGAATATTGCGGTGCAAAACAAAAAATCGAAAAAAGCGAAGCTGAAATTAAAGAAGAAGAAATAGTTCAACAACAAGAACTTAAATCTCAAAATAAGAAAAAAGTAAAAAAAACAATATTAATAGTATTAATTATCTGTGTGGTGCTCAATATTATTTTCTTTGGTGTACTTATAATTTGGGGAATGATTGATTCATCCGACGAAGACAATAAAACTACTTCAAACACAACGGCTGTTTCTGAAGAACAAACTAATGAAAAAACAACGAAAAATCAAGAAAGCAGTTATTATTCATCTGAACCGATAGAAATTTCCGATTTATTTGAAGGTGATTTGAAAGCGGCAGAAAAAATACTCGAGCCGCAAAGTGAAGAAGTTCAAAATATTGACGCATATACTAGATACACATTTAACTGCGTTTCGATTATGTGTAAATATGGAACTGATGAAATTTACAGTATATCCGTTGATTTCACCAACAAAGGCACTAAAACAAAATATACAGTATTCGGTTTAGGGCAAGACACAACCCAAACAAACTGGGACAGTGCACTTGGGAAAATGTATTATCAAGGATATGATTCAGACGGAAACCCTGTTTATTCTTATACGAAACAATATGATGAAAATACAGAATATAATATTGAAATAACCGCAACTTCCGATACACCAGAAAAGATAACAGTATACAAAGAATATACTAGTGAATAAAATTAAGGAAAAGGAGAAGAAAAAATGTCATCTGCAAATGTAACTATTATAAATGAAACAACGCATAAAATGGAGAGTGATTGGAAACTTTGTTTTCAATACTGTAAATACAAATATGAAAATGGAGATATCCAAGAAGGTTATCGTTTTATTTGGCGTAGACCTGATGGCACTTTGCAACCAGCAAGAGGTCAAGCAAGAATTCCTTCTCTTTCACTTGCATTGAAACTTGTTTCCAAAGCGATGTCTGAAGGCTGGGGATTTCATAATGGCGAAGAAATCGGCTATGAATTTCCTGAAGATAATACATAATTTGTAAAGCTCCGTTGATGATTTAAAGTCATTAACGGAGTTTTTATTGCTTTATAAAATACTTTTTGCTTTTTGAGTAAATTTAGTTTATAATAAGTTTAAAGAAGTCCGTTATGTTAGCATAGAATTATTTTTTCAAGGAGCAATATATGGAAACCAAAGAACTCACAATAAAAAATGACCCACGAAAATATGCAATTTATTCAAGAAAATCAAAATTCACAGGCAAAGGCGAAAGCATAGAAAATCAAATAGAATTATGCAAACAGTTTTTGAACAGCAAATTTGAAGGAGTTTCCGAAGATGAATTGCTTGTTTTTGAAGATGAAGGGTATTCAGGAAAAAATACCAACAGACCAGAATTTCAAAAAATGCTTAAAGCAATACGAAACAACGAAGTAAAGATTGTTGCTTGTTACAAAATGGACAGAATCAGCCGTAATCTTTCAGACTTTGTTGAAATGTACGATGAATTTTCAGACTACAATGTTGAATTTGTGTCAAAGAATGATAACTTTGACACATCAACAAGTATGGGCAGAGCTATGTTGCAAATTACAATGGTATTTGCTCAACTTGAAAGAGAAACAATAGCAGAGCGTATAAAAGACAATATGATTGAACTTGCAAAATCAGGAAGATGGCTTGGCGGAATTACTCCGACAGGTTATAAAAGTACGCAAATAACAGGCAGCATAACATTTGACGGCAAAGAACGAAAAGCATACAAACTTGATATTGTTCCTGAAGAAGCCAAAACGATTAAACTTATTTATACAAAATTCCTTGAAACCAAATCATTAACACAGGTTGAAACTTATTTACTACAAAATAGAATTAAAACCAAATTCAATAAAAATTACACTCGTTTTTCGGTTAAATCAATTTTGCATAACCCTGTTTATGTTACAGCAGACCAAACAATGCTTGAATACTGTAATGACAAAGGAATTGCAGTTTATGCTGACAAAAGCAAATTTAACGGAAAGTATGGCATTATGGCATACAATAAAACTGCACAAACAGCAGGTAAAGCAAACAAAATTAAAGATTTTTCAGAATGGGTAGTAGCAGTAGGAAAACATAAACCGTTGATTTCAAGCGATGATTGGATAATGGTTCAGCGTTTGCTTGCACAGAACACTTCTAAATCATACAGAAAGCCTAAAAGCAATATTGCCTTGCTTTCAGGACTTTTACACTGTTCTAAATGCGGTGGTTTTATGCGTCCTAAATTAACGCAAAGAAGAAATGCAAACGGCGAATTGATTTATGATTATCTTTGCGAAACCAAAGAAAAGAGTAAAGGCGTAATTTGCGATTGTAAACGAGTTCAAGGAAACATTCTTGATAAAGCAATTTGTGATAAAGTAAAAGAACTGACATTTGACAAATCGGAATTTAACGCACAATTAAAATCAATGGAAAGAAAATTGAATGATTCGGTAACACAATACAAAAATAATATTTCAAACCTTGAAAAAACAATCGACAAGAACAATAAAGATATAGAACGATTGATTGAAAGTATAACAAGCAGCGATAACTCCCCTGCCGATAACCTTATAAAAGAAAAAATCAATCGTTTATCAGAAGAAAATAAAACGATTGAAAAGCAAATTGATGAAAACAGACTTGCAATAGAAAGTCAAAACTTATCAGACTTAAATCTTGAAATACTTAAAACAACACTTGATAACTTTTCAACAACATTTGAAGATATGACTGTTGAACAAAAAAGAGTTGCGTTAAGAACATTTATAAAGCGTATTGACTTTGACGGTGAAAATGTTGAGGTTTATATGAATACCGACGACGAATTTGACATAAGTAGTAAGAAAGTTTTTGAAAATTCCAAAGAGCCGCAAGGAGCGGATAGCGAACGAAATATTAATGCATTTCAGAACAGGAAAGAAACAATCAAACGACATATATTTAGGTGATGCACTTGATGTTGACAAAGACGGTAATCCGCTTACTGTTGAAGATACAATCAGTTCGCCTGTTGATTTAGCCGAAGATTTAGAAAAAAAGATACAATGGGAAAAAGTATCACGCATTATAGAAAAAATGCCAAACGGCAGAGAAAAGGAAATTATCGTATTAAGATATGGATTAAATAACAAAAAGCCTCTGACGCAAAGAGAAATTGCGCAGAGGCTGAAAATAAGCAGAAGTTATGTTTCGAGAATAGAAAAAAAGGTATTAACTGATATAAAAAAAGAAATAGATTAATTACTTATTTTTTAATTGTTCTTTTAACGTATTGTTTTCTTCCTCCAAAGCTTCAAGCATTGCTATATTCTGTTTCAATTCCCTATTGACAGATTTCAATTGAAAATCAAGATTTGAATTAATTATTTCAAGCCTTTGACATTCAAAATTGACATCTTCAAGTGCTGCCATAAGACGTGATATTTCGTCCTTAAGTTTTTGCACATCAGAATTTTTAACCATATAAATCCCCTAAAATAAAAAGCAATAAAGAGGTTGTTAATCCAACCTCTTTGATTTTGCGTTAATTATCAATATCGACGTCCTTCTCAAAGTAACGAGAGCCAAACCAATTAACTTTAATTGAATAATCCTTTTCAAGTTTTTCTGTCTTGCTTGTGCTGTCTCCGGAAGAAAGTGCTTTTTTAGCGGCATACTGCCAAGTTGTAAGGTCACCATTGCCGACAAAATACATAATATGATAGCCGTAATCCGACTTAACAATAGCAGTATCGCCTGCTTTTCTTGAAGAATCAAAACTCCAAGCTGAGAATGAATTTACCATTTGACCCGGTACTACATTTTCGTAAAGACCGCCGTTATCTTTAGAACCTGTATCCGAAGTATTATTTTTAGCAAGTTGTGCAAAGCTCTTTTCATTTTTATCGCCTGCATTAAACTCATCAAGAATCTTTGTAGCTTTCTTATATGCTGCAGACCATTGCTTATCTGTTGCATCCTTAGCTGCTGTTTTATTGTCACTTGTTTCAGGAGCAATAAGGATATGACGGACATTAACAGTCTTTCTGTTCTGAATTGAAGCAGGAGAAAGAACATAAACTACGGTCGTGCTGTATTGATATGAATCGCCTGCTTTTCTCTTTGAACTATAAAGCCAATCGAGACCCGGATAGCTTTTCTTGTTCTTGTCATCAGCAGTTGCAATAGCATAGCCTTTATTCTTAAGGTTTTCCTTTGTAACGCCATATTCAGTTGAATAACCGGCATCCTCATAAGCAGTTTTATAGAACTTATCAGATGCATACTTTTGGCAAAGAGCAGTAAAGTTAGAAGCATCTTTTGCAAGTGCCTTCTTAAATGCTTTTGCATCATCTTCACTTGAACATTCAAAAAGTCTTACGTCAACTGAAAGAAGTTCATCTTCGTGATTTTTCTTATAATTATCATAATCTTTTGTTGTATATTCTTTTTCATTTGACTTGTCGCTAAGTTCGCTCTTATAGTTATCGGCAATATAACTTCTTGTTGCTTCTTGGGTAAACAAGCTTTCAGTTACGCCCTTGCCCATTGCTTTAACAAGATAACCGCTTAAAGTATATCCATACTTATGAGCTGATTCTCTGTACTGCTGAAGTGTTTCCTTGAGTTCTTTCTTTTGGTCCGCAGTAATCTCAGGGTCTTTTCCGTCATTCGCAGCTTTAGCGGCAAGATAATATGTATATGTTGATTCAATAGATTCTATTACTTCATCGTGAATATACTCTTCCCAAGTAACAGTTTCGTTATCATCATTTTTTGTTGTTTGTTTAGAAAGCTTTTTGTCAAAATCAACATCAAGATTGTACTGCTTAGGATCAAGACCGTACTGGCTGTACTGCTGCTGTCTGGTTCTTAAATTATTATAAGTCAATGCAAAATAATAATTGTATGTAGCAACCTTGATTTTTGCCTTTTCGCTGCCGTCCTTATTAGATACAGTCATACCGGTAAAAGTTTGGGCAGGAATGCTGAGAGAAGCAATGAAGCCTTTTCTGACAGCACCGGTTGCAACATAAGTTACAAGAAGTGCAACAACTACAACAATACAAACTGCAGATTTGATAATTTTAATCGTTTTGGGAGCAAGTCCGTTGCTGTTAGCTCCTACTGCAGAATACTTTTCGCTGAGCTTCTTAATTTCACCGGAAAGCTTTTCAATTTCTTTTTCGTCGTCACAGTCGTCTTTTTTTGCTTTAAGAGCATCGATTTCTTTCTTTATTTCTGCTCTTTTTGCTTCGTTCTTTTCACGGTTTTTTGCAGCCTTAGCAGCTTTTTTTTCAGCAGATTTTTTTGCCTTAGCGGCTTTTTTTGCCGACTTATCATCAGCATTCAAGCTGCCGCCTGTCAACAAATCATCTTCTAATTGTTTTTTTGCCATATTTTCGTCCTACCTATTTCAATCAAATTTAATTTACAAAATATTTTACACTATTGTAACTAATATTACAAGTTTTATTTTGTTTTTTCTGAAAATTATATACAAAATGATACTAAATCATTTAATTATTGCCTGATGAAGCACTTGTTGTGGCTTGAGCAGAATTTGACGGGGATGCCGTTGCTGATTCTGCCGCTGCCTCTTTAGCAGCCTTTTCCTTATCAACTGCCTTCTTAATTGCATTCTCATGCACTTTAATTTCTGCTTTATCAATCATATTGCTTAATCTGTCAGATTTTATTTGAGAAATAATTTTTGATTGATATTCAGGGCAATCATTAATAAAGAACATAATATGATAGCCATAATCGCTCTTTACAATTCCTGTATCACCGTATTTACGTGAATCGTCAATTGACCACTTTTCAAAATCCGGCACCATTTGACCGAGCGTTACACTTTCATAAAGACCGCCGAAAGAATCGTTTGAGCCTGATGAAGTTGAAGCTGAGTCCGTACTGTATTGCTCTGCAAGCTTTGCAAATTCATATTCGCTTTTATCTGTTTTATTAAATTTATCAAGAATAGAGTCAGCTTTTTTCTTGGCTGCTGCCCATTGTTCATCCGTATATTCAGTTTTTTCTGAAGTACTTGACGATGAATTGCTGCCACTCTCAGGAGCAACAAGAATATGCCTTACAGTGTATGTTTCGTCCTCTTCAACGCTTGCCTTAGAAGTTTTTAATACAATGTAAATATATCCTGCACTCTCATCAATATAATACTTCTTTGAGCCTACCTTTGTATCATCTGAGAAAAGCCATGTATTCATCTTATCATCAAACGGTGAATCACTTCCGGAAACAGTTGTAACAACATTACTTTCATAAGACTTAACAGCCTCTTCCCTCGCCTTTTTCTCGGTAAGTGTGCTGTCCTGCTCCATTGATGACTTAACTTGAGAATCAATATAAGATGAATAAACCTCAGGCACAAGAGCAATAACTGATTTTTTATCTTTCATCTTAGCCATAATTTTCTCGGCAGTTTTAATTGATTCGTTCTTAGAATTGTCATCTGTTGCATCATAAGGAGAAGCAATATAATAAAATTCTATTTTCTTATAATCATTTTTGTGGTCATTATAATATTTATCAACATCGTTATCCGTAACTTTTGTTTCGCTCTTAAATTTGCCCTTGTAATTAGCGCTTAAGTAATACTGTTCAAGCATAATCCTTATTGTATCCTCTGAACAATATGTACCAAAGTTTGCTTTGATGTATTGGTCAAGACTGACATCATTTTGAGATGCGGAATCCTTAAGAGTTGAAATCTGCTTATCAATAGTTTTCTTTTGGGCGCTTGTAAGAGTTACACCCTCCTCAAGCGCTTTGGAATAATAGGTTGTAATCTGTTCAACTTCTTTAAGCGCTTCGGTTTCAAAAAACTTTTGCCACGAAATCTTATTACCATCATCATCGGTTGTGTATTGCTTTGAATAATCTTTAGTAGTATCAAGACTGTAGTAACCATAGGAAGCATATTGCTCATAATAGCTTACGATGCTTGCATAATAATAGTCGTACATTCCAATACTGATTTTTTGCCCGTCAACAGTTGCAACAACAGAAGCGGGATTCATATATTTGCCCTCCTTGCCGTTAGGTACAGTATAATATCTAACGCCCAAAGTAGCGACAACTGCAATTACTGCTGCAAGAAAAATTGCAAGCGGTATAAATTTAAGCGGCTCTTTGTTAATAACAATCTTATTATCGTTTGAATTATCTAAAGCTTGTGTTGGCTTCGGCTCGCTTACTTTGTCAAACGAAATTGAATAGTCTTGATTTTCCATAACAAGATTTTCATCAAGCGTCGGCGCTTTTGCATCAAACTCCCAATTGTCGCTTGTTTCGTATTTAACACCGTCTTTTTCTTCAAGACCGGAGTCAACTGAATCATTATTAATGTCAGTCAATTTTTCCTCATTTTCGTTTAAGTCTTTTTCGTCCATAATTTCACTCCTGTATTTTCCGTTTTATCAAAAACAGAAAAATATGTTTAAATTCCTATCAATTATACAATATATCGTTTAAGATTGCAACACCTTAACAATATTTATAAATTAAAATTTATATTATAATAATATGAACAGTTAAATTTTTATTCATATCCTGTTAACCTTAAATTATTATACTTGCAAAATCAGTATAAGTAGTGTATATTATACTTTGTGTTTTATACTGTTTTGTAGCAAACAAATAAA